>ENA-UOTX01002040-UOTX01002040.1-compost-metagenome-genome-assembly--contig:-NODE-2040-length-11342-cov-54.101376_pt1 | contig 11342 bp, 8 predicted proteins | sample MGYA00238143_ERZ746982 | MGnify/ENA primary metagenome ERZ746982 (study PRJEB28758, sample SAMN06268862) | compost metagenome | isolation source: single cell | place: USA: California, Emeryville, Joint... | reverse complement strand
TGTGCTCTGGAAAATTGTATTCGATTGACCGCCTGGATTTCCAACGAAAATACTGCTGGGAGCTTCTTGGCTGTCGGAGCCAAGGGAGCCGAAATTGATAACAATCTGTCCTTTCAGCAGGATGATGAAGAAGCTAAAACTTAAGAAAGAGAGAAATACAAGCTTCATCTAGAAAGATCTATTGTGAATAGGATTATATGATTGAGTTAGATTTTCCTGAATATTGTGAAAAAAGCAGAAATTCTTCGAATTCGAATGGGTGATCGATTCAAATGTTACGTGGATATGTTAAATCGATGCCTTGGATAGGATAGATAAAGAGAATGCTCCATATTCGTCTAAGCGATGAGAAGAGAAGGAGTAACTTTCATTGAAAAAATGGAAACATCGAAACCTCTTAATGCGAAAAAGAACTGATTACTATCTTCCAATGAGAGGGAAAATAAGGAGAATAGGATTTCTCACTCAATGAGTTTCTTGATTGCAACGTTTTTTACACATTCTTTCTTAGATTTCTAAGGTAAAACTGAGAGAAATTAGTTTTCAAACACATTTCAACCCAAACTCAACAAGTTAGTTTCATCAGATGAAAACATGGCCAGTTTCATTTGGGAAAATAGTTTTCATTCCGGTGTTTGATGAGAAAATAACAGTTGAACTTCAATCCGAAGTCCACAAAAATGATGCTATTCAAAATATCAACGTCATTTCATTGAGAACACTCTCGGAAGATTCTCTGTGACTCGCTTCGAGAATATAGGTAAGAAACTATTCATGAACTTACATTTCTGCTGAAAAAATTTTAAGGACATGATTTTACAATTTTGCTTGAATCTAAATCAAAGTAAGCTCACTACTAAGAAAGACTCCATGAATCATTAGTTATGAAAAGAAACAAATAACATTGGAAATCAACTATATTGGTCTCCTAGCTCAATAATTATATCATAATTATACCAACAAATGAGGCTAGTTCTGACGGAGCAATAGTCTGTTTATCTATATGTGAGATGCCGCTTAGTTGTTTTGATAAAATTGTTAATTTCAAACGCAGAGATCAGAAAATGGAAATACCAAACTGTCTGATGTAGAGTTAACCGATCAAAATGACAAATATGGAAAGAATGTATCTACTAACAGAAATTTCACTGTAGTAAGGGTAGTAATGTTATTGCGGTTCAGTCTAATGAATCCTAAATTTAATTGAGTAATTAAAAAAGTGGCTCGAGATGCGTGTTTTGTGGTAATTTAAATCGGAAGATCGAAAATAATTTTTCATTATCAGAGATAACTCTGGATTCAAAATGAAACTTAAGATAGTTCTATTGCTGTTAGGGGTAATCCTAGCAGCCGCTTCAGTCGAAAGTGTAGAGCAAGCAACGGAATCTTCCTTTTTCTCAGATGACGATGCCATCATCGAAATGATGGGTGCTGCTGGTGGCGGAGCTATGGCAAGACCAATGGGTGGCTCGAGTTCAATGGCAAGACCAGCAATGGGTTCGAGTGCATTAGCTAGACCAGCTATGGGCTCAGGTCATTCAGGTGCATTTTCGAAGCCAGCGATGGGTTCTGGCTTTTCCCATTCAGTGGGTCCAAGCCATGGATCTTTCGGAAAGCCAGCGGGTTCATCGTTCGGGAAACCAGCAAGTCCATTCTCAAGTCCTTTTTCGAAACCAGCCAGCTCGATGTCAGGCCCAGCGCTTCCAATAATTGGCCCAATGCCGAGCTCCTCAAAGCCTGGAATTGGCTCGAATAAACCAGGATTTACGAATAACCCAGCATTCATCAGACCACCATCCAATCGACCAAGTAGACCAGGCAGTCATTCGACGGGACCAATCAGTCCTCCAGTTGGTAAGCCAGCATCACCGGGACCAGTCAGTCCTTCCATGGGACCTCCTAAGCCCACAGCAACAAGACCTTTCGTGGGACCAGTCAGCCCTTCAGCATCAAGACCAGTGAGCCCTTCAAATATAAAGCCAGCAACCATGGGGCCAACTCCTACAGCAACAAGGCCATTCGTGGGACCAACGATCCCTTCGTCCTTAAAATCTTCTTTTGTAGGACCAACCAGCCCTTCTGGAACAAAGCCAACCGCAGGACCGACAACTCCCGCCTCAAAGCCATCCGCCGGATCTCAAAAATCGGTTTCACATGGACCTTCGAAGCCCACGAAACATAAGCCGCCGACCCGGACTGATAAATATTATCATTCCTTGACCACTACTACGACAACAACACACACCACGGTTAAAAAGCTAAGAGTTGATTATACACCTACCAAAAAAGATGAAAGACCCAGACCAACCAAGTCTCCATTCATGAACTTTACTACTTCTCATGGAGACCCTCCTGCGCCTCCAAAGCCTCAAAAGAATAGCACGCGACCACGTCCAAATCGAACAAATCGCACGAATCGAACAAATACAAGACTAAACCCTAAACCAGATCGTACCAATCACCCAAGACCAACTCCAGTCCGAGGCCACTCGAAACCAAAACGCGGTTTCTTCAGCTGGCTTTGGGAGTGATTTAAAGGCAACCTAATAATCATAATCAACTTACATGCATTGAAGGAAATGAAGCCCATAAAAAATAATTAGGCACAGTATTAAGCCCTTATTAATACCTTATATCCAAAATTTAAGCCAAAAGCACTAATGTGATGTCTTTCCTTCACTAATAATGATCTTTAAAAACAACAATTCAACAATTAAATAATGTCAGGTTCAGTTCTTAATATCATTGTTTCAGCAGTCGTCATTAAGCCATATTGGAAGAAGTTTCAACTCGAAAAGAATTTTGAGATCCAATAGCAAAACAAAGACTATATCTCAGAGTGCTTTATCCTCTCTTTTTGTTACTAATTAATTTCAGCTATTAAATCTATCAATTTTCACTAATCTGTTTTGGATTTTTCTCAGATTTTGATTTATAGATCCTCAACGAAATTTCTTCAGATATTACAAAAAAATGAATCATTCTTGATTCGATTCAAGAACAGTAAGATATGATGATAGATCCCAAGTAACGAATCTCTCTCTATTCAAAAGTTCCGAAATGATACAAACGATACTAGACTCCAGATAATAATGCGAAAGCTTGAAGTTTTCTATAAGCCTAAATAAACGTCACTTGTAATCCTCTTGCATTACTTAGAATGTAGAAGGACTCCATATTCATTTTTCAAAAATTTTTCTTAGTGACGGGCACTTTTCAAAACGATAACGCATCTAATTTTCTTTTGCATGATCTAATTTCGATTCAAATTATTTAGAAAACATTCAAACTTTTTCAGCAAAATGAACATTTCCCAGCATTCAAGACTGATGTGGATTCCCGACCATCCAGAGTACGTCTGGTGTCCAGGTAACTCTCTACCACACACCTTTTGCTCAGTTTACCAATCATGAAACCTTCTCCCAGGAACAATATGTCAAGAAACTGATGCTACATACGTTCTAGAGGATCCTGATGGCAAGACTTTTGAAATCGAGAAACAAAAAGCCATTGAGGTCAATCCGACTTGTTTAGGTAACCTTTTAGAAGGAATATAGCGATTAAACCTATCAAACAGAGGGAGCGAGAGATCTTTTATCGTTGGAGGACTTTAATGAAGGCACATTGCTCCATAACATCAGAGTGCGATACTTTAAAGACCAGATTTACACTATCATCGGCACTCCCATCATTATTTCAATAAATCCTTACAAGAAACTTCCGATCTACGACGACAAAAATGCTGCAAATTACAAAGAGCTCGTTACCAAGCTTCAATCTGGAGTAATAAGCCACATTGTTGCTGTATTTTACCAAGTATTATGAGTGTAGGCGATTCAGCTGAGCGATATCCCGCCTCATCTGTTCAAAGTCGCAGAGGATGCATACCAGTCGTTAATGGACTCGAATAAGAACCAAAGTCTTATTATTTCAGGAGAGAGTGGTGCCGGCAAGACAGAAGCTGCCAAAATTATCCTCAAATATATTACCTTGACCTCCCAGTCCCATGTAACACCTGCAATGTCCTGAAATATTGACCACTAACTCTATAATACTCAGAAACATGAAGCTGGTAATGAGAAAAGTAGCATTGAAGAGCGAGTTTTGGACTCGAATCCTATCCTCGAAGCCTTCGGAAACGCGAAAACCATCAGAAACGATAATTCATCGCGTTTTGGTATTATTTGATGATGCCAAATTGTGTTCACTGACCTCTTGAAAGGTAAATTCATCGAGGTGCACTTCGATCAGTCAGGAAAAATTCAATCTGCGAATATCATGAATTATCTCCTGGAAAAAAGCAGAATTACCTTCCAACAAGAAGGGGAAAGAAACTATCATATTTTTTACCAAATGTGCCTGGGTTTAACTCCAGAAGTACTGCGCTCGCATTATTGAGCTCGTTATTAACTGAAATATGCTTAATAGGAACAAAAGAAATATTTAATGAAGAACGTGAATCATTCCAGCTACCTTTGCCACGGTGACAGTGTCTGTAAAAACATGGATGATGAAGAAGATTTTGAAAAGACACGCAAGTGCATGGATATTCTCGGGTTTAGCGACCAGGACAAAGTACAATGATCGAGTTTATCGCAACCAATCAGCTTTGTTATCTGAATAGGACGAGATTTTTAGCATGATGTCGGGAATACTTCACCTCGGAGAGATCAATTTCCAAACGAAAAAGAACACTATGGACGAAGGAGCAGAAGTTGACGAAGAGAGTTAAATTAGAAATGTATAATTTATATGCTAATGGTTTTTTCGCAATAGGTATTGAGCATTTGAAGGCAGCGGCGCAACTTTTTCAAATTAATCCAGAAGAACTTGCGAACCTCCTTTGCACTCAGAACACAATCATGGTATTTCAAATTTCTGTTGAGCGACATTTCTAAATACTTTACCAGGGCGGTCAAAAAATAACAAAGACGTTCAGAGTGGAAGAAGCGATTTACAGTCGAGATGCCCTTGCAAAAGAAATTTATGGTTTGCATATATAATCGATGAAATTCTTACACAGAACCCATAATAGGCAGATTCTTTGATTGGTTGGTGGACAAAGTCAACCTTAGTATAAGCGGGAAAAAAACCAAAGGGGGAGGAAAAACACGTATTTTTGGTATTTTGGATATTTTTGGTTTCGAGATCTTCAAAGTAAGCTGCTCTTATTGTTTCTCCGCGCTAACACTAACTCGTCTCATCAGAACAATAGCTTCGAGCAGCTCTGTATCAATTACACTAACGAAAAACTGCAGCAGCACTTCAATAACCATATATTCAAACTGGAGCAAAAAGAATACGAGGCCGAAGGCGTCTCGTGGCAGAGCATTCAATTCATTGATAATCAAACCACTATAGACCTCTTAGAAAAGCCGCCATCTTCGATTTTTTCAATACTCGAAGACGAATGTACCGTGCCGAAAGGCTCAGACCAAGGATTTTGCAACAAAATATTCTCTACGAATGGAGGAAAAAACCCCAGCCTCAGTCCTATCGACCGAAGGAACCCGCATCTTTTCGGTGTGAGACACTATGCAGGTGAAGTCGTCTATGATTGCAAGAATTTCGTCGACAAGAACAAAGACACTGTGAACCCAAACATCCCGGCAGTCCTGGCAACAAGCCAGAACTCCATCCTCAAGGGTATCTTTGTCGATGTGGTTAAGAAAGACTCTGAGAAGAAGAAAATGAGCTTAAAAGATAACACAATTTGCTTCAAGTTCCGAAAGCAGCTTAATGATCTTGTCAATGCGCTAACAGAAACCAATCCTTTCTATGTGAGATGTATCAAACCTAATGGGACAAAATCACCCGGAGAATTCAATTCCGAGGAGGTCCAACGACAGCTTCGTTGCGCGGGTATGCTCGAGGCGATTCGTATTCGAAAGAACGGGTATTCTATTCGAAGGAACCATCGTGAGTTTGTGAAAAAATATTTCCCGGTTTCTTCTTTGAAAACGTTCAATGGAACGAGAGAAGAATCGAAGCATATCATGGAGAAATTCATGCAAATGCCATCGTTGAAGGAAGTTATGAACCCGAAAAATGGGAAATGGGCTATAGGAAAAACTAAGGTTATGATGAAGGATGATCTTACCGTTATGCTGGACCAGGCATTCTACTCGATGCTTTCGGGAATGATAGTGCGAATTCAAAGAGCGAGGAAGAAGGTTATTATGAGAAGACGACTGAAAGCATGGGGAAAAGTTTTTCGATTGAGGAAGCTGATGAAGGCGTTGTGGTTTGGTCGGTTGAAGCGCAATGCGCCTTATGTAGCTGCAGCTAGAAAGATCATTAAATGCTTTGCTAAGGTCAAAGCAATGAGGATTATTAAGAAATGGAAGAAAACAGCCATTCTGCTTGTTTCACAAAAACAGCAGCAAGCGAATGAGGAACCTACAGATGAGCCTAAGAAGACACCACGGCTCCTTGAGACTCTCGAAGAAGATGTTGCGCCGACAAAACCAGCCGAGAAGAGGAAAGAAGAGAGAAAACTATCCAAAAAAGTCGCTGTGACCCAAGGACCCTCGAAAGGAGGTGATGCATCCCCTGTATCGCATAATACGCTCGAGAGCCTTGCTTCTTACAAAAATACTCTGAGATCGTCGCTTCAAAGGTAATAATAATACTCCTTCCACCATTAACTGACCAATTTGGCTTATCAAAATAGAGAGGTGCAACCTCAAGACGATCGAGTTTTCGAAGAGACCAAACGAATGCTGGAAGACAAAGAGAGGGTGATAGCCAGTCTCAACGAACAGAAGCAATTCCTTGACGACCAAGTTCAGAAGCTGAGGCAGGAGAACAAATATCTCCTCGACGAGAACTCCAAGAAGAAGCAGCTGTATGATAAGCTGGTGAGACTGGAGCAGGAGGTCGCAGATAAGGAATACGAGCTTCAAACTATCCAAAATGACAACGAGAAGCTCTACGAAAATGCGAAGGGACTTCTCGAGAAACTTGATGCTGCCGAACAGATTATCGAGGAGCAAAAGGAAGAGATAGTTAAACACAAAAAGGCCTTCGAGGAGATGAAAAGCAACGCCGAATTCTTCAAGAATCAGCTCAATCAAAAGCAGAGCGACGTCGACGTGAGATGGGAAGCGATAAAGCAGAAAGAGCAAGAGGTCGAGCTGCTCGAAAAGAAACTTAGCAAACTTGTGAGTGAGAACAAAGAGAGCGAAAGAGAAAAATTGCAGATTATCGAGTCACTCAAGGCGGAGAACCTCAAGCTGACCGCTGAGCTTCAGGCCACCGCTTTCAATTTCGAGGAGAAGCAAGGAGCAGCTGACAGAAACTCTGCCGTGACCGAGGCGCTGAAGAAGCAACTGGAAGAGTCGAGGAGGAGCGAAGAGTTTTATAAGAAACAGGTGAAGGATAAGCAAGAGGAGATTGATAGGAAATGGGATATAATCAAATCCAAGGAAGAGGAGATCGAGGAGCTCCAGGAACAACTGCGGCGGTCTAATACCACTAAAGAAAGCAAGGAGAATAAAAGGGATGTAGGAGGTGGCGGGCTTGCACTTGAAAACCAATCGCTGAAGAGCGAGATTCAAAAAAGAGATCGTAAGTTAAAAGAGATCCAAAACGAATTTTTAGAGCGAGAGCAGCAGACTTCGCTGCTGAAAGAAAGACTGAGGGACCTCGAGCAGAGCAATAAAGAAAAAGACCGAGACATTGAGGCTCTTAAAAAAGAGTTGCTGAAAGTTCGCGGCAGAGAAGATGAGATCAGAAGGGCTTATGAGGAGAAAATTGAGGCGATGGCTCGGGAAAGACGCAGTGAAGAAGGTAAGAAAGCTGATGGAGATTCGAATATGAAAAACGCCGACGAGAACAAGGATATGAAGCAGTTGAACCAAGAGATTTATTTCTCGAAATCTGTGAATCAGCACTTGGTTAAGTTACTAAAACTGAAGAACCTTCAGCTAAGCCAAACGAAAATTTTGTATAACGATGCGAATCCCACTAACGTCGAGAACGCCAAAGCTTTGCTTAAGAAGTTCGAAGAAGAGGAGAAGAAACTCGTGAAAATGTAAACGACTTTCAGTTTATGCTTTATCTAACCTCATTTCTAATAGAATCGATAAGATTATGAAAGAGTTTGACGCTTCCTCGTAGCTAATGAAAAGAGAATGTGGTGTGTTAAAGAAATTTGTTTTCAAAGGCAAAATACATTTGAATTACTATTGTTTTCTTCGTAAAAGCAATAAATTATCGACAGAAAATCGCGTAGTTATGCTTTTTGCTGAATATCGAGAGTTTCACATGTGGAGATAAGAGATTGATCTCAAATTTTAAACGAGCATTTCCTTGAGTTCGAACTCTTTGTTATTTTTTGCGACAGCGTTTGGATTTTACCCAACTTGATTAGCGTAGGTCTCCCATGTGGACAGTTCCACGGACTTTTCAGCGTGCCCAAGTCACTGACAACCTTCCTCATCGTCTGCATATTCAGCGCCTCGCCAATCATTATCGAAGAGCGGCAGGCTCGTGTGGCTAACATTTTTTTAATAGAAGAAGTTCGAGGGTACTCCTTCTGAGTGCCTTTCTCGGAGAGGATATCAACCAGCTCTTGGAAATCGTTCGCTCCAAGCGTGTAATTCTTATGTGATGGTACCGCGATGAGTCTCACTTGGTTCCTGGGCTCATCGAGTGACTTTTTATCTACACTATACCCGTTTTTCTTCAGATTCTCAATGTTTTCTTTCACCGTCTGTTTCTGAGAAAAACTGATCTCGACGGTCTGAGGCAACACCAGCACTTGGGATTCGACCTTGAAATTGTTGAGGAGCGCCTCGAAGTTTTCTTTCTCGTTTGAGGCGTGCTGGTCGATGAGGAAAAGCTCCCCTGTCTTTCGGAAGAATGCTACGATGAATCCAAGGTTGAATTGACCTGATATCTCCAGGTAAGGGAAGTACTCCTTCTTAAACGCTAAAGAGATTTCCTCATTGTTTTGATCGAAATCTTGAACGTGAGTTAACTCTTTGATAAACTTTTTGGTATCGATCGTAATTTTTTCGGAGGATTTGTTCTCGCTTACGGATTTCTGGAGGCGGAATTCATTTGATTTCGGAGTCTTTTGTTCTACTTTCAGTTTAGATATTTGTATGGGGGAGGTGGGTTGCATGCTATTCCCTGCTTCGTCGAGGCGAATGAAGAAAACTTGGGGTTTATGCGCCGCCGGAGGGAGATTCTCCTTGATACTACCCTCGAAAGCTTTCTCGTAGTTTTTGATTGTGAAAGTTGCTGTTTTGTTGGTGTTTTCGTCGTCAGCTGCAGAAAATTGCTCGATTGGAGCATCCATATCGTCTGGTGACTCTCCGAACGTCCTTGACTTTAATAGAGTAGGTTTTTCTGAAATAACCTCCGGATTAGTAGGTTTTGAGTAAGTGATTTCTGTTATCTTGATAGCAGGCCCAGAGTTATCACTAATGGGAGATTCTGCACCCTCTTTTGGAGCAGGTTCTTCGATTGATTTTCTGAATGAGAACTTTGGCAGCTCTCGACTCCTCGCCTGGATTGAGGCGGTTGATAGACTGTCTTTGTATTGTCTAAACAAGGAAGCTGTGAAACCAGCTTCCGTTTTCGATTGCAAGGTCTTTTCATTTCGTGTGCTGGACGGTTTTTCAGGGAGTTTCCTAGAGTTTTCTACTTGAATGCGTTCGACATTCGTTATTTGCTGATTCCCTCTGACCTTATTACTCTCTTCGTCGTTTGCTTCTCCCTTTAGTTTCATCCTTTGGAGTTCAGGCTCAACTAACTCACTCAACTCGCAAGGCGGTGCTCGTTTTTTGGTCGAATTATCACTCACGTTATTAGTATTCTTTTCCTCTGTGATATTTCGTGGTAAGGCTCTTTCCTCTGCGATAGCCCTTGGGAACGCTTTCTCATCCTCTTCCTCGTACTCTTCTTCATCCATAAAGATATCATTCTCTTCGATGATAGGATTCTGCTGTGGCAATTTCTCTTCAATCATCATTTTGGAGTCCCTCGCCCCTTCGTCTTTAGGCTCCTCTTTCGATTTAGATTTATCAAACTTTCCGCTTTTTTTGGTCTCAAATTGAATTTTCTTCTGCACAAGCTCAGATGCTGTCTTCAGATTCGCTCGCTGATCCTCGAGGAACGTATCGAGCATTTTCTTCACTTCAGCTATAATTGTTCCCGGATCCTTAAAGTACACATCGAACTTATCCACGGACAGATTGATATCATATTCTGAAGGCGACATCTCGAAACTTGCGATAAAAACGTATTTTGCTCCAGAATTGTACTGCTTATACGCCTCATCGAGCACGGCAACGAGTTTCTTCGGCAAATTTATCGGTCTTTTATTGATGTAGGCCATAATGATGTCCTTCTTCACGGCTCTCTGATCCACACTTCCACTGAGCAGAGTCTTCGTCGCATAGCATAACAGTGTAAACTTTTCGCATGTATGCTTCACTTCTCCCAGCGTATCTGCCACCTTTGCACCCAATAAGCTTCTAATGTTGTTCAGGAGCGTGGTGTTCGGTCCTGTGTTCGAATAGACCAGTTCCTTCTTATTTCCATTCGTAATGTTGTAAGCTAAGATACGCACATCGGTTCGGATCAGTCCGTAAGATTCGATGAGGGTAAGAGCCTTTTTGTAGTGGTTTTTTAGATTTTTCTTGAATTCAACGTAGCGGATCGGGTAATTCTCGAATAATTGGCTTACGCTGACAGTCGTACCCGCCTTGTTGACTTGTTTTGCTTCACAGGTCATGATTCCGGTCTTTTGGTCGAATTCAGCTTTCCAGCCGCTTTCTTCAGCGCTTTTGGTGATAATTTGCAGTTTTCCCATTCTTGCAATTGCATTGAGAGCTTCGCCTCGAAAGCCATAGGAGATAATGTTCGTCAAATCTTCATCAGAGGTCAGTTTCGATGTGGCTCCCTTTTTGACGATAGAATCGAGGTCCTTCCTAGAGATACCGGTTCCATTGTCGCTGACTTGGATCGAATGAAATCCACTCTCAGCAAATTGAATTTCAATATCTGTGGAGCCTGCGTCCAAACTGTTTTCGAGGAGCTCTTTCACGCAGATGGAGAGGTCGACGATAACCTGGTTAACGCAGATGTCTGAGATTAGCTGTTGGTCAAGCTTTTTTATGCTCATGAGAAACTTTTATGATTTATATTATCCCGCCACCAAACTACTAAAACTTTCTAAATTAACGCCCAGATGACCAAATTTTCCCTCAAAAATCTATTATAAAATTGAAGATTGTGAGCTCAAACCACTATCATCGAAAGTACAAATCTTCTGAACTTTTCATCGTGTTTTATCAAATAATGTACCATCAGTGATAAGTCAAATGTAA
>ENA-UOTX01002039-UOTX01002039.1-compost-metagenome-genome-assembly--contig:-NODE-2039-length-11344-cov-9.061596_pt1 | contig 11344 bp, 5 predicted proteins | sample MGYA00238143_ERZ746982 | MGnify/ENA primary metagenome ERZ746982 (study PRJEB28758, sample SAMN06268862) | compost metagenome | isolation source: single cell | place: USA: California, Emeryville, Joint... | reverse complement strand
AAATGCCCTATGGGATAATATCTCAAAGGCGAACAGCCAACTAAACGACCAGAATACCAAACTCCAAAACAATCTCGAGATGAAAGATGTTTTCATTTATACTTTCTCACATGAACTCAAAAACGCACTCAATGGACTGCTAGGTAATTTGTACCTCGCTTACGATATGACAAAGGATGCCCAACTGATCCAGTTCCTATCGTCAGCGAAAGTCTGCGGAGAGGTACTCAAGAATTTTGTTCATAATATACTTGATTCAGGAAAACTTGAGAATGGAAATCTTGAAGTGTCTCCTGAAAGAAGAGACGTGATGAGTTTTATGAAGAGCGTGTGGGCTATCTGTGGGAGGATTATTGAAAATAAACGACTTCAAGGATATTTAGAGATCGAAAAGAATGTACCGAGGTACTTGGATCTGGATGAGCAAAGGATGATACAGATTATTCTCAATTTGGTATCCAATGCCTGCAAGTTCACAGAGAAAGGATATGTGAGAATTCATATAAGTTGGCAGGCGACATTCAGCTCGAGTGCGAAACTTGTTTCTCAAGAATATAAAGCATATGAGGTAGAAAGTAGCGGACTGCTCACATCAAGTCAAAATAAAAAAGACACCGAAGATTTCGGGGACATGAGAGAGCTTAAAGATACCTCTGAAGATCTGTTGCTGAATAGAGAAAAGCTTCACCTGGTGACTGGACTCCAAAAGAAATTTATCAATGATCCTCAATTTTATCAACTAACTCTCTCAAAGTGGAATTGGAATCGTGAAGAAATATTGTCATCTAATCTCATACCGGACACGAGAGGTATCCTCAAGGTACAAGTTTTAGACACAGGCTGTGGAATGAGCCCTGAAGATCAGACAAAGCTCTTTCAAAAATTCTCTCAAACGAATAGAGTTGCTGGCCAGAGAAAAATTGGAACTGGCCTTGGACTTTGGATTTGCAAAGAGCTCGCAAAAGGACTGAATGGAGATATCAAAATCCGCTCTGTAGTGGGAGTTGGTTCAACTTTCGAACTGTCAATTCACACTATTGTTTCACCTGCTATCGAAAAGCCTCACACTCTTTCTGCCCTGAGCCAATACAGCGATAGCTCATCACCAACAATATCCAACCAAAAACGAAAACAACCCAATACCAAGAAGATTCTCATTGCTGATGATGATAATTTCAACGTTGAACTCATGAAAAACTATCTCAACAAATTTGCAATTGGTTATTTCTGTGCTTATGACGGTGAAGAAGCTGTTTCGCTATTCAAAAAACATTATGAAGATATCTGTTTTGTAATCACAGATAACTTCATGCCTAAGAAAACAGGTGTTGAAGCAGCCCTCGAAATCCAAAATTTTCTGAAGGAGATTAGAAAACCAACAATCCCAATTATGTGTATATCTGGAGATGTGAAGGTACATGTGGGAGAAGGAGGAATAACGAGTGTTATCCAGAAGCCGATAAATTTCGAGCGACTCAAGCAAGAGCTAATGCTAATTTACCCTCAACTTGCTTATCTAAATGGTATTTAAGTTCAATCCAAATAGTACTCTCTCTCGAAACAGAGTTAGATTGAACCCGTCTGAGGTTTTTGAGAAGATTTTAACGATATATTTTACGAGGTATTTCCTGATTCATTTCCTCTTGGGTGCTTCATTATTACGGATTAATCTTTACCTCATAATCTATTTAATTTTTGTCGTTGAAGGAAACTGGTTTTGCAATTTGATATACCGATCAATCAAGTCTTTTGATATTTTTATTAAAAGAATAAGCAGGGTGCTTTAAATAATTAATTGCGGAAAATACACAATTAACTCAATGCATCTCTCATCACTAAACGACTGCTTTTTCGATGCATTTGACTCGTTTTGTTTTTTTGCCTTCATGGAAATTTCTTGGAGATCTACTGCACTGGAAATGCACCCAGTCTAAGTTTCACTCTTTCTCTCTTATCATCGATAATCACAATGTGCTTATATAAATACAAAAATTTGTCAGTATTTATCAAATACCCAGTATGGAATCACCTCAGGGTGGGTGTGATTCTCTTAGTATTCATTGACATTAAATTGCTTTGACGACTTCTCATTGCATTTCCAAATTGGATTTATTACGAGTATTTCAGGTAAAGACCACACCGGTGGGATGAAGAAATGACTTTTATGTACATATTATGTAATGTCTCGCATTATTATTGCATAAATAATGCTCATATTATTCTCTGGATTTTTTCGCTTTTATTAATTGCGGAACAAATTAGCTGTTCCGAGTTTAAAAATTTATTAGGCCACTTTAATGAGGATTTAGAGCATTTCTTAATTACATAATTTTATTTGAATTCGATAAAGAACTTCATGGCCTCCAGCGAAATTTTCAAGAATCTGTTTGCCAGATACAAGCGGTTTGAGAAATTGTTTCTGAGAGTCGACAAAAATGGAGGACAAGAGAAAGCAGAGTACATAAACCTTAAATATCAATTTAGAATAAAATTCACATTTTCGCTACTCACCACGCTTGTCTCAATCTCGTTGCTGCTTCTTCACGGACAATTTCTACCTCTTCCTTATCCGCTACTCGCTTCAGTATTGGTTGGATTTAGATACAAATGGTATAATGTACCAAGAGTCATGCTTTTGATAGCAATGACGATGATTCCGGTGTATGATCTGGTTAGCGATCAGGCATTAGCAGCTCCATCTGCGATTATGTTCACGAACATACTCATGTTGGTCCTAACTCAATCCCAACTCTTCACTCTTGCTCACCTGGTTATCCAGACTCTGATAATGTATTTCTACGGTGTTGATATGCTCGTTCAGAAAATCCAAAATCTGACTCCTGATGAGATCGCTAAGCTGGTACAAGCTGCTGCTTATCTCTGCCTTATGGGCACCTGGGTCGGCTTGATTATGATGCAGAGATTTTACTCACATGTAAATAATTTGCTAAGGAAAATCAATGCGCTTCGGAACAACTTATCTCTCGCAAACAACCAACTTAACACCCAAAACGTCAAACTTCAAAGCAATCTCGAAATGAAAGACGTGTTTATCTATACTTTCTCACATGAGCTCAAAAACGCGCTCAATGGGCTGTTAGGTAACCTTACCTTAGCTTATGACTCTGCTGCGAAGAATCCTCAACTAGCACGGCTAATATTACCAGCTAAAGTCTGCGGAGAGGTTCTGAAAAACTTTGTCCATAATATCCTCGATTCTGGAAAACTCGAGAATGGAAACCTTGAAGTGTCTCCTGAGAAAAGAGATGTGATGAGTTTTATGGAGAATATATGGGCTGTTTGTGGAAGAATCATCGAAAACAAGCGGCTGCATGGTTGTTTGGAGATCGAGAAGAATGTACCGAGATACCTGGACCTGGATGAGCAAAGAATGATCCAGATTGTGTTGAATTTGATATCAAATGCTTGTAAGTTTACAGAAAAAGGATACGTGAGAATTCATATAAGTTGGCAGCCGATATCTACTTCGGATGAACAGCACATTCCCCAAGAAGATGAATCTTGTGAGATCAGAAATAGTAATAGTATGAAAATGCTCGTCCAAAACAACAAAGATACTGAAGAGTACGGAGATGTGAGAGAGTTTAAAGAGTCCTCTGAAGATTGTCTGCTCAACAAAGAAAAGCTCCATCTAGTGACTGAGGGCCCAAAGAAATTTATTACTGACTCTCAATCTTATCATTTGACTCTCTCAAAGTGGAATTGGCATCGTGAAGAAGTTTTGCCATCGGGCCACGTCAAAGGCGCGAAAGGAATACTCAAAGTCCAAGTTTTGGACACTGGTTGTGGAATGAGCTCTGAAGATCAAGCAAAACTCTTCCAGCGGTGTTGTCAAACGAATAGAACCACTGGTCAGAGAAAAGTCGGAACTGGGCTGGGGCTTTGGATCTGCAAGGAGCTTGCGAAAGGTCTTGATGGAGATATCAAAATGCGGTCAGTCGTCGGCGTTGGTTCAACCTTCGAATTAACGATTCGCACGACAATTTCCCGTGTTTTGAAAAAACAACATAGTTTTACTAACTTCAGTCAATACAGCGACAATTCACCAACAAGATCTATCCAAAAACGAAAAAAGCAAAACAAGAGGAAGATTCTCATTGCTGATGATGATAATTTCAACGTTGAACTCATGAAAAATTTCCTTGACAAATTTGCAATTGAGTATTTCTGTGCTTACGACGGCGAAGAGGCTGTTTCGGTATTCAAGAAGCACTATGAAGAGATCTGCTTTGTGATTACTGACAACTACATGCCAAAGAAAATGGGCGCTGAAGCAGCTTTCGAGATCGCAAGCTTCTTGGAAGAGATGAAACAGTCTAAGATCCCAATAATCTGTATATCTGGAGATGTGAAAGTGGATGTCGGCGAAAAGGGTATAACTAAAGTGATACAGAAACCAATTAATTTCGACAGGCTTAAAGAAGAGTTAGCACCCATCTACCCTCAAGTAGATGCCTCTTTCGCGGCGTAGATAGCCTTAATCTTCATCAAATTCAATTCATTCACAAACAATTCTTCAAAAACAACTATCTTCTTTTTCTGTAACTATCATATTAAAAATTCCGCAGTAATCTGGATTTCAGTGATATTGGCTTCTTCATATTAATTAAATTTTTTTTATATCGAAAACGTGGACATATTACAAGAAATAAGCTCTGGACCTCATACAGGTTTCCCAATCCCAATCGTGCAATTCTCGGTCAATTTGTCTGTGATAAAATAGATTTTCATTTAAAATTGTTATTAACAATTTCTCAATATCTTTCTATTCCTAATTAGCTAATTTATTGGCTTGCCCTTACATAAAGGCTCTCACTTATGGACGATGAGGTTTTCATTCAAGCGTACAGAATCGAGGTCATTCTTAAGCTTTTTATTGAGAGCAATATCAATCTCTTTAAAGGAGTTTAGTTGTGAATCATTATGTTTCCTTTTAGATCCGACAGAAAAACTCATGTAGCAATTCAATGATCAGAGCCTTCAATCTACAAGAAAGACTTGCAATTGATACTTTTCCAGCCCTTTTCGAGTGGGAATCTAAAATCAAAGGCTCATCTAGTAGCATGCTCATGCTCATACAATATTTCTCTCGAATGAGCATTCGAGAGGCTTCTGCATGATCTTACTTCGTAAAACTATTCAATTGTGCTCTTAGAGGGTCAAAGTAGGCATGAGGGTAGGGTTAATTAGGCAATTAATCAATTTTTAAAAATAAGAATGAATAAAATAAATTTTCTTGGTTTAAAGCTTATTTAAAAGTCATGTTAAGGGTTTTTAGGGCTTTGGAAATTACATAATTTTAATTAGTTTTTTTCCCAAATATCTAATGAGCTCCAGCGTCTATTTCAAGAGACTTTTCACCACCTACAAGAAATTTGAAAGCGTTTTCTTCCGCGTCGACAAAACCAGAGAACTAGCGAGTTATATCAAGCTCAAATACCAATTTAGAATGACATTTCTGTTCTCGTTCCTCTCATTTCTGATGGCTATTTCAGTACTGCTTCTCCACGGAAAGCTTTTACCTGCTTGCATTCCGCTATTGGCTTCCGTCCTGATTGGGTTTAGATATAAATGGTATAACTTACCAAGGATTACGGTGCTGATCATAACAACGGTGGTTCCAATAGTTTATACTCACAATAGCATGGTACTTTCCGTTCCAACGACAATCGTGCTCGCGGACGTCATACTGCTGGTGATAACTCAGTCTGAGTTTTACACAATGATCCATCTGATTATCCAAACTTTGCATTTGTATTTCTACGGCACCGAAGCAATCATTCGGAACATTCAAAGTAAGAATGCTGAAGAAATTGCTAGAATTGCACGAATTGCGATGTATTTCTGTATTGTGATGACATGGGTCAGCTTTATTGCGCTGGGAAGATTCTATTCACATGTAAATAACTTGATACGAAAAATAAACGCCCTTGGGGACGATATATCAAAGGCCAACAGCCAACTCAACGATCAGAATCATAAGCTTCAAAATAACCTTGAGATGAAAGATGTGTTTATCTACACCTTCTCCCATGAGCTGAAAAACGCACTCAATGGGCTGCTAGGCAATCTCAGTCTAGCTTATGAAGCTGCTCCAAAAGATTCTCAGATAACCAAGTTTTTAACGTCAGCCAAAGTCTGTGGAGAGGTTCTCAAGAATTTTGTTCATAATATTCTCGATAGTGGAAAACTCGAGAATGGGAACCTAGAAGTATCGCCCGAGAGAACAGATGTGAGGAGCTTTATGGAGAATATATGGACTATCTGTGGGAGAATCATTGAAAACAAGAGATTACAAGGTTTCCTAGAGATCTCGAATAATGTTCCAAGATATCTGAAACTCGATGAGCAAAGAATGATACAGATCATCCTGAATTTAGTGTCCAACGCGTGTAAGTTCACGGAGAAAGGACATGTAAAAATCCACGTAAGTTGGCAATCAATATCTCTTTCGGATGCCCAACAACAACCTATTCTACAGGAAACTCAAGCTAGTCAGGCTGTGAGCGATACTCGAGCTCTGCTTGACCAAGTAATAGAAAGAGACCCTGAGCTTGATGAGGATATACAAGAATTTCTAAATACGTCTGAGGCTTGCTCGTTTAATCAAGAAAAGCTTCATTTAGTCACCGCTCGCCAAAAGAAATTTATTGCAGATTCCCAATTTTATCAGTTGTCTCTGACCAAGTGGCATTGGAGCAGTGAAGAAGTTTTGCCACCATCCCTGCTTGAAGAAGAGGCTAAAGGAGTCCTCAAAGTTCAAGTTATTGATACTGGCTGTGGAATGACTGAAGAAGATCTATCTCGACTCTTCCGAAGGTTTTCTCAAACAAACTGTCTCCCCGGCCAAAGAAAAGTCGGAACCGGGCTTGGTCTTTGGATTTGCAAGGAACTTGCGAAAGGACTTGATGGTGATATCAAAGCACGTTCTGTGGTCGGAGTTGGCTCGGTTTTCGACCTCACTATTAAAACGACGGTGGCTAATGCTATTGATAAATTTCCCAGAGGGCCTTCCCTCAGCGTGTGCTCCGACAATTCACCAACGAAGCCAATCCGAAGGCAAAGACATCCAAACATGAAAAAGATTCTCATCGCTGATGATGACAGTTTTAATGTTGAACTCATGAAGAACTATCTCAACAAATTCGGAATTAGATATATCTGCGCTTATGACGGTGAAGAAGCTGTTTTATTATTCAAACAACATTACGAGGATATCTGTCTCGTGATCACTGATAACTTCATGCCAAAGAAGCTTGGCACTGAAGCAGCTCTTGAAATCAAAACTTTTCTGGAAGAGATGAAAAAGCCTAGAATTCCGATTATGTGTATATCTGGAGACGTGAAGGTGCACGTCGGAGAGGGCGGAATTACCAGTGTCATCCAGAAACCAATCAACTTCGACAGGCTCAAGCAAGAGCTGGTTGCTACTTACCCACAACTTGAGAAGAAACCGTGGGAATGAAGTACGATCAGCCAAATTCTTTGAGGCACTATAGGAATTGCCTCCATTATAGTACATAATTCTGTACATTGTATTGAAATATTTCGAGTAGATTATCAAAGTGTCATGGCTATTAATCTGTCTTCAATAATAAAAGTATCTATTCTCCTTCAAAACAAATTTCTCTTTTATTAAACTTGCATTCTAACGCATTTAAATCATAGTTTAGCATTTCATTCCGAGGATATTTCATTGTAAAAGAGAATTAACTCTTGTTTTCGTTGATTAAATCGAACAACTTCCTTTATACCCCAGAACAGTATTCAAAAATCAATCAAAATAATCGCGAGTTTTTTTGCTGCAAAATTCTCTATTATAACAACGCTTACGCCATTATGAGTCGATATATCCTCTTTCAACTCTTTCAACGGACTCTGACGAGTTTTTTCACTTGAGAGTCAGATGACCCTGAAAATTGTAATCGAACCCGTTTATAATTCTTAGTATGAAAAATATCACTCGTATTTGGGACCCTATCCCATTAGTATCTCATGTTTATATGTCTATAAAGTATTTAGAGTCATGAGGTCGATTAACTTATTTTATTTTTTCGATTCATGTTGATTATCCGATTCGTAAGTGTTTTAAAATAATTCAAAAATTTATTAGGATGAATTTAAGTGATTCCTCGGAACAAAAGCGGAAAAAAAAATTCTTCCTTAAAATTTATTAAAATGCCTGTTGGTTTTTCAGAAAGATTTCAAATTATCGAATTTATTTCGAACGCATTTAATAATTAATAAGGAATCTGGTAATGAGCTCCAGCTATAGCTTCAAGAAACTCTTCGCCAAATACAAGCAATTTGAAAGAATTTTCTTCCAAGCCGACAAAAATGAAGAAGGAGAAAATTATATCAAACTCAAATATCAATTTAGAATGACAGTGATGTTCTCGTTTCTCTTAATGCTTTTATCCATTGCAGTGATGATTCTGCAAGAAACATGTACACATGCTTCCATTTTAATACTGGCTGCAGTCCTAATAGGATTTAGACGTCGATGGTATTCTTTGCCCAAGATCTTGTTATTGATAACATCAGTAGCACTCCCCTTTCATTATGTGAATACTAAACTGGTATTTGCAGTTCCAATGACGATTATGGCCGCAAACATCCAAGTGTTAATTCTAACGCAATCTCAGTTGAACACATGGGCACATTTGTTTATCCAAACATTGGCCTGTTATTTCTACGGCATCGAAAAGATCACCGATAAAATACAAAGTATGACTGTTGAGGAGATCGCTAAGATGACGAAGGCTGCTATTTATATATGTCTTCTGATGGGCTGGCTCAATTTGATTGGGATGAGCAGATTTTATACACATGTGAATATTTTGATTCGGAAAATCGGTGCTCTGAGGGATGATCTCGCGAAGGTTAACAACCAACTCAACGACCAAAATGCCAAACTTCAAAATAACCTCGAGATGAAAGATGTTTTTATCTATACTTTCTCGCACGAACTCAAAAATGCTCTCAACGGAATCCTGGGCAATCTTACTCTTGCCTATGATATTGCTTCGAAGGATTCTCAACTAATCCAGTTTTTATCATCAGCAAAAGTGTGTGGAGAAGTTCTCAAAAACTTTGTCCATAATATTCTTGACACTGGAAAACTCGAGAATGGTAATCTGGAGGTGTGTCCTGAGAGAAGAGACGTGATGAGTTTTATAGAAAATATATGGGCAGTTTGTGGAAGAATCATCGAAAACAAGAGACTTCAAGGGTATTTAGAAATAGAGAAGAATGTGCCAAGATATTTGGAGCTTGATGAGCAAAGAATGATCCAGATTATCCTCAATTTGGTATCAAATGCATGCAAGTTCACTGAGAAAGGACATGTAAGAATTCAAATAAGTTGGGAACCTATCTATTCGAATACCGAATTTGTTTCTCAAGAATGTAAAACTGGGCAGACAAAAAATAGTCACCAAGTTCCGCTTGACCAAGCAATCCAAAAAGAGTCCGAGTTTGAAGGAGATATGCGAGAATTCCTGGATAGTAATGAAGCTTGTTTCCGAAATCAAGAAAAGCTTCATTTGATTACTGAACGTCAAAAGAAATTTATTATTGATCCCCGATATTATCAACTGTCTCTGTCTAAGTGGAATTGGAACAGTGACGAAATTTTACTACCATGTCAACCAGAAAAAGAGTCAAAAGGAGTTCTAAAAATTCATGTTATTGACACTGGCTGTGGGATGAGTCCTGAAGACCAAGCAAAACTATTTCAACGGTTCTCTCAAACGAATCGCAAAGCAGGTCAAAGAAAGATTGGAACTGGGCTTGGACTGTGGATCTGTAAAGAACTTGCTGGTAGATTGGGCGGAGAAATCAAAACACGCTCTGTAGTGGGAGTTGGCTCAGTTTTTGAACTTGCCATGAGAACCACAGTAGCAAATTTTAACGATAAATTTCCGAAACAGCGTACGTTTAGTGTATGCAGCGATACTTCACAATGTAGACCAATCCGAAGACAAAGTCAGCCAAATCCGAAGAAAATTCTAATCGCTGATGACGATAATTTCAACGTTGAACTCATGAAAAACTTCCTCAATAAATTCGAAATTGGCTATATCTGTGCCTATGACGGAGAAGAAGCTGCTTCATTATTCAAGCAACATTACGAAGATATTTGTTTTGTGATTACTGATAATTTGATGCCAAAGAAGACTGGCACAGAAGCAGCTCTCGAAATCAAGAATTTCTTGAAAGAAATGAAAAAGCCTAAGATTCCAATCATATGTATATCCGGAGATGTGAAGGTGAATGTGGGAGAGACTGGAATAACAAGTGTGATACAGAAGCCAATAAACTTTGACCGGCTCAAACAAGAGCTGATGGTTACTTACCCTCAGATCGATAGAAAGCTGCCTGTATGAGGGAGAGAGATACTTGAGCATCAATTATACTTATACTGTCTTTAGAAAAATGTGAATAATTGTATTCTTTACAGTTTGTCTCTGTACATACATATAGATATTGTATGGAATTAGATGTATTCCATAGAATAAAAATATTAGACACTCTAATATTATTGTATAGAGTCTCAAGATCACCCTCAACTATAACAAGGCATTTCTCCAAAGAACTAAGCTATAACTCAAAAATAAGTTGAATTTCGATTGACAGCCACTTGAGAATAAATAACCATTAACTCTTGTTTTAGTCGGTCAAAATTGATAGGCTTTTGAATCACACTTGTGATCCCTCTTTCACCAACATGTACCTTCACATCCCCAGATATACACATGATTGGGATTCTCGGTCTTTTCTTTTCCTCCAAAAAGTTCACGATTTCCAAAGCCGCTTCAGTGCCTGTCTTCTTTGGCATGAAATTATCAGTAATCACAAAAGCTATCTCTTTATAGTGTGCTTTGAACAATGAGACAGCTTCCTCGCCGTCATAAGCACAGAGATAGTTGATGTCGAACCTAGTGAGATAGTTTTTCATAAGTTCCATATTGAAGCTATCATCATCAGCGAGGAGAATTTTCATTGAATTCATTGTCATCTGTTGCAAATTATACGTGGTATCTCTACCACTTGCGTCTTGAATAGGGCAGAGATAGTTCTCGCTCGGATGTGAAATTTTCGTGAGAACAGACAGCTCAAACACTGAGCCAACACCTACCATGGATCGCACTTTGATATCTCCATCAAGTCTGTTCGCAAGTTCTTTACAGATCCAAAGTCCAAGGCCAGTCCCTAATTTTCTCTGATCCGCGTGTTGATTAACCTGTGAGAATTTCTGAAAAAGCTTGGCTTGATTTTCTGGAGTCATGCCACATCCAGTGTCTAAAACTTGAATTTTGAG
>ENA-UOTX01002037-UOTX01002037.1-compost-metagenome-genome-assembly--contig:-NODE-2037-length-11358-cov-24.242886_pt1 | contig 11358 bp, 5 predicted proteins | sample MGYA00238143_ERZ746982 | MGnify/ENA primary metagenome ERZ746982 (study PRJEB28758, sample SAMN06268862) | compost metagenome | isolation source: single cell | place: USA: California, Emeryville, Joint... | reverse complement strand
CATGTATTGAAAGCTACTGATATGGTAACTGGAATAGTTATAATCGAATTGGATAGTACGCTTTTTGAAATAATCAGACTCGCAGAGGTCTTTCAAATGATAGTGAATTTTCTATATCTTTGTGAATTTATTCGAGTGCTTTTATATCATTTAAAATGAAATATTAGTGTAGACTTACCATCATACACGAATTTTATTAATATCTTAGTGTAGTTTGAAATTATGATGATAGCAGAGCGAATCAATTTTGACTATGCTTATGTTGTTAGACTCGATGAGATAACCTATTCCATGGGACTCAAAAACAATAGGACTAAAAAGTACGTGCAAAAAGCACGCTCTGCAAATCAGCAGACTGATTTTTTGAATTCAACTACAGAATTGTATGTTATTGAAACATGAATAACTTTCAGGTGGCACATTCGAATTTGAGAGCACGGTATTTTCAGCAAGAAAAAAAATTGTTCGGTTGCCACGGCACGACTCCTCAATACTATTTGGCTTTGGTTCTTCAAAAAAATTGAACATTTCTATCACTTGCTCTTCAAATTCGAATTTCATTTTTAATAGTTTGTTCTGCTCATTTGATAAATGCAAATAAATTATTATTTCTCTTCTCAGTTTTAATTAAATCCTTGTTCAAAGTTTATCAATGAATTATTCTGTACTACATACTCCTGAGTTTTATTCATGATAATTGAATTGGTTCTATCAGAAACTAACTGATACCTACCTCGATAGTTCTTGCGCTTTTTTTGATGATGGCTACAGACTTTGAATACCCCTCGCCATCATGATCAAATTATCGCTCTTATGTCAAGATGAAGGACGTTCTATAATTAGGAATTGCCATTGAAAAACTTGAATCTCATTCATTGCTCATCTTATAAGCTTAAGAATTTTTTTCAAATTCACGAAATAGCTTCAACAACAAAAATAATTGTCCTCATCTTTAACTCCTACCTCAGAAAATTACAATCCACTTCAACCTCACGTCACACCACCAACTATTTCCTAGACTACTACAGCAGTATTCAGCGCCTTGAAAGATAGATCCTTTGTAGCGTATTATAGGCTTTTAGGGTGATTTTCGGACATTTCTTCACAAAATGAGATTGTAATCAGAGCGAGAGGTGTCAAATAAGCTTTCAATCAATATATTGTCAAATAAATTGAATTGAATCGCAACGACCTTTTGAACACTGAACTTCGAATGAGCTTTGTCAAATCTTAAGTTTACGATTTAATCATATTAAAAAAAAATAAAAGCTATCAAAGATGATGCTCAAACCTTCATCTCTTTTCGTATTTGCAATCATTTGTCTACTGCCATTATGTTCTGCAGACTCTGGAACTTCTACTTGCCCAGAAGAAAATAAAATAGGTACATTAGACAGTATCATCTACTTGGTAGGCGGCACCTGCGCTGCTTTCCTCAGCTTCTTCCTGATTATTGGCTTTATCATCTACCCTCCACTTCGACGACAGCCCGGCGACCTCATTGTGGTCCTTTCCTCCGCAGATTTCATCATTTCGATTTTCTGGATCATCGGAGCAGTGAGAAATGATGTAGATGACCAATCATTTACTTGTATCTTCCTTGGAGCGTTGCCAACTTATGCTGCATTTATAACTGTCACCTACAATTTTTCCTTCTGCTTCTACCTGATATCAGTCCTCAAACATTCACTTAAACACGCCAATATTCCCAAAAAAAGGCTGCACATTATCCCTCTCACATTAGTTACAATCCTAATCGTGTATTTCCTCGCCACCAACAGTTTCGGGAAAACGTACGGTTCTTGCTCACTAAAACGGTCTGAAGGCTGGACAGCATATTTTGGAGTAACTATCATCTTAGCATATATTGTCCTTGCATTTGTAACGCAAAGTTACATTAAAAAATCTTCGCCTGACTGCGAGAAAATCAATACTGTGAAAAAGGATTTCCTTCTATACTACACAGGAATGCTGACAGCGACTTCGATTATGTGGTCCGTGATCCTTGCTACCAGTTTCCTCATAACATTACACGAGCAAGATGTGATTCCTGGCTGCTGGGTCCCCGAATACATCCGTCCACTTTCAATCATCGCCAGAATAGCATCACCATTTGTCCTTTCTATCTTCCGTTACAGAGACAGATTCGTTGGAAAATACATGGCAAAACTCTTCTTCTGCTTCAACAGAGACGCCTATAAATCACCGCTTAAAGAACCTTTGAAAGGAAGCAAAAAGGGCACAGATGATTCTGCTATTTCTCTTGAAATGAGCGAAATGAGTCAAGAAGGCACAATCTCTACCGAAGAGAATGGCGCTGAAAACCAGTCAATCAGGCGAAGTAACAGTTTGGACGACGATGACAGAGGAATAGCTGCTCTGGCGAAAAGTCTCAGATATCAGATAATTTACACGATGCTTTGTGGTATCGTCTATTCGGATAAGGTGTTGAAAGCGAAAAACCTTCCAAAAATCGAGGTGGACCTCGAAGAGCAGTCGTATGAGAAAGACGGGAAAATCATGACGGTAAAAAAGAGAAAAAATAGCGATATTTACAAGAATTTCACGCAATATCAGCTTGGCAATCAAGTTATCCAGAAGGAATTGCCTGAATACTTTAAAAAACTGCAAGCGAAAAAATACGATATATTGAGCGGAAACCTGACCTTCTACTGCGAAAACATCTTCAGTGAGCTTCGACAACAGGACCAAGCCTTCCTCGACGTCCAAGAGTCACTTGACGTCGACGCCAACGAGGATAAAGTCCAGAAAGCGGGAGAAGGCCGAGGCGGAAAGAGTGGAGAATTCTTTTTCTTCTCTTATGATAACAAGCTCATTATTAAAACAATGACCTCTGAAGAGCTCGGAGTGCTTCTGGGAATCTTGGAACGGTATCATAAGCATCATCTTTATGATAACCCTAAGTCACTGATTGCTAAAATTTACGGAGTGTTTAGCTTCCAAAGAGAAAACGACCCCGATCCAGTACATTTGATCATGATGAGAAACGTCAACGGATGGCCAGGAAGCTGCGTGGTGAGGAAATACGACCTGAAAGGGTCGACTTTCGCAAGGAAGGTCGAGAAGAGGAAGGATGCGACCAAGGACACGTTGGACCCAGATGAAACTTATAAGGATATCGACTTCATTAATTATGATCAGAAATTCTTTATACAAGAAGCGCTGAAACCAAAAATCCTCGAGATCATCAGAAAGGACGTTCAATTCTTCCATGCGTGCGGTATCATTGACTATTCGCTTGCAGTATACATCCTTGATAAGTCCAAGGCGAGGAAGAAATCTGAGATCCAAGAAGAGGAAAAGAATCACCATGCTGAAGGTGGAATGAATGGAAAGCAGTCGATTGCACCTTCGAAGAAGCCAAAAGCTGAGGAGTTTAATGAATTTTACTCAATGCAATCCGTGGAAGAGCCACGGCTGTGCTATAATATGGGTATTATTGATTATTTGCAGTTATATACGTTCCAAAAGATGACTGAGAAGTACTGCAAAAGGATTCTGAACTGTAATTCAAAGTTGGATACGTCGTCTAAAAACCCTGAGAAATATTCTACGAGGTTTTTGGAGTTTGCTGCTAAGGTTTTCTCTTAGTTTGATGAGTGAGATTAAATTGATCGTTTTTGAAAAGAGACAAGCTTTGATGCATAACAAGATTGGGTTTTGTGACATACATGATAACACAGTTATATTTTTAACGTTCGTCAATAAATGGTTACATACCAAATAAGAAAAAAATAAATATTTTCAGTCGTAGATAACTCTGTTATGGAGTAAAGATGTTTCGTTCGCATCATATACTAAATGGATTCTGACTCAAGTTGAAGGTATATGCTAGATGAAAAGCTAGTTTTTGGCAATTTCTTTCTAATTTACATCTAGCTTCAAGATTCTCACTTCATAACAAATCAGAAATAAAAGAATAGTTCACCCAGCTCGGCTGAGAGAAGTAAGTGTTTAATATTTATCGTATTCCTGAAACACATACATGATTCAACCAATAATTTAAATCGCCTTCTTTGAGTTTTTTGTGCTATATCATCCGTGAAGTATTTTTAGTAAATCATAGAATCTTAGTACTTCTTTGCTAAATTGTTTCACCGTTATGAAGTTTCCCAAAAAATCAGAAAGAATAAGAATGGACTGAAAAATCTAGAGAATAATGATAAGTATTTGCTTTATCTATTCGATCGCTTGCCTTTGAATTTTCTTAATTGCCGCCTCTTTTATTAACTAATCAAGAACTCTCTTCAGCGGGTCACAATAATCTTCATAATTTTAGTTTATCAAGTCTTATTTATCAATGATTTGAGTTGTTTCTTACTCAAATAATCACTGACACGCAACTTCACAACAATAAAATATTATATGAATATTAAACCAAAGATATAATAGTATCTGGCCAGCATTCTTTTACTTGAAGCGTAAAGCTTGGCATGCATCTGGCTTCGATCAACTTCAAAGATATTTGATCGCCAAGTTGTTTGAATGTCCAGGCTTTGATCATGTAACAATATTGTTTTATCTCTTCACTTCCAGTAGTCTTCAATTCATTGATATCAAATTTGATGAGAAAGCGCAGGAAGTCCATTGTTATGTCAAGAATTCTGCCCGAAGCAACTTCGATGCCATTCTTCAAATATTCATTAAACTTCTTGATTGACGTTTTGTCTTTTAATTTGCCCTTAATCTCTTTATTCTCCTGCAAATAGTCACTGTTATTCTTCAGTAAATAGTCACAGAATTTGTCCATGTACTGCTTCCAGAAATTTTTCAGAATCTTAGTCACAGTTTCAGAAATTTTCTTTTTTTCGTCTGTGGTTAGCTGATAATGATCATAAGTTGGAATATTATGTTGTTTTCTGGCTTCTTTTTCAAGTATTTCTTTAATTTGTCGGGAAAGTGGTGACGGCATCAATTTAATGGTGCCAATGAGCCTAGAGCCGCTTACTTTGAGGTCTGAGTTAATCTCATGAGTCGTATTGATGAACTGATTATACATGCCGATGATGGGTCTTTCTTCGATATTGGAAGTTCCCATGTTAGAAATATCTTCGGAATTGTATTGTTGTGAAGGTTCTTCTGTGATATCAAGAACTTCGTCACACAGTTTCCGTGAGGCAATTTCTGGACTAGATTGGCTTTCAGTATCGTCATCATTCATTGGTTCTTCAATACTGAAATTTAATTCTTCGATATCATTGTCTTTCCATTGAAATTCTTTAAGGTCGCTTCCAGTGGTTGGATAGAAAGAGAATCCCCAGTATTCATTACTCGGAACTCCTGCTTTTAGATGTGCCGGATGTCGGTAAGCAAACAAATTCGTATCAAATTCAACTTTGAAGGGAGAATCGTTTAGAAACAGGAGCTTTTTACTCAATCCACACTCTTTCTTGCTTTGGATTGCCTTGGACCCAGTTTTTCTTTTGAAGTTTCGTAGGTTTTGCATGAAAATGACTCGATGAAGTTTTTGTGTTGTGTTAATGTTTTATCAATTTATGATTATTAAATTTTCAGTGTCTGAATTGGTCTGCAATCGACTCTGGTGCTAGAGAGGAAAATTGAGGAAACTTTTTAGGAAACTGTAAAAACAGAACGCTTATACAAAAAAAGTACCAGTTGAGAGCTTTCTCTCCCTCTCCAGCTTGAATTGGTTCTATTTCCGTAAAAGATAACTTTCCTTCAGTGTTAAGATAGATTCTTTCTGATAATTCCCGATCAGAATTTGTAAATCCTCTTATATGTTCGCTTTAATTCCACGAATTAATCCAACAAACATCGAGAAAAGGATCCGAGCTTCGAGACAAACATGCCATCAAATTTCTAGCTAAATTCAAGATCGCTCTTACAGAGTGTATTTCAGCGATTATTAAAAGCGTCAACACAAGAAATGAGCTTGAATTCGATTGACGCGTTTCAAATAGTTTTCAGAGATCAGAACAGTTTCAAAGGTAAATTTAACTTGTATTGTTCAAAAAAGTATGAAAATTCGTATAAACAAGATAACATAGAGGATGTTCTGATTCAAGTAAAGCTAAGATGTGATTTACAAGTTCAAAGGAGGAAAATGGAAGAACAAAGTACAATCCATAAGTTACAATACAAGAAGTTGTCAACTATCTGGCAGATACAACTGGCATAGAAGATGCCTGTATCTGGGAAATGTATATTTTAACCAGCAGAAAATTTTTATAATTTGCCGAAGAGATTAGCTTTTTAGATTTTCGATTCTGTCTGTTTCACAGAACTGATTGACTGAGAAAGGTAATATCATTTGTCATTGTGAGCTAGCTCTGATTTCGAGCAAAGCGGCCGAAAAATACCTGATTTTTAGGGTATGGAATTTGCAATCTTAGATTGATGTTATACGCGGGCTAATATTCAATTTCGCTACTTTATTAAGTTTTGTGATGAGGTAAATATAAGGCGGGTAGGAGAAAAGCGATTGCAAATATGAAAATGGCCAACACTTCCTGTCTCAATTTATATAAACTTTGCTGAATGGTCTGAAAATTCCCTTATTCAAATCAGGAAACCATACGTAAGTATTCCAAGCAATTTGAATTTAAAAGTTTTTCATTTTTGGCTACTATTCATTATTTAACGGGATAAATAGCACGCAGATTGGCACTACCGGTATCTTTGAAAAAATTGGCCATGATGCAATTTGCCTTTCCGAAGAAACATTATGCGCGTCGGAATTACAACATGAATACTGCTAATGCTCTTTTTCTTCAAATCTTATCTTTTGCTTTTCATTAAGAATTGATTGCGAGAGGATGTTTGCTCGCCAATCAAAATTCTATTTGCAATTCTGCTAAAATAGTTCAAAAATCCCAAAATTTCACTACATCTGGTTGGAATTATAGAAGACAATATCAGTTCGCTCATATGACCTTGAAGTTGATAAGTCCCTCTCTTCTGGAAAGTCATTATTATAAAGAAATCACAGCCGAAACAGTTTGAGTCCAACCTTATTGACCTTACAAAAGAATACTAGTCTCATTCTAGATGAGTTTCTACAAAAACTATAGCAGTCGGAAAATCTCAAAGCAAAATTGGCGGCTGGTCAAGATCTGGATGCATTGAAATCCTCTTTGAGAGCGCCTCGAACGAAATGAAGCAATTCTACGGGAAGATTAATCGATTGCTCAAAGAATACATGGAAGAATCAACAGCTGGATTTGCTGAATACAGTAGCTTTGAAAAGACAATTTTCTTAGAATGTCAGCACGAAATCAAGAGATACAACAGCAATCTGCCTACATCAGAAAATTGATAAAATCTGCAGCATTCCGAGAGAATGGAATTCGATAATTTATTGAGGCAGCCCAAGAATATTTGATAAAGTGGTTACTTAGCTCGATGAAAAATGTTATCAATCAAACTGTATCTTTAAGCATCAATTTGAAAATTTTAACTTTATTTCAACTGTTTACAGAAAACAATATCTATCTATGCCAATTTGAAACCAAAATTTGCACATACTATCAAGCGCAATTCAAATTACTTTGGCATTCACCTTTTACTCGCACACTCATTAAATTGTATTACAAGCCTTGGAACCATGAAAAAATAGATTAATATCTGCTTCCATGCTCTTCATCAAAAGAATAAGCCTTTCAGTTTTCAATTTCAGTGTTATTTTGTTAGAAAACTCCCGATGTCTCCCAAACTATAATTTAATGATTTCGTTATATTCATCTTTCTCTGATATTTGAAGACATGAGTATCTTAGATAATTTGAACTCATACAATTAATCTTTTTATAATAAATAAAATTAAAAAATATTTATCAAAAAAAAATACGAAAGCCACTTGGATGCTAGGCCTTCTGACTGCTGTTTATTCGAGTCTTTTGCAGCGAGATACTCAAACTGGAATATGGCTATTTGGGAATCTTTCAACTACTCGTATCCAGCTTTGGAACCATTGCATCTAACGTCATTCAATCTGAAGCGCAGCGTACCCAGCAATTTTTTCCTCACAATAAAATTCAAATTTTATTTACAAAAACGATCCCGGTTTCAAGGCACATTTCATGGAACCACTCGTGATCTGGTTGGGATGGGATTACCGCAATTCGGCCTTCACTGCTCTTGATGCGCTATAGTCAAACTGATGTATTACACCCGTACATTACAATATAATATTGTACAAATGTAACCCATACTCTCTTGAAGAGTTTTCCTTTTTCCAAAAGTTGCCCTCTGAGGCTCTTTTGCAGACTAACGCAAAGGGGAGCGGTTGAATAACAAGGTTGGGAATGCTTTACAGCTGTGCCTGCTTCAGCGCTGTCAGAATTGAATACTTCTTGCTCATGGTTCCCTCTGTTTTCAAAACTTCTCAGGAAGTGATTCACAGGGGTCTCGTTGGCAAAGGAACCACAAATGAGGCCATGAAAAGAAAGTTTAGAGGATAGATCAAGTTAGAGGTTCTTTTATAAGGAGTAGCAATGATAGCTTGGGACTAACTCAGCTAGTGATTCAAAGCAACATTTCAGCGGATAAGCCACTTTCCGTGTTGCTGTGAGCGCTTTTTGAGGCCTGAGTGAAGGATTACGAAACCTATGATTGAATTGATAATGAATGATCCATGGTCTCATGGCCAGTCACGGTCTAATATTCATTTGAGTAAATGGTTAAAGGTATTAAATTGAAATGGGAATAAATGCGGAAGGTTTATGAACGTAAAGGGTAGTTTATTTGAACAATGCCATCGAAAATAAGAAACAAAAAGGAGAATAATTGTAAAATTCAATAAATGATAAATAGGGAATTGATGATAAGGTATTGGTTAATTCAATGAGATTATTTACAAGATTTTCAATATAATTGCTAAGCACAAAATAAAATGAAAACAATAGAGATAATTATCATTGGCTTCTCAAAACTCTGAATGCTAGTTCAAACCCAAAAGCTCAAACTCAATGCTTCTTCAATGTGAGACATAGAATGAAATTGCGTGCAGCATAAAATACCATTAGATCATAAAAAGACAGTGTTCAATGAATTCAGAATTACTACTATTCTACACTGGAAATCGATCACTACTTATTAATTTGATAAGCGGATAAAGCCAGTCTCCAAGATGTTTGTAGGCATCTCGCTGAAAAGCTTCTTTGAGTCGAGGCTTTGGGTTAAAGTTGTCGCTTGTTGCAAAATCGCAGAAGAGAATAGCTTCTTTTTGATAGTATCTTTTTAGTATATCACGTTCAAAAATTACTTTGTAGAGATATATGAAATAGCAACCTCTTATATCTGTAACACTATTTCTTACAATGTTGGGTAGATAATAGAGAATAATAGTCTTTCTCACCCCTTACTAGTACTACAAAGAGAGTAAATACTAAAGCTTTGGACAATCAAGTAATCTAAATAAAAAAATAGTTGAGGTTAATGAAACAACTATTTTATATGATACGAACCTTAAATTTTCACATATCAAAAGATGACCTGAATGAATAGGAAGAATTATAAGCTTCAGAATAATTAGATGTTATGGCAAAATTTCCAAACATTTTTTCTCAACCTTTGCTATAGGTTTTTGGAAATATTGTGGAATGCTAAGCAGGAGGAAATGGAAATATTGAAAAAATAATACCAACAACCTAATTTTTAGTTCAATAATCTAATCTTAACGATTACGAAGGCAAGATGCTATTTCCTTTCACAATGCATTCTTTCTAACTGAATTCCATTTAACTATGTCTATTATTCTTTAATCGACTTCCTCAGATAATAAAAAACGAGAGAAATAGACATATCCCCCACTTAATGAGGAGTAAAGAGACGAATCTCTCTAAATTCTCAGTGAATAGAATTATTGATCTAGATGCTGCTGTTTTTGGGAGTAATTTGACACGTTCTAAGCAACAAAAAATTGTGTGCCAATCCAAATGTAACGGCCAAGTATTCATGTCATTTTATCCTAGATCTTTAAGCAAGATCGTTCCACATGAAAGCAGTTCAAACAAACACATAATAAGTGGAAGGCCACGTTCTCCCAATGAGTTTAATAATTCCGCCTTTATAATAGTTGAAGATAATTTTATTTCAAAATCTTTGTACTCTTACAAATAAACAGACTGAAAAAACAATGAATCATTCAGGTTTACAATTTTCCAGTTCAAGAAAGTTATCTAACCTGCTATTTTTCATTAGCCCAAGACTCAGATACTCAAGCAACAAGAAGAGTTACTCGCCAAAAAACAAAACGCAACTCCAATGCCAAAACAGATACAGCAAAATTTGATTGCGGGTGTGGGAAGTCATACACAAGCGAAAATTCCCTAACAACTCACATTAAAACCAAACATAAAGGGAAAGCCCCAGCAGGCACCAGCGTTCCTCAGCCACAAACAAACGGAAAGACTGAAAAGAAAACTCCTAAGGCACACATTACTCCTCCCATCCAAAGAGTCTGACTATTTTGCCCTTCAGAAAGAATCTAAGGCCAGCAAAAAGCAAAAAGCTGAAGAGACGGAAGAAAAGAAAGTTGAGAAAGTAGAAATTTCAAACGAATTCGATAATTTCATACAGTTTTTAACTAAGCTCTCAAGTAAAATCGCATACGAAGGACAGGTAAATAGCTTTAGTAATGAGTTTTTCCTAAAGCTTTATCGATGACTTGTTTAGCAAACGGACGAAAACTCAAATTCATTAGTTTCAAAAGTGGCTGAAGTTGATCCGATAAGGCATTTCCCTCTTGATATATTCAAAGGCAGGGAAGACGAATATAAAGTTGTTTTTGAAGATCTAAATGCAATAGTTTCAGGCAAGGCGATGCTTGATGAGTCAATAGACCCTGAGACTGAGCTTAAACAAACTCCAATCAACAAAATATTCGCGATTTTTCTTTCGAAAGTTTCTCCAAAGCTGAGGCAGGAATTTTATCGAGAGTTGGTGTTTTTCGTGCTGATCTATCGAAGAGCTTTGAATCAAATCGGAAATCAGATTAAGAAGGAGTTGACAGGAGGAAAAGAGCAAGCGGATGAAAAAAAGGAGTTTTGTGAAAATAATAATGGAGAGTTCGTACCGGACATTAGCAATGATTTTCTCGTTCGTTGTTTGCCGAGCTATTTGAAGGAATATAATCTGAAAGGATTTAAGGTCATTGGCCTGGAGGATTCTCAGATAAATAATGCCGTCCAACTGACCAGATATTTTTGCAACTGGATGAACATCCAAAATTATACCTGTTCACATTTAGTTTTGATTGCTGAAGGAAAATAGTTTAGAGATGCTTTATTCGCATTTGATTGTTGAGAGATACGCAAAAATTTTTTCGAAGGTGAGTTTGTAAGCCTTCGTATCATTTGTATTTTGAAAGAAAAAAAAA
>ENA-UOTX01002036-UOTX01002036.1-compost-metagenome-genome-assembly--contig:-NODE-2036-length-11378-cov-18.104681_pt1 | contig 11378 bp, 7 predicted proteins | sample MGYA00238143_ERZ746982 | MGnify/ENA primary metagenome ERZ746982 (study PRJEB28758, sample SAMN06268862) | compost metagenome | isolation source: single cell | place: USA: California, Emeryville, Joint... | reverse complement strand
AATCCGAACCACAAATTTCACTCAAGCTATCTCTCTCCTTACGACCCTACAGTCCTCTCCACCGGCTCTGACAGAGGAATCCCTATCCGATCCCATACAATAGGCGTTTCCCCTACCGTCGAAGGAACTTCATCACACAGATACCAAGATAATCAAAAGACTGAATTGGAGCGGGTGAAAGCAGAGTTAGAATTCTGGAAAGCTCGCTGCCAAGTCCTCGAAAATGAAAATTACGAGCTTAAACTCGCGGCAGCCAAGCGCAATACTGACCTGGTATGTCTCACTCAAGAGCTGAGCAGCCTTAGCAAGAAATTTTGCGCTCTCACTTCCGAAGAACCCACTCTGGAGCGAGGATTTTCAAATTTATCTCAGAATGACCGCATGAGCCAATCAACAGCCGCGACCCAAGACCTCACTAAAAGCTCAAAGCAGTTAGAAGAACCCTCTTTAAATCGGGATTCGAAGTCAGAGCCCTTGATTGTAGTCGATCCCAACTATTTTGGACAGGCGACTCAAAATCCTAGCAAATCAAAAGAGAAGCCAGAGATCATTGTAGTGACCGAAGATGATAACTCAGGACAACCGGTACGCACGTACACACAATGCTCTCTTCCAAGGAAAAATAAAAAGAGCTCTACGAACGTGTCCAGTACGTCAGGAGAGTATCCATCCGGGGGCCATGCAAGGTCAGATAGCTTTGTGCAAAGGTCGGATAGTTTCATGCTCGACTCTACAATGAAGATATTGCCTGAGCATAGAAGATCGGAGCTAACCCCGGTAAAAGAGGATTTCAAAATGCAAATAGACTCTATTATTGAAGAAAAGAAACACCAGAGTACATTTAAGTTCTGTTAGAGGGTTGCTTCATAATTTTCCGAATTAGATGAGCTTAAGCAGTTGGTTGACTTGGTACCGGCTGCGAAAGTTTTGCCGGTTGTTAAAAACGAAGAAAACGGCCGAGGGCGAAAATCGAGTATTCAGTTCGTTAGCAAAGACTTGAAGCCGAGCCCGCAGAAAGAAAAGGAGGTATGCTATTGATTTGTTGAGAGAGTTTTGATTTTGGACTCAAGAGCTCCCATGCGAATCTGAGAATTTTCGAGGAGTTTTTTGTCATTGGAGTGGATAAGCAGGACGTGATAAACTTTGAAAAGAAGAACCCAAAGTAAAAAATTAGCTCACAAGGTCGCAGCTGCTAATCTAATTGCCATTATTAGCAAAGATAGAGCGTTCTTAAAACCAAAGATCCTTTATAACTTCCCTTCAGACCCCAAGAATCTCAGGTAATTTGCGATATCTGAGAGAGCGTATTATTAATGCTTTTGTTCCTATTAGACAGCCAAAACTATCGATCCCAGAGTTTTGCTTCCCATTCGGCGTGGAGATCCAAAAAGAGAAGACAATGAGTGATACAAAGATCTACGAGTAAAACCAAGGATGCTTATCTGTTCATTAACCTAATTTCTGCTTCACAGGCTGATATTTTCAAAAAGCATTGGAGTTCCGACTCAGAACTCTTTCGTGTTTCCTTTGAAATCCGAAGGGTTAGACAATGCGGGAATTTTTGATCACGATGTTCTGAAAGAGTCAAATCCGAACCACTTGCTCTATCAGATATGCTTTAAAACATTCGATTACCTCGATTTGGTGAGACTTGCTTGTTATCTCTAACTCTAAGCGTTTTAACAAATAGGAAGCTGATCCGAAGGTCAAAAGGAAGAAAAGAAAGGAGCGGAAGTTTTGGAAGATAAGCAAAGTTTACTGCTTTATGACTTATTTCCCCTTGATAAAATTCTTCATGGACCTCAATTCCACAATCCTGAGTAATCATCAATGGAGCCTTGCTGTTTAGAAGGAATTAACTACTCCCTATAATAGGCACGCTGAAGATTCATAAAATGACAAAGTTTCAGCGAGAAGAGACCGGCGACAAGAAAGCCGAAGTTGAGGTTTTTGACACAATCGGCGAAGATTTCACAATGAAGGTCATAATATTTGCTCTAACTAAAGCTTAAATCTATATATAAAAACAACAGTTCATCAAAGAAGATCTCGTGAGCTACCTAAAAAAGATCATATCAATGCCCCTTCCGACATTCGAGAGCAGACTCTCCATTGAAGAATATCCATACGAGGCTGTTACAGCTATAGTCGCTTCGAAAAATGACGCGTTTACAATGGAAGGCGTTTGGGCCTGTCCCTTAGTATTCTCGTTCATTCCACGAGCAGATCTCCTGCACCTGGTTTCAGCAGTGCTCCTCGAAAAGAAAGTTGTAATCGTCTGTCAGAACCTCGCTCTCGTCTCCTCCATCCTGTACATACCTGCTCCCTATTAATCACCTCCTAATCTTCTTTAGAATCACTCTCTACTCACTAATAAAGCCGTTTACTTACCCTTTCCCTATTATGTTCATGTCTGAGCATCTTGTATCATGCCTGGAAGCCCCTTGTCCATTACTTGTGGGTAAGACTGAGTTTCTTGTAATGAGTCTCTAAATAATATTGATCAGGAATCTGCCAGGACATGAAATTTTTAGTTCAGAACAAATTGCCAGAGGTGTATCCAGAGTGTATTTTCGTCGTCATTGAAGACGGGAAAATGGTAGCCTTTGCTGATAGCAAAGAAGAGGTTACTGAACCGAAATTCCCGGAATTCCGAGAGACGCTTGCTCGACTGTATGGAATGTTCAATGAAGAAGAGCGCAGGACGCTAGAATACTCGAGCTTCCCTCCTAAATCAGACCTGAGTCCTCAAAAAGGCGAACAAATGGCTCAATTCCTTCCTAATAGATCGAGCATCCGACCCCACAGATATATCTATAACCCAAGTCAAAAGGAGCTCGATCAAGCGACTCTGATCATCAAAGCATTCAATCAGACTCTGCAACAGCAAATACTTGATCTACTACCCAAAGACCCTGTGTTTTGCTCCACCACTCATGTAATTTCTAGCTTCTTACGCTATTTATACTATATTTCACCTTGACTATTAGGAGCTTGATTATGACGTGATTAACCAGCATGTAAAAGAAAGGAATAGCACAGAAAGTGAGTTTTTGAGTCACTTCTTGATGACTCAAACGTTCTCGTATTACATCGAACAGCTTTATCAGGATCAGCGATTAAGATTTATCGAGTTGACAAAGAGTGGAAAATGATTCGATTTTTTATTGTTTACATCCACATACACATCCAACCATCCATACATAATATTATGTAATTTTTTTATATTTCCATTATTGGTTCTTCTTCATATCCAATAATCTTTATCTTGAACAGCCCTTTTTGAAAACATCCACATTTAATAAAATCAGAAGTTTACGAAGTATTCCAACGACAGGATCATAATTACCAATCGATAGAAATCATTCAACAAAAAATAAGAGAATATTCCTCTAGTTAAATTAAAACACTTCAAAAGATCTCCAATATTAGATATAATAACTCTTCAATATATGAATTCGAATAGTATGCGACCAATTTTCAAAAAGATCGCTGAAACCAAACCAAAAACAGAAAAACATAAAGCGACTCAATATATATATTTAACAATTCAATAAATAACAACGCGGATCTCATCATACACGAACCACAAAAGTCCTCGAGAGCTCAGTATTTACGATTTGATTCCTCAGAAAGCCCTTTTGACTCTCACTTAAGATCAACGAATTTGATAATTCAAGCCAGCAGATCAAGTTTTTCCTCGTGATACTCCTCAGCATGTTCAGTACATTCATAACACAATCATCGGAAACATACCCTCTCTTCGCAGATAACTCAGCGAACTGCAATGATGTCTTTGAGGCGAGCAGCGCGCAGAAACTCAACACCGTAGTGTCCGAACACCAAAACACTTGATTCGCTTGCAATTTAAACGATTTAAGATTCATCAGCGCGCCGCAAGCTTTGATGATCGCCTTCAATCCTTCATCACTCGCATAGGTTTTCGAAAGGCTTATACACAGGTTTGACAGGGATTTGAGTCCTTCTAAAGCATTCGCCAGCGCGACACAGCCAGGTGTTGAGATTTTGTTCACGCCATCAAAATTGAATAAAAAATCATGCAAATTCGTTAGTTTGGACAGACTCTTTGCGAGATCTTCCAGCGCTTGCTTTCCGTCCTGCAAGTTCGCTATATCAACGAGTTCCAATGAAAGGAGGGTTAGCGTCTCTGAAAAACGTGGAAGGGTCTCAAAGATCATCACCATGCTTTCATTGTTAATTTGACTGCAATTAGTGAAGTCGAGTGTTAGTTCCTCGAGGTTTTGCTGATACGCAAGCTTGTTGCCGAGCTGTTTGATGCTTCGATGCGAGATATTGGGGCATTTATCAAATTTTAGTAGCAGAGTATCAAGCCTCGGCATGTTGACCAATGCATCACATAACCTCAGCAGATCTTCGTCGTGGACGATCGTTTCGCCCATGCGCAGTTCTAGTTTTGCCATGCTTCCCCATCCTTCAGATTTAAACGTTTTGGCTAGAGTTCTGACCCATTTCGTGTTCTCGAAAGCGCAGCCGTCGAGCAACAGCTCAAACATGAGCGGATTCTTCGCTGTTTGCACCGCAACAGCCATAATCTCTGCACAAACCGTATCAAATTTCGCACAAGCGACAAAATTCAACCGAATCGATCGTAGATTCTCATTCTTTAGCAAATTTGCGAGGCTCTTGAACCGATACCTATCGATAAAAGAGCAGCTGTAAAAATCTAAATCAATCAGCCTTAGAAACTGAAAACAGCAGTCCTGATTCACAATGTCTTCACAACCAGCGAATTCCATATTCGAGGCGCCAAAATGAAGACGCAGCTCCTCGAGGTATCTGACTTTTCCCATGTTTTCAAAAAATTCACGCGCTAATTCCTGCGTCCAAGCAATCTGCTCAGCTGTTACGTTGAGCCTTTGTAGATACTTCATTTGAGGAAGAGCTCTCGAGATCGAAGAGATGCTCACCGTGGCCAAAGGGAAAAGATGATCAATGGTAGCGTGCAATGAATTTAACTGGATAAGCTTGGATAAGTGCTTCAATGGGTTGCTTAACTGAGAGGTCGCTGTGATGAACTGATTACCTTTGAGGTCATATCCGAATTTTAACAGGTCTTTTAACTTTATCGTTAGCTCCGAAATTTTTTTCATCATGGAAGCTGGCAATTGGCTTTCGTTTATTCTTAATACTAATGTTTTGAGATGCTTTGAATTTCTTTTCAACCATTGCAATAGGAGGTTGCAGTTTCTTGTGTCCCAAATGATGCCTAAAAACTCGATTTCAATGTGCTGAAAGGTGTTTCTAATCACATTGAGCGTTTGTAAATTGAAGCGGCTCTCACGGTCCTCCATTATCATTCCACTGACTTTGATCGAGCTTCGATGCCGCATCTTCCGCACAACCATGATAGGTTTGTCGCAGTTGACGGACAAATCAAATTCAAAAGGGACGCTCTGAAGTTTTGAATGAGTGAAACTGTAGACGTGAGCGATTTGGTTTGGATTCTGTTTGATGAGGTGAGAAGGGTTAAACGCGGATCTGGTGAGCAGCAATGAGCGTTCTCGATCTGAATTGAGTGATAATACGCGCTCGGCTGCTGTAATAGCGAGCTGATCTGTATGTGAAGAGTCATTAGAAAGTATTTTCAGCTTTTTGAGTCTGCTAGAGTCATCCTGGCGTGCATCCAAGCTATTGAAGGAGTTGTCAATGAACATTGACGGTTCTTTTATCCTATAATAATCTTGATTCCTAAATCCTTTGAAATATAAATAGAAATTATCTCGGTAGGGTTAACACTAAGCAAAATTAATGTCACAAGCTTTGTAGCCCTTTTAAATTGAATAATTTGAAGGTTATTGGGGTCTTGTCCTCTATTTTCCTCCCTCTCTCTTCTATTTTGATAAGTTTACAGATTTATTTTTCATTATATTTTTTTTTCTTCAGCTAACTCAAACTATATCCATCTCTCAACTCTTAAGATGTCTTTCTTAACTGTTTCTATGATTTTTTCCGAAGCCACTCTGAATTTATAGGTATTTGCGCATGTACGATTCGAAGATTGAGAAACTGTTTTAAGCTGTGATAAATGGAGAACATGCAATAATTTGACTGCTTCGCCAAATTAAATATTGATTTGAGAACATCTTACTTTTGTCATCCGCAACCATTTCGAAGTTTATTTTGCCTTGAGAAGATTTTTTACTAATAACGAACCGCACTCTCTGCTGATTTTGTAAAATGCTTAGAAGTAGAATTCCTTTGGTATCAACCTCTCTCTCGTACATATTTTGCAGATATCGTTCACTTCCAGTTTTCTTCGAAAATGAACCCTTTGACTTATTGAGTCTCCTATCAATTCCTGTGTGCAATTCACATTGAAATTTCTTCTGATTTCTTCGATTTGAGAAATAGTGAATATCTGTGATGGATTAATTTAAATACAAATTGCAGCTCCACTTAGTTATTTCAAAAATGATCATTAATAATTGATTCAATATAGCTCTTTCGTAACTTCAGGAAGGCTCATTTACACTCGCCATCCTCATTACTATCAAGACGAATGGCACCTTCAGCACTGGTTCTTATTCCAATGGTAAATTAACAACATTATCAATAGTTCATCACTTCCCTTTCATACCCGCGCTCACATGTAGCTAATAATTGCCATTCGTAACTCCATGTCTCTGTGAATAGAACGTTAGTACCGTTGCAACCCAAAATGGCACCAGCATAATTACGATCCCTATTAAAATTTTATTCTCTGTGCTATTGTGCCACTCTCCAATACCAATTAATTTATTAGTTAAAATGTCAAACGACATTTCCCATCGCAAGAACTTCTCTTCGATTACACGAATCAACCTCACTCCGCTCCGAAATGACTCTACTCTTCGATTAACTGACCGAGTCTACACAGACAGAATGACTCCACGGCCTCTCGAATCCAGCATCACCATCGATTACCACAGTCATTCTCTTTCCCCCGATCCATATGGAATTTCTGCAAAACATACTCTTGCTACGAAAAAAAACATGACCATAAAACTCAATCCACTCGACGAGAGTACCCGTAGCTCGAACCCTAGCAACACAATTGAGCAGGAATTGGTAGAAAAGATTTCAAATTTCTTTGACCCAGTCCAAATCACAGAAGTCCTTAATGAAATACCCTCCATCAAGATGAAAGTTCGGCTGCTTGATTTAATCAACCAAAGAAGAGAGGAAATCAGTCAATTGGCCGCAAATCTTAAGTTTCAGAAATATAAACCTCTTTTTCAAAGATATCGCGATAATTTCAAGCAAAGACAGAACTCTACCAGATTCAAGAGCTACGCCCTACCACGAGATAGACCGCGCTCGTCGATATCATCTCCAAACTCTGCAGCAAATCTCAAAAAGACTTCATTGTTTCATGATATGATGGAAATTCAGACCGCGCAGCGAGTTCATCGAATGTCCCTTTTCGGAAGTCTAGCAGCCACTGGGAAAGACACGCCTCCAACTAGTTCACCGAACAAATCTGCCAACAGAGCCAATTCTCCTGTCTTCGACTTTGCTGATATACAGCAAAAATTAGCAAACATGAGAGAAACATCAGGAATAAAGTCGCCTGAAAGGATTTCAAGCAAAACTAACTCGCCTCACGTCGAGTTTGCAGACCAAAGAAGTCCTGTAGATAGTAAAAAATTGGAAAAACGTGGATCGATGAGAGAGGTGACGGGGAATAAAAAGCTGGAGAGGCGGGGAACTATCAAAGAGAGCACTGGGAAAGGAAAGCCGAAATTATCTCAGCTGCCTGAGAGTTTAAAGGCTCTGCTATTAAAAAAGAACGATAATTGGTATGAAAATGCGAAGCAGAAGGCATTGGATTTCGCGAAGGAGCAAGAAACGAAGCGGAAGAGGAAAATGGCAAGCCTTGCCAACTCGCATCCATTCACTGGCGAGAATATCAGCGTGGCCTCGAAGTTGTTTGAGAAAGATCTCTATCATTTTCTGAAGAAGAACGCGGAGAAGGAAACAGCAAAGGAGTTGATTTTGAGTCCGAAGACGACAGCCAAAGGGCAAATTGGGTCGATTGAGGAGAGAGCCGCTAAACGGTTTAGAAGGTATCAAAAAGAGAAGGGAAAAAACTTGCCTTCTCCTAAGCTCAGCAGCAGTGAGTCATGTGGAACGCTGCCGAAGGTTAGCAGTGAACGTCATTTCACAATAACGAGTCTGGATAATAAGTCTCCGAAATATGGGACTATCATTTTAAATAATATTATCCAACAGGAGATCGCCCTTCAGGATAGGTAAGCATTTATGGGATTGCTTTGTTTTGATGCGCAATTAGACTTAAAGATGATATCGCTGAGAAAAAAAGATACATGGACGACGACTCGTTGATCTCGTATACCGAGTCTAAGCTGGATCGTCTTTACCGACAGACAGCGGAATTGCGAGAAGGGTTGAAGGTAACGGATAAGCATATCAAAACAGCGAAGACGAGGGCGGTGAAGAATAAATTAGAATCCATCGAGCAAGATAAGAGGATGAAGCTGCAGGCATTCTTAGAGTAAGAAATTTGATTTAATCAGTGAAAAACTAACTAAATTTGTACTTTTCAGGGAAATTAAATTCCTTAATAGCAAGAAAGTCTACTGAAGCGAGAAGAAAGTGCAGCATTGTTTCATTCCTCAGCAGCTGAGTTAATATTATTTGTGGGTCTTTGTAATTCTACATTGAGCTATAGTTATCATTAAATTTATCGCATATCCATTCAAACTGATCTTTGATATTATTATTTCCACATCTTCAATATTCACTTATTTTTATTTGATGAATTCAATCTATTCCTCTTGAGGATATGAAAATTTGTATATTATTACTACATTCTAATTGATTCTATATGAGAAAACTTCTCAAAAGATCAGCTCAATCATTTTATCAAGCATAATCCTTCGCAATCGTGGCGGTTTTCTTCTTTATTCGATTGTCACACGCATAAAATCCATTGAGTTTTTCCATTGAACCGCTCATGAGTAATAATATACCAATAGTCTGAATAAACTAAATTATAAGATTTAATAAAACCACGTCTGTTGTAGATTGCTCGCAAATGAAGTCAGGTCTGAAACTTCAGTTCCCCCAAACTGAGGATACCCGTGCCGACGAGTCCGCTGATTATAAAACTTCCCCGCGGAACTACCACGAATCTTTAGGCGGATTCACTCCAACAGAATTTCGCACAGGAACACACAAGCGATCGTTAAATCTAAACTCCTCAAGAAGTGATGAAGAAACCGTCTACAGTCCTTCGATTATCAAAAAATTGAATATTTCCTTCTCAGATACTCCCAGAGAATTCGTTCCTGTACCTGGAAATCCTGAAGGGTAATTCCTCCATATCATTATGAATACAAAACCTAAACTTTTGATCCATCTTAGGCTGGTAACACCTGAAAACTATATGCTTTTAGTCGTTGAGCTCGAGCGCCTCATGATGGTCAACCGCGCGCTGCTTCAGGAAAACGAACAGCTGATATCGACGAACGCGAAGAGTTTAGGTGTTGAAAGACTGCTCCAAGCCAACGCAAAACTGAACGAAGAGATCGCTCTCCTCAGAAAAAAGATCGGCCTTCACGGACAGACAGATCAAAAGGAAGATCCACTTCTTTGTATAGACAATTATTGGAATTCTCAAGATGAAGCGAAGTATCAGCAAACCATCGCACAGCAAAACGGCGTCATTGATAAATTAAGTCAGACTGTCCTTGCTAAGGACAGGGAAGTTGAGAGAGTGAAGCAAGAGGCTGCTGATATAGAGAAGAAGTATCAGGAGTTGTTACGGACCAATAGGCAATTGAGACAGGAAAACATTGATAAGCAAATAAAAATGGATACTTTGCAATCGCAGCTAATGCAACGCGCTGCTGAAGAAAAAGCGAGTCTACGAGCGGAGTTCAAGGCAAAAATGGATATCCTCGAGTCGAAGGCCTTGCAAATACTTAAAATAAACCAACAGAGAGAATCGGACTATCAAAAAATATTACAAGAAACAGAAAGTAGGTTCAAACAACTGCTAGAGTCAAGCGAGAGGGAAAAGAAAGCTCTTGAAGACCAGCTGCTGAGTGCTGAGAGAAAACTTCAAACAACCGAGAGCGGGAGGAATAAAATTAAAATGATTGGAGAGACGCTCAAGGTTTACGTTAATTTTTTGGGAAGGAAGCCCGATCAACCAAATGAATTAAATTTGAGCCTTGAGGAAGCGAAAAGAGCCATCAGGCAATTAACTGAAGAGAAAGATGGCTTAGGAGAGCTTCTTGAAAGGATTGATACAGTGTTCAGGACGGTGAATACTCAAAGACAGAAGTTAGAGAGGGAGGTCGATTTCTTGTTGATCAGTAGCAGGAGGATGAAGCAGATATTGGTTCTCAAGGAGGTCGAACTCCGCGAGTTGGTACATAAGCATAAAATCGAGCTCAAGCTCTCGCAGGAAGAAATAGAGAAGCTTTTCCAGGAGAATTGCAGCCTGAAACTCAGACATATGCTTGTTTGTTTAGAATTAGAGAGATTGCTGAACTCTCCGCGAGAAATACCAGTGAAATCATTCGTTGAAATGAAAGACGCTTCTGTTGAAACCGACCCTTTCCACCAGCTAACAATGTCGTCGGTTGTGTTGGAAGACAAAATCGAAACTGAACCTTCATCGCCAGTAAAGGTAAGCAAACCGTTTGATTACAGCCGTTCAAAGTGACTAGTATCAAGAAGACGAGCAGACTCAAGTCCCTGTCACTGAAAAAGACCTCAGCAGCGATCTCTCATCCGATGAGTCTGATGATGAAGTAGACGACTTCGAGTTCACGAAGACGATGGTAATATTTATTTCTGGTGAATTTTCTTCTGATAACGTTGAAGTCTTACCGTAGAGGAGGCTTGCTGGACGGAGCGAAGGACCCAAAGCGAAGAGAGTCGGTCCTGATGCAGTTTAAACGGTTCCAGGTAATCGCACAAGAAGTCGAAGATCTTTTCAAGAAGTACGATATCAAACGGATAAGCATGGTGCTGGGAATTGACTGCACAGCGTCCAACACCTGGTCAGGAAAAAAGAGCTTCGGAGGAAAAAACCTTCATCATATCTCCCGCGACAACCTTAATTTCTACGAACAGGCCTTCGGTATCTTGGGTTCCGTCGTAGAGAGGTTCGATGCGTCGAAATCAATCCCATCGTACTTCTTCGGTGACCGAGAGGGCGGAAAAGAGTCTGTGACGCCGCTTTTCCATGATAAAGATACTGGTAGCGACGCGCTTCCTTCGCTTGATATGGTGTTGAGGATGTATCGAAGGAAGATAAAGATTGTCAAACTGGGTGGCCATACCAGTTTCGTTCCTTTGATTAAAAAAACGATCGAAATAGT
>ENA-UOTX01002035-UOTX01002035.1-compost-metagenome-genome-assembly--contig:-NODE-2035-length-11379-cov-3.817466_pt1 | contig 11379 bp, 5 predicted proteins | sample MGYA00238143_ERZ746982 | MGnify/ENA primary metagenome ERZ746982 (study PRJEB28758, sample SAMN06268862) | compost metagenome | isolation source: single cell | place: USA: California, Emeryville, Joint... | reverse complement strand
ATCGAAATTCATAGCATGACGGAAGCTAATGAGAAGAATAAACAGCAGTTAAGCAAACCAAAAGAAAAAGCGAAACAAGCAACTCCAGAAGAAAAGGAGAAGCAAGCAACTCCAAAACCACCCCAGCACCATTGTTCGATCGATCAAGAAGAGTCTCCTGTTAGTTTCAATTTAGATGGAAGGAAGATTGGCGATGAAGGAGCAATTACAATTAGCAAGAAGACCGGTTGGACGGAACTTGTCCATCTTCGCTTACAATTTAATTCTATCAGTGCAGCGGGAGCAATTGCAATCAGCAAAAACACTATTTGGACTAACCTTAAAATACTTGATTTAGGAAATAACCACATTGGTAACGAGGGAGCAATCGCAATCAGCAATAACACTACCTGGACGAACCTGAAAATACTTGGTTTATGGAACAACAATATTGGTGTAGAGGGAGCAATTGCAATCAGTAAAAACACCACGTGGACCAAACTTGAAACTCTTGGGTTATTCAAGAACTCCATCGGTGCAGAGGGAGCAGTTGCAATTAGCAGCAATACCATTTGGACCAATCTTCAGACGCTCTATTTATCAGAAAACTCTATCGGCGATGAAGGAGCGATTGGAATCAGCCAAAACACCACCTGGAAAAATCTTAAAACACTCGTTTTATCGAACAACAAGATTGAGACAGAGGGAGCAATTGAACTGAGTAGGAACACCACCTGGACGAACCTTGAGGTTCTTGAGTTAACAAACAATTCTATTGGCACGGAGGGTGCCATTGAGATCAGTAGAAACCCCACCTGGACGAATCTCACAATTCTCGATTTACCCAATCACGCTATCGGGACTGAGGGAGCAATTGCAATCGGCAAAAACATCATCTGGATGAAACTTACAACTCTCAATCTATCAGATAACTCGATCGGAGATGAGGGAGTAATTGCAATCAGCAAGAATACTACCTGGACTAATCTTCACATTCTCAATCTATCAGATACCTTTATGGGAGACGACGGAGCAATTGCAATCAGCAAAAACACCACCTGGACGAACCTTCAGATACTCCGCCTAGCAAATAACACTATCGGAGATGAGGGAGCAATTGAGATCAGCAAGAATACAACCTGGACAAAACTTACACAACTCTCATTATTAGCAAACTCGATTGGCAGAGAGGGGGCAATTGCACTTAGTAAGAACACTGTCTGGAATAGCCTCAAATCTATCGATTTATGGGATAATCCGGTCGGAGATGAGGGATCAAGTGCTATAAAAGCGAGATGGCCCTCAACCTCAATAATTATTCGAGAAGAGCACGGATTATTATGATATTTTTTTTATATTTCTTATGTGATTACATTAAATCCTCAATATTAGAGTAATAAATACACAAATATCTATCAATTCAGAATCCTTTTTGAAAATGGATCGAAAACAAATCTTATTGCAAATTTAGAGACTTTATCAACAAAGAGTAGTTATTTAGGTCTATATTTTCGATTTTATCAGCAATTAGATGAGAAACAACTTCTTTCAAGCAAACAAACAAGCAAACAACTAAATTAAATTGCAAATAATGAAAATCAACAGTTAACCTCTTTTCTAACTATATCTTAGAATAATACACATTGTGAGGGAAATAATAGTTTAGCTTGCGGAATCGCAAATGTATGCTCATTAGTGTGACTCATAATTACTAGAGACAACATACCATTTATACGCACAAGACAAATAGGAGATATAAAATCTTCGCAGACGTTGCTGACTTTGAGGAATCAAACGCTTTCATTTTTTGTTTTTTTGGTCTCCAATTCCAAAATGATCTTAATTCCTTTATTAAAATTTTGTAGTTTATACGAAAAACGACTATCTCAAAGGCTCAGTTGAAATTTACGAGCTTTTTCGATGGTCAAAAGGTTTAGTTGCCAGCGTGGCATCCTCTCTCAAATGAGTGACTACTAAGAAACCGATTACTCGATAGTTGGAATTCAGGTGGTTTCGATTTGTTGAATAGTAGTGGCGATAAAGCAATGTAACAACTTTGTCTTACAAATAAAACGTATCACCTCAGGAACTTCTCTCAAAATTGTCTCTGTTTTCATATAGCTCTTAATTCTACTCGTTGTTTGGTTGATTGACTTCATTTTTCCTACTTTCCATAGTTCTTGACAAACTCTCTGACCTTTTGGTAGTACTCTTCTTTATTCGTCCTTCGATAAAATGATGAGTTTCAACATCGATTTTCAATATATCCTCTTTACTTATACAAAGCGCAAGGTTCGTACTGCGCAGGACTGTTAATATTTGGCTCATCCTTCAGCAATTTCTGGACACCAAGCAAGATTTGTTTGATTCCGATGACAGGCTTCCAATCCTCCTCTTCATTGAGAATACTCAAGCAAACGGTTCCAGATGGGTAAATATTTGGATGAGGTATAACCGGCTTGAACTGGCCTACATATTGTCCGAATAACCTCTTGCAATTCACTGTAAAAGTATTACATTTTGGTGGTTTGAGTGGATAATCTGGAGGAAAATCCATGGTTAACTTGTAAGTGGCTATTCAAGAGAATATAATCAGTCTAATGAACATGAGATGGAGTCGAGAAATGAGTCCTTACTAGGCAATTTATACAGAAATGCTACCTCCTTCCCATGGGCACTATGGGGACAAAACAAATTAATTTCAATTTTTTCGCTTGGCGGGAACTGATTTTTACGTCTTTAGGGCCTGGAATTTCGCAGATCCATTTAGTCATATCAACGGTTTGGTCGTCTTTAGTGATAGGTTTAGCGCTGAAGCCCTATTCAGATTGGAATAGAATAATCTTCGCGAAGACAAATACTTACGAAAGGGTGATCCTGTCTCCAGCTCTATGTTTAATTTGGAATTCTGTAAGGAGGAGGGAAAGAGAATGGTATTGTTACTTTTCTTTCTTGGGCCAATCGAGTAGTGAGTAGATCAGAATTCATATTTTGAGTTTTCCTTCAGAGTTCCTATTTTATTTTTTTAGTCTACAATATGAATAACTTTTGTAATAATTTCTATTTTGTAATATTGCATGAAACTTCTGATAGAAAGGTTCGTAAAACGAAGAAATGCCTAAAACAACAAAAACAAAAAATACAGACATTTTGCATTAATTCTGAACTTAATTAAAGGATATGCCAAAATCCAGAGATTTGTCAATATTTTCAGTATCAACGTTTCAGATGGTTTTATGGAGATAATTATGCTGCGAAATATGTCTCAATGTAGTAAGTGAAATATGTGTGTCAGCTAGAAACTATGCTTGCAGTCAAAAAAAAAAAGAGAATAGAATCCTTTCCAAAAAAATTAAATTCGTTCAAAATTGCGACGAAAAATTAAATTACTGAAAGTGCTTTTAGCACGCACTGAAGAAAAATCTTGGGTTTTACAGATGGAAGGTCTTTTCTAATGATTCAAAGTTTTCTCTATTCAACTGAAATAACTCTGATCTCTCGATGCCATTGAGACTCAAGAATGCGAATTCCATGAAATTTTGGCGAATTGGACGACCCAAGTTGCTTTCGTTCGAATATTTCATTCAAATAAACAATTTGTTAATACATATGTCGACATTTCCTGATATTCAAGTTCAACAATTTTGATATAAGACAGATTGTAATTATTAGTTGACTATGATGAGTTCCATTTGATGACGATGTCTTAATTATAGATATCCCTTCCTTCAAAACTGCAGACACGAAGCTTACCTGTAACCACCCCCCAGAAGATTTCTAGTCTTGAAATTGCTACGCAGCTTGGAAAATCACTTGTATATTTCGAAAAGCATCCGAAAAATTCAATCAGCCATCATATTCGTGATTCTTGATTTTTTCTTTTATCCCGTCAGAGCTGATTCAAATAAAACAATTTTTTTCCGTCTTGGCTCTGCCAAATCTATCGTCCAAATGTTTTCAAGTACCCCCACTCCGACTACTCTGCGGTTTCGATCAAACTTGACAACAAAAAAAAACTCTCCAAACGGATTCCATTTTAAGATTTTCTGATTCCCTCTCATATATTCTTCGAACTCAGTTCTTTAAATTAAAAATTAACCAAAGGCAATCAAAGTGACCTTAGCAAAATGGACCTAAATCGAGACAGCTCAGTAGAGGCACAGTCAGCTATCTATTCTGATGAAAAGACAGCTTTACCTGAAGCTCTCCTATTAAGAAAAGGAAGCCCACTCTCTCCAGAAGATGATCAAAGTTGACTTCATTACGTTTAATCTGTTAACTTTTCTCATTTTAGAGGAATACATTGAAACTTATGAGAAATCGTTTGGACGCACACATAAAGGTAGTATAACACTAACTCCATAGCTAATTAAATTATCCAGAATCTCTCCTCACTGGGATTCTCAATCTTGCTTCAACACATCTTGGACCCGGGCTCCTCGCTCTTCCGTACATTGTCAGACTATGCGGTGTCTTTGGAGGCACACTGTTTGTATTCTCAGGAGGCCTTATCAACGTATTATCGAAGAGAATGTTGGCTTATTCAACTGATCGACTTCAAATCTCAGATTACAACCAACTAATTAGTGGCATTCTTGGAAAAGTAATTCGAAAGCAATTAATGTGATGATTAACTTCTTTAGCGCTTCGTTTACTGGTTTGATATTTGCAAAATCGCCTTTAATCTTGGACTCTTGTGCATCTACCATTCATTAAGTAATCGAGAATTGTATGAAAGAAGGATGTCTTATTTCGCAATAGGTGGCCAGTTTTTCCAAGATATGGTACTCGGAGCAGGCGAGAAGTTTGAGAGCAGTTGGATAGCTCTCCTTCAGATTCTTGGTTTCGCGACTTTAATACTCCCATTGTGTTTCTTGAAGAGCATTCAGCCTCTGAAATATGCATCAATTCTTAGAGTGGTGGTCTATGGATTAATTCTCCTGGTAAGATAGCCTCTACACCGTGACAAGCCTAATGCCTGCTGCTCTTTTTTAGTTCTTGTTCCTTGAATCCAGCAGCTACGGTGACTACTCCTGGTCAAAGAGAAAGCCTGACTGGCATGAAAGCTATAACTGGGGTGTCTTCAAGACCATTGGAACCGTGATGTTCGCGTTTTCGTGCCAACTCACCCTCTTCACTCCAAGACCGAACGTTATTAGCATCGAATCTCCTGAAAAAGCCAGAAAAGTACTAATCAATTTTTACAAGTTTCTCATCTCTTAATTATCATATATTTTTATAGGCAATAAATTGGACATACTTGGGAATCGCAATCTATTCTTACTTTTTGGCAATGTTTGGATATATTCCGCTCGTAGACTACACCGAACCCATGATAATCTCACGAAAACCTCTCCCAAATGCCCCATACGACTTGATGAATTTGGCCAGATTCGGAATGATTTTGGTTCTCTACGTCTCTATCCCAATGTCAGTATTCCACTGCAAGACTTCAATCTTGTCAGCATTTAAGAAAAACACAACTGAAGAAAATGCTGAAAATCAGACCTCTCCAGCTATGAGTAATGTCATCTCAGTTGGCATTCTTTACGTAACTGCGCTCCTCGGATTCGCGATCACTTCCGTGGATAATGTCATGGCACTCTTGGGAGCAATATTTTGTGGCTCACTCTTGCTTTTCTATCCAAGTACAAATTTATTTCTTTATGACTAAACTAACGATGATTTCCTTAATAGTGAACATTTACGATAAAATTCGAAGCCAAGACCCTGCTAAAAAGAAGCCTGGCTGGTGCAGAATGTTCATAGTCCGATGGATGTACGTTAAGTTCACGATCATTGGATTTATTTCGGCGATATTTATCACTCTTCAAATTTTCGGAGTGATCGGGTGCCAGAAAGGGTTTAACTGCTAGAGTCAAGAGCAGCAATTATTCTATAAAAGATTTGATTTTATAAATCTATAGTAATGGACAATCGGTAATATAATGAGAGTCCTGTTAATCTTATTGAATAAGATATTTACAAACATGAATCATGAAGAAATTTGAATTATTTCTAAGAGTAATTGGCAGAAACTTATATATGGATAATATTAGTGTGCAAGGTGAAATGAGAGTAAATATTTATGATACTTAAGGCAGTTAATTGAGTATTAATTGAGTATTGAGTTAAATATGTCAATTTAATGAAGAAATATAGATAACTCCCTCAAATGGCGAGAGATTTCAATTATAGGACGCACTACATGGAGTTTATTGGTCCAAATATAAACTGTCTGTAGAACAGTGGCCTCTATGGTCAGTTAAATTTGAATGAAGAATTCAATAATATTATGAGAATTGCCAATATACGAATCTGATTTTCAGCAGAGATCACCTAGTTGGACTTTTATTTTTTCAGGAAATTTTTTTTGTTTTCAGATCGTTTTGCTTGTGTTAAGGGTTATTTACAAAATTAGACAATTAAGTTACCAAAACAATGGCAATCTTATAATTGAATTAGATATAATTTTATATTCTAGGGAGTCAATATGAGTAGTTAATATTATGACTAGTCACAAAGTTGGAAGTTTTTCAATCCTAAAAGTGTTGATATCTTCAATCCAAACAGGATAAACCTGACTATGTTTCCCTCTCTGGATAGCTCCAGCTGCGTTATTCACTTCCTTCATGAGGAATGCAGTTAAATTGATAAACAATCTTCTCCAATCAGACTCATCCAGGGCTTTGAAATCAAAATGATTCACCACTGCGACACGGAAATGAACTCTGACCGAATCAAAGAACTCTCTGTAGATATAGGTTTTATTCAGGCTCATGTTGAAGCTTGAGTACCAGCACCTAATTTCGTTTTTGAGATACTTGTCATTCCTTTTCATCACCTTCCACTGCTTAAAAAACGGAGCAAGCCTCTGACCATTTTCTTTCGTAATAAATTGCTTTTCGGGCTTGGAAAATTTTTTTGAGAAGCTCGACAGCTTGAACGACGATTCATAGATTTCTTTGCGATCCAGATTGGATGCAGATTCATCTACTGATTCAGGGTTTCTTTCAGATGCCGATGTCCCCATTTCTGTTTCCAAGGACATGGTTGGCTCAAGGAATTGCTGAGTGTAGTCATCAAGACTAGGGAAGTCAAAGTCTTTAAAATCGACATAAGAGAAGTCAAAATCGTTGTCGAATTGGATGTTTGTAAAGCTCATTTACAAAAGTCGTTTAGGCTGATTAGGCTGAGTTATTTGTTAGTTCTTGATTATTATATTATTTCACATCGGTTAATATACAGAATTAGGTACTGTAAGTTTTTCGAAACAGGAGATGACTGGAAGTAGTCTATTTTTTGAAATAAAATTCAAGCAGGCAACTTATGACTTAATGGCTGTAAATCCGACTTTCTTAGTCGCAACAAAAAAAAGGAAAAGCATGATTTTCTTCAGTATTTTTGTTACCTAAAATGAAATAATTTTTTTTTATTTTCTGACAAAATCCAATAAGAAAGTCGTTATGTCATATCAACCAAACGAAATTACATATCTGAATCACAGCCATACCAATGGCGTTTGATATGTGATATTGTTTATTTCTTAAAAAGCAATTCTGAGACAAGTGGCGATCATCTCTAAATATTTTAATATCATTTACTCTTCTTTCTAAGAGTATGAACTCTATTTCAGATATTTTCTTTTTTGCGGAGTTCGGGCAGGATCAAATACACCTCAGAAAGATACGATCTCAACTTCTGCTGGTAGCCGAAAGATGTGTCATAATGAACCATTGGAGGGCCAGTAAACGTTTATATAAAATTCCTCACTTGATGGAAAATTACTGACGGAGTCAATACTTCCAAGTTAGATATTGTACTTCGGAGGCATTTTTATGTTTCCAATGGAAAATAAATGAAAAATGGTCAATTTTGTCCTCATATTGATTACTTCATCGTAAATTTGTTGAGACAGATCTCTTTATCGGTCTAACAATCTTTCAAAACAAAAGTCGGGGTGAATCGAAACTTTGAAGAAATTGAAGAAATTGTATGAGTTATTCCAAAATAAATTAAACATTTCTCCTTTCTTCTCTCACATAATAGTCTGACAATCGAGCACCAATGTCGATAAGCTGATCCTTCGAAGAAATTTAATCAAGTCAGTTTACAATTATGAATATATCAATACGTAAACAAATTCAAACATAAAAGACCAATCTTTTAGTACAAATGAACTAACCATACAAATGCATTCTCCTTCGTACAAAAGCTTCAAGATTTCATTCGGCAATGAATCTCATATAAATAAAGCATTCTGAGATCCCTTGTCATCTTTAAAAACTTGATTATAGAAAGCACTGAATCTTCGCCAATGGCCAAGATTCTATGATCTGAATGTATTTGAAGTGGTACTCATCGTTCCTGGACACTTCTTGAAACGTCAAGAATACCATTTGAAAACTTGACAATCTAAGTTTTGATAGGAATTTTGCTCCATATTCCTTGAATTTCCAATGCGATATATTGAAATTCAATACAAATTCGATTAGCAATTCGCGGAAAGTCCGGCAGCTCAGCCCCTCCAAGCTTTTCTCTCCACTTAGATGCGAATTTAGTTGACGATATTTAATTTTTTCCATTGATGACTCTTTTATATTGCGGCTCTTTGGTCGATAGCAAGTTTGGAGATAGCGGTGAAAGAGTCTTTCGAAGTTTTTTCGAAAAGGAATATGAAATTCCGTTCTATGGCTTTTTTCATCTCGTAATGGGCTATCTTTCAAGATAGAATCGACGGATTTTTTGAAATCATCAGTAAGTTTAACTTCAAAAGTCCAGAAATCCCGATTCCTCTCATGTTTCACTGTAAATATTTTGGCTAGTTCCGTTATTTTCTCCATGTTAGAATTTATTTCATTGGAGATGTCATCGTAATTAAATTGCAGTGACTCAGCTTCAGTTGGTTGTTCGCTAATTGGATTCAAAAGACTGCTATCAGATATAAATTGCATCAAAATAACACCCGGTTCTGATTCCTGTTTGATAATTTATGAAAAAAGAGCAATTGCCTTTAGAGTTACCTCAGAACTTGAATTATCACTCTCATTAAAGTGGGTAATTGATAGAGGATATAAGTTAACTCTCTCAGATGGCATAGGCTGAACAGTCTCCTCAGGAAAGTTTAAATATAAAACTATATCCCACATGAAACCGAAGTTAACCCGAAAATTTTACCTGGATGGTCCTCTGGAAGCCTTTGTTCATTCAGTTTTTCCATGTCACAATTGGAAGTCAAGCTCATATGAACTGAAGCAACACGATTTTCTGTTTTTTATTCTTTATAAAACTGTGTTTTGGGATACATATCAGGAAATTAAGTGTTTGATAATTTTAGATTTTAATACACTGGCGAAGGTTGATTGAATGGTAAAATTATTCATGATTAGAATTCCTGACACTACGAAATAGAATATAAATCTTAATTAAATGATTTTCTCTGATTTCATGCTCTTACTCTCATCAAATTGGTAATGAGACGATCTATTTCAAATCGATGAACTCAAAGAGAAATCTACATTAATCTTCGAAGTCAACCACTTTCCCTGCAAATAGGAATCTTTTATAGATTTCAGCAACATTGTACTCTTTTTACAATAAAACAGCAATCAGTGGCCAAGTAAGGGTCGAACTTAAGTTCAATTTCACCGGTCGTAGAAACTTTGATTTTTTTGCTAATTTGGGTATTGCCAACTTTATCACGAGCATCTCATCCCCTAACTTCAAATAACTTTTGAAATATTTATTTTGGACAGTAGTTATTTCAAAAGACCCAATTTCCGACAGTACTTTGAAATTTTAAATTATCGAGCTCTAAGAGCAGAAGAATTACTTATATTTTCACTGGGTTTTTGAGAATAAATTTTTCATTAAAAATAGGTTGCGTGATACTCAATTTAAAAGAAGTTTTTGCATAACAACTGAATCATCATGCTCTTGGCAATGTAAGGAATCTAAGTACTGAATTGACGTGTAAGAATACTCGACAAGAAAAAACCATTTAGAAATTCGATATGAAAGAAATAATTCCTTGAGAAGTGCTCTTGTCAGCTAATCGATTTTGTTTATGGGAGAAGTTGTTGATGGGAGCTGTATTCGACTTTTTTCCATGAAAAAGAAAGTTATTGAGTGCAAATATCACCATCAGGACCTTTAAGAGTAAGTATTTTAGGCGGTGCAGTCGGGTTCTCTCTCCTTTAGGTAAGACGGTTGAAGAGACCGATAAGGAGTTTGTGCTCATGTGCTGAGCAGACTGCGAATCGCTCACTATACTCTTAAATACCTGATGAATATTTGCAAGCTATTGTTACACAGATCATCGTTAGTCAAATGAAAAATAAATAAAACACTCTAAGTGAGAATATACCCAAAAAACTACAAGTATGAGGAAATCATTTCAGAGAGTAATATTTCCAGTTAACTTTGGTAATGCTAACCTTGCTTCAATTGATGGGGATCGTTCTACGACTGGGAACACCTTAGATAAACTTCATTGCCTTCAGAATTTCGTAATTAAGTAGGATTTATCAAAAAAATCAAAAGATTCTTAGCAGACTAAACTCGTAATCCATCGTTAGTTATCTACCACATTGATTCGCTTTCCTTCAGAAATAGGAGAATTAAAGAGCAGATATAAAATATCAAATGATATATTTTTTGCTGCAAATCTTTGAAGTCTTTTCACTAGAGGAAGCTATCGACCAGGCTTGGATTAAAGTTGGCTTTTTGGCATTGTTTTTGATCTCTCTACTAGCAAATTATTAGAGAATTCTATTAACAATTATAGATCGCGCCTTTCAAAGGAGTTATGAAGGGAATGCTCATTAATTCATTGAATATTCACAGAATCCTCCAGTTGGAGGCAATTTAAAATGGAATGAGTCCAGTCATAACTATGTACCATTGAATTGACTTCTTTCCAAACCTAGATGCCTTACAAACGTAGGGTGCCCATCAAGAAATCATCGAATTTTTTGCTTGTCTCAATTTATGAAAGCTTATTACCTGTTTGGATTCTCTTATATCTTATTTGTACAAGGTTTATGGCTTTTTCAGATAGATTTTCCCTGTATTTTAGTAAACAGTGTCAAGACTTTTCATCATTTAGACAAAATCAGTCGTCTTTAACTGCAGCGTCTTATCTCTCTCATGGGCGATGATATCTATACTTAGAAGTAAATATTGTCATGTCTATCCTTCCTTTACTAAAACAAACCGAATTGTAGGAATTCTAATCGGATAAAAACAAATGTAGTTTTGGGTATGGAATTTACTCATAATTTTGCTTACATGGGAAAAGAGCTGTTTTTTATTCGGAGTGTTCCATTTATCTCCTTCATCATTTTGTTATTAGTACAAAGTATAGGTGGAGGTTCTCAAATTAGGTAACAAAACTCTCTA
>ENA-UOTX01002034-UOTX01002034.1-compost-metagenome-genome-assembly--contig:-NODE-2034-length-11385-cov-8.686859_pt1 | contig 11385 bp, 9 predicted proteins | sample MGYA00238143_ERZ746982 | MGnify/ENA primary metagenome ERZ746982 (study PRJEB28758, sample SAMN06268862) | compost metagenome | isolation source: single cell | place: USA: California, Emeryville, Joint... | reverse complement strand
TCAATTCTACATAATCGACTGATCTAAATATTTATCAAATTATAAGGTTGTGAACATTCGACAAAATTTTTGTGACACGCTTTTCAGGAAATTCTAAAGGAAGAGGAATTCTATTTCATCATCTCATTATCGAATTCTTTTCAGTTCAACACCTTCTTGTTGTCTGATGCCATGATTATTCTTGGTGAATTTGTTGTAGAACGCTAAAGATGTATGCTCGCTCTCACTTGTACTAATGTGATTTCATTCTCACCGTCCTTATTGGTTTCTTCTTTGATAAAATTTTTATAAAATGAGTCAGTCAGCTCCAATTAACGACAATAATTTTATTGAAAATGAAGAAAGGCGATTTGATTACAACAAGTATTCATATTTTGCCCTAACCATTAGCTGAATATTGAAGTCCTTCAGAGTTCCGATGCTGCTGACTTGCTTCAAAATTGCTCTCGAAATTTGTTTTAGTATCGTACATTTCCATTTCTAAAAATCGCTTTTTTGAAGATCTAGACATTCATTGTATCATTGTATGGTCTTCTCTGATGGAAAGTGAAAGACAATGGACCTCACCATTTTGAGTTTTCATTCACAATTAAATTGATTGTCAACTGAAAGCAAGTTTTGATTTGTCCACTCTGGATATGATTTCCTGGGGTTTATCTCCAGATTCTCTAACACAATAGAGATTGATTTCAGCATCGAAAGGCCTGTTTGTATCAGTCTTTAACGAGTCCTCTAATCCGAAAAAAGAGGGATTTTTTTAAAGTTACATATTTAGTGATCAAAGTCTTTTTTGTGGCTGTAAAAGATGGTTGCTTTCCATTTCATAATTGTTGAATTTCTCACTAAGGTCGGCATTATACTCCAATTTCTATTTCATGAAGGATGCTGTAATCCCTAATTATCAAAGGAATCATTAAAAGTTGAAGAAATGGAAAAATAGCAGACTCCGAGACTGAATAGGCGAAGAAACCTAAACCCTGACAATTTATCTAATGATTTTCAGTGAGAGACGTTTACAGAGCAAGACACGACAAAACATGATGTAAAATTGTCGTTGTCAAAGGTACTTTACAAGCAATTCTACATTTTTGTACAAAAATTTATCATGGTCCAAAGCAGCACATTTTAGCTGGATTGATCTGAGAATGAGATTGATGACGTTAGAGCAAAGTGCTTAAGCAACATAAAATTTGACCTAATCTAATCTAAATCAAAGACATCAGTTTGTGCTTCAGCAAGATTTGCAAGATATAAGATAGAAAACTATGCTTCAAATTCTTTATCTATAGTTGATTTTCAGAACTGCAAATTTAAAATCTAATGTCAATGATATTACGGCCCCTGCCTGAACGAGAAGAACATTTGTAATTAAAAAGTTGGGTTCGCATTTTGTGATGAATCGACTTAGGATTTAAGACAAGATATCATTTTGTGTTTTTTGTGTAAATGTTCAGTTTCCTTAGCCAAATTGTTTTGTCTTTCAGACAGGAGAATGCATGATATTATACTGAAAAATAAGGAAGAATAGATGCTAATAGTTGTGATAAGTAGTTCTAAAACACTCCTATTATTCATTGTTGTCGATGATTATTCTCCCAAATTTCTTCTTCTTGCGGCTACTTTTCCATTTTTGTAATTATTGACTTTGATTTTCTCAGATGAAACAAACAGACATTGCAAGTTCTAAGAAGTAAATAAGAACAATCTATATTAATTAAACAGTTAAAATTTACCTCCGTCTGATGTCTTTCCAGAATATAGCTTTCTTCCAGTCTTGACATCCAATAATGCTACTGTCTGATCGAATGAAGCACTTGCAATCATACCACCGCTTGGACTCCATCTCACACAAGAGATAGACTCTATATAAGAGCAATTAGTAATCAGAGATGATTTATTAAAAACAATAAAAATATATTACCATTGTGAATTCCATCGAAAGTTTGGACAATCTTTGATTCTCTTTTGTCAAATATCTTTATTTTCTGATCCATACCACCTGCAGCCAAGATATTTCCGTCGCTTTGGCATACATCAACCCAGAAAGTCGCCAGATCTATAAGAAATGAATATCAAATCAAACATGAATCATCAAAATAAATCAGTTCAAAATGTAAAATTAAAAGGTTAGTCCTCTTTTCTCAATTGAGAGAAGAAAAGGAAAAATAAAATGAAATTCTACTGCGCTTACCTGTTGATTCCGTTTCAACTGGACGCTTCAAAGTGAAAGTTTTCTTCTCAGCATCTAGGATATTGAGGAGGTTCCGATCATACTTGACAAATAATAATGGCTCATCACTATTAGTGCTCCATCTACAATGTTCAGCAGGATCTAACGAGTAATTATAATAGTTGAGAATTTTAATGTCGCCAAGAAATTATAAGAAAAGTGGAACGACTAGAGGAAAGAAGGACTTTGAATATTTTAGATATTCAAACTGTTGCTTACCAAATCTAGTTGTCATCTCCATGTCCAGGTGGAAGCGATAATCGTCGGTGTTAACATCTGAAATTAAACAGACTCCATAGCAGTCAATAGTTACAGCAATCTCTCCATTCGGATTGAAATCAAAGCCAGCTATGAAGTTGTCTTGATACCAATATATTAAAATGAGTTCACAGTGGGAAATAAATTTGTATTTACGTTTGTTGTTAGTTTCCTGTTGGGAGTGCCATCTGGATTTTCGGATGAGTTTTACAATGCCATCGGACTTCGATGTGTCAAAAGTGTACAAATGGTAAGCTATCTTCCCTGCAACACACATTGCTCCAAGAAAGTTCCTCCTTGGGTTATAGGTCACATCTCCCAAGCCAGTCACTAAAAGAAGAAAAAATCTGAGATAGATTTTAACTAAAGGTGATGTCAACTTCCAGAGACTTCCTCGAATGAATATATTTTCTTAGTTTTCCCTGTCTGGGAGATATTGAACACCTCTAGATTTGCGGATTTGATCTCGCTGTGGTTAACAGAAACAAGAAATCCTGTATTGGCAATTTCTTTCACATGAGTCCAGCCGTCACCTTTAATGTATTGTGAGCGAATTTGAATCAGAAATGAAAGGCTGAAGAATACCACTAGTCTTGTTGAGTTTCACTCCATCGAAATTAGTAAATTCTTGCTTCGTTTCGAGTTCAACAATACTAATCTTATTATTCTTATATGAGCACCAAGCGAGTAGCTTCTGCTGTGAAGGGATGTTTTCTATTTTCAAAAAAAATCAGATGAATATGACGAAAATTTCGCAGATAAAGTATAGAAAACCGATAATTTGCGCCTCAGCTTGCGATTGCTTTGATTTCTTGTCGACGAAATTGGATGAATCCTCCTTTTCCGGATGTTTTGGAAGCATTTCCTGATTTTTGATTTGGGATTTGAGATTTGAATTTGAGAGTGAATAAATTTTATCTTGTTAACCTTGAGTTAATCAATAACTGGCCAATGTCTTAATTTGGTAACTCTCTGAAGACGTAATTAATTACATGAGCTGAGTAGAAAACAAAAGTTAGTTACTAATTGTCATTCATTTTTTTTCTCAGAGGAGAAATCATTCTTTTGAAAGCTAGTTCGTCTCTTTTCATGCTTGCTCCTAGTAGATCGAAAATAAATAGCATCAAAAGAGATGATAACAGCAATTAGAGCGGATTTTTTCCCTGTAAAACCACAGCGAATATTGATTATTATGGCGTCAATTTAGTATCAAATGTAAACCATGACAGTTACAGCTGTCATAGTGAGCATGGGTGAAACGGTAAATTCTTAGACTTAATGACTCGATCTTTCTTTCCTTTCAATTACCTTTTCATATTCTTTATGAATTCTAATTATCTCATTTCCAATTTCTCTCAATTCGTTGGCTGCTGTAGATGGAGCACTAATGCTAGCGAGCCTGTAAGCTTCATAAAGCCTGATAGAAGCAGACTCGATATTCTCGATACTGAAATAAAAGCCTTGATTTTGAAATGCCCGATCTCACTCCAGTATTGTAAATTTAGAGTAACTTTAGCTTTTCTCCTCTTGGTATCGGAGAACTAATACTCAACAATCTTAAGGGAAAAGGCATCTTTCTTTTATTCATAGCCAGGAGATTGCTGTGCAACTTTCCGTTTTCTTTTTGTGATATCTCGCTTCCTCGTTGAGTTGACTTTTGTACCTTCTAGACCCTACATCCTGAATAAATGCTTGTCCAAACAACGAAAACTTGCTTGCGTTAGAGTTCAAGATGAAAGTATCGCGATACTTTGGCAACAAGAATCCAGGATCATGAAACCCTTTGGTGTAGTGGTGTTCTTGAACAAGCGTATCTGATATACCTGCAAAAAATTTGGCCTTCAAGACTGAGAAGGTGCTTTAGCCTGGAACGACTTTCAATAGATATATTTATGTTATTTTTTGTAAAATTGAGAGAGAAGTTACTTCCTCGTAAAAATCAAGCAACCTTTTTGCAAAAGACCATGATGTTTCAATTCACCAAGAAGAAAATTAATCTCTCAATTTGTTAGGAGCGTTTCGTGATGCAAAAGTTCTTTCCTGATTGATTAGAGCGATCGCCAGAAAGAAGAGAAATATAAGGCGTCCCCCGAATCTCAAGCCTTCTTGAGATATCTAAATCTATGGAACAATTCTCGTACAGAAAAAGGCTTTCTCTAAGTTATTTTATAAATTTGATTCGCTTTGAACAACAAGAGTCGCTATATACATTGAAAAAGATAACTATTGAGCAAGATAGCCCACAAAACCTGGTCTCCGGTCAAATTTACTCGAGCCAGTTCCTCCGACTCAAAAGCAATTTTATGGGATGAAAGATTAAAGGGTTCATCGAAACTCTTAGTCTAATAAAAAATGAAATTTTGCAATTTGAGCCTAGTTCTTTTGAGAAATTAATTAATGGTCTTCAAATGAATCCGAGGATCATCGAAATGGAATCATCTACTCCCATATTTGAAAATAAAGTAGTTTAAAAGGATTATTCGAAAAATTATTATTTTCATTACCAGATGCTTAAATAAATTTATGAAGTTGATATTGAGCGGATTTATAGAGAGGAGATTGCGCCGCTCATGAAAAAGTTAACGACAATTTGTGAGCACTGGTAGCTAGGTGTGCTTTAATGACTTAGCACTATTCACAGCTTTTCATAGGAAGTGTTTTGCAATACTATTTGAGAATTGTTGGGTTAAAAATTTGGTAACAAGAAAAAATTTGAAGCTGTCGGACACGTTAGTAATCGTTGAACGAGCAAGCAGGAATTTTTGGATTCGTTGAGATCCAAAAAAAATTCCGTAATACCAGGAAGACCGCTCTATTTTCTTGGGAGAGCTTGTTTCTACTTAAGAAGCGAACTCACATGGAAGTAAATTATTGATGGCCAACTCTATCATCAAAGTTCTCTTATAATTAATAAATTGGGATTCGCACTCATTCGACGAATTTAAATTTGAGAGGATTTTCTTTGAGATTAATGATGATGCTATCTTGTCTGAATTTATAGATTTTTATCTCATCAGTTTATTTTTAGATATGAAGGATGCACAGTAGCAGTCTTATAAAAGGAAGATCAAGACAATCATTTCCTTTCGTATAATGAATGAACTTCAGGCTTGGTCAAATGAAACAGACAGACATTGCGAAATCTAAGAATTAAATGAAAATGATTGTTAAGTATAAAGCAGGAAAAAGTTACTTCCATCTGAAGTCTCTCCAGTATAAAGCTTTTTTCCAGTCTTGAAGTCCAATAGTGCTACTGTCCTATCATGTGAAGCACTCGCAAGCATATCGTCGCTTGGACTCCATCTCACACAGTTGATCTGATCTAGAAAACAACAAACCAGCGTTAGAAATTATTTTATTAGACAAATCAAAAAAATATTACTGTCGTGAATGCCATCAAAAGTTAGGACAATCTTTGATACTCGATTGTCAAATATCTTCACATTCTTATCATAACCACAGGAAGCCAGTAAGTTTCCATTGCTTGGGCAAACATCAATCCAGGTTGTGGTGTTGCCTATAAGCAGCAAAGTTTAAGAAGCAGATATGAATGAGAGGGAGGGATGGAGGAGGAAAAAAAATTAATAGGTTAGTTTTTTTCCCATTGAAAAAAAACAGACGGTTCTCTCTTGGATGTCATGGGAATTTAATATTAATTCAAGTGAGGTCGTTGAAAGAGAAGGAGTAAAATAAAAATTGGCTGCACTTACAGTTAGATTCAAGTTGTATCGGAACCTTGAAGACGAAAGCTTTCTTCTCAACATCTAGGATTCTGTATTTTGACGAATCATACTTGATGAATAGTAAGGCTTCATCTGGATTTGTGCTCCATCTACAACGGCCCCAAAAACCTAAAAGTATTATAACAACACGAAAATTTTTCATGGTAGGAGGGAATGAAGATATTGAAAATTAGATTTATGAAAATATTGTTTACTAGATCCGGTCATGTTCATATGGAGAATACAATTGTGAGTGTTCACATCTGATAATTGACATGTCCCATAGCAGGATATAGTTGCTGCAATCTCTCCTTTTAGATTGAAATCAAGGCTAGTTATGTGGTTTCCTAGAAGCAAATCCACTCAATAAACCTGTGCTAAAAAAATTTCATTAATTACCCCCTATAGAGGTGTGTCGGGGGTGCCATTTCGATTTTCTAATGAGCTGAACAGTATCACCAGTCTTCGAAGCAGAGAAGTTGTATAGATGGTAAGCTGCCTTCCCTTTAACAGGAATCGCACCAAGATACCTTCTTCGTGGGTTATAGGTCACATCTCCATCACCAGTAACTAGAGGTGAGATATAATTCTGAGAAAAGAGAATAATTTAGTGAGGATTTCTACAGCCATGAACTTCTTCAGATGAATATATTTTCTTGAACTTGCCCTTTCCGTGAAACATCAAATACTTCTAAATTCGCAGACTTGTCAAAGGAATGATGGACAGAAACGATGTATTGTGTGTTTGCAATTTCTTTCACATGTGTCCAGTTGCTGTATCCTGAAGGAATAGGCATAATATTTTAATTAAAAGCGAAATAGTAAGAATACCATCCTTCTCGTTGAGTTTTACTCCATCAAAGTTTGCAAATTCTTGCTTCGTATCCAGTTCAACAATACTAATCTTATTATTCAGGATGGAAGACCAGGCAATTAGCTTTGGTGTTGCATCGATGGTTTCTATTAAAAAAAGTCAGAAGGATGTTAAGAGCAAATGGGAAAGATAGAAAAGTATATTACCTAGGCTCTCTATCGACTTGTTTATGAAAGTACTCTGGACTTCGACTTGCAATTGCTTTGATGCCTCTGCGACGAGGCTAGATGATGAGTCCTTATTGCTTTTTGGAAGCATTTCTTGTTTTCTGCTGATTTTTTGATTTCGAGATTTGAGAGTGAATTAATTTTTAATGTTGTTAATCTTGAGTAGTAGCAGTGCATTCATTATAGAAAGAAATAATTAATATAACTTTGAAGTCTTAATTAATTACATGAGTATAGTTGATGAATTTAATTATTTAACTATCATCACTTTTTTGGGTTTTTTTTCCTATTATGGGAAGAAATCAAATGAATTGAAAGACCCGCTACATCCTTTCAACTTTTATACTGAAAATTAATGGGTGTTAGCCGGAGTGGGAAGCTTATATCATCACCTTGTTTACCTTTAATGAGTATATATCTATATTTTGGAGTCTCCATGTTTTATATCTCTTCATTCCTTTTCTTTGATCCTAATTCCTTTATTTGATGAGAGTGATTCAGGCTACTTTTTCCAAACAACCAATTTTTCAATACTGGACATTGGCATTAAATGAATTGAAGCGGTCAACAAAGTATTTTTTAATTTCGGCAGTGTGAAAAGCTTAAAAAATAGTTAAAAAGTGGATTATATCAAAAATAAGAATACATAATTATCATAGGTGTCCTTTCCAAGGTAAATTCCTCTCTACAATTAAGGACAGATATACAAGAGCAAACAAATCGCAATAATAAACTTATTTAGGCATTTATTGTTGAAGATTGAATCTATGATTATTTTATCATCTCGAGAAAGAAGTTTGCTCTAAATTTAGAGCAATCGGACTCGGGTTACTGGAGATGTTAAGTGCTGTGACATGATCCCATGGATCAAAAAATTGAGGAACCTCCCAATAACTGTTTGATTTGTAAAATTCTATCGAATTTGATATTCTTGTTTAACGGCCCGTCGAATGGGTTGGGTGGAAGATCTAGTTCGAGATGCTGTAAAAAAAAAACAAAAACATCATATGCCTCTACGAAAACAACCGCGAATTCAGATTCCGATTTCAGGTGTTCTCTCGGCTTTAGAATTAAGTTATTAAGTTAATCAAAATTAAAAATTAAATCAGTTTCGAAACACCGATTCAAAATCTAATTAAAACGATCCGTTGCGTCGTGAAATTAATTTTCTGAAAAGCATTTGCTTGTGCCCCACTAGCCACCTTCAGCAAGTTTCTAAAGACCTAATTGTCATTTTAATCCATTTTTCGAAAGAAATGCAAAGAAAAGAAAAGAGCCTACATGGTTTCTGGCAGTAGTCATTCATTCCACCGCTTGCAAGAACTTGAGAACCTCTTTAAGGTCTGTAGTTGAATGAGTTGGAAAAAACGAGAATTGTTTGTGCCGATTTAAAAATTGAAGAATTTCAGAAAAGTTCAAAATTTTAAAGCTTCTCGATGAATTATTCTAATTAGAATCAGCTCAAGGAAAATTGTTAATGAAGTAATTCCCACTTTCTGCTGATGATGATAAAAGTTAAATTTTCTTTTCCAGTGCGTTGGCTAATCCAGATGCTTTTTTGGAGGTGTCATTGGTGATTCTTGCGACTCTCACCCATTCAGACCTTTTTTATGTTCTAGACTGTCCCGACAGAAAAATAGAATTGAGACATTTGGGTCATTTTTCAATATCTTACTTGAGTACTTGAAACTGCCACCTCTATCATTTATCGGCACGCTACCATGATTGGTTTCTAATTTCCCATTATCATAGTACTATAGAGTCCGTACAATTTTTCAGGTATCCTTTCAGGAGTGGAGACTTAAAGAAAAATAAACTTCTTTCTCCTTATTTACAAATGAGAAAAAACTGCTCAAACAGTTTGATTCTTAGTCTTTGATCGATAGTAATGGGAATTAATTCATCCCATCTCGCTATTCTACTGTGTCCAATGATAATTAACAAGTAATTTAAGATCTGAACGCAAACAGGTCAAAATAATGGTTTACGACAACTTCGAGATAAAAAGGAAATATAACTGCCACTCTCTGCGTCGCTAACAGATTAGGCAGCTCTCCTCCAATTACGTACTGAGGCCTTCTCTTGTTATTGATTCATTCCATGTTAGAAACATGCTTAGCTTCCACCTTATCCTCTCATTATGGCTACCACGCAAAAGTCACAATGACAAGAAAATTTTAAACTTAGTACTCAAGTTCACATCCTTCGAATATTAAGAAGGAGAAAAGATATTGAGGGCTTCTGTTGATAACTGGGTGCCTTCTTTGTGAACTTTAGGCCAGCGTTCGACAAAGGCAACTACTTGAAGCTGTTTGAGAAACCCGAAAACCCAGGAATCTCTCCAAGAACAATCAACAGTTCAAGTTGCTGCACTGCTACTCTCAAAATCATTAGAGGAAGCGCAGTTGAATAAGAAGAAATATAGCATTCTCCCTATCCGTAAGTAGTAATAATTCGCCTGCTATTTCACGAACACTATTAAAGTAATCGAAATTGTGAATATCATGAGCAAGGAAGGTCATTTTACATTAATGAGTGAAAAATAATTAACTTTTCAATGGACATTTGGAAACTATACCAATATGCCGATACCCATAGGAGAAGTCAGAGCACCTTTGTGGTTAATAATGTAATGTGTTGAATCCAGTATCAGCTTCGATGCTGTTTAGAGTAATTTTTGTTGCTATTACTAATAACTCTGAGCAATTGGAAATATAGCAATATATTAAATGCTTGAGTGAATAAAAATAATTTAACAATCCTATTGTCTCATTTTGCCAATCTAGAACTCGTCGTAATCTGGAGACGTAATTTGTGTTACATTGCTCTATGCTAATGATTCAACTATGCTGTCTATTTGTTCATAGTTCGACAACTCTAAGTGAGTTTTCTTACTTACGAAAAGCATGAATGAGAACAAGAAGATTCAGATATAAAGATGAATAGAAATCCTAAGGTCAAGATTATTGAACCTAATTCACAGAACTGCATGGCCGACATTCTTGAGAGTAATTCTTGTTCTCTGGATACTGTTTGTTTCAACTTTATCTAGATGAAGCAGACTGACGGTGCCGGCTCTGATCAGTGAATGACGATCATGTATTTTGAAATAGATAATTTACTTCTATCTGAAGTGTTGCCAGTAAAGAGCACTTTTCCTGTATTGAAATCCACCAGTTTTACTGTTTTATCATTCGAAGCACTTGCAAGCTCATCGCCGCTCGGACTCCATCGCACACAGTTAATTTCCTCTAGAATAAATATTCAAACATTAATTTTTAAACAAATCCAAATTATTACTGGAGTGAACAGCATCAAAGGTTTTGATAATCTTCGATTCGCGCTTATCAAATATCTTGATATTGCTAGTGTAGCCGCCAGAAGCCAGTAGATTCCCATCGTTTTGGCATACATCAATCCAAGAAGTATAATCTTAAAAGATGAAATATGATCAAGTGAAAATAACGAAATAAAGAGAGGTTAAGCGAAGAAAGTCATGAAATTAATCTCTCGATTGAATTGAAGAAAAAAGAAATATTGCCTTCTCCTGGAATATATTGGAAACGAATCATGTATAAAGCAAAAGGTTTGCATTTGCAGAAGGGAGAGAGAGAGAAAAAAAAAAATATAGCTGTAATTACGCAAAATGTCAAGGGACACCGATCTCTTTAAAGTGAGAGTTTTCTTCTCAGCATCTAGGATATTGAGTTCTTTGCAATCATACTTTACGAATATCAGTGATTCGTCCGCATTGGTACTCCATTTGCAGCGCGCACTTGAGTCTAATAAATTAGTTTAAAGATGTGAGTGAAATTGATATCGCCAAGAGTATAGTTAATGATTTATTATTAGTGTAGTAAAAAAGGAAATCATTTCAAGCAGAATTACCATAAATTCCTATTTTCTCATGGAACCCATAATTGGCTGTGGTCACATCAGATATTAGGCACACGCCTCCCTCGTCAATGGTAGCCACATATTCTCCAGTAGGATTGAAATCAAGCCCGCTGATCATATGTGCTAAAGATTATTGTAAATTCGATGTATCAATCACAAGTGATGTTTACTGTGTTGGGAGTGCCATTTCGACTTGCGGATAAGCTTGACAATATCTTTGGTCTTGGAGGCATGAGA
>ENA-UOTX01002033-UOTX01002033.1-compost-metagenome-genome-assembly--contig:-NODE-2033-length-11390-cov-27.296385_pt1 | contig 11390 bp, 7 predicted proteins | sample MGYA00238143_ERZ746982 | MGnify/ENA primary metagenome ERZ746982 (study PRJEB28758, sample SAMN06268862) | compost metagenome | isolation source: single cell | place: USA: California, Emeryville, Joint... | reverse complement strand
ATTATAGATATTGAAGAAGAGAAGAGACCTGTGATGGACATTGAAAATGAAGTAGACCACAGCCATCAGAATAAGAAGAAATATGAGATAATTATCTCCAAAAAAGGTACTCACTCCACTCTGATTGTTCATTTTTCATGTACATTTTTCCATCATTAGGACCTCAGAATACAAAGGGTTACACTGAAGCTGAGTTCGATTCTCATCGAAGAACCTGTATTTTAAAGCTTAGCACCAGGATGGATCTACCTGAGAGCCTATCAGAGCTGATTCTCGAAAAAAATGGCTGGGATTTGCAGAAAGCTTTGGATGATGCACTTGAAAATCCAAAATATTATCCTCTTAAAGGAGAAGAAAGTGAAACTAACACGAAAGAATCGGTCATTGTCTTTGAATGTCCGGCATGTTGGAATGAAGTTCGCAATGAAGAAACCATTACCCTCTCTTGTGGTCATTCTTCTTGCGAAATGTGTCTCAAAAGTTACATTAATACCAATTTTCAGAGATTTCCATTGAAGTGCCTCGAACAACTTTGCCAAGTATTTTTCCAAGTTAAATTTTATTCAAAAAGATTTCTCTAGGCACCTATCGATGAATCACTCATTTTGAAGTATCTCAACTCCGAATCCTATGAATTATATGAGCATTTGAAGAACCAGAACGCAATGACGAATGCTGGAAACGTACGTTCCTCACTCGGACACTTTTTTATTATTGCTATCAATAGTTCACATGGTGCCCTTCGAAAAACTGCCAGAGGGCGATCCAGCTGCTAGTAAAGGCTCCAGGTGCGAAAAACCTTCGCTGTGACTGCGGCATCAGCTTCTGCTCGGAGGTAATATGATAACATTCGCCGCTCTTCTAACAAGGCTTCATTTCTAGTGCAAAGAGCTGTCACATAAACCAGCTAGTTGCCAAATGATCGAGAATTGGAAGTCCATCTCCAAGTATGTTGATGACGAGAGGCTCACTGAACTATGGATGAAAAAAAACGCTAAGAAATGCCCTACTTGTGGAACTCTAATCCAGAAAAACGGTGGCTGTCCGCATATGACCTGCAAGGCTTGCACATATGAATTTTGTTGGACCTGCTTAGAGAGCTGGAAAGATCACATAGGCAATCATTTTGAATGCATTAGAACCCCTAAAGTAATTTTATCTGTTATTTTCTTGTCCTGATGTTTTTTCATTGCTTAGAGTAACTTGGACTTCAATAAGGCCACAGACAATGATTCACTCCCTGATTGGAAGAAGATTTGCCAAGCCACATCGTTAGAAAGGTGCCAGAAAGTTGCCGCGGCCTATCAATCACTCGAGCCTGTGATCTATGATTATAAGTCTGCGGAGTTTTTGCCTGATACTTGCAATATTATCTTGCAAGCTGAAAGAGCTCTATTGATTGCTGAGTTTTTACTCGCGCAGCTACAATTCAGTGACATGTTGCTCATCGCGAGTTTGAAGTTGAACGTAGCAGATCTGACAAAATTGACGCAATACTTGAGTAGAGAGATGGAAAAAGTGATGACCCCTGAAGGCGCTTTTGAGACGCTTGTGACGATTAGAGACAATAGTAAGCTCTTTTAGTTGAGTTCTTCTCTTACACTGAATAGATTATCATCTTATCGGGAAGTTTTACGAATTTGAGACTAGCGTTTGTACAAAAACGGACAAGCTTGTATGGCTATGCAATTCGGTGATTTCGGACATTGAGATATGTATGATTAGCTCTCCTGACGAATTTATCTTATTGTTATTTACTTAATCTAAAGTAATTGAGAATCAGAGATCTATTGATGAACAGTTAGTGCTTGCAGCTGCAATGAGTGAGTACGATGAAGCTCTTCCTCTAGAGTGCTATCAAGATGCATTTCAAGGCGGGAGTCAAGAGAGGCAGAGTCAAAGTCAACTCTTTCCTGCTGTTTCCTCATCGACTGTGGTTAAGATGGTTGAAAACTGAGATGTTGAGACTGGGAATTTGAAAAACTACAGCTCTTGCTCATATTGACTAATAGCTGGACTTCAAGCCGAAGTTGTATATAATTTAATTTGAACAGGGTTTGTACTTCGTAATTATTTTTATTAAAGAAAACTGATTCATTTTTTTTAATTTATGTTTCATCTTAGCATCAATGAGTATGTTAATAGAGTAATATCGAGAGCTGTTGACGCGAAAAATGAGAAACTAGAGGGAGAATTAGAAATCTCAGCTATTTCCAAGTTTAAAGTATTCAATGGATATTCTAAGTGGTAAGCTATCTGCTGTAACGAATATTCGAATTAATCTAAGTAAACTATTGTGTTATAATCAAATCATATTGCCAGCTTTTGCCTCTAAGTCACGGTTTGCCATCTATTAGTTATTTCAGAGTTCAAAATCTCAAATGATAAAGACAAATAAAAATTATTTTAAATAAAGCCTACTTCCAGTTAACTTAATTTTTAGTGTTTGTAATTGTTATGAAAGCTTAATACTATTCTGATAAGCCTAATTACGCTAGTAGCACACTTCATGGGAAGATTCTAGCAAATCAGCCTGTGAGTTTATAAAATCCTATCTCAAATAGGATGCATAAGAAATCCATTTTATACAGTTTTTCCTAGAGATTCGAAAGAACCTAAGCAATGCTCAAAATGAAGTTGAAAATCAAAGCTGGTTTTGATTGAAAGACTGATGCCATTTGTTTTCCTTGTGATGTTTGATATTTGATGGCCACTTAAGATATTTTTAAATTGATTCTCCACTTACTAGAGAAAGAAACATAAGAAAGCTATGAAATATCATATGAAAGCCAGATATTGAGGGTCTCCAAATGAATACAGCATATCAGAGAAGTTGCCTGTGTATATTAAAGTTTGACCATATATAATAACTTCTAGGCACTCACAGCGGATTTAAAAACCACTACTGACTAAAACTTATAATTCAATTAATTTCACCAGTTATCATAGCAATAAAAAGCATTTAAAAAACACTGCATTAGATGGAGGAAGAAGAAGAACAGACACTCTATATGAGCCTTGAATACATAGACAGTCCTGATTGCAAACCAGCTGAAAATAAGTGCGATATCATCATTTCGAAATCAGGTAGCCACAACAACCTGATACCTATCTTCATTTTTGTTTTTCCCAAAAAAAGAACTGCAGAACACCAAAATCTTCACTGAAGTAGAATTCGATGCACATCGAAGAGAATGTATCCTGAAACTTCAGAATGAGATGGGTCTTTCGGAGAATCTCTGTACTTCAATTCTCGAGAAAAATGGCTGGGATTTGTCGAAAGCTATGGCTGACGCACTTGAAAATCCAGATTATTACCCTCCTCTTGAGACTAAATACGATCCCGACAGCCCAACCAAAGATAAGAATGGTATTTTTGACTGCCCAACATGCTGGGAACCAGTTCGTAATGAGGCGATCGTAAAACTTCCTTGCAGCCACTCTTTTTGTGAGTCTTGCCTCAAACAATACATCAATGCCAATTTCCAATATTTTCCACTGCGATGTCTTGAATTTACATGCCGAGTATTTCTTTCATTAAAATTTCATTCAGCAAAGATTTACCTAGGCATCGATTGAAGAATCAATAATCTTAAAGTATATAAGCGTAGTATTTCGCGAAATCTATGATTATTTGAAGAACGAGGACGCTATCAAAAAAGCAAAGAACGTAATACTTCTCGAGCCACTCTCACTTAATTGTGCAATATGTTCCAGATAAGCAGGTGTCCAGCCGCAAACTGTAAAAGATTGATCCAGCTGCTCAAAGTGCTTCCAGGTGCGAATAACATACGTTGTGAGTGCGGTGTCAGCTTCTGTTCAGAGGTAATCATGATGAGTTTTGCAGATCTTTTGATCATGGGTGGTTTTTAGTGCAAAGAGCTGTCGCACAAACCAGCAACGTGTGAAATGGTCAAGTATTGGAAAACCATTACCCATGGTGAGAACCTCACCGAGCTTTGGATAGCAAAACACACAAAGAAATGCCCATTTTGTGCAATCCCAATCGAGAAGAATGGCGGTTGTATGCATCTGAAATGCGTGAGATGCTCTTTCGAGTTCTGCTGGATCTGCTTACAGCAATGGAATGATTATCATAAAAACGAAGGTGTGTATAAGTGTCCTGTCGTCTCCGAAGTAAATTGACAATAGTTTGCTTGGAATTGATTGGTTAACTCAAAACAGCACGATTTGAAAAACGATAATAGTGACTTGGTTACTTCAACCCCTGATTGGGAGAAGATTTGTCAAGAGACATCTGTTGAGAAGTGCCAAAAAGTTGCCTCTACTTTTAAGGAGCTCCAATCCATCATCGATGGTCATAAACCTGCTGACTTTTTGGCTGATGCATGCAATATTGTTATTCAATCAAAAAGAGCCCTTAAAATCGCTGACCTTTTGCTCTCAAAGAACTTTGATAACAACTCAAATCCGGTCAGACTCCTCAAGATGAATATAGCATCTCTCACGAAATTGACTGAGTTCGTGGATGGGGAGTTGGATAAAGTAATGTCTCCTGATCGTGCTTTGGAAACTCTTGTGACAGTAGAAGATGAAGGTAAATTGCTAGCCATGTTTCGCCCTTAGCTTGTAATAGAGACCCGCTTGATGGCAAAATTTCACAATTTTCAAAAGACAGTTTGTACACTGCTCACTAAAAAAATAGTCACACTCTGCAATTCTGTCATTTCGGACATTGAAAAAGGTAAGTTTCTAGTGAGCTCTGTCTTATTTTCCCTTTATTTCAATTTTACAAGTAATGAAGAATCAGAAATCCATCGAGGATCAGAAGCTACTTGCTGCTGAGATGAGCGACGATGACTTTATCATTCCAGATGAATATTATCAAGAAATAGATTGTGGAACTCCAGTCAAAACGAATCAAAACCAAGCGGGCCAAAACTAAGCGAGAGATAATCAGCGCTCAGCGTTTGAGTCATCATCCTCTCTTTTGATCAAGACAGCTGAAAAATAGAGCCCAGAAACACAGCAACTCATGATTTTTCATGGTTCCTTCTAATCTAATTCATCGCCATTATATTTAACTTCATGTGTTACAATACGTGATATTAATTCCTTATTAGTTCTTCTGCTCTGATCCTGAATATAATCCTGAATATAGTGAAGTTATTGATAAGGTATCTTTTTTCCTGCATCGTGATCTCGAAATATATGAGAATCAAATGTATAAAACCAATCAAGATTAAATTCCTTTATAGAATGACGCTTATCTTATTGTTGTAATTTTAGATCCGTCACTAATACCCAAGATGAGTTTCTTGATCTGACGGTTTGTAGGAAATACGAAGAATCTTTCAAACTTTGTTGAATAGCGCTAATTCCTTAAAATTTGTACATTTTAATGTGAAGATAATATTCCTTAATTCTTCTAAAGAGCACGAATCTCGTGTTTTCGATGAAAATCCTCAACAATTCTTGAACGAAAATCATTTTTTTAAAATTAACACCTCGGGACTTCATGATCAATTTTTCTCGAGCCAGATTAGTTAGTATTCCAAATGTATTTAATATTCCTTGAAATTAAGTAAATAAAAATATGGTAATGTTAAACCCTGCAATCTTTCTCTTCTCTTTGCTTTGCTGCCTTATCCTAGCTGTCAGAGGGGTGGCTCCTCTTCAACAACTCACAGAATTCACTCTGTCTCCCAACGAAACTATCAGAATTAACCTCAACGACTATTTTAATGGCTATAAGCTCAAAGTGTCCTGAGAAAACAACACTTTTACTAACGCAAGTATATCAGAGCCTTTTGTCCTTCGACATGACATCACCTTCAACTACAACATGAAAGTCTTCAGAGCGGATGACGAGGATCCTTACTTCTATACACTTGATGATAAGAACACTTTCAGACTCTACGCAAAGCAAAACGATCACCCCACCAACACAACCATTGGAAACCCCTTACAGTTTACTTCGCCGACTGGGTCGCTTGCGTGCCAGCAGGTTGCCAAAGTATTAGACGCATCTTCTCCTAATATAATCTATTTCATTATTGACTGCGATTGGATTTCTCCGACTCAAGCTAATCTTTCAAGTTTCCAAGTAGTGCAATACAATCTTTCTGAGACTGCTCCTGCAGCAATTTTGACTCTAGTCGCCCCAAACCAGCAATTCAATTCCAATTTCACCACTTTTCAATGCAATCGAACACTACTTATGAACGTTACAGTCCTCTACCGTTTCTGCCCAATCTCAGTGAATCCTCAGAGCGGGCCGTGGAGTGTTGAGGACGATCTAGCATATTATAGTCAGATTGAGATTTATAACTTTATTGCTCCAAAAATAAATTTCTTATGGACGATTCGGCCAGAAGAAATGGATTTAGACCAAGTTAAGATCGAGAGCTTGCTGTTTTGGGGCCAGCACCTCATAATTGTGGATTATTCATACGGAATCTACTTTATCCGCAACGACAACTTTGTATTCTCACTATACAACTCCCATGAAAGCTATTCCTCTACCAATAAACTGCTGGACTACAAATTCGAGGTTGACGACAATTTCCCTGAGAGCGAATTGATCCTGCTCCTGGAAACTGATGGATATCTTTCAGAATTGACCATCGCTTGGAATCAGACCATCAGTGTCTGGAATTATAATTTAAACTTCGATTCTATTGCTGCTAATGCCAAAATTCTCAACGATTACGTTGCTGTCAATGCTTATTGGGCCTCTAACCAAACTAACCGATTTCTCAAAATCTACAAGAGAGACTATCCAACTATCCTCTTTGATATCCAGAATAGCATTATCGTAGGCGAGCCAGGTTCAGTATCAACGCTTCCTCCTGCTTCCGACTTTTACAGAAACCAAAACAAAATTTTTCTCCTTCAAACAACAGCGACCCAATCCTCGCTAAAAATATGTGAAATCCAGAGCTTATTCCTCGAAATCACCGCGACTGTCAATGTAAGCAGCTTCACTCAGGTACCGCCCTACACTATCAACATCAGCTCGATGGCAGAGGACGATGGATCTCCTGAATTCTCTTATCTAGTGACAATCCCGGTTGCAGTAATGCCCCTTTCAGAGCCTACAATGTATCCCAACAAGCAGCTTAACCTTTCTTACACTGCAACCGAAAAAGATATAAGCTATCCGCTTTCAGGAACATGCAAAGGACCAGCGATGCTTTACGGTTGGCTTGTTCAGCCAACGAGATTCGAACTTCAAAACTTAACTATCAAAGAAACTTCTAATTTTAAAGCCACAGGACCGATACAGGACTCAACTCATATTCTAAGTGACCTAAGCAATAATACTTTCATTTTCTTCGCTTGGAACTCCAATATCACTCAGGACGTGAAAACGCTCTCGATTGTATGGCAACAGTGCGAAACTTGCAATGTGTCCCTTATTGAATGTTACTTCCGTAAGAACTTGCTGGGTAATATCGTTTATGATAAATGCACTCTAATCTCAAATCTGATTGGAAACGTTCGATTGAATACACTGCTCGTGCAGGGGTCCTATGCGTATGTGACTTTCAAAGAAGATCCCCAAGACCTGAATGTTTTTGAACTCAGCACTTTGAACCAAGTAGCTGATGGCTTTACCAGAAACTGCTCGAGAATAGATCTGCGACCGTCCAGCAAAGAGCACATTTATTGTTTCTGCTATAGCATAGAAGGAGATATTACGATAATGAAGATCAATGGAGCTTCTATTGTCACATTAACCGGCTTCGACTCTATGACGAAAAATACCACAAGATTCATTGATACTTCACTTCTTGACGATGGTATCATTGTTTATCGCAACCACACGCATTTATTCATCGATTTGCTTGCCAAAAAGGATGAATCGATGAATATTTTAACAACTATGCATGCCTCATCATTACAAGTCCTCGACGATAGCAGTAATGGCAGTTTGAAGATTTATACGATCCGCCTTGACTCAGGCAACAAGCTCGTGGTAATCAACACAGGCAATAACTCAATCACGGAGTTTTGTCTTCAGAATCCATACAGAATACGCTATTTGCGACAATATCCTATTTATGATTTTGTGCTTCTTAAAGAACAGCCATTGTTTATTTCAGGCAACAGCTTTTTCTTCGTCACAGCCAACAGTTCAGATCACCAGTACCAATACTATCTCGTATACGACCCATCGAAAGACAGTGGTTCGGTCCTTCTTTACTTTGATTCAATTGTGCAAGTAGGAGACGGTTTTGAGAACCGAAACATCTGGATTCCTCACAGCGAGGATCCTCTCATCGTCGATTTAACAAAAGAAGGCATCCTGATAAACCTTATCGAGAAGAATCCCGTTGTTACCGGAAGTTTTGATCTCGGACTGCCAAGCTCTGCCACTTCGCCTTATATTTCAGCTTCGTTCGCAATCAGGTGCGTTTCCTTTGGGTATCACTTGAGAAAGGCGCCTTATTACCACGAAGGGAGCTACACTGTGTCAACGACGTTGGAATTGCAGGACAGAAAGATATATCTCCAGAAAATCAACAACACCCAAACAGAATTCGACTTCTCAGCGCCTGAGGTACAGTTACAGCCAATCACTGCTGATTTATTCAGCGGGCCTATCATGGGCTATAATTTATATTGTTCAAGCACTAGCAACGATTGTCCTTACGTCCTCAAAGACTATCTGAATAAGAATTACGCTTACACAACGTACTTAAATTCTACGAAGGTCTACGGCGATCCTTTGAAGATCAGAGCGATAAACGACTCGTGGGTTGTTTTATTGAGTCAGTACCGGATTTCTTTTATCTCGATACCTGATGGAATGGAAGAGATAAGCTCATACGACCTGCGGACATTCAGTTTGAAATGCGAGCAATTTTATGAGGCGAAAGAAATCAATTCGATCATGGTGGTCTGCCAGAAGGGCACATTGAGTGTAAACTTCTTGGTTTTCAGTCTAAATAACCGAAGCATAAAGAAAGACACGCCGATCATCCCGAAGCTAGTGGAGTTGCCGGTAGGTGTGCGATTTTGGAAGATTAATCGCATGGTTGTTTTCGATGATTTGGTACTTGTCCTAGCTCGCCAAGACTCAAATTACAACACTAACTCGATCGATATCTTCCGAATCTCTAAGAATTGGTTCAGTTACAAATTCTGCCTCGTTGAGCAAATCCGTCTGAACAAATATCGAGAGGCTGGAGACATCAATATTGATCACATTGCAGCTCAGCGCTTCCCGTCATTAGATGGTGACAATAACACTTTTCATCTACAAATCACAGTGCAGCAATCGAAAGCCGTGCTTAATCTGATTTTGAATATCACGTTGAAGGGCACGAGATACTCCAGGTGCGCAATCCCTGGAAACCCTGACGATGTGTACGAGTTAAGTGTTTGGGAGTTAAAGACATTGGACATTCCGAACAAGATTATGCAGTATGAGGCATATGAGCAGAAGGCCATAACCAACCCATACAACTCTACCACGACGATTACGTATGTAAACATCGCGAACTTTAGCCTGAATAGCATGAATCAACGACTTGCTGACTGCTATTACCTGATTGGAACTTCTCGGCATGTATACATGATCGACACCAGTCTAAATTTCACAAATTCAGATGCCATCAGTTCGCGTTCGGCGATTACTACCATCTACAGACAGTATATGCGATGCCAGAATATCTATTCAGAAAGGCCGATGTTTGTTGGGAACTTCTTGCTCGTTTACTGCCTATCGAAAGGAGATACCCCAACCACATATCTCATGCTCTACAAAAACGGCAGCAACTGTAAAATTTCGAGTTATGATCCTGGTGTAGTTGAGTGCTGGCCTGTACAAATGTTTGAAATGGGCTATAATGCTCCTGTTGTCTCAATGAGCAGCTATGTCAAGAACGAATCCTCTAGGATCGATAAAGATAAGATGGTACCAAAGCAGCACCTTCTCATCACTAGTTATTTAGACCAGTTCTCGGATTATGATCTCAGTGATGATTTAACTTTAATTTTGAGAGATGATTACTTCAGAGACAGAGAGCACAAGATTTTAGAGACAAGAACACAGCTGATTCTTGAGGGTGAGAATTTTGATCGTAATACTGGAGGAAGGGCGATCTTGACGGTGTATAACTATGTTCGACCTGAAGAGGTTGATGACTACTATGATATTTTGGGGTTGATACTATATGGATTCTTCTTTGGATGTGCGATTGTGGTGGTTTATCTGGTAAGCAAAGTGGTGAAAAGGGCTATTGATGAGAGCAAGAAGGACAGCAATAAAGATATGTATTCTTTCCTGGGAAAGAGTCCAGCGAAACAGGCCGGCAAAAAGACCAGGCAATTTGAGTTTGCGTAAATATGCTATTTAGCTTAGCTGTCTCTTCAGCATCTTAAATATTTTCTTTCGAAAAAATAAGTGTATAAGGCGCGTCACATTGTCTTTTTTATCTGATTTTATTTGATGTGTACCCTTGAGTTGTATCATTTGTTGGTACTACGGGTTTATATTTTTATAACTCGGATAACTTAAGATCTGAACTCATTGTAAATGAGATAAAGAGATCAATAGTTGAGAAGAATTGCGATGTTCGTGCTGAGGGCTTAAATACACTCATCAATATTTATGTTATTATTGATGTTGAATGATTTGATGTCTTGAATCGGTTTTCTTACATAATTAGGTTATTATTTTCATGAATTGTAATTTTAATAATTTTGAAAATAATTTGGGAATTTGTGGTTCTATTATGTTATTATAGAAAATTTCTGTTTGAGAACAAAGCTGCACAAGCGCGACTCAACTGTCTTTTCGCAAAAGAATGGAGCTGTTATTGCGAAATAGCTTGTGTATCAATCAGCTTTGTGTCTTATAAATAACTAAGTAGTGGTAATAGAGAAAAAATATGGTGAACTAAGGTAAATAACAATTGCATCAAACAAAGGATAAAGTATTATTAATTCAAAAAATAATTCATAAGGAAATATATTCGAATTGCTCTCTTTTTCAAAGAATTTTACTTAAGACTACATTTCAAAGAAAAATAAACCTATTGAACAAGACTATAGCATAATTCAAATTGAAAAAAATGGATTCAAGCAGTATAATCAAGAGCTTCAAAAGTCTATCGCATCTAAGAATAAGAGTTCAAAAAATAAAGTCATGAGTTCTAATTTTCATGTAGTTGTAACTCTCTTATTTGAAAAAATTCCGAAGGAAAGAGTACAAACATTACTTAGAGACTCTATGTTTTACTCAGAGGTAGCAACATCTATTTGCTAAACTGACTCAAACTAATTTATCTCTAGATTAGTTTTGTAATAATGAAAGCTAAAACTATAAAACACTAGTTATAACCAGCTAGGCATTCACCAGGAACTCGGCCATGCTTCTCGCGTTCAAAGTGATGAGAAGAAAGAAACTGCCTAACCCA
>ENA-UOTX01002030-UOTX01002030.1-compost-metagenome-genome-assembly--contig:-NODE-2030-length-11407-cov-3.206531_pt1 | contig 11407 bp, 9 predicted proteins | sample MGYA00238143_ERZ746982 | MGnify/ENA primary metagenome ERZ746982 (study PRJEB28758, sample SAMN06268862) | compost metagenome | isolation source: single cell | place: USA: California, Emeryville, Joint... | reverse complement strand
AGAGAAGGTTAGAGCGAATTCTCAAACGTCTATCACCTTGTTCGGCGAATAAAAATAGCCAGTTTAGCTGAAAGAGAAAGTCCCTTTATATACCAATAACCCAACAGCTAAATCAAATATAGATATATGAGCAGCAAATATAATATATGACTCGAGCACTCCAAATATTCCAAATGAACATATACTTAAAATTCGTCATAACTCACTTGCTTTGCAACAATCAACTTTTGAATGAGCCATATAGACAGAAGTAATATTAAGCAAGCTCTAGATCAACTCCTTATAAATGGCGAAATCTTCTGCTTCTTTGATGAAGTGAAGTCCCTTCTCATTAGCGAGATGAAGTAATGCGACGAAGCAGGAATGCACAGTGACATTCTTCTGTTTGTTGCCGATGAGAGCAGCAAGGTTGTCATTTAATCTCGAGAAAGTAATCGGTTCACGATCTCTGTTTTTATGCTTTTTAGGACTCTTCTTCTTCCTATTCAACTCTTCCTCCTATTTGATGGATATTAATTCTAGCTCTCCAACCAATTCGATAATTACCATGTCTTGTTCCAATTCGGGAATTTTGTCCTCTAGATAGCTCCAAATTGACTCCTTCAAGGCCTTGATATTAACATTTCGGTGGCTCTTTTCAGCTCCAGTCTCCTAGAATAACAGCAATTTTGTAACTGAATTCGAGTAGGATTTACTGGTCTTTTTTCAAATGGTCCAAGGTTCTTTTTCAATTCATCCTCAAATTCTGGACCTAAAACAAAAGCGAATACACATTGTAATATATTGAATAGAAATAAATGTTTTATATACCGAAACCGACTTGGGACATATCATCCATAGGAACTTCCATAGGCTCTTCGATGTGGGTGAGCTTGTCATTTTCGATTTCGTTTTTGTCTTGGACTTTGAAATTGATGCTTCTCAGGAAAATATTGTTTAATCTAAAACAAGTTTGTCCATGAAGACGTTCGTGTTAATAAGACTCATTAGCATATAAGATTATTACCGATAAGTCTTGACTTGATAATCCATAGGGAGTATCGTGTTGGGATTGATAGTGAAGGTGATCGGGGCTTTCTCTCGATTTTTCTCTTGTGGAGCCTTCCTTGGTCCAAAAATTTCCTCAGGATCTTCCTAGAAAAATTTGCGAGTTGAATTTAGTGTGTAAGTATCGGATGACTCTTACTTTCTTAGCAAGATCAAACTCTATAACAATGTCATTTAATTTCTTCTTGGACTTCATGTCCTCTTTTTGGTTGTCCTTCTGGTTCTCTTTGCCAGTGATAGTTTTAGCTTTCTTGTTCATTTCTTATCATAGAGTTAGAGTTAGAACTATAAAGTTCTCAAATTACTCATTTTCCAAGCTTCTGGACCCATCCAATTTCGATGACTATCAATTTATTGATGAAAAGGGTATAAAGCGGCAGTTGCTTACTCATTGACAAGGGTGTCAAGTGCCTTTCCAGCTCCAAGGTTTGAGATACGCTCTTCAATATTGAGGAAATTGAGTTCTGTTCCAGCATCATCATTTTGTCTGAGGGTGAACGGGTTTGTGTTGCTTGTTTGCTTTCCAATAAAATCTAGTTAGCAGCAAGAATCAGTTTAAGATATTTTACAGTATGTTCATTCATAATCATGTTGTTTTGGGACATCATGTCATTGTTATCATCATGACCGTAGTACCCATCATTGTGCATGTTGAACACATTTATTGGAGCATCTTGTTGCTCATCATCATATTTTCCGAGCTCATTCTTGAGCATTCGTTCTTCTTCTTCGATGTTTTCGAAGGCCATCAGATTCTCAAGAGTTTCTCCTTCGGCATATATTTTTTGGGAGGCACCCTATCAGCAATTCATTTTTCATACAAGAACACAGACATCCTTTTGTTTACCTTGTCGACATGAACGAGATCATGAATGTCCTTTATTTTATCCATGTACTGAATTTTAAAGGTCTGTAGCTCAGGACATAATTTGTATTGGAGCAGTTCCTCGTAATCTGTGTTGAGACCTAAGCAATCAGGACGGTATGCTAACACCATTCGAATAGGAAATACGAATTACCTTGGATGCCGCTGAAAGTTGCCCTAGTAATTTTATTCTTTTTCTGTTGAGGGGCCTCCTTTTCAGTCTCAAGAGCAGTTCCGGAGTCGAACATGAGGTTGATATCAGCATTGATCTAGTGACGTTCGTCTGTAAGAGGTTTTGAAGTAGCAAGCAAAATTACCGAGACATTGTTCAGAAGAAGTCCTTTTGCTCCACCTTCATCGAACTTCGCGGAAGTCTTTTGGAAAAGAGGATCCACATCAAATTCCAGATCGTATTTGTTCGTATCGATGTTGTTAAGATTCTTCTCCAGAGTGGCGTCTCCATCAAGGTCTCTTCTAATCTTCCGATTCTCTCTTTCTTCTTCGACAGTGGGACCGTTCACTTCCGCTTCTTGGGCAGCTACGTATAGAGTTATTGTTTGAACCAAATCGAACACCTTAAAAATACCTTCCGCAAGTTCGGTTCTATTGAGACCTCCCAACACCTTATATGTCTCATTGTGGACCGAGTCAACTCTAAAACCGTAAATTTTGGCGCCGGCGTCGAGTGTCTGAGACAGCTTCTTCCAAGAATTGTCACCATTCACCTCTAAGAAATCGATGTCAGAGAAGGATAAGAGTAATATTTACGGTGGAAGTCGCTCAGTTGTTGGACGTTTGGAAGTGGTACATCAAAAGCATTTTTTGAATTTACTTTCTATAAATGGGTTATCAAGCAAATCAGTCAAGGTAGTAGCAATACATTCTTGAAGATCATCGTCACCAAGATCTCAGAAATCTTGTCCATGTTCTCCTTGTTGAGCTTTTCCTTGGCTTGTTTATCATCAAGGTTTATGATCTCAACTTCTTCTTCCTCTTCTTCCATAATGGCATTGCTTCTTGGTTGATGGTTCGTTGTGGCCTTCTTGTCAGCTTCATCAACCATATCATCAGCGTAGTATTGCTGGAGGTTCTCTTTCTTTTGAACTTTCTTCTGGTCTTTTTTTGAACCAGCTCCGTGGTTAACTCTTGTTCTTTGTGACATGTCAAGCTAGTATTGTCCTAAACCATCGTTACAGTGAGAGGAATTCGAGAGGGAGAGCTACTTTTTTTGAATTTCAGGTTGGAAGCAGGCTGGCAAAGATTTGGAGCCTTTTTATATTCAAATTAATTAATTGATTTAACTTTTCAAATTTAAGACCGGATCATTGAAAACGAATACATTTTGCCAGCAAATTCAAAAATCTCTCGGTTCTACTCTTTTTATATCAGATAGATACATTCCCTACTAATCTAAAATCATTTCAAGCAAATCTATAGAGCAAAACGAACCAATTTTTTCCTTTTTATTCACCGATTTTTGAGTTAGCTAGCTGAACATTGAATTACATAATTTGATCTAATGTCAGCAGTTACTCAGAATACCACTTAATAAGGAGATCGACAGACTGAAATTCTGATGAAGAGGAGTTAAATCAGTGGATTATGACAAAGAAAAGACATTTATTTCTGATTGTTGAAGCAACAATTTTACTAATCATTCACTGAGCAAAAATTCAAATTTGCAAAAAAGCTCACTCTGGAATAATTGTCGTTATTTAACAAATTGACTTTCACTGGCAGGCCTCTTTTTCCCTTTGACATATGTGTCGAAAAATTTGGAGTCATAAAGAGCTAGTTTCAAAACAAGTTCTACAATTCCAATGTTCTTGTGATAACTAACAAATGCAATAATTTTCATTTTACTACTTACCCCAAGTTAGAAATTCAGGAATTTTTTCAAACTGGATAGATAGATGGATGTTCTTAATATCAAAGAAACATCTCGAGTTGATAATATCAAAATGATAACTCATTTTGGCTTACTCAAAGTACATGCTAATACCTAAACCAAAATATAAAATGCCGGCCGCTAAAATGAGCCATTTTTCGTTTATTCTGGAAGCGATATATCGACCAAAAATGATGGCTACCACAATAGCGAACATATGAGCCTAGAAATTGGATAAGGAAATGTTCGGATGTCGAAAAATTACCATATAAGCACCACAAAAGACCAGAATTGGAGGATTTCGTGATGATAAAGCTATCGTATAGAGCTGAGATCTATCTCCGAGCTCCCCCAAAAATATCAAACTGAATATCTGACTAAATATGACGTAGTTAGAAGGTTTCTTAACACCTTCCTTCGCAACTTTCTTCGTGTCTGCTGCCCCTTGTGCAGGAGGATCTACTACTTTCTTTTCCTACATCAAATCAAAACAAAATTGACATATGTTTGCAGTCATAGTTTACCTGGGACTCTTCTTTTGCTTCTTTCTTGGCAATGTCTTTTTCGGCTTTTTTGATGAGTTCATCAGCCTCTTTCTTTTCACTAGCCTGTTTAAAGTTCCAAAATTATCAACCATCAACAATTTAAGTAGTACCGCAGCATCATATTTGAAAAATTCGTAGATCAATCTTCCTCCTATGGCAAGACACATTGTAGTGATGGTCATGTTAATATAACGTTGGTCTACGGCACCAAGAAGTACCGAACCTGAACGAATGCTTTAGATGAGTGTTTAGTTAATGACATGATCCAACCTAATGCTGCAGAAAGTCCAAGAATTAAGCAAAGTGCGGCTGCAGCTCCAAGAAACACAATGATTCGGTTATATCTCATCGACATAAACGCGGATATGAAGAACGTCTTTGAGTCAAGGTTAATATAATATTAGGAATAAGCCCAATGTGGATATATCATACTTTGTCTCCAATTGCCCCGAAGAGAACGCTGAGGAAAGAAAAAGCCACCACTTCATAGGGACTTTTCAAGGTTGTATTGAATTCCTCCACTCCTTGCTGAAGTTCGACCTCCATAACTTTTCAGTGATTCAGTGTATATAGGTATTTTATTTAATAGAATAATTAACAGCCGGCTAAACTCTTAAGTCGCTTTTACTGCTCTAATATTTATCCCTATACTAGTAAGGTGGTGTGACTGGCTTAAGTCTAATATCCGATGATACTACTAACGAAACTTTTATTTATGACTCTATGTTTTTCTCAACTAACTGCTTGGAAGAGAAAAAAAATCGCTAGTTGCAAGGCTAACTTTTTTTTTTCCTCCAGTGAATCTGAGTTTATCTCTCTCTTTTTTTTGTGTTGGGATGTTTTTGTGATCCCTCTTGTGTAATTCAGAAAAATTATTAAGTTGAAGCAATTCCGGCTATGTAATCTTTATAATTTAGGAATAGTTTAGAGTATAATTTGCGTCTCATATTTATTAATGTAGGTGCTATATGGTGCTATTTATGAGATTCAAGTTGAATAATTGAAAAGCAGTAATGCTTACTTGTGAAATAGGTTTTGATATTTTCTAATAGTTCTCTTTCTGAATGTAAGACCGCAAACTCTAAAGTGAAGAATTGGAATGAAATATATATACATAGTGAGCCAGAAAAAGAGGTCAGCACTGGTTGCAGCCTATTTGCGATGTGACTCAGAAACACAATTAATTTTTTTGGGTTGAACTTCAGGACTAAGAGCGATTTCAGACCCAAATGATATAGTCAAATCCAACTCCATACATAAACGATCACAAACATATGAATTTTTTCAGTAACAGGTCGATGAACTTTCTGCGATGTATTGTAAAATCCGCTTTTATACTATCTTTTCTTAAACCCATATTTCTTCCGCTCATAGAACAGATCTGTCCTCGCACTTCCAAGGTTAATAATCTTCGGACATCCATCTCTCTATTATGTGAAAGAAAAATCAGAACAAATGCGCAATAATGAAGTTAATTACATCTTTTTCCATTTGTACACATTCCTTGCAGTAGTATGCATCTGAGATTCCAGGACCTCCGCAGATAGTACACTTTCCTTCGTTTGTACCGTAGTTGCATTCGTCGCATATTCTAACCAAAGTGGAGGGTCTGACGTAAGAGTCGCAGATAACACACTTTCCATCGCATTTTTCACACAGCCTTCCAATAGCGATACCTATGGCATCATTGTTAGCAGTAGTCAACAAGGCAAACGAATACCTGGCTGCTTTCTGCACATAATAAGATCTGGATGATGTTTTGCCATCTAAGATTTGAAAAATATGCCTACGATATTTTAAAATAGAATATGTGTAATTATCTATAATCGAAAGTAACTCAAGTGAAGAAATAAGGGTCGAGCGGGTTAACAAAAAAAAGGAGATTATAAAATTGAAAATTTCATTTATACAATGCTATAGTAGGATTTTACAACATTGGCAAATCAAGACGAAATAGGTCATATTGGTAATTAATTACGTATGTTTATTGAAGAAACAAAATTTTTTTCATGATTCACAATCCCTTCAGCGTAAACCTTTTGATAGCCTTCCACTTGGATAGGAAATTTTATTCGAAGTTCAAGTAATGAATTATTTGAAAAAATCCACCTCTTTTATCAAGAAACAACTTGAAATAGATATATTTATGATGGATGATGATGATACAAATACATCAACTTCAATATAATGACTCTTGGTTTAAAATCAATAGAAAGTAGTCAACAAGGAGTCATCCTCACAAATATAATTTGCACAATCAATTTTGATATTCTAAATCTTAAATTTTGTTATAACATTTCCAGAATTTCAAAATTCTCTTTTGAAGCAGCTGAAATTCCTAGTTATTTGATCCGATAAATCTCGAATATTTATTAGGTCTTCTTATGTAAAAGTTCTTTTTGTTATATAATTCTGTCTAAAATTATAATTCATTTCTCGATGTGAATCTCCAGACAAATATAATCACTTATCCTCTATCCTTGCTAATTAAATCTCTCTTGACTGGAAATAGTTCGATAGCAACTCTTGGCGATGAGTCTCGACACCAAATTTAAGATAGGACCTTCCAAGTATGGCTCTCGTCAAACATCAATGCTCTTCTCCGGTCAAGGTACACAACACTCTCATTCTTCTCATTTGGCACATTTTGCAGACAAAACAGTCTTTTCTTATATATTATTGGCTGGTTGTTCCAGAATCCTTCTGCATAAGGTAGGAAAGTCGTTCCTAACCCTCTTACTCTATGATAAGCGCTCAAGTCCCGACTTCTATAAGTGGTATTATCGCTGTCATCTTCTTCTACGGACAGCAGCCAACACTCATTTGACTTCACCGAATAATCTGCCCTTGTTCCTCCAAATACCATAATTTCATAGTGATTGATCTGCACACAAGCTAATGATGAAAGAATATTAAACGTTTTAGGATCATATCCTCCTCCGAATGGAAGTTCATATTCTATAATTTTCCATTCATCTCTCGCAGGATCATATCTCTCGATCGCATTGCAGAGTTCGATATCACTCATTTTCCCTCCAAATTTGTAGATGTATTTGTTTCGAAAAACACAGCAGGCGGAATTATTGGATCTGAGCTTCGTTGAAGCAATAGGTGTCCAGAAATTTTGACGGATGTTATATCTCTCACACTTATCAGAGAATTCTCCTTCCTCTGAGAATCCTCCAACAACATAGATGTGACCATTCATGTACGCCATCGCATGTCCCGATCGTCCGACTATCATAGGGCTGATAGCAACTAAAGTTCTGTGAGCAAAGTCATAAACGTAGGAGTTCGCAAGCTTCGTTTCTGTGTCTTCAGCGTCAACTCCACCAGTCAGGTATATCTCACTAAATGGGGTGATTATGGAACGATGCCACCGTGGAATTTTGAAGTTAATATTCAGCTCAACTCTTTCAAACTCACACTTTCCAGTGGTTTCGACGTAATCAAGATCCAACAGATGGAGATAATTCGATTTATGCTGGAAGAAGTGAAGGTACTTCTTCGTGGCCATTGGATCAAACGAATCTTTGACATTTATCACATAGTTCCACTGATCAATCTTACTCTTCAAAGGAGACATCGTTGTATATTCAGGTTTCTGTGAGTGGAAGCTTTGGTCAGGTCTCTGTGAATGGAAGCTTTGATCAGGCTTCTGAGAACGGAAACTATGGCCTCCATAGCTAATTTGGCCTTCTGGGCTACTCTTATATTGAGGTTTGACTTGGTTCTGAGAAATAGGGCTGTTTAAGTTATTGTAACTCGTATTAAGTCCCTTGTTGGAATAATAAGGACTCGTCTGGGGATCCAGGGGAGCATACTGAATATTCACAAATTTGGCAAGCTCTCTATTGATGTTTTCGAGAACTTTTTCATTGTTAGTGATCAACTGAGGTCCGTGTAATATTTTTCCTAGTGCCTTGTCAAGGTCTCTAACAAATTGAGAGTATTCTCGATCAAAATCTTGCTGGACAATAAGTTGTATGGTCAGAAATGGGTCTTTGCTTTCTAACTCAGCATCTAAATTGTCAAGTTTCTTGAGTATCTTATCTGTCTTTGCAAGGTATTCATCGATTATTGGTGCGTAGTTTTGGGCAGTTTGAGCAAGCACAGTTGCATATCGCTCTTCTAGCTCAACGAAATAGTGCTCAATAAGTTCGATAACTCTCGCTCTGTGCCTCCGTAACAGCTTTATTCCTTCATCGTCACTAAACGGCAAATTTTTGGACATCTGCTCTAATTTGGCATACTCGTTGCCAAAATTCACAATAGCTGTGCGGATTTTGTCAGTGCAGATTTCATGCAGATCTTCCAAGGTTTCAATTTCAGGGTGTGAGCGCTGGACTTTATGAAAGTTTATGTGTTCTCGTATGCATTTGGCACAAAGTGGCTGGAAGCAAGTTTTTGCGCAGCACATGTGTGTGATATGATTTTGAGTGTGAGTCGAACACCAGATTGGGTTCGTGTTCACTTGCATATATTTTAGCATCGTGTGCATTACCGTCGAAAAAAATAAACTCTATTCTCTCTTTTTGTCAATATTAACTGGAATTCACTGGAACTCTATACCACAATATTCACGATTTAACCCAAGAATTGCAGAATATCTTCCTCTTAAAGCAATTGAAATAAATGGGAGGCATTGCCCTGTGCTTAAAGTTGTGATAAATATTCTATATGCAATTTGTAACAATTTCACCTGCGTGAGCTAAGTGCACTTCCAGAAAGGAGAAAGGGTAGCGTAATTTACTGACCTTCATTTCAAGTTTTTGTCGATTGATAATTTTGCAAAATTACCATTATACAGCTTATAAAAGTTATCCTTTTCACAAACATAATGATGAAATACCACTTTCGATCTCAACTCTTAAACATTTTTTTTTTTTGGTTCTAAATTTCATGAAATGAAACTTTAATGGCAACCCCGAGTGTGAATGAATTTTCAACAAGCTGGTCTCTCTAGATTCAATATTCAGTCAAAAACATTTAGACTTTGGCTCCCTTTTTATTCTTCACAATTTGTAGAAGTGTTCTGAGTAATTATAATTTTCAATAGCGTTTCCAGAATAATCTTCAATCTTCTCATAAAATAAAATGTGGAAAAAGTTGAACAGTAAATTCGCTATTGCCACTGCAGTTGGAGTTGGAGTCATCAGCCTTGCAACTACGGTTTATAAAAAATACTATAAGCAAAACTATGAACTCAATGCCCAAGGTTTTCTTACCATACCGTCCGTGGTCAAGATATTCAACCAAATCAGAATAGAAACCTCAAAAGACTTCTTCCTTCTTGTCGATGAAAGTAGAAAAACTCGCAGGAATGCACCTGATCTCCGAGAGTATCTTCTCGCAGTGAAGAAATTCGAAGATTCTTTCGAAAATCTTCTATCCTATAAACAAAAACAAGTGCTAGCTCACTATCGATGTGACGAGGAGCTCTTTGAACGTTCGATTGAACATTACATTGACAACAACAACCAAGAGATTCGTGCCCTAGTCACTCGAATATTCAATATGCTTCAAGATGCTATACCACCGAGACAGAAGATCAACAGAGACGATTTCTTTAAAATCTTGAGAGATCGAATTGATTATGTCAGTTCAAAAGGAAGAGAGCTGTATGATAAGCTTGACGAAACTCTACAGCAAATAAAAGATACGGCACCAGCGAACGAAGACTGGGAAAAATTCAGTCTCATGGCAGCTGTCGACAACAAAATTGGAGACTATATATTTGAAAAGTATGCTGTTGAAAGGGAAGATCTTTTAGCCTACCAAAAATCCGTGAATCTTCAAGAGGATCTTCAGTTAAAGCAATTGCTTGACGAAGCCATTGAGGTCAAAGCAAAAACGTTCGATTTATAAAAAAATCTCACATATGGATTCGTGATTATTTAAACAGAGGAGATATTTCGTGGCTATTCCTAAAGAGTTAACCAGACCTTTTAAGATAAATAGCACATTGACTTACGAGAGTAAATATTGGTCTGAATCCAAACTAAATTATTTGTAAGACTCTTGCCTTTTTTTTTTCTCGTTGTGCTTATCTCGATATTCTCTGTTCTGTAAAACGAAGATTCCTCATTAGAAAAATTGACCTAACTTCTCTTTTTAGCTTATAAATCCAGTTTCAATCAGAAAAAGCCTGCGCATGTTAGTTACTGGCCATTGATTCCCTACATAAACAGGAAAAAATTTGTTTGTCATAGCTTTCAGCTTTTATTTATTACTACCTGTTCCAATTGCAAGGGGAAAAAGTGATCGAAAAGTACAGTTAATTATGGAAACCAACTTTGATTATAAATACCAATTTTGGAGCTTTAGTTAGTTTCCGTCAATGTACTTTACCATTAGATAGAAAGCTACAAACATTATTCTAAATAGTCCAGCCGCTTTGCAACTTCAGCAATAGGTTCTAACATCAAGTTGATTATGTAATGGTCCATTTATTCATTCATCGGTAAGGTATTTTCAAAGATAGTTGCAAAATTCTCGTACTTGAAAACTGCCCCTTAAAACTCGGAAATTTTCCGATTAATTGTTAAGAATACTTGGCGTTTTTATATTTGATTAACTTTTTAACCAAACGCCAGTGCAACTGTTATTAATATACCACCGCTTCGCATCCCGACTGTAATGGATGTTTAATGAAGCGTTCTTATTGGAAATCAAGCCAACAATACGTAGATACTGCTGATTGAAATGAAGGAACCAAACTAGGAATTTACATTTTTTATTTTGGAATGAACATGAGTAGATAGGTAGGTTGTCATTGACTCATTCAGTATCTAAGAGTTAAGCCGAAACTCATTAACTATAGCTTGGAATCATGAAATTGAAACCAGAAAATTTTTTTCCTGAAGATAGAGTTAGAAGCAGATTTATGCGTTCGAGAAAAGATTGATACTCAAGATATCGAATTTTATATGCTCACACATCCAATCTAACCAATATCGTAAAACTACGTAATTGTCATAGTTAAATATTTGTAATAGCGCTATTAGAGCCTCTAACGGTATAACACGTTTAAAAATTCTTTTTCCTTTGAAATTTCATACC
>ENA-UOTX01002029-UOTX01002029.1-compost-metagenome-genome-assembly--contig:-NODE-2029-length-11410-cov-13.543987_pt1 | contig 11410 bp, 8 predicted proteins | sample MGYA00238143_ERZ746982 | MGnify/ENA primary metagenome ERZ746982 (study PRJEB28758, sample SAMN06268862) | compost metagenome | isolation source: single cell | place: USA: California, Emeryville, Joint... | reverse complement strand
ACAGTGGGGGCAGGTTTCAGAAGTCCAAATGCGCACAATGTCACTGATAACATTGAAGGGAGAATTCACGGATTATCACAGCTAAATGCGACTGAGATCCATAAAACTCCTTGCCCAAAGGTGCTTGCTACTCCTCAGATCGGGGCCAAGCTTGTAGTAGGTCAGAATCAAGGAACGTCAACTCTCTATCAAAAGACCAAGAATGAGTTGCTTCGGAAGCTAAAACCCAGTTTAACGGAGTTTGTGAATAACTCTACCTCAAGTAAGGTGATACTAAAATCAACAGGTCTTAAAGATACGCCAACAGGAGGCGAATTGAATACAATGAAATCAATATCAATTCGCTCTTTTATCTCTCCAAGAGCACAGAATCAGCTCAAGATTGGTAGCGCTGATTTATTGAATTTGAGCGAGCAAAAGGCGGAAGAGCCACAACACAAGAAAATAACGATGATTCAATCCATTTCAGTCAGCCCAAAGAGATATTTTGCGCTGAACAACATCGGGAGGATTGCAATGAATTCTGGCAAGGACCCTAATTTTTCAGGGTATTTAATAGTCTCAAATTCAAAAGCAGTCGTGAAAAAGCCGGTCCCACTATAGCTGGTTAATGTCTCTAAAATCCTTAACTATGTTGATAACCGAGTATTTTGAATGTCAATTATGATCTATTACAGTTTCATTATAAATAACTCAGCTATCTCGTTCATTTATCGTTTGATAAAATATGATTTCCTCAAATTTTCTGTATCACAAGCTCATCATATGACTTCAATGACTATGCTGAAACACTCCTTTTTCTTCTGAAATTATGTAACTGAAGTATGAGAACACAAATTTTTTGAACTGTTAGTGAATAAAAGAAATGGGTTATCTTCCTATATAATAGTTATGCATACAGTTTTTGGCCAATTTAGAGAAACATTAAGGTATCACTACTAAACAAATGATGCATCTCAAGGCAGAATTTAATATAGACTCTATGAACCTAAGCCAAAGTTTCCAGTCTCTAACTACCAAAAAAATACTGCAAAGTCAAAATCCCTTTGCAATACGAAAATTGAAATGGCTGTTTCACATTAAATCCACAGGTACGACATTGCTGCTCCAGTTTACTCTTTGTTTTCTTTATCCCCTTCCAATTTTATCGTTTCAGTAAATTCTTTGACTTTTGGACTAGCTGTGCTATTATTATTTTTGTTTAATACCACATCGTCATCAGTCTTGCTCTGAATTGTATTCGAAGCGTCCCCTTCCGGCTGAACTATTTTTGTGTCTATCGCGGTCCTGTAATTAATGGTTTAAAACAAGCCGATTTCTCATGGGTTACTTTGAAGGTAAGCTTCTTCTTGCAGAGGAAATCTTTTTAAGAATGTCTTTGAGTTCAGGGTTTTCTAATAACATATTAGCGGTCTAGTGAACGAAGAGACCAACCTTCTTCTCGGATTTTCTTATTTGATATTTTAAGAACGTATTTTCCTTTCTTCTTTTCAAAAATCGTAGAGTTGCGAAGAGATTGTGCCTCCTAATAGGTTGACGAGGATATATATCGATAGAGCTGGAGATATGTCTTACTTCCATGTCAGAAGGTTTGGTAAATTCATGCTTTGTTTTCGAGTCAACATACATAGATCTATAAGAGATGAAATCAGACTCAGTCTCAAGAGAAAGAAATGGTACTGGGACAAAACAGGAGTCACTCTTCGCTGAGGAATTCGGCCCTATTAAACAAATTAAACGATTAACATTTGATGACGAATTAGGAATGATTTACTGCTTTATTCTCGAGAGCCAGTCCTTCTAAAGGCTGAATCTGACTGACTTGCTCTGGATTGATTATCGGTTGCGGATTCTGCAATTCAAACTTTCCAACTTTATCAGGCGAGTCAGCACGTCCAATTTTCTGCTCGATTTTTTCTTCCACAGCGTTTGGTTCGTACACGATAGTGCCGGAGTCTGTAAACCGTCTATTTTCAGGTGAATCAACTGATTCTCCATTGCTAACTGGGAGATCCGTGTCGCTATCGAAGCTCCTCTTTTCGGGAGTCTTGGCTTTATCGGAATTTACTTCATCGTCTTCGAGGTCCTTTGCTCTTATCTTTGTGCTTCCTGAAGCGTCGAAGGGCTTATTTGGTGAATTCGTTGACATGTTAGAGCCTGATAAGCTTCTTCTTTTGGCAGTAATTTCAGGACTCCAGTTGTCAAGGCCCGAAAAATCTTTACTTCCGCCGATTTTCGGGCTTCTTGGGCCTGGGTCGTGAGTAATTGCATGGAGACCTTGTTCGTCGACTTGAAGGAACGCGTCTTGTCTAGCTTGTTGACTTACAGCCATGATACTTGGGATTTCGGTGTCCAGTTTAGGGTCGACATCGATATTGAGGACGAGTCCTTTGTTTTCTCCAAATGATTGCTCTTGTGAATTATCAAATATGATTTCTTGTGCGTTAGAAGCTGGATTTTGGAAACTCTATTAATTCAGCGAATTTTGTTTCAATGATTGTTGCTCAAATCTGTTTTTTTACCATATATTGGTCTCCAGGCAAAGCAGCAGTGTAGTCTCTTGGATTGAATCCACCGATTAATACATTATCTGCTTCATTTGTTTGTTTCAATGTTCCTTCAGCATAGTTTTGCCAGATTTGAGATCCTATAAATCGAAAGCGGGCCTAAATAAGACTGATTTGGCTTATCTCATTACCTTTGATATATTCAGTAATGCGCTCGTCGATAGTTGCGTAGCGAGTGATCATATTAGCAATTCGAGTCAAGTGGCCAAGATTTCCTTTGCGAACCTTCCTGCCAGTTCTTTCCGAAAGCATAAGTTAGACCGCATAGCTTTTTGATCTTGTTACCTTGGTAAAACATGGAATTCTTCCTTTGAATACTCTGCGATTGTCTCGAGAAGTTTAATATCTTCGAATAACTGCAAATCGAATGGATTAAGAAAACTAATTAACGCTTTCCTTTTACATATTTGATTAATAGATCATCATTGATGTCAATAATCGTGATAATGAGTTTCTCAACGGCTGAATGGAGGATATTGTTCCAAGGCAAAGCATCAAAGAGTTTCTATATCAAACAAAAAGTTAGTTTAATGCCATTGATACTCTCATTACGATTATTTTTTCGATGACTTTGGACTCTACAACTGCCGTGTTCACTCTTTTACTGTACAATCTCATCATTTTCTCAATAATCTCGATCATTTTGATTCTTCCAGAACCCACGCCATGCTGGAGAGTTCCATACTGAGTCGATAGAGGATTATTAGTCTATTATTTATAACCTTAAGAACATTCTGCTCCAAAAGATGTCAAACTCACATTGCCAAAATCAAACAGCTTGCTTATCGCTGGGACATAACTGACAATTACATCAATGATCGGCTGGAACTCATTTTCTTCGTGAATCGTAGATGTAAGCAGATAAGGATCATTTCTTCGAATCCCTGGATTGTAGAAACTGATGATAGAATGCAGCGCCATTCCAACATTCGAAAGCGACGATGGATCCTAATGCAAGTGATAAGAATTTTGACGACTGTGACGCAAATTCACCTCTGCATCGATCTGGGAGAACAACAGGTCGATCGTCTTCTCATTCATGATTTTATCGTACATTTCTCTCCCATCCACCACAATTTCGTTCTTAACGATCAGCTCCGTCACAATACACGCTGTATTGTTTAGCACCTAGATTATCCATTGTTAACATATGGCAATTCGGGACAATGCGACCTCTAAATCCTGATTTTTTTTGAAATTGAGCAGGAGCTGGTCAATCACATCAAGCTTCATCTGCTGGAAAGTCGGGTTCCTCTCATCGTAAAACATCGGATCGTAAGCAATGAAATTCAATAGCAGCTCAGCAATAGATCTCTGCGCGATATGCCGAGCCATATTCTCAAGCATAGTGGGCTTCGAATAAACAAACTCCACCATCTAAGAAACAATTAACAATCCCTCTAAAGAACCAAAGCACCTTTTTATGATTTCGCTTCAATAACGATACCACCAGCTTATTGAAATACCCACTTAGCACTGGGTTCAACGGCTCTTGTGTCTCCAAAAACGAAAAAAGATAATCCAATAGTGTTTGGTTCGCCTCGGTGCTAGAAATTCTATTTTTTTCAAGGGAATTGCCCGAAGCGGTATCGGTAATCTCTACAAAATCTTTATGCTCTTCAGCTTTTCCTTCACTGATTCCAGAATTTTGATTTTTTTGTTTTCCGTTATTGTGGCCGTGTTCGTCATCAGAGATGACCTCAAAGTCTTCTGAAGTTTTCTTCGAGTCGGTCGTGAGAAGTGCGTCTGAACCTCTGAAATCTCTTGTGTTGGTGCTGCTGGTGAAAAAAGCATTTAAAAGTGGAGCGAGATCCGCTTCAAATATCTCCGAGGCCAAAAACGGGTATCTAGGTGATAATTAGTAAGAAATTCAATGCTAGGTAAGCTCACTTGTGTGCCCGCTTTGTGTCTTCTGGGTCGCTGGGCATGACGATGATGAAATCAATTAACTGCTTCAAATTTTCTTTGTTTTTGGTCATACTAACCGCAAATTTGTTAAAAATCATGGAAGTGGCAAGCGGTACTGACTAGTCGATAAGCTTAGGGTTGCAGTTTTTCAACTCGAATAAAAATTCTTCATTATCGAGTAGCTCTTCGAATTTCAGGTCGGGGCGATTAAGTAATTCGTCAATTGAGGATTGTTTCATGTTCCCTATGATGTGTTTACGGAGATTGCTGGTGAATTAGTACATGGAATAAAGAATCCGCCTGTGTTCATCATTGCTGGTTAATTTAGTTTGTGTCTCGAGTGATTGCTTCCTGTGTGTAGTGCTTTAATTGCTTACGAGATTTGATTTTGCTTTGTTTTATTTATTTCCGTTCGATAAATATGAGTGACTAAGCAGAGTTTAAAAAATTTGAATGTTATGCGCTCTGCTTGAAGAAATGTAAATTCAAAATGGTCAGCCAGGTGCGTTCGTCGTTTCAAATCTGCATAATCCGAAGGGAAATGCTTTAAATTGAACGATTTTTTGCTCGTTTCTGTGTCCTGCGAGAACACTTGCAGAGTGAATTTGTAGAGTTTCCTTTTCTATAAGGGAGTACTGGATTGGCCAGGAAAAATTAGTTCCATGGATCCTTCGCACATTGAGTAGCGAGAAAGGATCAATGAAATAATCTAGACAGAAATTGTTAAATAAGATGTAGAGTAGGATAATAAAACGAGATAAAATAAAACGATACTTACACAAGAGATGATGCAGAGATGTGTGTACTGATTAGTGAGGTTGTTAAAAAGGATGAATATTTGATATATCGATGCATTTCAATGCAATGAAGCTGAATTTTCAATTATAAAGCGGCGATGTTGGAGCAATTCTTAAACTGAATTAACATTCTGAGAAGCATGCTTTTGACGCTTCAAGAGCATCGATCTGGTTTATAGTAATTGAATTATGAATTTGCATTTCTCTCATAAAAATACAAGAACACAATGTATTGAATTTTACGGTTACCTTCATAATCTCAATAAAAATTCAGTCTCAGAAAGGTCTCTTAAAATTTGACCCTATAGCTCAAATTTTGAAGATCATCACCAATCATACTAAGCTGTTTCAATGGAAGACAATTTTCCCCATGTAAAGTACATAGTGTGATAAAATCTAATCTTCATGTTCCCATCAGTTCATTATTTCAATGAATGTATCTAACAGCGTAGGTGTTTTGCTCAGCTTATTGCAATGAAGAGAGCGACTCGTAATATATCCTCATTTGCAAATATTACGAGTAGAGTGTGAAAGTTATGTATAAATAAAACCTTACATAGTTAATTCTTATGAGCTCATCACTAATCCTGTGATCGTGACTTAATGATTTGTTTTTCAGTCTGTCTGTCACTCATTGTCTACACAGCTCTTGACTTATTTCTCTCTCTCATCTACATGCACGTACTCCTACTTTCTCAAACAGCGGTTTCATTCAGACAAATCTTATAACATCATCACACTCTTGTTTTAAATAACGGTAATCGAAAATATTCTACAAAGCAAAAGGAGATGAGCTTATTGTTTTCGAACTCTGACGACTCAATTCTAAAAATTCGAAAATTTTTAACTTTGATTTAAAAAATTCTAATGCTATTGCACGTGAAAGAAACTTGAATAATCCCTTTGCCTCAGCTTTCCAATTAATAGAAAGGTCTTCAAGCTTCACTTTCTCAAGTAAGGCTGAATGTCGTAGACCATGTATTTATAAGTTGCTAATCTAGAGAAGCCACTTGGGAATTTCTTATTCGAAGAAAATAAGCGTTATGGAATTAGAATTCGAATTTTCCGGTTTAAATAGCCAGATTGTGATAGATTTGAAATTTATTTGATCTTTAACAAAACAACACAATCCGCACTTCAATGCGCGTAAAACTTACTTTCTTTATCATCCTCCTCGCTATTATAGCAGGAATAAGCACGTTGTTTTACCTCACAAGCGTAAAACTTGACGGCAAAATCGTCATTGCTCGCAGCAATCGAAATGGGTCAATTGAGATCTACCACGACAAGCACGGCATCCCTCGCATCTTTGCTAAATCGCTTCAAGACGGCTACTACGGCCTCGGCTGGGTGCATGCTCAGCACAGACTCTGGTCTTTACATCTGAAACGAATGCTATTCACGGGCAATCTCGCTTCGATGTTTGGGTCCAGAGTCCTTCGAGTCGACAAGTACATGCGAACCATGGGATTCTTACGTAGCGCTCGTAACGATTTACTTCACCTTGACGAGAGATCGCTACAAGAACTTCAAGCCTATGCTGATGGCGTTAACGACTATGTCGCGAGCCTCGATGTGCTACCAGTTGAGTTTCTACTGACTCAAACGACTTTTGAGAAGTGGACGCCTCTGGATTCGCTCGTGTTTTGCAAATTCATGAGTTGGACTTTGACTCATGATTGGCTCACGCAATTATTCCGAACGCGATTGGCGACTCTCCTTGGGAAAGAGCGAGCCTGCGAGCTAATCCCTTGTAGCGAAGAGTACTTGTATGATCCCCTAACAACGATTTTGAACGATGATGACTTGAAGGCAAGTGGGATTTACGAAAAAGGCTCCAAAAGGAAGCCATATACCGAGAGTATCGAAGTCGAGCTTCCTGATTATTTCACGATTAATAGCACCAATGGCACGACAAGGACGATGCCTTCGGCGTGGGACGTGAAAAAAGTGGCAAGCGAATCCAATAAATTGGAGAAATTCTATTTCAGTATGGTCAGCGACCTGATGAGCAACATGCAAGGCAGCAACAGTTGGGTCATCAGCGGAAACCATACAACCAGCGGCAAGCCGCTCCTTGCTAACGACCCGCATCTCGATAATTCGATGCCGTCGGTCTGGGTTCAAGCTGAGTTAAACTGGGGTAAAAACCAGACAATAATGGGAGGCACTCTGCCAGGGCTCCCGAACTTTGCGGTGGCGAAAACTCCTTATGTGGCCTGGGGAGTAACGACGCTTTATGGCGACACTGCAGATATTTACAAGGAAAAGCTTAATGACGAAGGAGACAAGTACTATTTTGAAGGCGAATGGTATGATATCGTTGAGTACCACGAGCCGATCAAAGTTAAAGGAGGCTCTGACGTCGATTTTGTAGTCAAAGCCACCAGACATGGTCCATTGCTGACGGATGTTATGGAGACCTTTCATGAGCATCTGGGTGCTGCCTTTGTTCTTAATGGAAATTACTCCTTCGCTTGGACCGGACATATTCATTCTGATCGCTCTTACAATGCGATGCAGTCTGTGGTAGACGCTAAAAACCTCAAAGACTTCCAAAAGGACACCAGACACATTTATAATCCCGTACAAAATCTGGTCGGAGCTTTCTCAGAAGGAGATATCTTCTACACTGCCATTGGACTATTGCCTGTCAGAAACGACCAGTATAATGGTGGTTTCGTGCTTGATGGCACGAAAAAGTCCAGCGAATGGGTTCGTTATGCCAATAAATCTGAGAATCCTCAAGTTTATAACCCCAAGAAAGGATACGTGGTCACAGCGAATAACAAATTCGCGACTGACAACATGAAAAATAATCTGAGTAGAACTCAAACAGTGACTGCTCGAGCTGCAAGAATCCAGGAGTTGATCGAGGAGCAAATCAGCCGAGGAGAAAAATTCACTGTGGAGGACATGAAGCGCATTCAGCTCGACACAATCGATGTGTATGCAAGAGATAATATTGGAAAGATACTCAATATCATTGAGAAATATCACGAAGAAGTCCTTGGAGATAACACCGCAGAGCTTTTCGCCCTGACTAACGTCCTGAAGGATTGGAAAGGATCATTCGATGGAGAGAGCACAGGCGCTGCTATCTTCGCCGTATGGGAATACCTGTTCAATTGGAAACTGTTCACTCAAAGCGGCCTGACTGAAGATGAGAGAGGCGCTCTGTTCTCTCATATGTACTATGACCAATTCTTCTTCAGGTACATCGGAAAATGGTCGCGAGGACAGAGTTTGAATGAGTCCTTCTGCGAGAACCAACAAAACCAAAACGTGACTGATAAACCATGTGTTTGGAACCTGATCCAAGCGATGAGTGAAGTCCATGGCTATTTGACTAAGCTCCTCGGGCCTGATATGAGCAAATGGAAATGGAGCGCAGTACATCAAAGAGACTATACTCATGCACCTTTCAGCAGTAATTCCGTCCTAAAACTCTTTTACCACCGAAGCAGACCGAGCGGAGGAAACCGCCGTACTGTGAATGTTGCAGTATATCATCCGAAACACCACGATTTCAAGTCTAGCACCTCAGCGAATCTGAGAATGATCGTGAGTCTTGATCAGAAAGACCAAGATTATTTCGTGATTGACACAGGAAGTTTCGAAAGCCCGCTATCGGGACATTATGATGACCAGATGGATTATGCGTTGAATGGAGAATACCTTGAAATGAGTTTCACTAAAGAGGAAGAGCTTCCAAATATGAAACATAAACTGACCTTGGAATTCATCGAACCTCTAATTAATCTGAAGGCTGCTGAGCTGTAATAATCAGATTTGTTGTTATTGTTATGAAATGTTTACAAAATTTGTTTTTTACGGCGTTACCTCAAATAACTACTTACTGCCATTTAAACAAATATGCAAATAGAATACTTTTTTATCGACGTTTGTATTTAAATGATTTGAGCCTCTTCTCGAAATAATAAATAATTGCTGCTTGTCAAAAAGCAGCCAGAACTTCATTTAAAAGCATTTGATATATTTTAAGCTGTCTTTTCATTTAAGAAATCAGAAAACCCTTTGATTTTACCCTCAACGAAGTTTAGTACAATATAATAGAGAATATTATTGGTTTATTGAGTTTTCACTGAAGTTCAATTGGCAGAATGTCTTTCATATATATATTTCTCTTATCTCTGAATATTTAATGATGATGTTGATTAGTTCTTACCTATTATAAGTAATGAATTCGATGTAAACTACCTATTCCTGCCTAAAATTATGTAAATCAATCTCATTCTTCATCTCAATTAGTTTTGCTCGGGTTACTCTCTTCGGCTTTCATCTCTTCAAACGGTTCAGCCGTCATCTGAATCTCAGCATTCTCTTTGCCAGTGCTCGGGTTATTCCTCTGAGGTTTCATCGCCGGGAACAATAACACTTCCTATTAACAATAACTAAGCAAACCCAAACAAAGCTTCTTACTTGGATATTAGTATGATCTGTCAACAGCATCGTAATTCTCTCGATCCCCATTCCCCAGCCTGCTGTAGGTGGAAGTCCATACTCTAGCGCTTTTATAAAATTCTCGTCATAAGCTTGAGCTTCCTCATCTCCTTTCTTTTTGGCTTCCATCTGCTGCATGAAGATCTCTTTTTGTCTGAAAGGATCATTTAACTCCGTATACGAGTTGCAGAGTTCACGATAATTAACGAAGAGCTCAAACCTTTCAGTAAGTCCCAGCGTCGTTCTGTGATATTTGGCCAAGGGGGACATTATTTGAGGATGGTCAATGATGAAGGTTGAGTTCAAGCACTCAATTTCTATGTACTCTCCGACGAGTTTATCCAAGAGACGAGCGGTCGTCCTTGGAGGTTCGCAGTCAACCTTAAGTTTCACGCATAACTCGTCCAAAAATACCCTCGCGTCTTCCGTCGTAAGATCTGTAGGCAGTTCCAGTCCAAGTCTTTGTTCCAAGCCTAATTTATAATTGGATTAGCTACCATTCTATTGAAAAAGTAACTCACCTTTCACCATAGAAATTCTTTTGAATGGAGGCGTAAAATCGATCTCAAGCTCTTTCTCTGTTCCCGGCCCGTTAGGATGGTATTTGATTTTATAGCTGCCGCAGATATGGTACACGAGTTTCGAGATCATATCCTCCGTTAGTTTCATTAAATCATTGTAATCAGCGTAAGCCATGTAAAACTCAAAGAGAGTAAACTCCGGATTGTGAGTCTGATCGATGCTTTCGTTCCTGAAGACTCTTCCGATTTCGTACACTCGCTCTAATCCTCCGACGACAAGCATCTAATAAGTGTGACCAAAGCGATGCGGTAGAAGAAAGAAAAAAAAAAGTACTTTGAGATAAAGCTCTGGCGCTATCCTCATAAATAGATCCAATTTTAAGCTGTTATGTTTTGTTGTGAATGGTCTGGCAGTCGCTCCTCCCGCTATCATATTCATCATAGGCGTCTCTACCTGATCGGTGTATTGAGTTTAATACAAGCTCATGTATAAATTACCTCGATGAAATCGAGATCGTCTAGATATCGTCTTAAGAAGTTGATAATCTTGCTCCTTGTAATGAAGGTTTGTCTGGTGCGGCTATTAACGATCAGATCGAGATAACGCTGCCTGTATCGGGTATCGAGATCTTTTAACCCTCGATAAGAAGGCGGGAGCATGTAGAGGCATGGAGTTAATAGCCTTATTCTCGTCGGAGCGAGTGTTAACTCTCCTGTTTTCGTTCGTCCTGGAAATCCTTCTGCGCCGATGATATCTCCGATTTTGATTAAGCTTTTGAGGTCGGTTAGGCTTCCAGCTGTGTAGTATTTGGAATTCGCCATAAATTGGACTTTTACTCCGTCTCCGTAGACATCAAAGAAGACTAGGTTCGAGCCGTAAGGTCTAATATTGTATACTCTTCCTAAGATGGTGGAAGACAAGGTTAGAGATTTAAATGATGAGAATTTTGATTGCCTGCGAGCGAAACTGTTCTTGTTTCGTTAAACACGTGATTTTCTGTGCAAATAAGGGCAAATTCTTCATGGAAAGCTCTGACGGTGTGAGTGACATCGAATTTATGTGGATAAGGATATCGTTCGAGATCTTCTTTCAGATTTTGAATGATTTTGCATCGAGATTCGTAGTAATGAGCAGGGTCAATTGATTCTTCTT
>ENA-UOTX01002028-UOTX01002028.1-compost-metagenome-genome-assembly--contig:-NODE-2028-length-11423-cov-19.833774_pt1 | contig 11423 bp, 11 predicted proteins | sample MGYA00238143_ERZ746982 | MGnify/ENA primary metagenome ERZ746982 (study PRJEB28758, sample SAMN06268862) | compost metagenome | isolation source: single cell | place: USA: California, Emeryville, Joint... | reverse complement strand
TTTGATTAGGTGTTTTTCTAGTCTTGAGGTACTTCTTTTTCTTGTCCAAATCCTCTTTTTCTTGCTGAATCAGCGCCTTTGAAGAAAGAAGCATTATTTAATTGCTAGCTGTTAACCCAAACTCACCAACTTTTCCTTCACCGCTTTGATTTCAGTTCCATCTACCCAAGACTCTACAAACCTCGTGCCGTCTCTATGCAGCTGATTTAGCCTGAAAAATCATTGGCAATATGTGTTACCGATATGTGACAAAGCTACCCAATCTTATCTTTTGCTGCACTAAAAGTTCTCTTAAACGCTCTCGTTTCAGTATTTCAGTTTCAACCAGCTTATGCGAAAGTAATTCTTGCATCTTCGTCAGCTGAGTTTGGAATGAAAGTTGGTCAGTTTTAGCTCTCTCACTCAGAGATCGTATTGCCTCATCCTTTTCTTTTATTTTAACAAGCATCAGCTCTTTTTGTGCCAATAATTCCTGAGTCCTCTTGCTTTCATAAAAATTATCCCCAATAGAATGAGCGAAAGGGATCTTGCTCTCAGACCCTTGTCTTTTGTCTGTTTTCTCCCTCACATCTATCATTTCATTTGCAGGAGAATGTTTTGATGGGAGGAGTAGCTTCCCACTCACGTCTAATGGAACAGCGCCTGGAATTACTTGAGAAACAAGTTTCGACGAGCGAGAAACAGAGAAAAAATCCGTGATTTTCTTGTTTTTTTCTGCGCTATACATATTCAGGTTAGTCAGTCCCGCAGAATCTCCTGACAGGTAATTGCTTCCGCGATCTTCGCCTTCGAATGAAATTTGAAAGGCTGCAGAGTTTTTTACCCTTGATCTTTTGATGGGAAGGTTAATTTCAGTTGCAAAAGCTGTATCCATCATTGTCCTCTTGTTTTTGTACATGAGTTGCGGATCAAACCCAAATCTTCCCTCATTCTCATTCGAAGGGCAGCATTCCATCGCATTTGGTAAGATTTCATTTGTTTCAGCATTCATTGCAATTTTTTGAAGAGTATCTGCTGCGTTTTCTTTGATAGACTCCTGCTGGGTTCCTGGGACAAGAATGGACATCATATCGCTCAAGTGCTGTGAGGGTTCTTGCCTCCGTTGTTTTTGGCTGCTCTGGGCGTTTTTATCGCTTAGTTCGCCACTGATCCTGGCTTCTAGTCGCTTCAGTTTCATCATAGTTAACTCTGGTATCATGAAGTTGCGTATCCTACCAATAAAGTGGGATTTAAATGGATTGAAAAGTTTAAAATCAAATAATCCCGCAAAATTGAAAGTTCAAGATATATACGCTTTTGTGAATAAATTAAATTCGCCTCTTCTCACTTCGATAAACAATTACAACCCCCCTTTTTCTGAATAATATCTTCATTAAGGCCTCATTACTAACTTAAACCCAGCTGACCTAATCTGTTCGGTTTCTCCTCAATTATTCAGAGATTAATAGGAACAAAGGAAGTTAAATCGCTCTTATAATGTCTTTCGTTAAGAAGATTATTAATTCAACTTACATATTAGTCTTACATCACATTGTAAATTGCCTCTTATCGCATGGAAGTTATAATCAGACAGGCTATCAAGACTAACATAACAGTACTAGCAAATATCATCGTCTACAACATGTATGTAACTAAATCTTTTAAGCGTTGGTTCTGCGTGCGTTTTTGTCCTGTTCTCTTTGCCGAACTTTTTCTTTCAAATTGGCCTTGTAATCGTTCTCAGGATCTTTGGCGTCGTCTTTTGGTGTATCCTTTTGGTCTCGGGTATCGCGAGAGTCTCTTGATGGCTCTTTTCCTTCACGTCGTTTTTTCAAGGCATGCTTGTCTTCATTTCTGTTATCGTTTCTATCACCTCTATTATCCCCTCTATTATCTGTCTTTCTTTCCTTCTAAACTCTCAATTAGCGAACCAAATCCCAGCTAAAGTTTAACTTACGGAGCCTCTTCCTCCATGGTCGTTCCGATTGTCCTTCTTGTGATCATGGGCGTCGCGCTGTCGTTTATCTCGATTACCTAGCAATGAAATGAGCTCTAAAATCTGATTCAATCTCTTACGATCTCCTTCGTTCTCAACATCCATGTTATCTCTTCCGGACCTTCTCTTTTCATCTTGGTCGCGTTTACTGTCTGACTGTCTCGATTTATGCTCTTTAGACTCTTCATGACCGCTGTCTTTCTTCTTGAATTTTTCTGAGATCACACTACGGTCAACCTGAGGTAAAGTCGATTGCTTTTTCTTCAGTTTCGACATGTAACTCTCAGCAAGAATGACAAGATCTTCTTTTTCACTTCGGAGAAGGGACGTCAAGAATTTGAGAAAACAATTAAATTTACGTGCTCTTCGTTACTTTTTCGAGTTTGTCGATGAGAGAATTGGAATCCTCTTCGATCGCTGGGAAAACGTTAATGAGCTCGTTAAGCACCAGCAGCGCGTTTTTGATTTGCATGAAATCATTGGACATGAGGTTTGCCATTAGAATTATGGCCAATTTTTTGAATATCCACAAAATAAGATGCTGGTATTTATAGAGATTGAACTGAACGACCGCAAAGCTATTCGCTAGAGCTCTCAGCTTGCTTTCATCATTCCAAGGAGCCACCAGCGAGAATAACTCATTGAAGAAGACTCCAATTGAGAAAGCTTCCTTTTCTGTAACACATTGCACACAAGGCATCACACAATTCAAAATCTAAATCCACGAAAATTAACTCAAGTAACTTTGAGTCGGAATTACTGTATGGATGGAACTGAGGAGGTCATGATATGAAATCTTTCGAAGGCGATGAATCTTTTCAACAAATTTCGCGCAGTAAATAGCGTCACCCGGTGAGAATATCAATCTTGGGTACAAACAAACCTGCAAGTATGGCCATTAGAGCTATTTGCAAAAGAGGTTCTCTTACCTGGACGAAACATTGAAGCGCTTTTAACGAGAATTTTGGTTGGGCGTTTGGTTGAGCGTTTGGTTGGGCGTTTGGTGTGCTTTCAGGGAACAGGGATTCTTTGCGGCTGCTGAGGTAATTCTCGACTTTGTCTTGGACTTCTGTCAGTTTCTTGCGTTCGGAGATGTACGCGTCTCTGATCGAGATTATCCTTTCAGAGTTTTTATCAACCTTGTTCTTTGTGTTTTTCCCTGCACCGTCTCCTCGGGAGTCCGAAGGCAGTTCTTTGTTCATCCTGTCGATTTCTGAATCGTAAAGCTCTTTGGGCACATGGATGTTATCGAGAGTCAGCAGCCAGAACGTAGCGTAGAGCTCTGGTGTCATCATTTTCCACATATTTGCCTTAAAGTCCTTGGCAAGCTGTTCCGGAACGAGGTTTTGAGCTCCTTCACGAGCCTTGTACATCACCTCTGGGTTAAACTCATCGACTATTGTTTTGAACATCTCAACGGTCTCGGTACGTTCGGGATCAGACATGGTATACAACGGCTTGATGGATGGTCTGACGACTTGGAATGAGACTTCAGGGGAAACTCTGCAACATGAAAACAAGGAGTGAGAAAAAGTTTTGGCTTGAGAAATACTTGTAATTCAAAAGCATTTTCCTCAGGGCGCCTTTGGGTAGTAAAGAAGCATATTGTGTGTACGAATCAGAGGTGTTCACTCTGAGGAATTGAGTGAGCTGAATGATAATGTCGTTGATTTTATCGTGCAGAATTCCGATCAATTTCAACTGCTTTAATTCTTGGTCGTAGGTAACAACCGAGCGCTGTCGACCCAGACAGATCAGCAGCGCGAAAGCGATTGAGAATAATTCGTTTTCGCCGAGAAGGTTTGAAAAAGTGAGTGTTTTCTTAAACAAAAAGTTCTTCAAAGCAGCCGAACTCTTTTTCGACCTATCAACCGCAAAAAAACTTGTAAGGTAACTTTCCTCGTTCTGTATCTTACTTTCTGAAGTCCGAAGCGAGTGAAGACAACTCGATTTGCAAACGAATTCCACCAGCAAGTGCTTGGAGCTGTGTCGGATTATACCTTTCGAGGGTTTCACAGCCGCTCATTTTAGCAATGATCTCTTTGAGGATGATAATATCTGAATACTGTCCTTTGATCAAACTATTGCAAAGGTAGATGAAGACTCCACTCAGATCGACCTAATAATGAGGAGTTGTTAGACATAATAAAGAGGAGCTAGCTTACAGTGTAAGTTTTGCGGAGATAATGGCCCGCGAAACTTGCGAGATTCACCACTGTTGAAGAGAAGTTGCCACTGGGGTCGAGTTTTTCTTGCTTGTAGCAGGAAAGATCACGTATGATTAAAAACATGATAACGTCCAATGAGAGACTTGAGCAGTAGTTGAACGTGTTCACAATGTTTTCGATCATGTTCGGGAAGTTTTTCACTTGGAAGAGCACGTCCTTGAACACGAGACAAGGGTTATTATGCGAAAAAACGCCCATCAAACGGCCATGCTGCTTGATTTTATCTTTGTCAGATGTGAATTTCTTCAGCCATTTCCTTGTTTCTTTCACGGACTGATGAGCCTCTAATATCATCGTCGGGTTCATATAAATCGAGAGGGTGACCCATTCTTCGTAGGCATGATAGCGAAACATGTAGTCAAATTCTTGGAAAACAGTCCAAAACGTGCTCACTATGCCCGGGTTCTGAGGCGCTAATGATAGACCAGGCAACAGAATATTCTTGCAGACATATTGAATGTTTTCGAGAATAGCCGCATGATCTTTGTTTTGAGCGGCGTGCTTTTGGAAATAGGCTCGGTAGAGTCTCAGAATCTTTGTGTAAGTAATCGCATCGCTTCCGATTGCTGGACCAATCGCCTTCAGCACTCGGGTGAGAGTTTCGTACATTTTGAGGTCATGCGTGAGAACTTGAGCAACTTGCACTTGGTCGGCTCTGGGGATATTCGGATCGTAAGGGAACTGCTTGACTGGAGTTGGGTTCTTGGTTGTAAACCTCGCAGGAGAGATAGGATAGTAGACTGGATGGATCACCCAGTTGATAAACTCGAACATCGCTGAAAGCAACTGCTTATCATTGTTCAGATCGATAGCGGGTCCAATGAGATTGAGGATGCTCTCGGCGTAAATAAAAGCATTTGCATTAACCAATGCTTCCAGGAGTCGCAGTTTCTGGTTCAAATGATAATCTACACCACCGTCATGCCAAATATTAAACTATAGGAGGGTTTTACATATCACTTCCTGTCGTTCCTTCTCTTCGAGTTCTTTCTTTTCCTGCTTTTTTTGCTCCTTTTGCTCTTTGTCTTTCAGACTCTTCACATAGTTTGTTCTGAACATCTGCAATGCCGCATGTGTTAGCTCTTGGAAGTGCGTTTCTATATTCGCGTCAGTTGGTGACAAATGCGGCCAGATGTCTGTAATCTTGATTATCTGGTATTTGATCAGGTTCGCTGTAACTTTGAAGAGATTAGGAGGCGTCTCTGTTTCCTTTGTGTTGTCTGCACCGGAAGCGTCGTAAATCCCGAATTTAAACCCGAGGATCTGTGGAATAGACGATGCCTTGAATTGCGATAAGATCTTCTGGTAGTTCAGGTTATCTGGGTTGAGGACGTAAGCATCGAGCACGAGGTCTAGCACTCTGTTTGGATCCAAATCGAAATAGCCTATTGCAGTAGTTGATGATTGTTTTAGCTGTCTTTAGGGCTTGTATGACGTACCTATCAGCGACCGGAGATTGTGCAGCATGACATCCATGTTTTCTGGAACGATTAGCTTTGACTCCAGCAACTCGACGATGATCTTAGCGTATCCTTCGTTTTCTTCTCTGAGGAGGTTATACTTCTGTTGTGAGTAACTATGTTATGTATGAGGTTCGTTTCAGGTCCAACCACAAACTATTTACGTATTTCTCGTATTGATAACTGACTTCCTCTTATGGAATTGTCCCTTGTCGATAATACCGGCGTCGTGCAACTGATTTTCGTCGAGTTTCTCAAGGAGAGCGTCCCTGGAGATAACATCCGAATTTGCGATCGCCGCGATCAATTTGGAGAAATTTTGCTTTGGTTCTTTCATTTCTTCTTCTTGGCCTTTGACTGGCTTCTCGAATGAATAACCTTTTGATAAATTGACGTTGGTGTGCTGGGAAGGTTACAATGGCTACCATAGAGATTTAAAGTTTCGAGGAGGGAATCTTCGTCCAGAAGAAGTTTTGACTAATTGAGAAAATGGAAGGATATAAGATGGGCACCGTCGAAAGGATAGTTACCCTAAATTCTTTCAGCTGCTCTAATATTTTTTCTGTGGCGATGTTGTTTTTCAGAGCGTAGTTGATGTACTCTCGTAAGAAAATGATCTTTTTGAACTCATTGAGCATCCCATCATCACCCTTATGGAGAGTTTCCAAACGCTCGGTGCTACAAAATGGGTAAGGAATACGAGATCAGCGATGAGGGGAAGTACAGCCGATTGCTCTTTTCGAGCTCTGGGATCTCTGTTTCGAAAGATAAAACCGCGTCCATTTTCCGAATTCAATTATTCAATAAAATATCCTTTACTATTTCCTCAAATGTGGGAAATTAATTCAAAGTCATTATCTGACAAAAATGAGACTATAATGAAAAATACGGATGAAAAGAGGCCGTTTGGAGAATTTAGGATTCTGAAGAGATTACGCAGCCAACTGATTACATATTACGAGCAAAAATTATCACGCTACTATGTTGCAGAGATCGAAATCAGGAGTATGAATAAATTAGCGTCTAAAAACCATTATAAGGACAAATGCAAGTATGCTTAGAACAGTTAGGGCTGCTAAGATCATTTTTCCTCTTGGACCCAGTTGAAAGCCTTGATTCATAACGTCTCGGTCTCTTTGAGGATCAACTCCTTCGTATACAGGATAACTTCCTTGCTGTCCAGACTGTTGGTAGCTTGGCCCCTGCTGATAATTCTGATATCCAGATTCTTGAGGGTAGCCTTGCTGAACTTGCTGATATCCACCTTGCTGTTGATATCCACCTTGCTGTTGATATCCACCTTGCTGCTGATATCCGGCCTGGGGATAACCTGGTTGCTCATAGCCTGGTGGTTGATAACCGCCTTGTCCACCATAGCCTTAAGTCGAAAAAGACTAAGAAAAAAGTCAGTAATATGCATTGGATTTACCCTGTTGCGGCTGTTGTTGATAAAAGCCTGCTCAAGAATGTTTATATCAAGGTTCCATATACAATAAAGTTGGTAGTTACCTTGTCCATATTGCTGGTTTTGATAGTTTCCTTGCATTTTCGGAATGAGTTGTGGTTCAAACTTCACGATTTCTTTTGAATTAATAAAATTTTTGTTCGATATTGGAAATTTGATTAGGTGAAATTGGATCAAGCAGTCACAAACGTGATGTGTGTATATGTATGTATATATGAAAGATCTTTTTTATATTACTAAGAAGACTGATCAAATACTTTTTGATAAACTAAAATGTACTGTTGGCGTATCATGAAGTTACCACAGTCTTATGTATTCAATTCTTAGATAATGCTCCTTCACTGCTTAAATTTTGTTTCTTTAACTCACGGTTGCAGCCTATAATGTTGGGCTTTCTACGAGAGAGTGCGAGGACTTGATCCAACAACACCAACACCCACCAGAAACACACACTTAATGGAATTTTTCAGAGAAGATACGGCGCAGGAAAATCAGAAACACTTCAAAATATAGATATATCATCTCATTGAATAAGAATCCAAAATGCACTAACAAAAGATATTCATTCCTTCATACATGCACATGGATTTAATATTAAATTCCTTTAGTTCTTTTAGCTGACCAAAGCGGAAGCAGTTGCAGAGTCGCTATAACACACAAAATTCATTAACAAAGAGTTTTTATAAAAAAGTATTTACTATCTCCAGTTTGGTGGGAGCTTGGAGGTTCTGTAGTATCTGGCAAGTCTGTGGATTCTAGATTCGATCAAAATGAGTCTGAACTTGGAGTCCTTGTCTTTTCTGAATTTTTCCAAATGTTTTCTGACAGATACGGCTTTCTTGATGAGGTTATAAAGATCCTCAGGGATTTCAGGGGCAGCGCCTAATTACATGGAATTTTTGCCTCAGATGCTTTGTGATGATGGGAAAATTTACCATTTTTCTTCAAGATTCTCAAAATTTTTCTTCCAGTCAAGAATCTGACTTGAGGAATGGCGTGTTGATCTCTAAGAATAACACCAATCTGACTTGGAGACAAACCTTTTGAACAAGGAAGAAAGTTGGTCATGTGAGCTGGTTAGGGTGAGGATGATACCTTTCTTGGCGAGTTTAATAATCAATTCAACAACTGCGGCAGGGGTGATGGTTGTCCATTTTGGTGGTTTTCTTCTGAAAGGGAGGGCGGAGCCCGAGATACCCTTACCTTGAGAATGCATACGTCCCATTTTGCAACTGTGGTCTTCTAGAGCAGAAAACTAATTAGATATTTTGGCTTTAACCCGAGGTTTATAAACAAGTTAATTCAGAGAGCAATTGAATCTTTTGCATGCATGTAGAGACAGCTTTTTTAGCTTTTAAAGCAATACATGAAATTTAATATCTGTTTTATGAAGGGAAAGGAAAAATGTGAATGAGGAATCCCAAGCATGAGGAAGGTTAAAACTATGCCCGGAAGTATTAAAGGGTGAAAAAATCACAAGAATTTTCTCAATTTATTGTGACTGATATTGGATGAATCTGAGTGATACAAACAGTTCGTAATGGAAATAGGATATTGAGATTATGCATGAGCAGCAGCTTCTGAAAGGATCCGCATTTTTCATGTAAAAAAATTAAGCTGTTTATGGAGAAAGATTTCAGCTGTAGATACAGAAGCCGTTGCAAATAGAGAAAGCGAGAGAAAATCCCCGAGCAAGCACCTCGAGAACCTCCGTTAATTGTAAAAGAAATTTCACTTTTGCTTATTGCTATTCATTAACAAATATGTTCGTTTCCGTCAATCTCCAGATCTAGCAAAATGCTTATCGTTGGTTGTTAAAATAATAAATATGCACAATTTACTTGCGCAGGAACTTTGAAATGAATGTTTTGAGATTTTTGAGCCCTTCTCTTCAAGCAAATAAATCGGAAGAAAGATATCTGACTTAAAATGAAATAAAGAAAATTAATGGTTTTTCTTGCTGAGACCTCCTAATACTAAAGTTCACAGTAATAAATTCAGAGACACTTCGAGAAGGTGTTGTGATGGTCTCTCAAAAAAAAAAGAGAGAATGTTTGTTTACCTTCTCTTTCTAATTACAATAATTCAACTATTGGAATAATTCGATAAGGAGTCTTGGATCTACAGTCGGTTTATTCTCTTCGGCAAATTGTTTGATTTTCGAGATATCTATTTGCTAGCATGCACTTGAATAAATATTGATATTCAAACACAGGGCTCACGGAATAAAGAGCAAAATATAATAATCGAAAGAATCGCTATCGTAATTTTAGCATGGCAGAAATCATATTACAGCGCTTGGGAGAACGCGACACCAGGCTTAATTCATTCGTTGCCGATGTGTTCCTTAACTATCAGGGCTTGTACCGAGAGAATAAGGAACTCGAGACCAGGAAGCAGCTATTGGAAACTGAGAACACTATGCTGAAGAAAAGCTCTTCAGACCCGACAACAATCGAGAACTTACGGTCTCAAATCTCGGACCTGCAAACCAGACTCACTTCCTCATACGAGGAATTGACAAAAAACCAGGCTCTAATCCTCAAAAGAACCGACGAGGCCGCTGAAGCCACAGCTAAATGCAAGGAGCTCGAAAAAGCACGCGATGCCGCGAATGAGCTCGCTCAGAACCTCCTTACACAACTCGAAAAGCGGGATAAACTTGTCCAAGAGCTCAACAATCAGGTTGCGGCGCTCAAAGAAGAACGAAATCAATTGGCCACCGCGCAGGACAAGCTGCTTGAAAAAGTGACCCGAATTGAAAATGAAAACAATCAGCTGATTAATCGCATGCGTATTGACAAGCAGAACATGATTGACCAATGGAATGAATTGAACAACATGATGGAAGATCTGAACAAAAAGAAGACCCAATTTGAGGAGCAAAGAAAGCTGTTTGAGGAGAATAAAGCGAAGTTCCTTGCTCTAAAGAAAGGAGCTGGTGTTGATGAGGAAAGCAAAATGGATCTCAAGATTTTTTACACATCCACGAACAAATCGAAGGAAGGCAAAACGGAGTTCAATCCAATGAATAAGATTAAATTGCACAGCGCAGAGATCTATGCGGTTGCAGAATCATATGTGAAAAATATCGTCGCGACTGCAGGCGGAGACAAGACCATTAAATTTTTCGATCCTCATAGCAATTCTGTCATTTCGACGCTCAAAGCGACCAATTCTAACCAAGTCTATATCAGTCTGGCCATCGATAAGACCAATGATCTTTTGCTCGCCGGAGCGACTGACAAAACTGCCCAAATCTGGTCAATAACGAGCGAAAGAGTCAAGCATACGTTGAATGGACACCAGGATAGAGTCACCGCTTGCTCCTTTGCGTATGATAAGGACAGATGCGTGACTGGAAGCGCTGACAGAACGATAAAGATCTGGGACGTTAACAAAGGAAATATCATTAAGACTGTGATGTGTGGATCCAGTTGCACATCTCTTAAAGTCGCAAAGGACAATCTCCGTATCATTTCAGCGCACACTGACCGATCGGTGAAAATCTTCTCTCTGAAGACTGGAGAGCAGATCGCCTCGTTCAAAGACATCCATGACTCAGCAATCACGAGCATCGATCTAACCGAAGATAACAATTTGATACTGACCTGCTCGAGGGATAACACGCTAAGATTGATCGATCTGAGAATGAATAAAGCTCTAAGCATTGTCCTCAGACACGATGCTTATATGTGCTCTTGTGACTATTCGAAGGCCTGCTTTGTAGATTATGATAAATCAGTTGCTGCAGGAGGATTAGATGGCAAAGTTTATGTGTGGAACGTTGAGGATGGCAAACTTCAAGGAATATTTGATGGAGGCCATGAGAGTTATATCACGGGATGCTGTTATAATTTCTTGTCGGGATATCTCTACTCGACTGACGTGAAAGGTAATGTTGTTGTCTGGCAATAAAATGGTAAGAAGTAGAGTGCATATCGATTGTCCTGGTGTACTTGCAAGGCTGAATTCACAATTTTATTTGCATAAATCCCGATATAAAATGAGTTAGAAGTTATGAGAAAAGAAACCGCCTATACAAATACTCAAATTAGACCTGATGTAAGGAAGCAATTTGCAGTGTTTAGCTGCCAAGAGAGCGGATAGATCCGTCTCGACTGTTTAATAGCCTGTTTTGGGATAAAAATAGTAGAGTAGCAGATTTCAAGGATCTCAGTTGATGCGATAATTCTGGATATAAAGCGCCTAGAAAAGTGAAATTTTACATACAAAGCTTTTTATTATTATCAAGATAATGAAAGTATCATATAAACTTGAAAGAGAAAGCTATG
>ENA-UOTX01002027-UOTX01002027.1-compost-metagenome-genome-assembly--contig:-NODE-2027-length-11428-cov-16.394785_pt1 | contig 11428 bp, 6 predicted proteins | sample MGYA00238143_ERZ746982 | MGnify/ENA primary metagenome ERZ746982 (study PRJEB28758, sample SAMN06268862) | compost metagenome | isolation source: single cell | place: USA: California, Emeryville, Joint... | reverse complement strand
CCCCAAAACCCCAACTACGTTTCAAATTTTCCAATATATACCTGCCTGTGAACTCATCATCTCTATAAGACAAATCAGCACCAAGACCGTCAGTCAATTTTTTTGCAAGTTATCTTCTTGTATCAAATTACACAACAAGGTACAATTTCGATGATCATATTTAAACAAATTTTAACTGTGCATCACTGTATTATGATATGTAATCAATTACATCAGAACGATTTAAAACCCTGTTCCATGTGTCATCTTATTTTCGAAATCTACCTTATGATCCTTCAGCTGAGGTTTAGCTTCATAAGTCGCGATGACTACTCCTCCTGGCTTGACCTAATTAATCAGCTTTGAGCCTCCTCTTGTAAGTAGATATAATTTACATTTGTTTTGATTCCTTTTATTCCAATATAGGAAATGGCAATCGAGTCCTTTCCTTCTCCAGAAATATGCAGGATTAATTTGCTCACGCTCTGCAATTTAGTAATTCTATGGCATCATTAACTCGTAAGTTCGATCAGAATAGACTACTTCAAGGCATATTCAATTTCTGCTCCCAGATTTGGTAATAGTCCAACTTCCTAAATATGTTAATGATCACGGTTCTCATATATAAGCATTGGTTTATTCACCTGGACTGGAGTGCTGCCTTCAATGGTGGAGAAATCAACGCTTTCCAGATTGATATATCTGATAGTCGCTTTGTTACTGCACATTTCAATTTGAATTTACAATTTGAGGTTATCGGCGGCTTGGTCTTCGCTCCTTGCTCTGATGTTGATCGATTTTATCTTGACATTTACGCTAAATCTGTAAAAAAGTTATCGCCACTGCTGGTTTTTTGGTGAGCTACGGAATGATAAAAAGAAGCTCTGGATCCGAATCGGACTCGACATAGGGTTCATCGTCCAGCTTTTTGTCTTTGGGTTTAAACACTTTCTTTCCAGAGTCTAGCCAGTAGTTTCAATTTGGCAAGAGATTGGGATGATTACTTGGAACAACTTCATTCATGCATTGGACCTGTGAAGGTCATACGATGAGAAATGCGAGGATAACAAAGGTTAATTTACTTTATCCAATTCAATTGCGCCTAACAAATCGTCGCCTTCGATAAAGACAGTTATCTTAGATGCAGAGAAGTCGCGATTCAATTACCTTCTTCTAAGGACATGTAATCTTTGCAACCGCAAGTGGGACCGTGAACGTGATCGACCATCTTTCTTGTTTCAATAGATGAAAATCTTCGTCTTATTTCAGAATAAATAAAATTTGATAAAAATTCGAAATGTGATTTGATTCATTCGGCAAGGCAGCTCCCATTTGTTGAATTCAAATTATAATAAGATCATATATAACTATGTAAGACCCTCTCTCTATTAACCTAGACTTCTCATCAAATAGAGGTGACAGAAGATATTCTTAGATCAAATCAATCCTTCCTGTGTATATTAGAACTCACTACTGCTTTGATTTCTCTTTAAAGCTTTCTAAAACCGACCCAATGTATACCATTAGCCTTATTTCCAATACTTTGAATCTAACATCGATGAAAAAAACATAAAAACCAAGTTTATCTACAGTTCCGGTAAAATGAATATTCAATGCTGATTATAAAATTATATCCAATATGTACAGATTAATTATGAAAAAAATGCACCTGGATGCAGCATTGAACGCATTTCCAAGTTACACGAGCCTCACAGCAATGATACAATCAAATCCAGGGGATTTTTATGCATAATAAGCTTTTAAAATATTTGAATATTCACTCACTTAGTCGAATTTAAAAGTTAGATACATATTCTGTTGCTTCTAGTAATTCCCTTAGCGAATCCAACGAGCTCATCCTCTGTAAAAATAGTTTTTAATGGTACTTATGCATTCTGCTCGAGCTGATTCTTCTCGAAAGCGAATCCAAAAGCACTCTGATTGTAAAAAGCTTCATCATATATTTGAGGATTTGAAGCTCGGCTTGGCGGTTTAAAGAAATTGGCAGTCATAAAGAAATCGTTGATCTTCTTTATGGGTTGACTGTTGTCCTGTTCATCACTGAAACTCAGGTCAAAGCTATTGAGGAGGAAGAAAAAAGATAAGCAAATCGAATTTAAATTTTCAATTTACTCGTCTGGATTGTCCGTGGATAGATCGTCCTCTCGATCGAGTTTCTTGAGTTTCTTCATGAGCATTTTATTTGGGCGCTGGCTGCGGGCAGGTTTAGCTTGTAAGTCGACTTCAGCAGTGAAAAAAGCATCTTCGGAGAGATTAATACAGATATCTAAAGATATCGGGCTCCGAATGGGTAGAGGGGAATAGAGCTGGCAGGGAGTTGTGTTAATAGAGGCTTGATTGCTGCTAGCTGTTGAAAAACTCTCCATTTGGGGTAAGAAGATCGACTCTCGAAAAGTTACCTCCGTTATCTTTAAATTTAAGAGATTGTCACGGATTAGAGGGAATCGACGTAACAATCACAAATTGGCACAAATCAAGTCTTTTGAATTTTGAATTCGATTTTTATGACGTTATTAATTGATGCAAAGAATCTGATGCTGAGAAATATTTCCGAACAGCAAATCAGTCAGATTTCAATCTCGGCAATACCTAAGAGCACCGGTTCAATGCAATTGAAACTTTCACATACGTGAACTCACATTTTATAGAATTTCTTCACTTGTTGGGAATTTTTCCAGTTTGAAATTCTAAAAAATCGAAATTCGTATATACTTTAGTAAAACCATTTTTTCCTCACCCAAATAATATATTTATTTTACAATAATCCAAAACGTCTTCAAGCTGAACCTCTTCGAGTTATGCAATCACATTGATAACTCTACTGCCACTGTTACATAATAAAATACATAAAATGACATTCCAATCCGCATAAATTATATTTTTCAAAACACTCTCTTCACTCAAAGATCGATTATGCATTATACACTCGAAATATGCAATCAAATATTGGAGCCAAAGACAGTTCTCTCAAAATTCCTACATAAGTAATTACAGTGCGTTTATTATGAAAACCGCCCTCATGCCTCAATAAGATCACTAAAACTTTAAATTAGCCACTTTTACAAAATTTCAAGTTTCTTTACCTTTCCTCGAGGAGGTGTATTAGGTCTGCCATTCGTAAATCCAAGTCCCGATTTCTTTTCCGCAGGCGTAAGTATTTTGAAAGAACACATCAAATTCTCATCAACATTCATCATAGCTCCAGCATTGTCATACTCGCCACAGTAATTTGGCGCCGAGAACAGAGTAACTAACTGTCGCTTTGCGAAAAACTCATAGCCATCTTCAACAACCTAATATTCAATTAGAATTGCCTTAACTTACAGCTTTCATATCATCACATACTTGATGAGCACGACAAATCAGATCTAAATCGCATTTTTTGAGGAAGTTGGAGACGATTTCAGGTCCAAATACGAATGAAACTCCTCTTTCATTTTCGGACCAAGTCGTTGCGTCTTTATCTGGATCAGACCACAGTAAATCACAGAGCAGGCCTTTGAAGAGATAAAGTTAGAGCTCACTCAATAGATATCATAAAGATCACCTGTATCAGGAACGTCAGTTGGACGAATAATCCTTCGGATCTGGTCCAGATTTGTCAAGTCAGGACTCAGCCCTCCGTGCATACATAAGATTTTATCGTCGATTAATGCAGCTACAGGGAGACAGTTGAAGCACTCAGTAAATGTTTTCCATAATTTGATATTATATCTCCTTTTGCCTATTATAAGCATATGAATTATTGAACAAAAAGCCGCGGAAAAATTGTACATTCATCGTAGAACCCGTAGATTCGATTAATTGCAGCAGATTCATGGTTTCCTCTGAGCAAGAAAAAATTCTCTGGATATTTGATTTTATATGCAAGTAAGAGGCAAATTGTTTCCAAATTGTGTTTCCCGCGATCAACATAATCTCCTAGGAAGAGATAATTCGCTTCTGGAGGGAATCCTCCGTATTCGAAAAGTCTCAATAGGTCATAGTACTGCCCGTGGATATCGCCTAATCAACAAAAAAATTTTACTTTCGCTCGTTTTTTTGAAAAATAATGCTGATAATAGCGGAAAATTTTGATTCTTTAGAATTCCAAAAGAAGAGGCTCGGCTAGGCTTACCGCATATTTTGATTGGGGCTTCTAGTTCAATAAGGATTGGCTGACTCATGAAAATTTCTCTGGATTTTATGCACAGACCTTTGATCTCTTGTTCCGTCAAATTCACTTGTTTTCCAGGTTTCTTATCTTTAACCTCGAGGAGTTTTTCAATAATTTTATCAATGTCAATATCAGTGCTATTCGGATTCTCTTGGGAATTGGCTGTTGTTGTGTTCTTTTCCATTGTTAGGTTGTTGTTGTAGATGTTGGATGATGATAAAAATTCGCGATAAGCAGTCAAATAAATTTATAAATTCAAATTCTTTTTGTTCGAACCTTGCGCAAAGAATGAGGACAAAATTTTTTCGGATTTTGGTGGAAAAATATTTGTAAAATTAAGGTGATTTGATACGGGACTTCGAATTTGAACAATATTTAATTCTCCTTCTTATCACTAATTGCTCTAGTCAAATATTAACTTCGAGAAGCGTGTTTTAATGAGGTAAATACAGCATTTTCAATCTAGAGCAAATTCATAAAAATGGATCTCAATATGGAATTGCCAATCGTAGCCACTGTATGAATCACTATACTATTAATGGATAGTGAAACTTTGCCACAAAAAATCTGTTTAGATGGATACAAATTTCTAATGACAACGCCAAAATGGGAAATAAATTCGTTCAGTCTCTCGATGAGATTATCAATTTGACATTGAAAGTGTTTGATATTCCAACAATGGATTCTGTTATTCAAGTGTCCCAAGTAGCACTTGATCAATAAAGAAATAAATTCATCATTGTGACCGAATTTTTTACCTTCTATTCATATATAGATTGATAATAAGAAGACATTATAATTTGCTTCTCAAATATTTTGGGACCCTCTTGAAAAATTTCCATCTATAATTCTTGGCGGCATCCACAATAAAAACAATTTTTGGAGAATTTTATCGCAACAAATTACCAATGCAAGAAGCCTTGCTTTTGGCATTATTTTCAGAAGTGGATAGCCCATTTGGCCCTAGCGTATGGGCTACTGATAGAGAAATCAAGTAAGCCACTACAACAAAATTGGGATCAGAATCTCGAATATTTCTTCGAATCTGATATCCAGTTTTCGTTCTTTTTCAACAAAATTCATCAATAATGAAATTATTTTGCTTAAGCGTTAGATGCCGAGAACTAGAACCTCATTCAAGAAAAACACTCCATGAGCTCTCCTTTACTTGACTTCTAGCCATATCTATTTAACCTTATATAAACCGCCGATTTGTGGTGTTTCTGAACGTTTAGATTTTAACAATTTGAAGCTTATAATTATGCTACCAACCGATTTGTGTGTTTAAGACTCTAATTTATTCACAAAACTATTGTGGAATTCCGTTTTGAGAATTCAAAAGCCCTATTATAATTTTGACTCAAACGACTTCAACTTAATTCGAACTCTGATTGAACGAAAACAAATCCGATCAGAATCTCACCTCTCTATTTAATTTAGGAGAATCGATATTAAGAAAATATAATCGAAAGAAATCTGGAGCCAACGCTTAGAGCATATTCGCTCTCTCTCCCCCTCAGACCACAAATACCTCTTCTGAACCCCAAATTAGAACCTCCACAGGCTTCTACTCCCCCCAAAGACATCAGATACACACTTTAAACTAACCAATCTCAAAAATGAACGGAAATATCAAACAAACCAATGCTGAAGCCACAAAATGCAAGAAGACTCACCATAAAACCCCAAAAAAACCTTCGGGATCTGAGCTCGAACCAAATCTAACTTCTGTAGATTTGTCTCAAGCCGCGTCCTCACTACTGAAAGCTAAAAATGTGCAAAAGAGTGATAGCTTCGAGAAGAAGAAAGGCAAGGGGAAAATTTTCAAGCTCAACGAGCAGCTCGGTGAAGAAAACCTTTACACCGAGTTTAAAAATTTCACTTGTCCTGAGATCATCGAGAAGCAGTATCTACTCCTCACAAAACTTATCTGCGGGTTTTTAAACACTCAAGGAGGAAAAATCTTTATCGGAGTCGATAACGCAGCTTGCATTAAAGGCAGAACTTTCACAAGAGACGGAAAGAAAAAGTTCAAGCAAACACTTCTCAAAATGGTTGCAGGATTCGCACCTGCTCCTCATAAAAAAGCCGTAAAGATAAAATTCAACCGAATAGCTGACGATAAGACTGGAGAACCGATCGAAGATCGCTTTGTTGTGATAATTAAAGTTAAAAAAGGACCTATAGATGTATTATACGCTGATCAGGATGGAAAATCGTATTATCGTCTTGATGGTCAGACTCGTAAGTATTCGCCACAGGAATACAGCGATGAGCTTATTTTGCGCAAGACAAAGCAACAATCATTGCAAGAATATGCTGAAAAGATCAATAAAAGTCCAGGGAGCCAAGGAGCTAGTTTATCAGGAACTGATAGTGCAGAAAGCTACTACAGTAACTCTGAAGGGCAGGAATATTATCCTTGTGATCCCATGGAGGAGGCAGCACTATATGGCCCGTACAACGAATTAGAAGAGTTAGCCGTGCAAGCCTATTATCAGGCTGTGGAAAATCAGATTGCGCTTGAGGAAGGCCTTCAAAGTCCTGAGGAATCATGGTACCAAGATCCTCCAGCTGGAATTGAAGGTTGGATACCAAATGCGTCAATGGGAGGTTATATGGGCTTCCCGCAGGGTTTTGGTTACTACGATGGATTTGCTGGAGAGATGCCTCAGATGCAGTCGCAGTTTTATCCTCAGCAGATGATGTCACAACAAGCACAGGGTGTCGTTTTCCCACAGCAGACTCAATACGTTTACTATCAATATACTAATCCTTCTGTTGGAATGCCTCAATATCAAGACCCCAATGGGAACAATTCAATTCCCAGTGGAAACCAAATTCAAGGAAATCAAAACGCCTCTGCCTAGATCTGATGAGTCTTTTTTATACTTCATAACAAAATCTCCACACATTCTGAATTAGTTCACTCCATTTGTTCATATTTCACAATACAGCTATCAATTTGAAAAGATAAATTTTAGAAGAAGACTAACTAGAGCTTTTCTGAATATTCCATTTTATGTATATTATTGGATGTAGATGGATTTTACGCGAGTTGGTGTTGAACTACCAACTACTTTTTTCCAAAATCATCAAATCTTCGAGGATCTACTTTTCCTTTTATCAATTTGAGCGACGAAGCAGTTTCAAATTTAATGCTTTTTGCGCTTTGTTGTTACGACAACCTTTATGCATGAGAGAAAAAAATTCCTTTTCGTAGTGGATAGAATAATCTCAAGGATAACCACTGAGTGTCTCGCACTTCTTTTATCCCAATGAAGCTAAATCTATATTTAGTTTCGTCTCCAATTTCTTTTGCTAAGAACTCGTCAAAGTTATCAAACTCAGTTGCCTGGTCATTATTCATTACTAAAACTCTGGCATAGCGCGTCACTCGAAAGACTGTAGAAACTGGAGAATCGCTGAATTTTTCCATACAAACAGCTACAAAGATGATATGCAACTCACCTTACGTTGCTAAAAGTATTCCTCGTTCTCTCCAATTCTTCACAGAATAGTTGATATTTGTCAAAAACAATTTTAAGAAATGTATATCAGCTGAATTTTCTGGTACTACCTGAATCTCCTTTTGGATGATTTCTCTGACTTACAACAAAATATATGTGAAATATTAAAAAAATGCAACTCTGATATTGTTTAGTTTGAATTGTACGAAATAAATTACTGCTTCGAACAATACCTTTTCAAAACTACTCAAAATAAATACTTATTGCAATGGCCGACTACGATGATGAATTCGAAATAGAAGAAGAAGTCGAAGGGTAACTCAGCCAAATCGTTCACCTAACTCTAATGACTCCAAAGCAGAGAATCCCCTCCAAAAAACAACTCGAAAAAGATACCGACCACAGAAAAGCCAACGATCAGATCATTATCTCGCAACAATGTAATTCAGCCGCATGATAAGTTTTCTCATTACGATCGCAATGCTTAGTCAAGGGAAATCCCTCTCTCAACAAGGAAAGTGCAGCCTCTTGGCAACCATAATTCAAATAATAGTGAGGATTTCAAAAAGAATTTCACTCCGAGCACTCATACATGTAATACTATGCACAGCCGGTCAGCTAAGCAACTTTTTTTTTGCAAGATCAATCGCAGGACTATACTTCAAAACCGAAACTAAAGCCGTTTGATCTCAAAGCTTCAGATTCGAAAAATCAATTTGATTCAAATTCTTACAGTGACTTGAAAAAGCAAGGTAACAGGCATTTATTCTCGCTGAGAACTCTCTAAATGGCTTTCTTATTTATACAGAGTCTGCAGAAGCGCTTAATAGCAAACCATTTTCAAAGCCGTTTAAAATTCAGAAGCGATATGATGATGATTCAAATACGTCGAATACTTTGGATGATGGTATATTTGCCTCAAATGCAACCGAGCAAATTTCAATTATTTTCGCCATAGAGTCCAGATATCATTTCCCAAAGCCAATTTCAACTAAAAAGCATAAATACAATTATGACGACGATTCGTTCTCTCAAGCGAGGGACTCGATTTCTAAACCTCCACGCAATCCAAAAACCGTGAACCATTCAATTCAATTGGAACTCCCTACCAACTGTAACACTAATTATTACTGCAGCAATAATAAATTTTGGTTGTAGACGAACAAGTCGTGAACCTGATCAATTCTTTTCCATCGGAAATGACTGATAAAGAGTATGAAGAAGAGAATAAGCAATTGCGACGAAAGCTGAAAGAAATGAACACCCTTCTTACGAATATCATCGCAAGACAGGACCTTTCAAAGTTAGTGCCGAAAAAATTAACATTTAAGGAAAAATCTGTTGAGGACCGTTTAAGAACTTACAACCAAGAAATTGCAAATAACAAGAAAATCCTCGCAATAAAGCAAGATGAATACAATAAACTCAAGGAACGAACTTCGAAGATTAAGGATCCGACCTGCTTGGTCAATTTCGAGGAGAAAACTCAAAAAACGTTGGCTAAAATTGAGCAAATTCGCAAGGAAATCAAACAACTTGAATATCAGTCCCACAGCTCAGGGAAAAACCTATCGAATATGGACAACGATGCCGTCCCAGAGGCTTTAGTACTTGCAAACGAACGCGCGAGGGAAGCTGCAGTGTATCAGAGGAAAAATGAGAAATTGAGAGCAGATATTGAGCGTTTCGAAGAGCAGCAAGAGACGCAGCAAAAGAGGCTCCAAGAGGTGAGCTCTCGACTCGAAAAGCTTGAAGAGCTGGGCAAGCATTATAATATCACAGTAGAGAAAAACCCTCATCAGCAGAAGTATGAGGTGATTGCTAAGGAAGTTAGGGATTATGAGGACGGGATTAAGATTCTACTCAATAGAAATGATAAGTACATGGAAAATTTCCTGGAGCATGGATTAGAGGAGCTACGCGAACAAAATGAACAAGATAAAGCTCATCTCGCCAATCTGGACGAGATGATCCAGAAACAAGTCACCGCGCTGAAAGAAATGCTGGCGAAGGAAACCGCCGAAGGGGACCGAGGCATGAAAGATCTGTTCACTAAATTGCAAGGGTCACTGGAAGAGAGAAAACCAACTTTAGCCGACGAAGACAAGTCCGTCAGTGAGGCAGGTGTAAAGAAAGGATTAAAGAAGCCTCCTCTTCCAAGGCACGTTAATGAGCGTGAAGAAATGTACAAGGATCTGCCTCTTTTCTCTCCCAAGCGAGAAAACCCGAAGCTAAGAAATAAGAAAGGCTCAAGAACTCGCACTACTGGAAAGAGGAGTCCGAGCCCAGAGGAAAGAGAGAAAATGATGGATGAAATTAACGAGTTGTATCAGAAACAAAAGAAGGAGCAACAAGAAAAAGGTGAGACTGAGAAAGAAACCAAGAGTGAGACTAAGAATGGAGTAAAGAGCACAGAAAAGATGAGAAAACCAAACTTTAAACTGAGACCTCAGGCGGACGAGATGAAGAAAGACGAAGAGAAAAAGCCGGTTGAGGAAAAGGTGATCCAAAAAGAACCTGAGCAGCCGAAACCAGAGGTTGTTGAGGAAAAGAAGCCTTTCTCTAAGCCATTTGGATTTAAGAAAGGAGGTGGAAGTAAAATCAATTATTCATCGAACAATGGCTCGCCTGGAGAAGCTGAGAAGAAGGAGGAACCTCAAAAACCAGTCGAAACAGTCGAGAAAAAGCCTGAGGATTCGAAACCTTTTCTCTTAAATAAAAAGGATGAAGAGCCGCTCGGAAACAAATTTAAAGACACTCCTGATTTGAACTACGTCGCTGGAGGTGTTTCAAGGTTGAATAATCAAAGCAATCAACTAACATTGCCTGATTTTGGAGGCGGTAAGAAGAAAGAAGAGCCTACCGCGAACACCGGATCTAGATTTATTTACGGCACAGAGGTTGGTGGTGGAAGCAATGGTTTGACGTTAGGTGGAGGGCAAGAACGGAAAATCGAAAAAAAAGAGGAGCTGCCAGCAGAAGATTTTGGAGTATCTAGAGTAAATAGAGGCAGAGTATTGAAAAAGGACGATAATAACGAAGGGTTGGTTTTGAATTTCGGCGGTGGGGCGAAGAAGGACAATAATCAAGCAAATACTAGTGGCGGATTGAAGTTGAATGACAGTTTCAATGCCGAGAAAAAAGACAAACAGATTTTTACACTGACGCAGAAGACTCCAGCAGATAACGAGATCAAGGATCCTTTTGCGAAATATGACGATTTATCTAATTTGGATTTCTCTAAAAAGAATTTAAGTCTTGGAGGAGCTGGAATTAAAAAACCAGATGATGAGAAACCCCTATTCGGAGAGAAGAAACCAGAGTTGCCTGTCGAGAAAAAAGAGGAACCTAAGCCGTTTACCTTAGATCTGAAGCAGCAAGGTCCAAAGCGACTGTTTGGTCCAGATGCCTCATCCCAGCAAAATCAGCCGTTTACTCTAGGCGGCGGCCCTCAACCGTTCACTCTAGGCGGTGGTCCACAGCCATTCAGTCTCAGCCAAAACAAACAGCCGCAGTTTAGATTCGGAGGAGGAGACCAAGGAAATACAGAGATTAAAACCATTGGTGAAGCAAGTGAAAAGAAAGACGAAGGATTGAAATTCGGTGGTGGTGGTGCTGGCAGTATCTGGGATAAGAAGGATAAAGATAGTGATGGTGGATTGAAATTCCTCGGGAAAGATAAAGATGACGGAGGACTTAAGTTCGGAGGTGGCGGAGGCGTTTCTATTTGGGATAAAAAAGAGCAATCAGCTGGAATCAAAGAGATCGGCCTTGACCAGCCAAAAGATTTTTCGACGCTCAA
>ENA-UOTX01002026-UOTX01002026.1-compost-metagenome-genome-assembly--contig:-NODE-2026-length-11442-cov-12.407039_pt1 | contig 11442 bp, 5 predicted proteins | sample MGYA00238143_ERZ746982 | MGnify/ENA primary metagenome ERZ746982 (study PRJEB28758, sample SAMN06268862) | compost metagenome | isolation source: single cell | place: USA: California, Emeryville, Joint... | reverse complement strand
AAATCCGAAGTTGTGAATCAAAATCTGAGTTCCAGCTAATTCTTTTCATCCATAAACTGGCAGCATACTCTTTGCACTTGGTCCATCCACTTGTCTTAGTATTGAGCAGAAGCTGTGTATATGGTAATCCTACAAACTGTTTTTGAGTTTCTTGGAACTTGATGACCTCAATCGAAGCTGCTTCTAATAGCATTGAAGAGATCGAAAATGTCAGTACGGAGGGGAAGATGCAAGAATTACCACAAGTGTCCAAACAAAGTGTATGGATTAGCAAAAGCACCGTAAAAGAAAGCGTATACATTTTGAATGTAATTATCGTCATCATAAATTAGAACTGGTTAATTATATAATTTTCTTTAACTGATTCTATTTAGAATAGAAGCTTGAAAAATCAGAACTTTTTTGAAATTCTTAATTTTAGTTAGTTAGTTAAACCGATAGAATTCAATGTGTTTTAATGACTTATTCAACCTCGTATCTGCAATACGCTCTAAATAATGTCATTCCTTTCGGCAGTGGAATGGGTTTTGCAGGAAAATCATATCATGTAGGTATTATTAATTTGAAATTTTTTCGAAATTCGGTCAACCATAACACGCCAGCTTTTTTATGCTACAAGTACCAACAACAGTTTACTTTGGAAGAGCTTTGCCATTTAATTCGTCAGAAACTCGTTAAAGGTTGTACATAACAAAAGCAAGCGCTTCTCAGAAAATTAATTTCATGACGCAACTACCCCTTTTAATTTAGATCTTGAGGCAGTTTTTGTGAACCAATCCAAGATTATTAAAATCATTCGAGTATTAAAAGGATTCTTGAAATCGGAATTACTAAATGCTTCTTCTTTGAGTGCCGATCCGAAATAGGATAATTTGCAGTAGGGCCAAGAAGTCGAAGAAGCGCGTTCCCATTACAACTCTACTTGGAGAATTCTCCTCGAGGATCTTAATATAAATATTCTCAACTGAAACTGTTTAAAATAATTACAAAAGCACCCTTGTGTGATGGACTGAAGTACTGAAAGAGGCAATAGTGCGTCTTTGTTTAATTTTGGTCTTATTCTCGCAAATAAAATCTAATCACTTCGTGAAAGAAACGGTAATCCATGTCTTTGGATATTTGTTAGAATTTGGAGCAGTTTTGGAAACAATCTCACCCCTTTTTATTTATTGAGAACATGACCGCTTCATTATTTTTTTAAAAAAAATCGAAAGAGTAAATACGGGCACTGTTTCATTAAAATTTGATTTCCAGAGAGAACTGTTAATCGAACTGGTAGTCCAAGAAAAGAAATGAGATTCAACTTTATTTCTTAGACTACCTTACGCAGCAAATCAATTTTGCCAAGGGCCATGAAGAACAAATCGAAAGACTATGATATCTTCAACAATATTGGCTCTATTTTTGACAATAAGTGACTAGTATTTCGTCATATAAACACGATACGTCCAACTCCTTTGGCTCTTGAGTATAACTGAGACTTATTTCTTGTCCAAGTGACATGAGAACTTGATTAGAATGAATCAACTCGACTTCATCTGTTTCCCTTCAAATTCTTGACGAAAAAGCCTTGAACGACGTAGCTTTGATTACCACTAATGTATACCGTCTTCTCATATTCCAAATTGATGAAAATCTAAGCCAATAATTAACTCTGAAATTAGAAAATTCTTTCGTTGACACTGTGATGACGTTGTTTAATAACGAAATAAAATTATTAATATCAGTTGGACTCTCTCTCTCAAAATTCAGTGCAGGAGCTTGAAGAAAAAGTGCATGAGAACTCTCGAGTTGTTTACAATCCTCTTCGGTTGAATCAAGAGATGCTTCAAATAGAGCTTTTATTTTGTAGAATGTTTTGCTGAATTCATGAGATTACTCAAAGCTTTCTTCAACTTAATTCTCTAATTTATTTTTCCAATAATATGAAGCGCAATACTTTGCATTTTCGTGTAAATTTCGAAATACTTATAAGATATTTCAAGATAGAAAACGGTCAACACTATTCGCATTGCAAAGCTGAATTAATATCTCTACAAATGTCATCGCATAATCGTATAGCACTAAAACTTAGCGTTGTGCTACTTCTCTGGCAATCTGTGACCATATCATTCTTACTGAAATTGTTTCCTATGCAACAGACAACAGAGTAATTGATTGAATTGATGCTATGATATAGTTCCAGCTTCAACGGCTTGAAAAACTCTCATTTCTGCGTTTGCAAGCCAAAGGTATATTTTTATTTTACAAAAAAAGATCAAACAATCACTTTTGAATGCAGATTTGCTCTGCATCTGTGCTCTGGAGTGAAAAGTCTACAGTAGCAGTGCGTTCTGAGAGCAGAGACACAACATTTTGATGTTCCGAGAATCAAATCTACGTAATATTTTGTTAAATAGCACAATCTTGAATTTTTAAAATTCAATTTCTCAAGTACGCATTAAGTAATAAATAGTGAACGAATCCATAGTTAATATTTTTCAAGAAGCCTCTGATGAATTCTATCAGCTTTGGTCTTCAAAGATTAACTTTTCTCTTTCTTCAAGTAACTCAAGTACCATTTTGATGAGAACGTGACGCCTGCTGAGATTTACTTCTTTGCTCTCAGCTGTTTAAGAGCTCAGGGCCATCTAACTAATTTAACCAAATAAATTTTCCTCTCCATTTTACAAAGGTTTTGGTGTTTTATAGTCTTAAATATATAGGAATTCTCGCTCTAGAAGCATTTCAATCGATCGTTATTACACATGCATCTCATAATTCGTGCTCAGAAAACTTTGTTAGTTGCATGAACAACAAATAAAAGCTTTATCTGCCTTCGAAAATTCCAAGGGAAATATGGCGAGCGTAAAATACTGGCGCTGGAAGGCAATTAAATTACAAATACTGAAGTAAAAGAAGGTGCCCGGATGAATTGTAATTCTATGCGTATACAAATGACTCTCGGTATTAGCCAATGTCAACAATTATGAATGTTTTTAAGCTTGTGAAAGAAAATTTCATAGCACCTAACTCACATAATATATTTTTGAATATGGATTAAGAATCATTTCCAGAAAAAAGCCTGGTTCGACTTTTCAGTCTGCTACTCTTCCGATCTGAGGATACATCATTAATCTCATTGCCGTATTCGGAGCGGTATATGGCCCACCAATCCTTCAAATCTTCATAAAGTTGTTTTCCTTTTGGTCCTTTTTCAAAAGTTTCTGGAGTTAGCCTCCAAAGATCTTCAAACATTTCACGATCCTTAGATTTTGGGCTTATCTTCTGAGTGGTCAGCGGAGTTTGTCTTCTCAATGGTCCAGTCTCAATTGTTTCGATAATTTTGTCCTCATGATTTCTCAGTTCAATGGGCGGCAAGATATCATCAGTTCCATTCGGGCTCTCTGTGAGAGGAAGTGGAGAAACTTGCCTCTTTTTTGCCCGGAGGCTTTTTAGATATTCATAGATATTATTGACTAGCTCCAAGACTTGTATCAAGCTGAGTAATGCTCCCGCGCAGGTAGATAAAATACTCAGGCAGAGAAACACAAATCCTATTTCGTCTCGTGTTATTACATCAATATCTGTAAATGGATCAACGATTCCAAGAATAAATCCGATGGTGATGCAGCTGTGTATCATGATTTCGATTATCGATGTGAATATCCTCATCCATTTTTCTTTGAGAGGTTTGTAAATGAGCAAATAAAGGAGGAACGCCAAATTCGTTATCCAGAAAAGAATTATTTGAGTGACCGGAGAGAAACTCATAAAGTCGATGATCAAGACCAACAGTAAACTTCTTAGCAGGGAAATGAGTACGTATAACACGTGAATCTTTTTTTCACAGCGAAAGTCTTCAAATAAGCATTGGTATCGTTTCAAATGTGATGGGCGAAGGTCTTCTTCTGTGTTGAGGACATATTTCAGATTGCTTAGAACGAGTTTTAATAGAAAACCTGCAAGCAGAAGATATAGCACGAAGAAGATCACTCCTGTTGCTAATGAACCGTTCGTGGCTGCTGTGGAAGGTTCATCTAATGCTGATGCATAGCGCATATTAAAGAAAGCCCATAAGTTGCCTGACTGATAGCACGAGAGAATAAACGTAAGCAAAAAATTCCAGAGCATAGAATCATCAGTACGATTCATTTGCCGAGACTTTTTGGTAGTTGTTCTGAAACATCGTTGCTTTTGTTAATTAATCTGCCTTTATTATTTTGCAGAGAGTACTTCTAGATTAATCTGAAATCCTAAACTCTTGGCGATATTAATTTCACTTACATCAATAAACTCAATTATTAGGCGAGTTTGCACGCTGCAGATGGAGTACTTATGCGGACGAATCACTTATATTCGTGAAGTACGACAGTAGTCAACTCAATATCCTAGATGTTGAGAAGAAAACTCTCACTTTAAAGAGTTCGGTACAACTTGACAAACTGCGTAATTACAGCTATATTTTGTTTTTTCTCTTCTGTGAATTCAATTTTTTACTTCATGCATGATTATTTTCCAATAAATTCAGGGAAGAAGGACTAAGTTTCTTTTTTCTTAAAGTAAATTGCGGAGATTAATTCCATTACTTTTTTTCCTCGTTTCATTATGTAAACTTAAGCATATTTAATCTGTTAAGATCGGGCATTCTGGATTGATGCATGCCAAAACGATGTGGCTTCTAGTGGAAGAGATAAAAAAATTAAGATATTTGATAAGCGAGAATCGAAGATTATCAAAACCTTTACTGGCGTTCACTCAGGTAAGAATTTTGAAGATATTTAATAAATTAACTTTTAAATTATTGTTCTCTAGATTGGATCAACTGTGTGCGATGGAATCCGAGCGGCGATAAGCTTGTGAGTGCCTCATTTGATAAGACAACAAAACTGTTGGATTTCAAAACAGGAAAGTTACTTTATACTGGAAAAACTTCGGATGAAAGTAAATTATCTATTTCAAAAGACAGAGAACATCATGACAAATTCTATAGAACTCGCCCATTCTGTATGCTTCATTTAGATAACAATGAATGCAAAGGATCCAAAGAAGAAGTGCTTGCAAGAATGCTAGCCGAGCAACACAATTTAGATAATGACTCCGTGAATTAGGTCAAGTAATCCTGACTGTAGGGCTTCTAATCATCCTTTCGTCTGAGTATTTTTGTTCTCATTCGTGCCTATCGTAAATAAGAAATCTCACTTTGCTAAGAGTTTCCGAACTATAAGCAAATGTACAACAAAGTTGAATCATTAACACAGGGCAATGTAACGCAAACTACATCTCCAGATCATGATGAGTTCCGGATTGGCAGAACGAGACAATAGGATTGTTACAATTTTTTTATACATTCAAGCATTTGATATATTGTTAGATGGTCAATTGATCAGAGTTATAAGTAATAACAACAATAATTATTCTAAACAGCTTCGAAGCTAAAACTTGGATTCAACACATTACATTATTAACCAGAAAGATGCTCTGACTTCTCCCATGAGTAGCGGCGTATTGTCATTGTTTCCAAATACTCACTGAAAAGTTAATCACTTTTAACCCATTAATGCAAAAAGATCCATTTCTTCCTTGTTCACGATATTCACAAGTTCGATTGCTTTAATTTATAACCTTTACTCAACTCTTATACAGCAGAATATTCAGAATCGCCTTGAATGACGAATAGATTATTGAATCTTGACTTCTTTGAGATAAAAATTTGACGATATTTTAAAAACCTTCACATGTACATTCGGCCTATCATTCATGATCACTTTTTATGAAACCTTTATTAATATTACTTTCAAAGTTACTTCTTGAAGCTCGCTTTAGATTTTTTCACAATTAAAAATCTAAGTTCTTATCTTTAACATCAAAATCCAAAATGAAAAGTATGATAAATTAATATTGGCTGTGCGATACTATGTTCTGGAGGTGAAGCCACCTCAAACAATTTCTCATTTTGACTCATTGTAACATAGACTTCAAACCTAAAGTTTTTATTTAGCAAAAAGCTTCATATTTAGAAAAAGAAAAGGAATTTAGAAAATTACTATGAACTGGAAATCATCAGGCTCATTACTTTAATTGAAATCTCTTTATACGAAGTTAATAAAAGGTATTGATGCGAAACATCAAGAAAACAAAACTATTTTTTATTACAGATTCGATTGTTAACACGAGTTCCCATCAGCAGCTTCGTCATTAAAAACAGAGAGGACGTTGAGTGCTTACAATATACCCAATTTGAACTACTCAATACTCTAAACTATATAGGCTAAAGCAGAAAAACTGATATCAGCCATAAAGGTTCATATGAGTTGGAAAGAGAATATTTTATTTGCTGTATAAATCTTTCCTCTTACTTATACTTGCTAATTAGGCGTCTTTCTTCGCTGCAGATGGGCTCTGATGCTGACGAGCTCTCGTGGTTCGTGAAGTATGATTGGAACAACAAATTCTTCGATTCTGAGAAGAAAACATTCGTTTGTTTTCACGGATTCAATTTTGACTGAAATGAAGAAATCTAACTCAAAACTTATCTAGCCTGAATAACTCATATACTATTCCTTTCCACCATACTGGTCGCAAGATATTTCCTCATGATAGTTGTTTATTAAATTTTTGAGAGTATCATTAATTAGTCTTATGGAATCTTTATTTTTGATTTTTCCAAGGCAACGAAGCAGCTAGCGGATTGTGAAATTCAATAACTGTTGATTCCGCCCCAGGAAACATAGTTTCGAGCTAATTCACAGCTGTTGTGATGAATGCATCAATCATCTTCTGATTATTAATGCAGCTGCAACCTCTAATTCTGAGAAGTGTTATAGGCTTTTTATAGTTAAGCAAGGGATTCTTCACTTTTCAGAAATAGATGTTACAATGCGATTGAAGTTCATTCAGAAGATTTGGTTGCTGACAGCACTGTATTTGAAACAATTTGTTGTTTATTCTCTCACCTCCTATTGGAATAAAGTGACATCAGATTCAGCAAATTGGGTTCAGTCTACAAAACTAAGAAGGTAGCTATTATTGCAATGCCATTCAAAGCGAGATTCCAATACTCTGCTTGCATTAAATCCAAAAAACTCGGTTTTTGAAAAATATAAGCTGTTTTAAAGATCTACGAATTGCTCAATATTTGTTGTCTGTATAATACTTCTGTAGGATTGACCTTCAATTGATCATTTTTTGTGTATTTATGTTACTTTAGTGGCAGATCACACATTTGCAATTCATTAACATGCAATTAGCTTAGCAATTTTTTACTTCAAGGTCTCTTTGCAAGTAGGTATCTCATTATTAAAGGACATTTTAGCCGGCTCTGCGTTTTTGGGGATGAATTGCTAATCTAATAGGCAAGTTCAGAAAGAATCGAGAGGTTCTTACCTGAAACTCAAACTTTCGGTAATTATCATGAGTCGCTTATTTTTTATAGAGCCGCTTCTTAGCTTGAATAAATTTTGATAATGAAAAAATTAACTCGCTCTGCTAACGGAAAAGTAATGCTCCCAAAACGTCTTTAGTCAGAAGCCGACTCAGAGAGTCCTTAAAGAGTCAAAGCCAAGAGCGATGAGATACTGGATCATACGATAAAACCTGGTACTACCACGTTATCATGAAATTCATATTCCTGAGAGCAGTTACCAATGACACATTAGTCGATTTTGCCGCAAAGGCCAACCGAGGGCCCTCACTATTTGTAAAGTATTCCTGTGGAATTAATTAATATATCATTTTATATCTTACAAGAAGCCTTCGATAACTACCATAAATTGCTAATTTCTGTGTAATTATGGGACAATGGCTATGAAAAAGAATTCTAACTAACTTCCGGAAATTATCGAAAATCAAAGCTAACTCAATATTTCAGGGGCTTTGGAAGCGAATTTCTCAAGAATGAGAGGGAGAAATGAGTTTATTAAGTTTGAGGAAATGAAATCCAAACTAAAGCTAACCTTCTCATCGAAATGGTTCTCTAATTAATCCAATAAAGAAAAATATTCTCATAAAATTGTAAATTCTAAGGATCACAACTGATAGAACAGATTGGGTTCATTACTGAAGTATCTGACATGGATAAAGAGTCTCTAAAGAAGGAAAAGCATGGAATAACCATGTACTCACGCTGCAATTAAGACTCTGCATTTTGTATAAGAAGATCAATTTAAAGGAAGTCAAGCTCTTATTTGATTTCGGAATCTGATTATTAGAAAATGAAAAAATTCAGACATATACTCCAAACGAACGAAATAGGCCAACTTTAAGACACATTTTAGTTTCTTTTTCACCAGAACTGGTAGAAAAACTATATCCAAGGGTTAGCTCTGATTTACAGAGAACATTCCCAATAAATCCGGTTTGACCAAGAGATCGAAGTCCAATTCCTAATATTTATTGATATGGGATGGCTTCCGCAGGTTTATTTGGAACTTCTCATATTAATCCTTCTACATTGGTGCTGCCAGCTGATTTTACGCGAGTGATTAAATTCAATTTTTGGATGAGAATTGAAATAGAACCTTATTTAATTATGAAACTTTCTGTAAATTAATTAAATCATTTGTTTGGAAATTCAAATCAGAAATTAACTGGGTCTTGTTCTCTTAGCAACAATAAATAACTCAAGACCAAGGAATTTTCATAAGCTGATTGAGCAAAATTTTTATTTCTCGAAGGATTATCCTTTCGATTACGATTGAGTAAATAGCATAGAGACTCATGGTGTTTGATGTTGCTGTACTTTGCTTTGAGTTGGCTAAACTAAACGCAAATGATGGAACCTGGAAATCACTTTTCCAATGCGGCAGGTTATATATATATAGATATATGTTAAATTTTTCGGAATACATACTTACTTTCAAAATGAAGTTTATCAACTCACTTTAATATTCTATAGAAACAAAATTTGAAACTAAAATAGCATTCAAAGTTCTACAATCTGCTATTTACAAACTCAGATTTGAGCTTTCAAAGCGTTCCTGAAGTGAATTGGCAAATCTCAATTTCATGCAACTCCGGTATATGTTTGCTGCATTTAATTGCAGGAGAACGTAAAGTGAGAAAGAGAGAGGGTTAATGAATCTTCTGGTCAGTTGTAATCCCAAGAATTCGCCCAATAGCATTAAATCCTTCAAAAAATTCGACTTGGAGTGCCTTTTGAATCAAATAAAGAAGTTTAAATCCATTTCTGGACTTCTGAGTCACTTGATTTCTCTCCAAACCCTGCTCCAAATTTTTATTGAGGAACTCAATTTTGAAACTTTGATGAAGTGATTAAACTACGTCACCAGGGTGCTAACGAAGGAACTGTATAATTTGAAAAGTTAATTATCCCGGTTCAGATTTCGATTAAGATAGAGACTATGGAGAAAAAGGTGTGTTCGATGAATGGAAAGACAAGCCAAATGGCTTAAGGCGTTTTCCCAGACATGCCCGGTGTCAATGAATGCGATTTGATTCTTTTAATAGAGTTCTCAAATGACTCGCAAGAGAAGTAGCTCTTCCATTTACGCCATCCAACGTCCTTTGAATAAGGAGAAACGAAGACCCTTTATGTTGGAAATAGAGATACCGATATTTGAAAGATTCTATAGAATCTCAAGTTGTTCATCTTGACGGTGCATCAATTAATTTGGTTCGAAAAGGTAGTCGGTTGGTAAGAAAGTCGAGTAAAGATAAATCAATGTTCGTTTCTTGGGAAGCAACTTCTATTATTGGTCCTTTCTGAATTAAATCTTAATGAAATTTAAGAAGGTGCTGTGGGTTTATTCTTTAAAAAAAAAATTCGTCGAGTTATTTCCAAAACCTACAAAACTTTTCGAGTTGCGAGGAAACTAAATAGCATTCTATTGCTACCTCCTCTCAGACCTTCAATCCAATTCATAAGGAGCTTTCGGTTTGTTTTGCACAGTAGCCAAGAATATTTATTCAATAAAGACTGGAGAATCTCTAAATAAAGTTTCATTGCGAAAATGCAATCTTCTGCTTTTTGGTTCCAGCAACCCCTGATTTCGGATTTGAATTCAAATAATAATTAATGAATTCAGGCTCCGATTCGAAAAGTTCTTCCCAATTTAGATTTTGTTTAATCAATAATAGAAGCTCGAAATACCGCTTCAAGATCTAAATTAAGCTAAGGTCCGCCATGAAAAAAATTTCCTGTGATGAATCGATTAATTCAGATTTCGATTTCAAAAGTTCTTTGGTTTTAGAATTGTTCCATCATTCTAACAGCTTGCTTGAATTAGTTTCAAAGTACTGTCCCAGATCTAAATTAAGCGACGTTGCATTTTACCAAAAATTTTACTGAGAGGTACTTACTTCATGAGCTCATCATTTGGCAAGTATCTGAGCTACTTGATCAAGATCCTCCCAAAGAGAGTCGCTGTTGGTGCTTGCAGCAGACTCCATGCCATTTTTGATCTGATTTTCAAAAACATTTACAATAATGAGAATACTTGCTAGGTTTCCCTTCAGAGCTCGTTCTACCGCTTAGCAGGATAGAAATTACTTTCGGAGAGTCTTTCGGATATGGAGCTGAATAAGTTGTAAAACTATGGACATCTCCCCATTTAGCTAACATTAATTTAAGAATTTCCAAAGAGTTCTGAATTTTCTTGATTCACATTAAAATATTATTATTAGAACCATCTCGAAAAAATTGATGATGAGCAAATCCGAATTCTCTGCCGATATTATCCAAATTCACTGGCAATGTTTATCAAATTCAGTAGTTCCAGATGATTCTGAGTTTAAATGATTCCAATGAACTAGTATAAATAGATCGTTTGAAGCAAATTATAATCAATAATCAATCATTCCAATTCTCTGATCATGACGATGAAATTCAAGATTTTAACGTCCTCTTTTACTGTGCTGTTGCTCATCCAGACACTTTGGTTGGGGACTGGTGGTAAGTCTTGCATCTCTCTATCTGTTTTTATCTTTTCAAACGTTAATAGAAGCAGCGCCAATTGAGATTATCAAGTTGCAAGAAACCCCAAAAGAATATCAAAGCACTGGTGACCTAATTATGCTCAACACTAAGACGAGTGGATGGGATACTTGCCAGGAGTACGCTGTCAGTTTCTGGGTTAAAAAAATAAACTGGTCAAGCGGTTGGCATGTATTCTTACGACTTGCAAACGTCGTTTCGTAATCATCATTATTTTACTCATTATAAACGAACTAATTGAAAAATAGGAATCAACAGCAGGGAAGACTTCTCCTGTTTACAGTAGAAAAAAATGGCGCACCCTTTCATTCTGGAATGACCAATGATTATTATGGTCCTTGGGATTCATGGGAAACAGTAATTTAGGAATTCGTAGAATACATATGCTGACCATTTTCCATAGAGAAAGGCAGAATTGATGTTTCCACTCAATCAATGGGTGTTTGTAGTCTTGACCACATCTACAATTTTACAAAAACAAAATGGTTTTCGATACACTCTGCCTTCTA
>ENA-UOTX01002025-UOTX01002025.1-compost-metagenome-genome-assembly--contig:-NODE-2025-length-11452-cov-15.225407_pt1 | contig 11452 bp, 3 predicted proteins | sample MGYA00238143_ERZ746982 | MGnify/ENA primary metagenome ERZ746982 (study PRJEB28758, sample SAMN06268862) | compost metagenome | isolation source: single cell | place: USA: California, Emeryville, Joint... | reverse complement strand
CCTTTTCATCTGCTAGATGATAGAAAAGTCGCTGAAGAAGTTGTAATAAAGAGCTTGAGATCAGGATTTGACAATGTGAGAGCCATTGAAATGGAAAGGATGGGAAAAGTAACCGATTTTTCAGAAAATACCCTGGCTATTTCAAGGTTTGTGGAGCATGGGAAACTAGTATTATTAGCATCAGAGTTTCTAAATGAGCTTATGGAGCACCAAAGGAATAATTTCGATAATCTTGGGTTTTTGCTTGGAGATTTTGCGGATGATCCGAAATCAGAAAATCAGGAAGAATTTACTTTAGAACCACTAGGAGATTATTGATTTGTATGTTTAATGTCCCATCAAATGTGTTTGCTTGAGTGAATTCTATGCAATTTAGCAAACGAGAGGTTTTCGGTTTTCGATTGACAGCGGGTCTCTGTGAAGCACAGTTCCAGTGCTTATTGAAATTCGTATTGATTACATTATTCAGAGTAATAGAAATCGACCTGCTACTTGACAGTTGAGAAAGGAAAATCCAAAAATGGAGTCAATTGAAACATTTTCTTTGTTTTATCAAATCGTCCAATCAGATTTTGACGTAACTTCATAAGTAAGATCTGGTCAGCAACAATTAATTCATTTATGTCTGTGTAAATAAATCAATAAATAAATCATCTCTCAATAAAATGTCGATCAAAAACACGAAAAATGCAAATAATAACTCACAACCGCCTGAAGATGATCGGGAATATGAGGAAGAGAAGCTATTCAACTATTTTCTCGAAGGATGGAAGGAAGCTGAAGATACTGATGTTAGTACAATTTCCTTCTCAACATCCGAAAGCCAATATCACGTTTCATTTATGCTTAAGCGTCCTTTTTCCATCAGGGAAGGCATTCCATTCTCTCAAAGCCTCGATGATTCTTTTATTGCTTCGCTGCTTGCGAAAAGAATGAGCTCTCTTCTGCTGTCAATGTCGAATATTACAGTCGAGAGCATTTTAGATCAATTTGGAACTCTAATAATCGGTTTCAAACTTATTTTTCTCTCTGAAGCTCAAATCACGAGCATCAAAACCTACAAATCTAAAGTGGATTCAGCGAAAAAACTAGAGCTTGAAGACAAACTGATCCTATTTTATGAATTTTTGATTTTTAGTTGTGATATGCTCTGGAATTTGGGATTATGTTGGTCAAATGTGGAGGAAATCCCAATTGCGGAACTGAATAATGGGAAATGGAAATTTATTCCGTTCAATGCGGTTCGGCATGTGCAAGTAACATCGACGGATTCTTCTCCCGCGAACTATAACTGGCATGAAAAAAGTGAAAAGCAACTCGCTTTGGAGAAAAAGACTTTTGAAAATTATTGCAAGTATTTTAAGGAGCTGTATAGAGAACTATGCTATGTCAAAGAGTGGAGAGTAGATAAACGTTCAAATGAGAGAGAAGAGAAAATCAGAGATGAAGTAAATAGCATGCCTATACACTTTCCGTATAAAAATACCGCAAAAGATAATTTGTTTCTTATGAAAGCTAAAGTGGAAAGCATCCTTTCGAAATATGTATGGGTCCACGTGGTGGAAGACAAAGTTGTAAAAAAGGTATTCTCATCAAGAGCCGAGAAAATCGAGACAAAAAAGGCAATAATCAGTACGATATTGGACTGTTTGCTTCGCTATGATTATCTTTTTATACTTGATATCTCCGGTATGTCGAGTAAAGAAGTCAAGGAGCTTCAATGTCAGGCACGGAGAAAGAAAATGGGAGAATATCATTTCATTAGCTTGGAACTTTTCATTAAATACATTGTTCCGGAGATAAGGCAGATTAAAGAGAGAAAAGGTTCAAAAAGGCTATTAACTGACCTTGTACAAGGGCAAATAGGTCTCTTTTTCAGTAACGAAGACATCTACGAAGTCAATCAGTTCATTAGCTCATTTTCCTATGAAGTGCCGTTGGACTTGAAACAGCAGTTTATACCTCGGGACCTTGTAGTAGATAAAGGAGATATAGTATGGAAAGGCGATGAACAGGAATATACAGCTTTTTTTAAGAAACGAGGGCTCAAACACCGCTTTTTGGAATCAAAATTCCGGTGGGAATTGCTTGAAGATTTGAAATTACCAAAGGGAACTAAAATAGATGACACAATACGGAAAATACTGGCTGGGGCTGGTAAAATAAATAGTTTTTACTTGAGGCCATATCAGAATAAGTTTAAAGTTCTTACGGTCTTGGAGAAAGGTATACAGCTACCTCTTCATCTGGTCAAGCTTAGAACAGCTGGAGAAGATTCGTTAGTGAATAGCTTGAGGCTCGGGTTTGACTATTTGAGAGCCATTGAAATGGAAACGATCGGAAAGGCGACTGATTTTTCTGAAGAAGCCAAAGTCCGTTCGAAATTTATTGAGAACTTGAAGGCAATATACGCTCTTTCAGTTGATATGGAAGAGCAGCCACGGAATGAATTTGAAGGTATTGGATCGTTGATAGATGACTACTCCTCAAAAGAACCTGAAAAGATGCCCGATCAACCAGAAAAAGGAGAAGAAATTATCTCTTTAGGAGAATATTGATTTCGTTTGAAGAAGCATAGAGATTTACTTCCTTTTCCTTCATCTGAGGTTTTCATAAATTGAGCAATAGTATTCAAGTTTTGAACTGATTCAATATTTTTCTGTTTTATATGTTATTAGAATAAATGGTAAGACCTCAAACTACAAGTTTGCAAAATTCTGGCTGTTTGGTACTGAATTACAAGAATGTAGAGCATATTATCGTGTATTCAGGTTTCATATCATATATTAATGCATTACCTCATTTTATCAATTACTATGAATAGAAATTCAAGCATTTTTATGAAATATTATTGAAATTATCAAAAATAATTTTGGATTGTTGCATCTCTGCTTTAGAATTGGAGATTAAAAGTTAATAAACTCTTTTTCTTGATTTAATAGGAGAGTCATCAATAGGGCAATTTACTAACGAGACGCATTTTTCCGAGCAGATCATGTGACCACATCCCAATAGCACGTTTCTTGGATGCTTTTGGCAGCCAGGGCAAAGTTTCTCTTGCTCATATTGGCCAATTTTCTTTTCTAATGCTTCAATCTGCTGTTGAATATCCTCCAACGGGTTTGGTTTCACCTCTTCGATCACCTCAACTGAGATGTCTTCTACTCTTTGGGTATTCTTGATGCTCATTGGGGATGGGATATCTAAATCAATGATCATTCGGTCGAACGGTTCGTCTTTCTCTGTTTTAGCAGCATGAGTATCAGCTGCCTCACTTGGTCTCATGGTGATCTGAGGGCTGGTAGATGGATTCTCGCTTATCACACGTCTATGTTGTGGTTTTAATTGTCTTTTCGGCTTCTTTAGACAGATTATCGCACCTGCCACCAGGGTTATAAAGATAGCTATTGTCACTATCACGACCCCAACAATCAGACCGGCGATTTTACTTGCACCACCGGTTTGAATTATTTTTGAATATACGCTAGTGTATTTTGCGAAGCTACTAAGATCTTCATTAGATCCGAAATAGTAGACTGTATAGGCTTGAGCTTCAGTAAGGTTGCTGAAAGAAACCGAGACTGGGTTAGTGCCATCATAGTACCAGAAGTAGTAACCTTTATTTGAGCTATCGCTGGTGCCATTGCGTGTTTTATTTGAGTTGGCTTTGATTTGGGTTTGAGTTGGAGCGGTTTGATCCTCGACCTGCGGGGTGATCATTGCGTAAACAAAGCCTCTCATATTTTCAATTACAAGGCCAGAAAGCACAACACTGTCTCGAGTCGATTGGATGGTGATGTCGTTTGATAAGACAGGAGCGTCCGAGGTTAGTAAACCTTGGTAAGAGATTGTAGTAATAGCGACTGACTTTCCAGTTCGGTCAGAGAACATGAGTCCGCTAGTGTCCCTTAATGTCGAAAGTTGAGTCATAGCTTTGTCCACGCTGTTGTCAGAGCTTTCGGAATAAGCGTTTCCATAGAAAATCACTCCTACTGAATTTGAAGGACTGCTTGAATTTGTAGTGCTGCTCGTGCTACTGGTTGTTTCTGCCAAAAGCCTTCGATTTGAAGGGTCTTTCTCGTAGATTTCAGGCGAATTGACTAAGTTCACCAACACCTGATTGCATTGAGTCCCATCGAGAGAATAAAGACGACTGCTTGGGAAATTCAATAAATAGCTGAGATAGCACAGGAAATCTTGAGTGAGATTAGGGTCAACAGATGTACTGAGTTCAAATAGGAACTTTACAACTTTGTAATTGTTATTCCTTGTGGTAAAAGTGAGCGTTTGATAGTCGCTCTCGTCATCAGAGTTTCCGCAGATCTTGACGTAATAAGTCGTGCTCCCTCTCAGCCCATAAAAGTTCAGAATATAATTCGGATTGTTAGAAACCGATTTGTAGTACGCAGTGCCTGTTTCTCCGTAATTTGTTGGAATATCCATGCTCACATAGCATGCATCCGAAGAATGAGACGAAGACTGCTTGATGTAAGAACAGGAATCCTGATCAGCAATGTTTGTACCTTGCACTGTTATCAAGTAGTAGATAGCCGTTTGCGCTTTCATATAGACATTAATAGTTTGCTTCGTAGCATAGATCCCAGTATTTACAGCCTGGAGGTAGTCGATACTTGCCGCAGTCTGACCGGTACCTTTAGTCGTCGCACCGTTCGCATTGGAAGGAGTAGTGGTTGTGGTGGTGGAAGGAGGGGGAATAGATCTCACCCTAGAAGGTTTGGAACTCGAAGAACTTGATGTTGTAGTAGTGGTGGTAGGTGAAGAGTTTGTTTCAGTTGTTTCAGTTGTTTCAGTGGTTTCTGTGGATTCAGGAGTTTCTTCAGTAGTTGATGCCGTCGATGCCGTCGAAGTCGTAGAAGTTGTTGAAGTAGTTGTTGGTTCAGAAGTAGTTGTTGGTTCAGAAGTAGTTGTTGGTTCCGATGTAGATATGGAATCAGATGTAGAGGTCGAGGAGGTGGTGGTTGGATAAGTCGAAATTGTGGAGGTTGAGGTGCTGGGTGTAGTTGTGGTCGTCGAAGTTGAAGAAGTGATGGTTGAAGGCATTGTCGAAGACGTAATTGAGGCTGCTGTTGAAGTTGTACTTGAAGCCGTCGTTTGCCAATTTGATTGATCAGTTAGTGTTTCGATCTCATCGCCGCATGTGAAACATGGATTCTGATCAGCAGCACAAGTCATATTCTCGCATGTACAGGTAGAATCAGTCATGCTGAGAATCCTGTTGCTTGAACAAGCAGAGCAACTATTTTGTCCAAGTCCTGAGCATTCGAGACAAGAATAATGGCAAGTACTCAAATACATGTAATTGGAGGAAGAAGAATACTGACGAATGAAGAAAGAGCCTGAAACATAACCCACCAAGCTGCTCAGCTGCTGAGAAAGTGTCATCTTTCGGACGAGAGTCTTCAGATTATAATCAAACACGAGGACTTGATTTCCAGCAGCTAAACCCGCAAACAGCGAACTCTCGAGATACCTCAAGCTATTAAACACCAAATTTGAAGCACTAAACGATGCGTACAAGAAATTTGGAGCAGTCGCGCTTATGTTATAAAGACTTACTATCGAATTCGCGTACTGCACAGCGATTAAATCGTCATTCAGATCTGTGAAATCGAGGCTACCTGTACCTAAATAAATGCTTCCAAGGACCGATCCACTCAATGAATAAATTCTCAGGATACCATCGTTCGTGTAAACCAAAAATTTTGATGCATTTGGCATCCAAACCCTTTGCGCCTCAGCATTATTGAAAGTGGCCTCGAAGAGCAGACTGTAACTCGCGGAGGAGAAAACTCTAATTCCGTTTCTGATTATCAAATAGAAAACTTGATATTTAGTCACACCATAGCCCATCATCGGATCTGATTGTTGCCTTGAGTACAGAACAGTACCATCTAAAAGCGATCTCACCTTAAAAGACGAATCTTGAGTATTAACGATTAAAATTTGGGTCGGGCTGAGGTATAGCAGCCACATGTTCCAAGCGAAATTTCGATCCAGCACGAATGATTTTCCGGTTGTTGTATTCACATAATACAGCTGAGTACTGTAATAATACAGGTTATAGAAGAATATTGTGCTGTTGACGCCGAAATAAAAGGTGTAGAGATAATATGGTGAGAAAGTGCCGCTTATTGTGATTTGATTACTTAAAGGGTCAAATGTTTGATATTTAGACGAGATAAGCAAAATCTGGTCATTTGGAAGAGGAAATAGGTACGAAAATGAAGATGGATGAGTGTAGTTTGTTGGGGAGGCATCTAATTGGCTGTTATTGTAGATCAAGATGGTATTTCCGCTGGTCCAAAATGTAAATTTGTCGGAAAAGCTAAAGGAGCCTCCTTGGTAGATGCCAGCCACATAATTTTGGCAGGATGCTAGGGCAAATGAAAGGAAAATAGTTAGCAGCGAGATCTTCGATCTGAGCATCACTCAAAAAATTTTATTTTATTTGCAATGCGTTTGGAATCAAACAAAATATCTAATTAAAGCTCGTTTGTGATCAGATTCCCTGTGTTAATTAATATGAGTAATACCTTTGAAGTCATCAATGAAGCTCTTTATGAGTCCTAATAGCTGCATTATACACTTCTATAGGTGTTCGGAAGGTTCGTATGCATCTCCAAGTCAGCGATTTTCGAAATGTGGAAAGATCGAAGCAGACTCTGTTCACTAAGTGACTAACTAATTCGCATGCTTCAATTATGTAATTATCAAATCTTTGGGCCATTTCATGAACATTTGAATCTTCAACTTGAATGAGATGCTTCAAATGGTATAGGATAAGTACAATTTTAGTGTCATCTACAATCAATCTACCCGAAGCTGATCATAAGCAAGACCAATTAGCTTATTTTGTTACTCGAAGCAGATATATAAAAATATGAATAGACTATGGAAGGTCAGGTAGGGGAGTTCATAAAAAATGAAGCACTCATCAGATAAGAAGAAACTTATGATGTTTTAATATATAATTAATGTTGTTAAAAATGCGAATTCACCAAGAAAAAAAAGTTGGGACTTGTATCAAAGTAGCGGTTCCCTTTGGATTAAAAGGTTGAATAATTTTATTTTTACTCTCGATTTAATCGGAATACCATCGAGAGAGTGAAACTGAAAAATATAATCAGGATTTTCCCTTCAAAGTGCCGACTCCCCTGCAATAGAAGATAAAGGTATAATAAGTTTAATAAAGCTTTTGTTATCCATTTAGCTGAAATGAATAGAAGCTCATTTTACTGTGCTTCCAATGTCGCATTTTGTTTTTGGATATCATCAAATCGATCAGTCTCTATCGCTGGCCTTGACTCTGGGCCTTCTAGATCAATCACTTTTGGTTCTAAATCTGTATGTGTGCCTCCGAAGTGTGTCTCTATGGACTCTCTGGACCTGATCGGAAGCTCTGGACTATCCGAAGCTTTCCTAGTTCGAACGAATTGGTGTCCAACTTTCACACGACGTCTAGATTTTCTCATGCAGGCTATTGCGACGACTAGCAAGACGATAAATATTGCGACTGTTGCTATAACAACGCCGACAATGAGTCCAATGTTCCTATTTATACCACCAATTTGGACTTTCGTTGAATATATTGCTGAGTATTTTGCAAAATTGGTAATGTCTTCATTTGATGCGAAGTAATAGATGACGTATGATTGGGAACTAGGGAGGTTATTGAAAGTAATCGTGACTGGATTTTGGCCATCGTAGTGCCAGTAGTAACTCACGTTTGTGCCGGTGCTGAGGCTACTTTGTGTGCTATTTGAGAGTTTTTTGATTTGGGCTTGGGTTGGCGTCGTTTGACTATCTGTTTGAGTGGAAATCATCGCATAAACGTATCCTCTCATATTTTGAATAACTACATCAGAGATGACAACGCTGTCTTGATACGATTGAATTGCGATGTCCTGTGAGAGTACAGGCGTGTCTGAGGTAAGTATCCCTTGGTAATCGATTGCATTGATATAGACCTCGTTTCCATTACGGTCGGTGAACATAACACCGCTGCTGGTACTTATTGCGGTTAGTTGACCAATAGCGTTGTCCACACTGCTATCAGCGCTTTCGGAATACGCATTTCCATAGACAATCACTCCCACTGGATTTGAAGCATCAACCAACAGTCTCCTCCTGTTCGATCCGCTCTCAGAGATTTCAGGAGTAGCAGCTAAGTTTACCGTCACCTGATTGCACTGAGTGCCATCAACCGAATATAGACGACTGCTTGGGAAATTGAGGAGAGTGCTCAGGAAGCATAGGAAATCTTGAGTGAGTTCAGTAGTAACGGGTTTGCTCAACCCGAATTTGAACTTAGCGACCTTGTAGTTGTTATTTCTCGTGGTGAAAGTCATGGTTTGATAGTCATTATCATCTCCCGATCCGCCACAGATTTTGATGGAATAGGTGGTGCTACCTCTTAAACCAAAAAGATTCAAGACATAATTCGGATCTGAAGTAGCTGACGTGTAGTATGCGAGACCAGTTTCTCCATAGCTGAAAGGAGAATCCTGTTTCATGTGATACGAATTTGTAGATTGAGAGACAGATTGCTTGATGTAAGAGCAGGAATCTTGACCAGCAGTGTTCGTGCCTTGCACTGCTACAAGGTAATGAATTGGATTCTGCTTTTTCATATAGACGTTCATCGTTTGCTTGGTAGAATAGGTCCCTGCATCTGCAGCTTCAATATAATCGATGCTTGCAGCACTAATACCAACTGTAGGGGCGGATGTCGTAGTGGAGGTAGAAGTGGTTGTAGATGTAGAAGTCGAGGTACTTGAAGAGCTTGACGTCGTTGTAGTTGAACTCGTTGAGGTCTCAGTGGTGCTTGTACTTGTTGGTGTCGAAGAGGTTTCTGAGGTTGTAGTCGTCGTATCAGTTGTCGTTTCAGTTGCTGTTTCAGTGGTCGTTACAGTGGACGTTTCAGTGGCTGTTGGGGCAGACGTAGAACCTACAAGCCAGCTAGATGATGCACTCAGCGTCGCAATCTCGTTTCCGCAACTGAAGCATGGATTCTGATCCGCGGCGCATGTGTTATTAGAGCATGTGCAGGTCTTCGCAGTGGGACTAAAGACTCTTCCAGAACAAGAAGAGCATTTATTTTGGCCAAACGTCGTGCACTTGAGACAGGAATAATGGCATGTGCTCAAATACGTGTTGGAAAAAAAATCATATCCACTGATAAAGATCGAGCCTCCAACGTACCCTAGGACATTGTATAATACCTGAGTACTGAACATGATTTTTCGAACCTGTGCTTTTAGTTTATAATCAAACACAAGGGCTTGATTTACTAGCAAACCAGCAAAGAGCGAGCTTTCAAGATAGGCTATACTGCCATCAACCAAATCCGGAATGCTAAATGAGGCGTAAAAATAGTGTTCTGGATCGGCGGTTAGATTGTAGAGATTCACGGTTGAATTAGAGAATTGAACAGCCAGCAAACCATCATTCAGGTCAGAAAAATAGTACGTATCTATGCCCAAATCAATGCTTCCGACTACCTCTCCATCCAACGAATAAATTCTAAGAATTCCATCATCAGCACAAACCAAGATTTGCGAAGCCCTTGGCATCCGAACCACTGGTGAGGTATCATATGTGCCGGCTATCTTGAAGAGGAGACTATAATCCATCGATGAGAAAAATTGAATTTCGGTTCTAGTTATCAAAAAGAAAATCGAATATTTGGTCGCACCATAGTTCAGAAGCGGATCAGACCCTGTTCTTGTGAATAGAACAGAGGCATCTATGAGTGATTTCGCCGTAAAAGACGAGTCTTGAGGGTTAATGATCAAAATTTGAGTCGAACTTATGTATAGCAGTTTCATATCATTGGTAGGATTTTCTGCTAGCACGACAAGGTTTCCAGTAGTGGTATTTAAGTAAGCCAGCTGTGAAGGTCCTGATAAATAGAAGGTTCCTGTGGTATTGATGCCGAAATAATATGTATAAGCAGCAGTGTTATACAAGTATCCAGTGGTTTTGATTGTTAAGCTTGAAGGATCTAAAATAGCATATCCGGCAGCTCCCTCGATGACTGGCAGGGTGCCATAGAGCAGAATGTGGTTGTCTGGGAGTAGATGAGCGCTGTTAAATGTGGTCGGATGTGTATAGTTGGTTGGCGCCACATCCATCTGAGGTTTCTTATAGATCGAGATGTTAGTTCCACCACTGGCCAGGCCACTTACCCAATAGGTATTCTCATTAGAAAAAAGATAGTATCCAGCCTTGCGTACTATGAAATCCACAGGGATTTGACATGATATGAGGCCGACGGAAACCAATAGAAACAATAAAGAGATCTTAGAGTTAATCATCGAAAATTTAATTTAATCCGAATGTATTTTATTAACCTTAATTGATTAACTTAAAAACCGATTCAAGAGCGTTCTCTAATCTTTGTTCGATCAGATATCCGAACCACATTACCATGATTTTCTTCAGGCGAAAGCTGCTATTCGCAATCATCGAAAACGCTATCTATCTTATATTTGAAAAAAAACTTTCCTTTTACGAATATAATGATTCCAATAATTAATAATTCTCATTGTATTGACTCTGTAAGTTACCAACAACTTTCTTTGATTCATATTTCAGTTGATCTATCCCGTTTATCACGAATCGAATCTTATTTTGCTGAGTGAGGAGAAATTGCAGTCGTGTCTGCCAAAAGCAAGTTCGGAAATGTGGGTACAATGAAAACTCAACGAAGATAACCAACTGGCAGCTCCGAAAGTTATCGAATGTTCTGTTCATATTCGTTTTGTAAATCCCATAAAAGTCACCCGAACAAATGAGTTCTTGTAGAATGAGCCACTTAATTAATTAATCAGTTTAATTTTGTAAAGTTCCACGCACAAAGACAACCCATGAAAGACACATCATCTACTGTTTGCTAAGATATTCTCAATACTCGTTGTCTTCCTAAATCCACCTTCTGCAATTTTCATGTCTCGCTCTCATCTTTTTTATGATGATTCTGGGCCAAGATGATATGATGCCAGACGCGTTCCTCCTTCCCTCGACAAATAGCTTTCACCAGTCCGTTTTCAAAAGGGTAGATGTAACCATCACATTACTAACGAGACAACTATTATTTTCTCAAATTTCTATTATCTTTATTTATCCCTTCAAACTATGCTACCTTATCTTAAATATCGAATAGAAAACTGTAAGATTTTTAAGTGATCATAAATTTAGAATATTGTTAACTGCAAAGAGCAGGTTCATGAAAAAATATTTATGAAGATTTTATCAGAGAGAATGTGAATGGGTTACAATTAATTCAATAAAAGTCTAACATTCTATATCTCATAGCACGAAATTACACACTCTATTTTTCCTTCTTCTTTGTTACCTCTTCAACTCCTTCGACATCGAGAAGGATCGCGACACCAGCCAAGATCCATTTTCTTGGGTTATATTTCGTCTT
>ENA-UOTX01002021-UOTX01002021.1-compost-metagenome-genome-assembly--contig:-NODE-2021-length-11481-cov-18.980972_pt1 | contig 11481 bp, 4 predicted proteins | sample MGYA00238143_ERZ746982 | MGnify/ENA primary metagenome ERZ746982 (study PRJEB28758, sample SAMN06268862) | compost metagenome | isolation source: single cell | place: USA: California, Emeryville, Joint... | reverse complement strand
AAAGACAGCTTCGAGGAGTAGGATTTGAGAAACTAAGAGCAACAAACTTTGAACGCACAAGATTTGAAAATTTTTTTACCGCTCCCAATCCTTTGTTTTCTTACATAGAATGTTTTTACATCAATGCAAGCCTATCAGAATATTCTCAAATCTAAGAAGGCGGACCTCAATCATCCAAAAAAAGTACCCAAACAAATTTTTTGCGGTTAGTTTTCGTTACAGAATGTAGTGATTGCGTAGCAACAAAATCCCACTAAATTTATCTTTAAATAATTAATTGAGCTGTCAAGCTAATGAATTAATTAATGAAGTTAGTTATCTCGAACATTCCAAACAGCTAATGACGAACTGAACATTCTTTATGTACTGCCTATCATTCATTTCATTTTTCTATTCAATGCTTCTCATCACTTTTCCAATCAAAAATTTTAGAGAAAAGTGCTGATTGTTCAAATCATTCGGACAGGTTCACCAGAAGTTAAATGGATCATCAGTTTTTCTCTAGAATCTTAATAGAATAGAAAAAAGCAAACGTCATTAGTTTGCTTAAAGAGAAAATAACTGATTCTTTTGTAATTGTCAAAAATTAGAAGGAAATGGATAAATGTATATATAACGTGATGTTGTAATGCTTAATTATTAGGATCTTTGTCACGCGTATCATGGCTTCAAACTCCACAATTGTCTCAACATCTGATGCTTATTACAAATTTGTCTCAATGCCTGATGCTTATTACGGGTTCTTGTACAAAAATAAATCTTTTTAAAATTACACTTAACGCATCGAAGTGCTTTCTGATTAAATTAGGGTATTTACGTCTCAAATTATTCACCATCAAGAACCCATGCCAAAGAAAATCTCTGTGACTGATCTCCCAAAGCACAGGTCAATTTGCCAGAAAGATGATGAAATCAAGATAGCTTTTGGATGAGCGGTTATGACCTCAAGAATTAAAAAAAAAAATTAAAAAAGCAAGATCAATAAAAATTCGGGTTTGCACTAGCTTCACAACTACTCGACAGCTTTTTAAGATTGGTTAGGGGTTATTTGTATATATTGTTCAGGCTATGGCACAAGTAAACAAATACGTCATTTTTTTTTTACGTGGATTAAAAAAAAGGTGAGCCAACTAAATTATAATTACAAATATTTTTGATATGCGGATAACCAAAGAGTATCTTTTCTCAAAGAGATACCACCTCCTCGTCTTAGTACCCTATCCATATCTTTTCATTATTTTAATCATTCTTCATAGCCTGAGATCATTGCTGCCGGTGATGCTTTCACTGAGGAGCAACTTCAGTCACCTTCTTACAGAATCAAGTTCTTTGAGCATGTAGAACGTCTCATGCTCAAATGGAGTCCATGGAGATTCCAAATGGGCAGAATACGGAACTTCTACGTCCAGCTTGCTCCAATCCTGAACAAGATTGACGCAATGCTTGAATGGATTCTTAATAATATTGATGCTTTCAAGGAAAAAGAAGCGAAGGAGGAAAACTTCAACATTTTCATGAGAGCCCTCAACTTCTTCCATCATATTACAAGAGAACTCACTATTGGTGAGTTGAAACAAAGAGAGGATCAAGACATCCACACCACCTATCTCGATCGTCTTGTCAATTTCCTCAAGTATACTCAAGAACCGCTCTACATCCAGCGGCTATCAACTTTGGTCGCGAGATTCGCCAGGAAACTGATCCGATCTTCAGAGAAAGATGAATATATGAAGCCATTTTTCGATTATTTCAACTATGGATGGCCTTTTCTCAAGTTAATCTCCTCGCATTCATTTTTGCCGCAGAATGTAATCGATAAAGTGGATAAAGTCACTCGTGATACATTCAAGGCTGAGGAATGGAAAGAATACACTAATAATCTCCAATCCAAGGTCTCTGAAAGTGAGCTGAAAACTTACCTTGAAGAATCACATCAATACATTGATCCAAGAGCCTCAACTTGGAGTGAAGGAGACGAAGCTAAAGCTTTTAGACTCGCAGGAGAAGCTACTCTGCTAAAAACTCTTATCAGTGGCAGAACAACCGCATCTTTTGAGGTCACTGCCATCTGTTCAAGTGTGCTCTTGCTTCACGGTAATTTTTTGATACGTTATTTCAGTTTTTAATTCGAAAAACTTTTTTTTCTTACTAATTAGGAGGTTTTACACTCTCCAGCAAATTCTCTTCAAACGTTAAATACACTCAAAGCCATGAGGGAGTTGCAATTACTAATGGGACTGTCGGAGACGTGACTTTCAGAAAATTCCTTGATAGAATTGTAAAACACCTTAAAAATTTGAAAAACTCTCCAGCTTCCGTTCCTCCTCTCGAAGCTAAAATCCTCGTTCAAACTGTTGGATTATTCATCTACATGAGCCATAAATCAATGACACTCCTGGCTGAAAAAGATCGATACAACTCTGACAATGAATTCTCCAGCTTAATCAATGAGATGTTTTTGGCTCTTGGAGGAGATCCCAACGCCACCACAGATTCTCAATATGCGAAATCAAAGTACAACGACTTGAACGAGTTATTAGACCATTTGGCTTTCCTTCCACCTGAAGGAGACCTCTCGACAAGACTTTCGTATCTTGATAGCTATTCGAATTTGGGTGTTCACCACCTCGCACTTGAAGCTTTTGGAAATCTCCAAAGCTTGGGAAAATCACTTCGAGATGAAGATTCCTATCGAGGTGACAAGTACTGGTTCAATAGCCTTACTCCACTTGTAAAGAAACGATTGGGAGGTGTCGAATTGGATGGCTACTTCTCAACGCAGCTTCCAGATTACTGCCTTCAGGTTCAGATAATCTGCACTCGAAGAGATGATCAAAGTCATGGTCAGCTAAGCACAAATCTCTCAGCCTGGGCATCAGAGAAGTGCGTGAAGAATTTCGAAAAAATCGTGAAGGAAGGCCCTCTCGACACCTTGCTGAAAGAATCGCCTCGAAAGGAATATGCGAAGGACCAACTTGTGAACTATTACATGGGATGGCATATGCTGTGGTTCCAATCTTTCTACGACGCGGCTTATTCACACGAGTACTCTCTTTGGATGAGCTCTGATGTTCTCAACCGCGACAGCATCAAGCAAATGATAAAACCAGATTATTTCTTAAATGTGTTTAATGTCGAAGAGTCAGAAGCATTGGATCCTCAGAAGAAGGAACTTATGGGATTCTTATTCTTCTTGGGCCTTACCTACATCTTCGACGTCGTTATCTACGTTGATGAGGATGAGAAGGCTAAGTCTCTGGCTACACTGGCTTCTTATTACTTCAACCCGAAAATGGTTGACTTTTATTTCCTTTATCGGTTGAACTATTTCCTGAAAGAGTATTCCGAAACCAATCTATCTCATAAACTGCTCGACACTACTTTTGTAAAACGAGCGCAACTCTTGGATATCTGGTTCGGTGACAATCTCTTCGAATGTGACTCTGGCCCAGCAATGACTATTGGAGACAGAAGATGGCCATCGCAAGATGGATATTCTAGGTGGTGGGCAATGCCAGTGATCAGTCCTTATTTTGGTGTTTACCCCTACTTTGCTCAAGGCTACAACCAAGAATCAGAAAGATACGATGAGGGCACGACTCCAGGCATCATTGCTAAATTCCAAGAGATGACGAAAAAAATGCAAGAACGCGTTGATAAATTTAATGATCTTGCAATAGGCGTCCTTCAAGGAAAGATTGATCCGTTATCCCTCGGAGTCTTCCAACGCCGTTTGGAAACCCAATTGGGAATGTATCCAGATATCTATGAAGCTTGCAAGTGGCATTTTAGACAGAATGAAAGAAAAACTTTCGGACAACAAGCTTTGAAAATACTTAACAAGGACCTCGGCATCCTGGGAGAGAAAGACAGGTTCTATCAAATCTTCCACGATAGAAATAACTTGAAAACCACCATGTTCGACGCTAAAGGATTCCAAGAAATTGTTAGTCTCATCAATAGCTTGGGCGAAAACGCCCTCAAGGTTTTCTCGGATCCAAAGGACGTGAGCTCTCTGAGCAAGAAGGAAATAGACAACATTGCCCAACTCAATTATTATTTCATGAACTTCGATCAGAGCTATGAGAAGAGCAATAGTGACCTTGAAAAATACCAACAAACGGTCGTAAAAATATATACTGATGAGAAATTTAACCCGTCTGAGTTGATTGATGCCTTCTATAAGCTGATGTCGCTTTCTGTTCCCATTGAAGATAAAAGTTCAATTGAGTTCCCAGAATTTTCGCTGATTCCTAAGAGTAATTTGACGAAAAAAAGCTTAGAAAACTCGCTACTAGGATATCTGCTTTATGCGTTCATAAGAGAGGACGAGAACCCCAACAAAGAAGTCATTGGCAGAATCTTTGAGGCACTTAATTCTCGCCTTGACTCCGTACTCAGCGAGCTTAATAATCTCTCAACATCTAGCAATGAAGCTCAAATCAGCTCTACCCTCACGAATATCTCTCGCTGGATCGGCTTGACCAATATCCTAGGAGGCATACTCGGCGAAAGAACTGATAATTGGGGTAGCGAGTCAGCTTACAAAGGATGGAGTGATTTCATCTGCAATAAAAATCTCGTGAATAAGCTACCAAAGCTGATTTCTGTATTGGAGGAGAAATTCAAAACGCTTAGTTCAAACCTCCCAAAAGACGCTGAGAAGAAAAAAATCGACCTCTTGTACTCCATTGTGAAGCTAGGTTCAAATATTAAGTCGAAAGTGTTTTCGAATAACACTTCTGAGGTTGCAAAGGAAATTAACGACATGTCTCTTTCACTTGAAGATAAGAAAAATGTGATTGCTAACCTAGCAGCAGCGTTGACTGAAATGTTTTTGAACCTCAATCTTTCGGATCCGATAACTCCTCCCGAAATTCGCAGCTTAATTCCGTCTGAATACAATGAGAAAATACTCTCTCTTCTTGTAACAGAAGAAATACCTGAGGAGGTTCCTGAAGATGAAAAACAAGAAGAAGGCGAAAAACCAGCAGAAGGCGAAGAAAACAAACCTGAAGAAGGGGAAAAACAAGCAGAAAGTGAAAATAAGCCGGAAGAAGGCGAGCAAAACCAAAACAAAACAGAAGAAAAAGATAAACTCTCCGAAGAAGATATCAAAAAGCAATATTTCAATTCATGGAGGAAATTTATTACCGCTAACTATCGGCAATTCATCTCACAGCTTTTATTGGCGTTCTCCAAAGCGAGCTCCTCAACAAATTCTACCTTTGAGGAGGCTGTGAAAGCCGTCTTCATGACTGGAATCTCAAAAGAAAAACATTTCCAGGAATTCATCGAAAGCTTGCATAAGGAAGCAGAGCGTGTGTTCGAAGCCTTTACAAAGGAAGGTCTCGGAAAACTAGCAGAGTTGAAGACCGATTTCCTTCCTAAGGTTAACTCAAATCAAAAATCTGGAATAAACAGCCTTTTCAGCACTGTCTTTTACTCTCAATTCCATGAAAAAGTGCTGAAAGCGGTTCCCGAAGAGCACAGAACATTTGTCCCTGCAACTCTCAGCGAGGAAGTATTGTTTGCGTCTTCATCTGAAATCAATGTTAAATTTACATCTCTTCTTGATGAGAAAGCATTAGCTTTATACAAGAAAGGCACCGAACACGTTTTTCCTTTGGGATTAAAAGTCTTCACGGAGAAACCATCCGAAAACAGACTCAAGAAGAATGCTGAACTTTATGAGACACCTTCGAATGAATTCCATGCTGCTCAGTTGAAGGACATTGAGTTGATCTATCAAGAAGCAAAGAAAGCGATTCTTAACGGTTCTATCTACACTGAGTATGCGAAGAGGCTGGATTGTGCTAACCTGCTCATTACGATGATATGGAGCAAAGAGTATGCAGAAAAGGCGGCGGCTGACGGAATATTCGAGCATATTTTCAAACTCGAAGGAACAGTCAATACTACTATCTTGCCTTTCATTGTTGAGATGGCCATTGGAGACCAGATCCCTCTAGAAAACAGAATTGAAATGGCTCTAAAAGCAGCTTTGCTAAGAGCGGCTTCTGTGAAAGAGCTTGTGAGCCATGACACCATCGTAGGCTTAAAACCACTGCTTTTGGAGCGCCCTAACCTTTTCAGAAAGATCTATCAGGAATTATTCACGGCTAAAGAGCTTTCAAATGCAGAGGAGAAATCGACTAGCGATTACTCTGTTACTCTTAAGTCTGGACAAGGTAACTATAACTATTCGACTCTTGCATTAACTTTCAATTTAAATTATGTAGATTGGACCTCACTGAGCCAGGGCGGAGATAGCATTGTTGAATATCTTAATAATTCGCTCAGTCAATTATCTAAGACAATAGTTAAGCAGCTGGTCGATGCAATCGTCGTTCAGAATGAAAAGATTTGGAGAGAGATGGTTCTCAAAGACCAAAAGAGCTTCTCTGATTTTAAAAATGATTCCGAGCTCTCTCTACAGCTTGATCATTTGCAGCAGAGTCTCCTTCTCATGAATTTGCTTTTGAGGAAATACCCAGAGCTAAGAGCTTTTGCCTCTGAAATCAAAGTCTCAACCCATATTTTCGATACTACGACTATCGACTACAAGGAGCTGTCAGCCCCACAAGAGCTTACTTTCTTTGACTATGCGATCCTTGTTATTCAACCACCGTCATTCCCATTGAATGCCGGTATTGTTACTAGCTTCTTCGAGAGAGGCACTACCGCATTTACACTCAAACAAGGTGATGAAGTCATCACAAGTCATGAATATTTCGCAAGACTCGCGATTCAGAAATGCTTGAATGCGCTTCGTGTGCTGTCAGATAACAAGGAGCTAGAAATTTACAAGAGACGCCAATTGAACTACGTCTACGCTCAAACGATCCGTAATGCTTTAAGAACCAACTGGAAAGCTTCCAGATACGTTTCGCAGACTAACCTCGAGACCATTTCTCAACTCGAAGAGATTGTAGCGGACAATCTCTCAAAAGGAAGAACTTTGGCAGATCTTTTCGAATTAACTGAAGTCCTTAGAATTCAAGTCCATGATCAAATGGTGAATGCTTACGCTCATCTCAATCTTCCGAACGCCCAAGAGTATTTCCTCAGAACCTTCGTTGAGTTTACAAAGGAAGAATATGCTTGTATAAGAAGCATTTTCCATTTCGATAGAGAATACAGCAAGCTGGATAACTACACCAACAAAATTGAGTCCAACTTCAAGGACATCCACTTAGCTTCAAAGATCGATGAATCAAAAAGTGGTCCTTTGAAGGTGACGAGTATTGAAGACCCTGATAGAAAAGCTTTGCTCGTGAAAAATATCATTCAAGGCAGCAAGCTCAGCAATAAACTAGCCTTCTCTACTGGATGTCCATGGGATGCTTATCTCAAGAATCACGGCGAGACTTCAACTCTGACAAATTCGGCTCCAGGGTCAGACCCATTCCGAAAGATGTTTGAGATGTTCCGTGGGAAAAACAGCGATCTTGCAAATTCCGCAGGAGCAATATTAACTTACGCTGATACAGATCTCGGCAAAGTTACGTCCAGCTGGGATCTTAATTTCACTCGTGAGATTCAAGATAAACGTCCAAAACCAAAAGAGTAATATTCTGATGGCTCTGTCACTTTATCTTATATAAAATTAGCTTCTTAGATGATATCATTCAAAAAGTTCATCCTGAACTCAAGGGACTCAAAGATCGCAGTACTAATGCCACCATCGCCATTGAATTTAATCTATTTCCATAGAAAAACAAAAAACTCACGAAGATCAGATGAAACAACTTGATGAACTCGTTATGCAGAAGCTCATTGGCGAGCCAAAACCTGAACAAGACGACGATCATGATGAATACGCTCCTTACAGACTGTTCACTGAGCAAGAAGCCAAGAATATCTCAAAATTGCGAAACAAGATAGAGGCCCAACTTGATGCAATCACGGAAAAGAAACTCGTTGAAACTTTCTTTTCAACCATGGCTTCAAAAGAAAGAATCCAAGAAATCTACCTCCAACAAGTGGACCCTGAGCTCAACAAATTCATCTTCAATCTTGAAACAGATCTGGAGAAAACTATCGCACTCTTAGCATTGAATGATATGTATGCTGGTACCCTCTGCCAGACCTTGAGAGAATACAGAGAAGATTGCTTTATGAGGCTTCGCAGCAGAACTGACGAAGGAGAAAAATGGACAAAATACTTTAGCGCAGGCGATGCGATCCCTAATGAGCAAGGTGAAGAGAAAAAGGATGAAGAATGCGAAGAAGAAACTGCTGAGCAACCACCGGAAGAGGAATTTGGTTTTGAGGAGCCACTGCTCGATGAGGAAGAATACATTATCACCGGCCAAGAAGAAGAAGTAAATCCATTCTGGGCTTGCCACGTGTGCACCTTGGAAAATCCTGAGGGCGTTGATAAATGCGAGGCTTGCGAGACTCCACGACTGCCCAAGAAAATAGAAAAGGTTAAAAAAGAGTATGAATTCTATATTGGCAAGGGATTTGATAGAGAATTCTACCCTGAAAAAGACTCATTGTTCAGCAATGACACTGAAAAGCAGAAAGTGTTTAAGCAATTAGCAAGCTTTTATCTGAATAATAAAAAATCTGAGGAAGCTCGTCACAGTCTCCCCTACTCTTCGCATAAATTCTTGGAGCACTGGGTTATCAACTACATGCTCAATCCTCCAGAAAAAGATACTCTGAAAGAGCATTTCGTGACTCTTCTCACTAATCTTGCCGCGAATCCACTCAATGAGGTCAGAATTTTTGATATTATTCTGACACTCTATTCCATCGACCCAGAAGACCAAGCTTTATTGAAGGAATTCAACACCTACTTTAATATCAAACTTACTAAGGATGAATTCAAGGCCAAAATCCGAACTTTCGGCGAAAATTTGATGAAAATATTGGATAAATACCTCCATAATACAGTCGAAAAACGAAACGCTCTTCAATTGGAAAACTTTGATGAAGTCGTGGCAGCCACAGAAAAGCTCGTTGGAGTGCTCCCCTTTAAAAATAAAGTAAAAGTCTACACTTTGGTGAATGCTCCAAAGAACGTATGGTCCGAAATTTGCAAGAAGATCTTAGAATCTGGTGTGACCAAGCAAAGTGTTGTTGAAGAGGCTGTTAACCTAATTGTCAAGTCTGAGCTAAAAGACTTGTCTCCTTACGACCGCACTCCACAGGAAACATCAGCGTCAGTACAAGGCACCGTTGATAGCATGATTGGGCTGCCCAAACATTCTCGTGTGAAGAAAAGCCTTCACACTAAGATTTTGTTCTGCCTTGAAAGCAATGAAGTTTTCTTCAACTTCTTGGAGCTTTTACAGAAAGAATACGCATCCAACATTGAATCCGCAAACTCAATGCTTAGTGAATGGGTTTCGCAGTTCAAACAGATCGCCAAAGGCGAGCTTGACAAAGCAGAGATAGAGAAGATACTAAAGAATATTTACGAAGACAGAGATATACTGAAGAATCAGCTCCTCATACAACTATTGGCAAAACAATCTGAAAATATTGCTGCTAGTTTGAAGAAAGCCGGCGACAATTTCACTGCAGAGCAGAGGACGTTATGCTCCACCCTCAAGACCATGCTTGCGGGACTTCTTGACAATCAAGGGTTCAAGAGTATGTACTTGTATTCCATCCAGGTCTTCGAGTTAATTGAAGGAATCAAAAAAGGTAGTGATGAAGCTATCGGAGACCTCTCTCAGCTAGAAACGCTTCTTGATTTGATCATTGATATGTACCGTGTCTTCCGTGTACACGGAGCCTTGCAAGAAATCGGCGAGAGAATGGTATACCTCGCTTCCAAGCATCCAAGCGGCCAAACAATAACTGATCCCATTGAGTACGTAGTAGAAGAAGAAAAGAAACCTTCAGCACCTAAATTCGGAAGAGTAGCTACAAAAGGCGAAGATCATCTTTCCACTAAGGCAGAAGACGAGTTGGGCGCGTTGCCAGGATTAGAAAGATCTATGACCTCGATTAGAGAGTCTGGAGTCGTCAAGTATGATGAGATGCTCATGAGAATGAGCCAGAAGGCGAGAACTCTTCTTCAAGAAATCAAATTGTCAAAGCTTCCAGGCTCGGACTTCGTCCTTGAAATCGCTGTGAAAAGAGAATATGAAAGATTCGTGCAGTTCCCTTGGCTGCTGAGCTTTGATAAAAAACTCGAAATTTTCAATATGTTATGGAATAAAGAAAGGGACCGTCTTTATTCATACACATTAGGTAAATTTATACATTTTGCTTTCACTTTGAATATCATCCTCTAACTCACTAGAGTTCGTTGTCCGAAGACCTTATATAGTGAGAGATAGTAAACGCCAGCTAGAAGTTTTCATTGGACAGCGTCCCTCATCGAGAATTGCAAACACGGAGTTTAAGGTCAGCTTCTATGGCGAAGCTGGCGTCGATGTTGGTAAAATGAAAATAGTTATGGACATCATTTAATGTTATGAAACAAAGGTGGGCTAAGAAACGAATGGCTTTCTCTTGTATGCAAAGAATTGTTTGAACCCTCACTCGGTCTATTCCAGAAATCAGAAAATGAGACAAGCATTCAGCCTGATCCAAAATCTCGTGTTATCCCAGGCTATTTGTCCTACTTCCACTTTGCTGGCTGCATCGTTGGTTATGTACGAATAATACAGCCAGAGTCAAGTGCTCTAACATTTTTCTTTTTTAACTTAGGTGGTTGCCAATAAACTCACCATCCCAGCAAACTTCACTCGCTCGTTCCTCAAACTCATTACAGGTATCAAATTCTAGATTGTTTCGCCAAAATCACTTACGAAATTCTAGATCGTGAGGTTGCAATCCCTGACTTAGCAGATACTGACCAGCAGCTCATGAATTCTATTGAATGGATGATGAAAAATCCAATTCAAGACGTCCTTGATCTAGATTTTACCTACGAAACCGAATTCTTTGGAAAGAGATACACAATCAGTCTGAAAGACCCTGGTGAACCAAATGAACCTGTGACTGATGAAAACAAGAAGGATTATGTCAAGAGACTCATCTATCACAAACTCGTCAAAGAAATCGAGGGTCCTATTAATGCCTTTAAGCAAGGATTCCACCGTTTTGTTAATCCAGAATACCTGAAAGTTTTCTCGATAGCTGAGCTCGATAAACTCATCGCGGGAGATCCAACCATCGACTTCGAGGATCTCAAGGCAACTGTTCTATATGAAGGAGGCTACAACGCAGAATCAGAGCAAATTGTGTGGTTCTGGGAGATTGTAAAGGAGTATGACCAAGAAAATCTTTCTGCTCTTTGGTTCTTTGCAACAGGTACATCGAATCACACCAATTTCCTTTGAGATGCGAATTTCATCTATCTAGGATTATCTCGAGCTGTTCCTGGAGGATTCAAAAACAGACCACTCACAATTCAAAAGACAAGTGACCCAGAGGCCTCACTCCCTAAGAGTCACACCTGGTAAAGCGAATTCTTTATTGGATCTCCCCTAACTAATTTGCGTAGCTTTGCTA
>ENA-UOTX01002020-UOTX01002020.1-compost-metagenome-genome-assembly--contig:-NODE-2020-length-11486-cov-5.078272_pt1 | contig 11486 bp, 18 predicted proteins | sample MGYA00238143_ERZ746982 | MGnify/ENA primary metagenome ERZ746982 (study PRJEB28758, sample SAMN06268862) | compost metagenome | isolation source: single cell | place: USA: California, Emeryville, Joint... | reverse complement strand
GTAGTTAGTTGTGAGTTTGGCAAACACACCGATATCGTTAGATTTCTCAAATTGAACACGAGTCGCCATGATTGATGCTTGTCTATTGTGCTTGTTGTTGAGCGAGTTTTAGCTATTTTGTTTTTTGATAATTATGAAACTCTTTATATAGTAAGAGAAGTGAATGAGATTTGAGCCTCAGGTCAGAATCCGGTCAGTTCTGAGCAGGTTGACCCAACGAATTTCAATTGGTATAGCCAATCAAATCCTGAAAATGGATTCCTCATTCTCCTCATTGGGCGGCAAGTCCATTGCCTTCTATCGAGTTCCATGATAGATGACACCTTGTTCTATGTGAAGGGTGAACGATTCCAATGCAATGCGTTTGTAATAATCTGAGTGAATAAGCGGTCTAAGCTATAGTTCGTAGGATAGCAGATGGTTGATTGGGCCTGCTAGGAGCAAGTTCATGAAGACGGTATATTAATTACTAGCTCTTCTTGGAAGATTATTGCTTTATAAGGAATGCTGTATTAGAAAGAAAAGCTGTGACGTTACTATTGATGTGTGACACTTAAATGGGCAATTTCCAAGCGTAACAAAGAGAATCACGCAATGGCAATATCAATATTAAGCAATATGAAGATGGATGTGAGCCAATCGCCTAAATGATGAAAAATTCCACTTTTTACACATGGATAGGGCATTTCCTGCTAGACTCTGGGTATTTTTAATCTTCACACCACAGAAAAGAGCTTTCCACATAGAAGACTGCTAATGGCTCGCTTTCTAATAAATCGAAATCGAATATCATTAATTTTTTTTCCTTAGCAACATTCTAAGGAACAATTAAGTCAAATCATCCTCAGCTTGGATGGACCAATGCACTGGAAACTATTTCAGCATGAAGCCCATTAGTGTTTTAAAGCCTACTGGCTCATTATTGCCATGCTGCAACTCTTGGCAAGTCGTTTCGAATTGAAAACTACACGCAAATTACAATTCTGTTCGCTTCTCATCAGAATTTTATTGTACTATTAATATCTCAATTCAAATTGTACTAAAAATAACACAGAGTCATCTCCGCCAAACCCAAAATAGAACAGGCCTGCCAGTATAAATTCCCATGGACTTCGCAATGAAAAGATATAAAAACAAATAAAGTCCACTTAACTCTCAAATTTTCACACACAATCTCTCACAAACAAATGACTGACTTTAACCCAATCGATCTCCTTAAGGAAGAAATGGAAAACGATGATACTATAGTCAGAATCAACGCTATGCATCGGCTAAAAACAATTGTCACTTTAATCAACGACAATACCTTTAAGAGTCAGATCGTTCCTTATCTCCAAGGTATTATACCTCTTCAATTCAATTTTAAGAACACTAACTCATAGGATTGCTGAAAAAAGAAGAAGACGAAGTCTTACTCGCTATTGGCGAGGAATTAGGAAGTAATTCCTCTGGTTTTTTATTTATCATCACCCTTTTACAGAAGTGAGCAGCCTCTTACCTGCTAGTTGCATTAGCATGCTTCCAATCCTCGAGTCTCTGTGCTCGGTCCAAGAGCCTGTAGTGACAGATGCGGTATATTTCAATAACGGCATTATTTATATTTTTCAAATTCAATAGAGCGTTCATTCTCTCTTAACAATTGCCAACATGATGAAAGATAGTGAACTTCAAGACGTGTTTATTCCTATGGTATCTATTTTCACATTACAGCCCATTCTTTTCGCAATCGATAGGTCATGCGACTGTCTGAGGGTTTCGACTTCTGGCAGAAAGTCTCTGCGATCAATATGATGACTCCTGTCTATCTCAGAGCTGGCCTGAATAAAGATAAAATCAAACTGTAACTTTCCCATCGCGTTTCTGCCGATAACTGTCGACTTAGAAAATTCATTGAATTATCACGCGAAGAGACTCCGCAGATACGAAGAGCGATCGCAAGCAAGATCGGAGTATCCCATCTCTATTTTTTTCAGATGAAAATGACAATTAATTGAAGGAATTCGCTTCAGTCCTCAATAAAGAGACCGTTCTCGCAGATATTATTCCTGTTTTGAGAGAGCTTGCTCTAAATGATAGGGTAGACTACTGGCCTTAGCTTCATTATCTAACCTATGGTTATTTTATTATAGGATCCAGTAAGAGTGTTGTGCTTAGAGGGGCTTGCGACGGTCATTAAGCTTCTCACTAAAGACGAGAACAAGATACATATTCTGCCATTGATTTTTGCTGCTAGTGAAGACGACTCCTGGAAAATCCGTCACGCGCTTTCAAAGAATCTGCCCTTCATCGCTGAGGCTTTAGGAAAGGAGATTTGTGAGGGATTTTTGGCTCAAATTTTCACTACTTTGCTGAAGGATTCGGAAAACGAGGTCAAAGTTGAAGCTGTGTTTAGCCTTTCGAAATGCTTAACCAGACTTCCTGTTGACAAACTCAGTGCCTTCTTGCCTCAGATACAAGCGCTAGCTAGGGACAAAAACCCATCTGTCAAAAGTAAACATATTTGCGGGTTCAAATGCTGATTGTAATTTGTTCAAATAGTTGGAATTGTTGAAGTTTTGGCGAATTTCTCGAGAATCATTGGCAAAGAAATGACAATGCAGAAACTCTTTCCTACCCTCATCGAACTAACCGAGGACATAAATTATGATGTTAAAATCAGGTATTTGTTCTTTGAAGCCTCATGAAAATATCTAAAACCCAAATCTAAAGTGCGTTACAGGCTTTCGTTGATTTTTCCAAAGTGATAGACACTGATATTATCTCTCCTTTATTGGCGAATTCTCAAATGCTCTTGGCCGAAATCAATTGGAGAGTACGAGCTGCTGTTTACGAGACATTACTGGGAATCACCATCCATTTCAAACGAGCAGATTTGTTCACAACAACCATCCAGCCCATGTTTTTGGGATGTTTGAAAGATCGAGTGCAGACGATTAGAGAGTTCGGAATCAACAGTATAAGAGTAAGGATTTTTTTGGAGGCATGTGTTGTTATACTTTTCTTATTGATAGACACTGACTCAGATCTTCCCAAGCGAAGGGATGTTCAGCAGCTTGGCGCCAACGATACTTGAGCTGCTCAGCAAAGACAATAATTACCTTATCCGCATAACTGGTTTACATTGCTTGAAGGTTAGTGATAATCTCTAGTGCTCTACTAATATCACTACACTTATAGGCAGTAAGCGAGAAATTATCGGCAGAGGTTGTGATCTCGAGGGTTCTGCCTACGTTGATAAGCAGTGCGAAAGATCCTGTTCCGAATGTCAGAGTGGTTGTAGTTAAGATATTAAAGGGATTAGCAGCACAAAAGAACTTGACGATGAGCAGCCAAATTAAGCCGTAATTTTTACCCGCAGTGTTATGCTGTAACTGATAATGATGGTTATTTAGTGTTCTTGAAGAGTTGCGCAATGATGAAGACAAAGATGTGCAATATTTTGTTTTTGAAGCGTTACTGAGTTTCTAGAGTTGATTGGTGTCTATATTGAAAGCAATAGAGTAATTCTATATTTGTTCTTCTCAAGTTTCAATTGAATTTTTGTGTTGTTGCATGAGCGAAAAGTTTCTCTAAAAGCAATTCAAGCCCGCTTCTCAGTTGATGTTGTAGCGAATATGATCTATTGAATTATTGAACAGTTATAGTTGGAAATCAGCAATTATCAATTTGTTCTGCTTAACCCTTATCTTATTTTTGAGATATCTGAATATGAGAGAACACCGATCCAATTTGTTCTGAAAATTTTAAAATCCCACAAAAAATCTCATAGATGTCGGAAAATTAAGCGCCTTACCTTGGAAAGTCTGTGAATACCTTGCTTCAATCTTGACTAACAGCGCTAGATGACAAAAACCCGCTCCATTGGGGTCCCTATATATAAATATATATATATTTTTTTTTATCGTCATCTAAAGAGAGACTCTCTGAAGCAAGTAGATATGCAATTTAGATCGTATCCAAGAGAGCAACAATAAGAAATAAGTAAATACTAAAATGTGTATCTATCTTTTACACTTCATTGTTAAACTCGAGTATCTCGGGTTTACCGAAATACACGCTTTTGTTGTTGTAGTTGTTACTCACCCCATATGTCCCGGATTCGCCGGAACACATGAGATCTTTTATCATATGCACCGAATAAGGGAGTATACAACTATATTTTATTACAAAAGCGGGTATTTTTTCCCTTTCTAAACCCAAGTAAATACCTATGAATAATTCGTATTTGATTTGCATAAAGAAAAGTGAGGCAACTTTTATTAGACGAGTGAACATTTTAGAGATAAATAACGAAAATTAGCAAGAGGAAATGTATCAAGAAGAGAGGGCCAAAAAAACACAAAAAACACAAAAAAAACAGAGAAAAATAGAGGAATCGATTTGAATCGTTAGATGCTTTATTTCATCTCAAAGATACAATAAATTACAATTAAGCAAAAAAAATATTTGCATCATCCCTCGAAGTACTTACTCTCTTTATTTAGATGGAGTATATTAACCCAGCTTCACTTATGAATTTATTCGGACAATCACTGTACCCAATGCATTCAAAATATTTCTTTGGTGAAGTCCTTTCTAGAAATTTCATGTCTTTAATGGCTTCACTCATGAATTTGTCAATATTTTTTATCATGCTGAGTGATGACTTCCTTTTTTCCTTCAAACGGCAACATTGAATTCGAACGAAGCTGCGCAGGCTGCTGCTTTTGCCGATCACAAAACTATTCATTATACTTCATTTCAAAATTTCCGTTTACTTTAATTCCTGATATAATTTACCGCATCTCCTCTTAATCCTGGCAGACGCCATTCTACATTAATCAGCATGGCAATATTGCCCTTAAGCAGAAGTTACCTACATCGCAAATACATCGATTAAATTCGCCAACTCTTTCAAATAACTTTCGCTCTCATTTATTTCAAATTTAGAATAAAAAATTCGAAGCGAGTATGGGATCTGTGCTTGCACTACTAAAGCCTAATGTCAACCAAAAAAGAAGTTGTCCGCTTTTAAATAGTAAAAACGCCTTTTTCTTCTCATCTCAGACTGTCTAGTCTCTCTCTCTAAGCTGCGAGAGTTCCATGGTTCATTTAAGAGCATATGCGACAATTTTTCAATCGGCCAAACCGAGTTTGAACAAATATTTGGCGCGAATCAGTCATCATTTGAAATCTGGGACACCAATAACAACGGCCTGGTGGATGCTCTAGAATTATTCAGCGGTTTAATCGTCCTCGCTGATGCCAAGTTCGAAGATAAAATAAGATGTAACTGCAAAATCATCATTTGTTTTTCTCAATCTCCCTTGCAAAAATCAAATCCCATTCAAAACGCTTCCTCTAATCCCATCATCCTTGAACCTAGTTCTTTTTGATCTCTTCGACTTCAACGAACTAAACAGTTTGTCCCCCATCGATATTGAGTTCATGCTTCACTGCAGTTTGGTTTCAATTCTTAAAATATACGCTGTGAAATCAGAGATCGATCAGGAAGACGTGAATAAATTCGTAATGACTTCGTTTTCTGAGGACCTTCGAGTGAATATCAGTCAATTGCTAAAGTAAGTGCGGAGATATGGCAAGTATTAATCTGTTTTGGCAGATGGTGCTCGAAGACACCGGAAGTACATGAATTCTTCACGCTGATTCAGAAGGATGGACCCGTCGCGAAGGCTGTAGCAGGGAATAATGAGATCAACAAGCTCAATTTCTTCGAAAAGGTGAATATTTTCAATCAGAACCGAATGGAAGCGTAATGGGTTTGATAGTACATTAAAGACCGATACAGGCAAAAGGGCCAGGGCGGTCCCAAAAAATTCTTGGAGAACCGAGCGATTGGCCAGATTATTAACAGCAAAAAGATACAGACGAGAATAGATTACCTTTCAAATCTAATCTCACGAGCACAGACGACCCGTGTCTATGAGAGTACCATTGCATGATTCAGCTGGATTCATTATAACGTTATTCTAGCGGGAATACAAGACGTGGTCGCAAAGCTCAACTGGGTTTATGGTTTTCGGTGCGATGACGTGAAACGGCCTCTGAACTATTTCCCACCGTAAGAGCTCTCGTGGTTTTATTGGATTGCTGAATCTTGTATATAGTCGAGGAATATCCGGGTCACCAGAGAAGATTGTTTATTTCACCGCTTGCATTATCGTCGTCTTCTACCCCAAATCCAACGAGCAGGCCCATTACGTCGAGCATGAGGTATTTTTATTATTCAATGAGGAATGGTGCTAATTATATACTCGATCATGGCTTTATTAGAGAGAAATTATAAGTTTAGCCACCTCGAAAACTTCCTCATTAGTTGTCTCAGGAGAGCTTGGAAACAACCCTTCAATCCACGTCTGGGATTCCGACACCCTCCAAAATATCACAGTTATTTGCGGGATCCATGAGCGAGGTGTGCATCTCCTATCCTTCGTCAAAAACGACGAGATGGTGGTCACCTGCGGCCTTAGAGAGGACTCGCCAATCATAGTCTACAGCGTGAAAGATTCCTCGCTGCTTTTGAGCACTTACGTAATTTTTCTTGAATTATACTGATACTCATTGAGTTATATAGGTCTCCGGCTTCGCTCTGGAGCTCTTCACCATTGATTCGTATATCGGAGAGGCAAATTTCAAAGGAGAGTCTTTATTGCGAGACTTCCTTCTAAAGGAACAACAAAAGCAGCTTACCCACGGCAGCCTTGCAGACGAATCGTTTTTCATCGCAACAGCTGACTCCTTCATTCATTACAGATTAAAAGACGGGAAGTTCGACCCATACGAGAACAAGCTTAAAGAAGTCGAAATCGATAGCTTGCTTAGCTGCTGCTACGCGTTAAGGATCAATTTGAACAATCCAAGTATGAAAGCTTTTGCAAACGAAGATGATAAAGGCGATGTTGTGCTCACTGGCCATGTCAACGGGTCAGTATACGCATGGGAAAACGACCAACTTAGAGGAGAGGTCTGCAAGTGCAAAGGCGAGATTCTCTGCATTACCAGCTTTGATCTTGGAGTCATTATTGTCACGGACTCTTCGTATCTAGTTCTGGTAGCAACAAAAACTATATGGCGTTTGATCTAACAAATTCTCATTCTAGTATGATTTTGAGCTCAAGAATAACATCATGGAGATCGACCTCTGCTCCTTGCAAATGAAACTCAGCAGTCTCAAAGTCGCCACAGTGGTCGCGTATCAAAATAAAGCGTTCGTTGCAACGATTGAAGGAGATGTAATTGAATTGACCTTCACTTGCAAGAAGGAACCCTTCAAAAATCAGTCAAAATACCGATTTACCGTAATAAGAGCCATTAACCATTGAAAAAGAATGTTAATTTTGGTTTTAATACTATAGGCGAGAAGAATTAACAACATTTGCAAGCTCAATGGAAACATGAAGGCCTTGACTATTATGGAGAGGCCAGAAGACACGATAATCTACGCATCGGGTGACGCTGCCATCGTTTACGCATTCTCCGTGGAAAATCATGACATCGTTGACGTTTGGGCTCACAGCGAAAACATCACGGCGATGGATTGCGTTTCTTTTGAGGACGGCGGTACCGCCTTCGCTTTCGGGTCGGCCTCAGGCAAAATACATTTAAGGTAAATTAATTTTCTTCAAACCTAGCGAATACCACTATTGACCAGGTTTGACTGGGAAGAATACCCTCGAGTGTTTGACTGTGGAAAGCAGATTCTTGATCTGAAGTTCTCTCACGACGCTGGATACTTGGTCAGTGTGAGCGAGAGCGGCATGCTGCACATCTTTACGCTGATCAACAACTCCTATTTCCAGAACGTCCCAAAGAAAATAGCATTCGATAATGAATGCCCAATTTCTGTCAATTTCACCGACGATAATAAAATACTTCTCATCGGAACGAGCCACCGAAACCATTATACAGGTAATCTTGCCATTATTCCAAAATTACTCATGAAGGAGTTCATTTCTAGTTGATTTGAGCGATCTCAAGCACAAAAACATCAACGCAGAGACCGAAAGGATAGATTTCTCTTATTTGAACGTCCGCTACCCAGTCCATCAGAAAAACTTCGCCTCAGGCATGCTTCCAGCCGCCTTTGGCAAGAGAATGAATGGGATAATCATGAGCGATGAGCAAGGAAATATTTTCCTTTGGAAGGACAAGGACAGCATGATTAATAACTGCGGAAGCTATCTCAAGGGCCACAGCTCATTGATTTCTCAATTCGTCGAAGCAAAAAATATGCCCTTCTTTTTCTCGCTCGGCAGCGCTGATCACACGCTGCTCGAATGGAAAAGTACCATCTCCAGCTATTCTACTGACGCTTATTGCATATTCTAGTCGAGCCTGTTATTGATGAAAACGAGTTAAATCAAATGGGAGAGGATCGAGATGGCAACAAGCTCAAAAAGGAGATGGAGTTAGACGATGTGATTCTCAGAGAATTCAATTTCTGCTTCTCTACGTCGGTTATTAATGAAAAATGCAAAGGTAACCTAAGACTTATGGGGGTTTTTCATTTAATGGTCTCTTCTCTGTTTTTTAAGATTCAATGATTGCGGTCCGAGGCACGACGAGTAAAAACCTAAATACGATGCTTTTCGATGCAGTGCCTGCATTCGACGAGAGCAACCTCCTCAAAAAGAGAGCGCCGTCAGTTTCCGTCTATCTACAACACGTGTTCGGCTTTCAAGTGAGTTTAAGTACATGGCTTCTTGCTTAACGGTGATCATTAGGCTTATGAACGAAGAAAGACACTTTGTTACGCGGTTCTTCCGAACTCTGGGGACGGCACCAGCAACATCAGGAAAAGGAGATTTTCGACCAAGAAGCCCATGGATACTGCTATCTCAGCGATTCAAGTGCAAAAGAAGGCCACTCGCATCGGAAACATGATGAATCCGATGGAATACACCACTCAAAAGCCACTGAATACTTCTAAGCAGATCGAACTGGTCCCTTATGATGAACCTTATGAGAACAGCGATAGATTCTTCGTGTATTTTATCAGCAGAATAGCGGTAGTATATGATCCCACAGTCAACGAGCAGCGGTTCTATGAGGGTCACAAAGCAAAAATCACGGCCATTGCTATGCATCCTTCGAGTAAGAAAGACATATTATCGACATGAGAAGTAATTTATTCAACCTTCTTTAGAGGGAATCGTGGCCACTGGTGACGCGAGCCCACAGCCGATTATTCACATATGGGGGCTTTCCAACCTGGAACCTCTTAAAGTGTTTAAGACCTACCACCGCAATGGTATTCTCAACATGGCTTTCTCAAGATGTGGCTCCTTCCTGGTATCGCTCGGTATGGACAAATATTTCAGGTATATGCGTCTAATTTGCTTGGAAATGACAACAAAATCTATATTTTCTTAGTATCCAAGTCATCAACTGGAAGAGTGAAGAGATGATCGCATTCAGGAACACAGACAACCACCCGTCAGCCGATATCGCCTTCAATATGTACAATAAATACGAATTTGCAACCTGTGGCTATCGAAATATCTCAATTTGGCAAATTAATGGCCGCTCATTGATCCGAAAGGAGTGGATTCTGACTCGCACTGACGAGGATCAGGATATACCGTTCTTCACTTGTCTCGCCTACATAAATTTCCAAGTAAATCCATTGAAAAGTCATAGATATAACAAATAATGATGCTTCTAGATGTCTGATAAAATAGAGTCGGATCTTGTCGTCGGTAACAGCTTAGGAGATTTGGGGCTGGTGACACGAGGGAAATATATCAATTTGAAACCTCAAGCGCATTCCAAGATGATAAATTGTATCCGCGTGACCGACTGCCTCGCGGAAAAGACGCTCATTATAACGGCAGGCGAAGATGAATACATTCGCTTCTGGGACACCTCGTTTAATATACTGCATGAGCAAAACATTAGAAAGACTGGACACTTTGGAGATGTGCAGCTGGTAATTCCATAATCCTACCCCAATGAATCTAATGGCAATATCCCTAGTCGAAAAGCCTGGCAGCCCAAAGTATTGATGTTTTCGTTCAAAAAGCACCAGGACGTGGCATGCGACAGAAAGAACCCAGCAATTTCGCAACTATGCTCGTGGGCACGCGCAACGGCGACATGTTTGAGGCCTCTCTTCAGTTCGTTTCCGAATCAAAACCCGGCGAAATCGCAGCCCGCAAAAAATCTACTCCTGCAGAAGGCGATGAAGAAGGCTCATTCTCCAGCGAAGAGTCGGAAAAAGACCAAACTGAAGAGCAGTATCCTTCTAAAAAGGGTCTTGAATACGAAAAGATCGCGAATGTAAAGAAAGAAAAAGAGATTCAAGGCAAAATCCTCGAGGTCAATTACAACTATTGGAAGCAGCCGTTGAGAAACCACAGCGGCCCTGTATCGCCGAACATTAATAGCAAAAAGAAGTTGATATTTGCGATGCATCCTGTGTATCCAATCATGATAACAGTCGGAGAGGACCAGCGGCTCTGCGTCTGGGATACTGAACGCTTCAAGCTCATGAAGAGCCAGGATTGGGGACTGGCGGTAACTGCGATCAGATTTATTCCTGATAATGGCGACATGCTTGCTTTGGGATTGGTTAATGGGCGTATTACTATCATTGAGTCGAAGTTCCTCCTTAACCAGTTCGGATCAATGGACGAACGTAAATCTCTTTTGACATCTTATGTTGTTGACCTCTGAATTAGCTTACGTCCTTCCAAGTTTCGAGGTAATCCAAACGATCAAGGACAAAGACAGCAAAACCTTGATTTTGAATATCGAGTTTTCAGCTCGAGGAGACTTAATGGCGGTGTCATATGGTAATTTCATTGTGGTTTATTAGCCCCTCTAACTCCCGTATTTTTTGCAAAGATAACCAAAACGTCCTTGCTGAGGGCGATGAAACTAAATACGAGAAAGAAGGTGCTCATGTGATGATCTACGTGAGCAGAAACTCTCTCAAATTCACAAATTTCAGGACCAAAGAGAAAGATTTGTATCATAAATACGATGATATAAAGAACCCATCGCTCTACGAAACGATTCAAAAGAAAGACGAATCTAAGTAATTTAATAGCCCCGTCTCTTCTACTATGATCCTCATTCTATGATAGCGTGTTTGGTAAAGCTGTCTACTTCATGTCCTTCAGCACAGACGACAACTACCTCCTGATTTACTACCAAAGCGTCGACAGCTACCAGATCAGGAGTACTACTATCCCCCTTACAATTTCGCTAATTTCCCCTTCCTATAGTGAACGATGACCCCCAGGGTACCTTTGTCATTTGGGATCTCAATTCCAGTTCCAACGTCGCCAATAACCCTGAGTCTTACAAACACATCCAATGGCGCAAACTTAACTTCCCAAACAATATCCACACAGCAAACATGCTTTGAATCATTGGCGAACCGAATCAGCTGGATAAGCGAACAAGTCGGTAAAGTAATCGAATTTATGCACGTCCTCGAGCTTATTTCCCATACGATCAGCTTCGCATAGAGTTCGATGGTT
>ENA-UOTX01002019-UOTX01002019.1-compost-metagenome-genome-assembly--contig:-NODE-2019-length-11494-cov-14.749847_pt1 | contig 11494 bp, 9 predicted proteins | sample MGYA00238143_ERZ746982 | MGnify/ENA primary metagenome ERZ746982 (study PRJEB28758, sample SAMN06268862) | compost metagenome | isolation source: single cell | place: USA: California, Emeryville, Joint... | reverse complement strand
TAGTCTGCGGGTAATAATCCCAATCATAGCTAATTTCCGTGCTCAAATGACTGCCATAGACGAAAACGACAGGGACATTAGGATTAGGGAATTTGTAAACACCAGAAGCCTGAGAGTCCTCAATCATACCTTCAAAATTGTCGTAGTTAACGATCGTTGAATGCTTGTGCATGAGTTCTTTCATGCTTGTGTAATTTCCGTAATATTTCTCGCCCTTGATATTAGCAATAGGTTCCTTGGCCAAATCGGTAACAACGGTTCTGCATTCCTGTGGTCTCTGTTTAAAGCCTTTGAAACAGGTGTTTGATGGGTCAGGGAAGAAAGAAAGAGGAAGCTGGTCCTTTTTAGCGTTTTTCCAAAAAGCTGCTCCTTGGGCGGTTGCTGGGTTATGGGTATTCTCCAGCTCGATTCTCTGAAGAAGCTCTTGCATCCAAGGCTCGTTTCTGAAGCGGTAGAAGCTATCTCCAGGTAAGAGGTCAACAATGCTTGATCCTGTGCCGATAATGCTCTTTTGGTTGAAGAAGCTCACTCCGTATTTTTCTAGGAGAGTAAATTGCTTGTTTCCTCCAATAGCCATTCTGACGGTTTTTGAAGCACCGCCGAAAGGCGCGACCATAGCGACGTAAGATGCGATCATCTTGTCCTTATCTGACTGAGACATAGTCGAGAGAGTGCTTAGAGTGTTCAAATTTCCAAGCGAATGAGCTGCGATAACGACTTTCTTGCCAGTCATTTCATAGGCGTAGCGGATGGTTCTGTCAAGATCGGTAATGAAGGTAGAAGCCTTTGGGGTGTGGCGGAAATCGTAAGGGATAGCGAAAAGTGATAATCCTTTTTGATATCCAAGGTTAGTGAAGTATTTTCCCATTGCGCTGAATGCCTTTGATGCGCCAACCTGGACTGGAAGAGGCAAAAGGTTTGAGACTGCAGCAAATCCTGCGTCGGCGTCCTTCTGAGTCTTTGGAGAGTTACCATACCAAGTTACTCTGATTCCTTTAGCTGATTGATATTTCTCAGGGATGTTGTGGCTGTCCTTGTGATAGCTCAATCCAGCGATTCTACCGAAGCAAGTAGCGTTTCCAAGGGAGATCAATGACACTGATGACACAAATTCCGGAATCCACAACAGATATTCAGTATCAGGTCTCTTCTTCAAGAGATGCCAGTCGCAAGTTGACCAGCCACAGGCTTCCATGATTTCAGGATGGTTGGCCTTGAGGGTTTCACAATCGATTGTTGCCACGAGTTTAGTGCTCATGATGCCAGGAACCACAATCAGAGGAGCGCAATCTCCTTCAACGAAGTTTTGAAGTTGCTCCTTCGCGTTTCCGGTCTTTGAAGGGTCCTTCAAGCAGCTATTGCCGTTGGTTTTGGCTGAATCGAACAACCATGCTTCAATCTCCCATTCCTCTTGTTCTTTTTGAATTTCCTCAGCGGCTTTCGGATCGACCGCCGAAAACATGTACATTTGAGCTTCGGCCGTTCTGAGTGTACGGATCGAGCGATCAGTGTTATCATGGAAGAGCAGAAGAGTGGCCACGAGCCCAAGAGAGATGAGGGCAAGTGGTATAAGTCTTCGAGTGTTGAGTGCCATTATCAGTATGATATTGAATAAAATTTTATTACCTTACGGATTGGATCAAGATCAATAGTGTGTGTTAAATTCAATATGTAATTTCAACCTCTTATTTCTATTGAAATTATGAAACTAATTGTGTAACATAGTGCTAATTCATTGATTCATACAAATGCTCCCTCTCCAATCAATTCCCGATAATTCTAGGACGATTATCGACAAATTCAAGGCAATGACTCAAGAATAGGAGGAATAAAGGACTAATAAACGAATAAATTGCTAAATGAGCTTTCGACTCATAATTTTGTTGCTTGAGCAAATGATTCTTGGCAGATAACAAGAGCAGATTTTATTCAGCTGGTGAACACAATTATCCAATCAAAAAACAAAAAAAAAGAACCCCGCAACATTAAATCATGAAACAGACATTATGCTGTAAATATTTCTTTCATATTCGCTTTAAAGCCCTTTTTGCCATAGTCATCAATGGCCAACATCTCATTTTCAAGCTCATCAATTTTCTTTTGGATGGCTTCTTCTTCTCCTTTGGAATTTTTTTTACTTTTTTTGAGCTCACTCAATTCGGTAGTCAGATTTTTGATCTTTCTGTATCTTTCAACCAATAATTGATGAACCTTGATATTCTCAGCCGTCGTTCTTCCTTTAGCAATCGTCTTGATATGCGTTATCGTAAATAGCAGCAGCGAGACTCCCAGTATCAAACAAACGATCAGCACAAACACGAATTGACCATGCTGTATAAAATAATACTTCAACAAAAGCGTAATTAGAGCCTTTAAATATCATTGAAGAGGTACCTGCAAGACGATATACCAATTCGATGGGACAATTCTCCCTGTAGCCTCAAATCTAGAAACTGATTACTCGTCTCATTCACAAAGAAAGAAACCTGAATGTCCTCGTCCCCAAACTTTCATCAACATACACACCCCAGAGTAAATATGCCCCGACGTAAACCGCATAGAAGCACAAAACACTATGAGAGAAAATATACGTCAAGAACCATTTGTAATTATATTCTCCAATGCACTGTTTCACCCTATTAGTCCTTTAGCCACTGAAAATACATCGAGAATGCATACCAAATGCAATGATGATCAAACTTCGAAACACATACATCACAAATCTTGCAATGCTTCGACCTTGCTGGCCTTTTCAATGCGTTTAGTTAAGAATAGTCGTTTTTTTAGGGTACTTGATAGTTTTGCAAGTGGTACAGACGTTATTGGGAATGAACAAATGGCCATCGTATTCGGATTTCTGAACAAATTGGTCTACATTGGACTTCGTGACGATACCAGGGTTGACTGTGCAGACTTTGTAATAAATGTAGAGACACACAAGACAATAGCCAGTTCCGGTGTAGATGTGAATGTCGCTGATGTGCTTACTTGGATACAAAACAAGGAATCCGGCCTTGAAATAGAGGAATAGGCCTCCCAAAACGATGATTAGATAAAGTATCTTGCAATAGTGAAGTGAATTAGCGATGGGGTCAGAGATCGAGGAGAGTACTTGTATAATAGGGTGATTTCGATAGAAAAAGTAGTGGAAAACAGAATCGATGATGGCTACTGTCTTTTTGCCTATGATTCTCGGTGCGTATTTTCTATGCACATAGGTTAGGCCAGAATTCAATTGCATGTACCTGTAAAAGCTTGGGAGTTTGTTAAACACGAGTCGGTGAAGAGCAGCAGTAGGCCCTTTGCCGTTTGGATTGGCGCAGAAGAGAACATATAAGCAAGCTCCTCCAAAGAAGAAATATATGGTGAAGAAAAATATGATTTCCATTCAAATAATTCAGAAAGCTGAAATAAAAGTGTTGTTAAGATACATAATAAGATACCATTCGAATAATTAGTGTTAGCATATTGTCCAAGGAGATTACAGCTCGTTTGTCCGGGCTAACACGTCCACAACATGCTTCGAATGCATGGTCTAACATATTGGAGGTAGTCAATCCGAACCAGTGCTAAAGCCAAAAAATTTGTGTTTGGATGTAATAGCCTATTTAATTTATTTCGTCTCTCTTTCAAATTTGAGTGAGATTAGATAGCAATTTGTTAGTAAAAACTTGGTCATTCTTCTGGGATGGAGTTTGATTGCTTCGCGAACTTGCATGAGTATTGCCACCACCGATATATTTATTTGTTAGAGGTGATATGAACAGTGAATACTAAAATGAAAGTTTGTTATCTTCAAAATTTTTCCGATTCATACAAGTATAAAATCAGTTTTCAGTCCTGACCAGGAGCTAAGACACAGAGTGCATATCATGGGAAAACAGAATTTCGACTTTAGTAATAAATTAAAGGCCTCCTAGAAATGAGTTGGCCGATTGCTTTGGGAAAATATATGACTGCCTTACATGTTTGGACAGACAAGAAAGCAGTCCAGTCCATGAAATGGGGGGGGGGGGATTAGAAGATATAAAACAGCTACAAGAGACAAGTCGTCATTATTGAACAAATTATCTGTTACTGACTAACGATAAGAGGTTAATTTAACAAACAATTGATGAGAAAGAGAGAGGAAAAAAGAGAGAAAAGATTCCTAAGGTCTAATGGCCACGAGAAGCTCGAGGGCTCTATATAATTACGTGAAAAATGCTGCTTGCAGATGCCATCAGAAGTTCTCAAGTCAGTATGAAGAATAATTGAGTGATATAAATGCCGGTTAAACAAAATTTTTAAGATGACTTGTATCTACTCTAAAGCAAAGCTTTGTCCAGAATTCATGAGAACTACGAATCATCTCATACAAAGAAGTGAGGGCTGAGAAACCTTACCCTTTATATTAACAAAACAGGCAGTCGTTTTGTACATTCTTTTCACAGGTTCAATTTTACTCAATTGAAATCCTTTCAGATTCTGTTTCATGATGACGTCAGTATCATTATAGTAACGCTAGCTTTCCAATAATTAAGATGTGCTTGAGAGGATGAAATCAAAGTTTTCTGTGATTAAAACTAGCGGTTTAGCGGATTTAATTCAATTAAATAATTCTTTAATGTCAGTTGCTAAGAAGACACCGAAGTTTGCTGAAGGACAAGATATGCATCCTTGGAACAGAGGCACCAAAATCGACAGGGAAACCAGAAGCAACAAAGAAAACTACCAAGAACCCAGCAAATTGTCCAAACCTCAGTCTGGAGACTCTCAAAAAAAGAAAAAAAGGCAAAATAGTCAGGATGAGAATTGGCATATGCCACATGGTCCCATAGATAGCAAGCAGATGAATAAGCAGCGGAAGAGCTTGAAATCCCTTGCTGAAAATAATCGTTTACCTTCGTAATATTTTAACAATCGTGAAAATCCTGACATATTCCTAAAGAGAGGACAAACACCGAGGCCAAGACTTCTCTGAGTCATCCTACGACAATTTCTCATGGACTAAGTATGATGAATTGCATTTTCAACACAGTATCTCATGGGATTTTCATAATTTAGAGGCAGGAGGTCTGAACATTCAATCTCTAGAACCGCTGAAGACAGTAGGCGTAGCCACCAGGATCCTAAATCTAACAAAAATTCGCATCGAGACAAATCCAGCAAAGAATTTGCTCCAAGTTCAAAGTCTCATGTGAAAGTTGAGCGAAGTCTTAATTTTGAAGAAGAAGATAATGATGTTTTTAGTTCAAGGCAAAATCTCGAAATCAGCAGTAAGATGAGTAGAAAAAAGTAATCGTTGCGTTATGCATTGAATTTAATTGCATTTTCTCCTCCAGGAAGCCTCCAAGCTCGCGAAATAGCATGCAATTGCAATCCAAATTTATCAATACTGAAGAAACAGAAGAACCCCTAACAAATTCAAGCGCACTTTCGACGAATGGAAATTACAATGCATATAATGAATATGAGGATCGTAGTTATAAAAACAAACGAAGTGATTCAGTCAGCAAAGATAAAAATTCAAAGAGAAAATCTCAGCCGAGATTGCCAGACCAGGCAGATGGGATCCTCAGAAAGAGCTCGAAGTCAGAGCTACGAAACGATGCTGAGAAGACGCGTAACTTAAAGCATAGCAACAGTCGTCATTTGTTAGAGGATGAGTTGGATCAGGTCCGTTCACCATTACAAATGACTGGGAATACATCGCCAGCGGATAATAAAATACATAGAAAGAAGCTTACTCGTCCACCTTCAGTGGAGTTTAAAGCACCAACAGCCTCAGAATTATGTGACAAATATGATATACAAAACAAAATGGATTTAATAAACTCGTTATACAATCAATTGAATACTGAAGGGAATGTTAGTGATAATAGCAACTTGTTTTTAACAACTGATGGTTCTGTCGCAAGCAGCAGTAAAAAACGAGTGCAGACAGCCAATGGAGGCAGAAATCTGTCCATTAAGGACAGAATGTATGATGAGTCGCAAATGACTCTGGAATCTCAGGCTACAGTCGAAAGTAGCAAGCACATGAGACAACCGTCAAATAGATTTCGTAATGAATCCAGTCTACTCTCCATGCATCAAAGAAATCCAAGTAAATATAGTAATAGAGACAACTCTGATGATGGAAATGAGGTTGAATGCTGGAATCACCCAGACGCTTTCCGAAAGCAGCAGGGGTCAAAAAAACAGCATAGCGCAGAATATCTAAACAGCGAATCAAGCTATCTCCAGCACAAATCTCCCTCTCGACGCCAAGACGCGACCATCTATTCTAGATCAAAAAATTGGGACAAAAAGGCAGCTTATGTAGAAGAAGATGATGAATTCGTCGAAGAGCAGCCAAGAAAGCAAGTTGGGAAGATACTCAAGAACCGTCATAAGCCTCCTTTACCTCAAGAATCCAAACAACAGTCTAAAAGGACAATAGATGATGTTGACCATGAACTGGAAGAACCTGCTGAAGAAGAGATTTCTTTCCATCCAACTCTCCCAGATCAACGAGACACATCAAGAGACCTTTCGCAGCAAAATTCTGTATTAAATACGAGAAGATCTTTGAGTGGCAAAGATTTTATTAGTAGTAATAAAGCTGACGTAAGAAAAAATGGAAAAAGACTTTCCAAAGACTATGACAAACTCCTAAGGAATATCGATCAGAGTATCAAGCCATTAGTAAAGACTCTGGGCCTCCAAGCAGTTGGCAAGCCCAAAAGTTCGAGAATAGCAAGAGGGTCAACGCCTTCAACAGCACGAAAATCAATCAATACTGAAGGGTTACAAAGCTTTCACCCTTCTCCAACGAGCAAAAAAGGGCATCAGAAAGTCAAAAATGGAGGTTTAGAGCGCTGTAGCACCGAGAATTATGGGAAAGATCAAGGCATTGGAAATCTTTGTGAAACTTTCGTTAAAACGACTAACAATTTCAAGCAATTCCAATCAGGTAGTCTATTATAAAATCTTTAGAAAGGACCCTTTTTCCTATTCTGAACACTCTTCTTCTTTTCATTCTTTCTTCGAGAGGATGTCTAATATAACTCATAGAAATAAATAACCTCACGAAACAATTAACCCAAGCCGCGCTCTTAATGCAAGGAACACTTCAGAAACTGGAGACTTTCCAGTCATCAGGTCCGCAATCTTTGAAACGTTCGCTTAACATGTAAATCTATAGAAAAAGCGCACAAGAGAACACGCTTCCATCAGCAAAGCTCAGAAAAAAGCTACGATTCCCAAGAAGAAGACGATAATGATGATATCGAAAGCGATGAGTATGATTAGAAAATGGCGCTTCCAAGCAGTTGTTATAGAGAAAGAAGAAGAATCTGTTTGATCCCTGTTGGAAATGTTTTCACAATCAGATAATTTATCCAATTTTGCTCAATTTTTGTAAGAATAGGACTCCTTTGAGGGCTTACCTCTGACAGAAACTTGAATTTTATTTTAGCTTAGTTCTGATTCGTGTCTTAAATGTTAGTTTCGAGCTTTCTTTTATAATCATAATTTTTTCTGAAAGGAGCAATAGTTCACGCGATTCAACCGTAATAATAGCGTTTTCTCTGGTGTTAAGACGGTTTCTGCCTAAAACTTTAGAGTGAATGTCATTCATTAACGTAACTAATGTCCAAGTCCTCAACAACCCGGCCTTATTCACGGATTCATTGCGATTTACGATCACTTTTGAGTGTTTGAAGGACATCCCAGACGGTAATTGCTCCATAGCCCGAATGAATTGAATATCATTCTCATTGATTATAAATTTTCTTTAGAAATTGACTGGAAGTTGATCTATATTGGCTCTTCAAACGACGAATCCTATGATCAAGAGCTCGAATCCTTCTCCATGGGCCCTCTTGAATACGGCATAATGCAATTCGATCTTGAGGTAAAGACATTTTCTTTATTTATTTGATTTAATTTAATTTTAAAAGTTTTTCCCTCAAGTTTTCTTTATTTTTTCTTATTAATTTTTTGTAGGCAGCCGCTCCAGATCCCAAAAAGATACCGAAGGGAGAGTTATTAGGAGTGACGGCGATCATACTATCGACTTCTTATAAAGGAAAAGAGTTTTTTCGGATCGGATATTACGTATACAACAATTACGTGGATCCAGTCCTGCTCGAGACTCCTCCTGAGGCCATAAAACTCGATGCTGTTTATAGAAATATATTCGTCGATAAGCCTAGAATTACTCGATTTAATCTTGATTGGGATGAGAAAAAAGATAGCCAAGCACTCCCGAAAACAATCATAGACGTGAATAGTATGACACAAAGCACGAATTTCGAAGCGATGAAAGATCAATCTCAGTTGGAGCAGTCCGGCAGCGCGAGATTCTCTGAAGAGGAATGTAAAGAAAACCCTTTCTTAGATAATATCATGGAGATTGAATCAGATGGCATCTCAAAAAGTTTTTCGTTTTTTTGATTATAAGAAACGCTATTTTGATCTACCACGTGGAAAGCGCGAGAGTTTTTACATGCAACTTACTTGGATTTTGAGAATTTTTTTGGAAGTTCTATTGGATTTGGTTTTAACTAGATATTAATAAGATTATTGTGATGCGTGAAAGATTTGAATTCTTTGTTAAAAATTTGAAATGAAAAAAGAGAATGTTTTAAGGCGAAGGATTTGATTTTTTATTTATTCTTCTTAAAGGCGTGGTATGCTGAGAAGAAGGCAGCTTGGCATCTGGAAATTCGGTTTTCAGATCGCTGCTGAGTTTGTTCAGTTCCTTTGAAACCACCTTGAGTCTAGTAACCTCGTTGAGGAGATATACTCTCTTCTCCGCTGAAAATCCCTGCATTTTGTTATTAAAATGCGCGTTAAAACAAATGTAACTCACCTTATAGTTTGATTCTCGGTAATGTGAAGGAGAGGCAGGCTCGCCGGGTGCTCTATTCCTTCGGCCTGGGGAAAAATAGTCTTCGGTAGAGATCGAATTGATAGTTTCAAGCTGGAATGGGTCTTTGTTTATGACATCTATATCCTCATTCGTCAGCTTAAAAGTGTTTAGGCTGTTGATGAAGCTCTGAAAGTCCTGTATGGAGTTATCTGCGCCTCCAGCTGTTTTAGGGGAAGCAGCATATCCATTAATATCGATGAGTTTGGAGCTAAGATGGATAAGAAAGGGATTTCAGTGAGTTATCGAAGAGATGACTGTTTACTATTCCTTTAAGGACAGAGTTTTTTGCCCAGCGGGAGAAGCAGTATCTAAAATTCTCCCCACAGCAGTAGATTCTTGCTCAAGGATGAGCGATCGACGAGACCCTCGGGAATCATAAGACATATCCAAAAGTTTTTGTTGCTGTCTTCTGCTAAGTTCTGGGGCAAAAGCGGAAGCCGGTTTAGATCGGCCGTCTATTGTGATTAATATGGAGATGTAGTAGGCAAAGATGGAAGAGTTGATTAATTACCTTGTAAGTATTTGAGATGGTCAATGGACCTATTGAGGGGTTCTGCAGATGAATCCCGGCTTGCTTTAGAACGATTTGAAAGGGGAGTGGCATCTTGAGGTTCTTTGTCAGTTGATGAAAAATTCGTACGCTGAGCCTTTAGCAACTCTAATGCTTTTGTCTTAGATTGCTCAGCGCGCTCAGCACCCTCATCCTTTGGCTTAGGGCCCGAAGAACCTCTTCTATTGAATAAGTCTATTTTGAAATCTGCCAACGGTTCATAGGGCACGGCTTTGTTCCGGCCTCTGGAGTGAACCTCTCTTATCTCGGACGAATTCTGCTGATTTTTCGGTGAATCTTGATTTCTCAAAGGAATTCGTGGGATCTTGATTTCATCATTTGTGGTTTTACCAGTATTTCTTACACTTATTTCTTCAAACTCTTCGGTTTCCTTTTCAAGATTCAGCTTGATGTTGCTCTTAGTTGGATTGTCATTCCTCTGCGGCACAGCTGGATGACTGATTTTCTTGGTTAGCCTGTTATAAATCGAAGAAAAGTTCTTGATAGGGTCTGCTGATTCTTTTTCCAGAGGAGCACAGACATTATAAACAGCTTGCAGACTCTGACCCTGGTCTTTTTCTTTATACTGCTCGCTTGACACCTCTTCAAAGTCTTTTACATTGGTGGAAATATTCGAGGTTCTTCTGCTTTCCTCCAGCCCTCGTACCTTAGGCTCATCAGTGGCATTCTTCTTTGTGAAAACCCCTTCACTCGGCAACATTCGCTGCTTATCTGATTCCTGAGTCAGGGAATCTCTGCCTAATTTAGGTGACTCTATCACCTCTTGCATGACCTGCTCTGACTCTCTATACCCGGCCTGTCGCAACTTTTCCTTGGGACTTCTTACCCGAAAAGTTTCTACTGTTTCATGTGCTATTCAAACAACAATACATCATTTCATTAGAAACCGTGGAAATTACTTACTTCTATTATTCAGACTTTCTAACGTGATATCACTTCTTTCCTTACTTTCTGGTTTCATCGTCAAACTTTGAAATTCGGTATGAACCGTGCTTCCTTCATTCTGGTTCGCGTCCTTGAGAGTAGAAGAAGCTGACATTTCGCTGTTCGGTGTGTTTTGGTCTGTCCGGTATTTGTACTGATGACCGGACTTATTTTTCGGCGGACGCTCGAAAGTAGTCCAATCTTTCCCAGCCGGTTGTTCCATTTCAACAAACTCACTCTCTTTTGCCTTTTCGCCCAGTCTGTTCCCAGCAGGAGACACTACCACCTGCGCTTCTGAAGTCGATTCGCCTGGGCCGGTGAATTGGAACTCAAACTCTTCGACCATTGGCTTTTCTTCATTGTCATTAGCATCCTGCTGAATATTAACTGGAGGGGTGATGATATCTTGTTTGAGTGGGGATAATGGGTTAGTGACGTCTCTGCTCTGTGTAATGGGATTTGAACGGGTTGCCTGATGATTTTTCACATCGCTAGCTGGTGGTCTAGTCGCGTCGTAGTTGTTTAGTGGAATATCTTTCGGTAGTTTAGGTCCTGGTGATTGAGAGGTTCTGTTATCAGTGTTATTTTCGCTTCTATACGTTGGCTGTCTGCTAACTGTCTCCACATAAGCAACATTTTTACTTTGATTTCCGAAATTTGGTTCAACACGACTTATCGCTGTTGGCTCATGTACCTCGTTCCACCTATGATCGTCAGGTGCGCGAACGTTTTCCTGGGCATCGCTTTGTCCTCGGCTTCTGAATTCATATGGCTCTTCTTCGGGTCCAAACGTCACTCTGTTTTCGTATGAACGATGAGAATTTGACAGTACTAGCATGCTCTCATATTTCGAATTATGATGCTGCATTTTCATAATATTAGCAACTGCCTCATCGTAATCAGGAGTTAGTTCTATTGGCCTTTTCCTTACATCAACTTCTTTATAAACGCGCTTAGGGGGATATTTGTCCAAGATGCTCTCGACCAAGACATGCGATGGAGTAGACGAGCGGGGCGATTGGATTTGGAGGCCTCTTTGTGGAGACATTGATTTTGAATAAATTTCCGGTACGCGCTTGTTTCCAGACTGAACATGGCTC
>ENA-UOTX01002016-UOTX01002016.1-compost-metagenome-genome-assembly--contig:-NODE-2016-length-11516-cov-7.970190_pt1 | contig 11516 bp, 11 predicted proteins | sample MGYA00238143_ERZ746982 | MGnify/ENA primary metagenome ERZ746982 (study PRJEB28758, sample SAMN06268862) | compost metagenome | isolation source: single cell | place: USA: California, Emeryville, Joint... | reverse complement strand
AACAAAAAATTAGTCTTGACGCTGAGGAGTGTTGCTTAAGAGTGTCCAAAATAATTTATTTGAAGGAGAATCACAAATCTTTTTTCCCCCTCTTGAAAAAGAGTGATAAGTATAATCAAAGTCATGCGTCCATGGCTAAGTTAAAGATAGTGAACTTTGAGTATAACATGATAAATTTCCATAAGCAAATGAATTTTTACAACTAATTACATGCCTTCATCACAGAATTAGGAATAATATATTAACATTCCCATTTCACGAGAATCAAAGCCTGCAATTATGATAATTTAAGCTAATTACATATAAACACACAAGTCTACCATTTGTGCTTTTCTGAAAAGAACAGATTTAATAGTGCAGCTCCAACTGAGAATGCCAAAGAAATATAAAAGATTCCGGTCCACCCAATTTCATCTTGCGAAAAAGCGCCAATGAAATAGCTCATTAAGTTAGAGAGTGCAAATCCAAAGAAAATGAAACCATAGATAACAGGTCCGACTCTATCGATGAAAATTAAGTAAAAAGAAATACGAGGTTTATTTACTGGTTGCCAAAGACTTTAGTCGTGACAGCTGGGAAAAGAACAAACAATCCACCTTCACAAGTCATAATCAATGCATACCAAATCAAGTAAGCAGCTTTATAAGGGACAATCACATTGATGGTAGCCGCGAGGACAGTCTGCGACAGAAGCGTATTAGAATGAGAATATCAAGAGAAAAGGAACCTGAAGAACCATAATAAGAAAAAACAATTTTTTGAATCCAAATTTATCCACAAGAATTCCCCAAACTGCTCTTGTTCCTCCGTTGATAGCTGAGCCAATCGAGCCAACAATAGTCAAGAATTGATCATCATCAATTGCCGTTAATCCGAAGATTTTGTAGTTATTCGCCATGAACAAGCTGAAAACTAGCAGGATCGTGAAGATTATTAGCTCAAGTTAAATAAGAGTCTCTGTTACATGCTGACATGATGACCATGAAGAACAAAAGGTAGAATTGGCTCGCATGCATTCCTTGCTTCACTGAATGGCATTCTTCCTCATCCTCTCCTTCAATCTTTTTCGTGCCTTCTTTCGTTAAGACCTCGTGTTCTTCGTGATGGTTGTAATGAGGAATAACTACTCCAATATCAGAATTTCGTCAGAAGAATGAAAAATAAAATACCCTTTGGATATTTAAGGAGAATGCAACCAATCGATCCGACTCCAATATAGATCGCTGAGAGAATTCTTAGCGAAGAAGGGACTCTCGAGTACACGCTCTCGTCAAAGTATGCAACAGTTTTTGTCCCCTCTATCACATGCACAGTCGGAGGAGCGTTAGTTGGGTTGATCAGCGCAAGAGCAACTAAACCAAAGAGAAAGGCTCCGAGTCCATACCCAGCAATAATGATTCCGCTGACCAAACCTGCAAATTAAGTTTACATCATTTGAGAAAATAATTTCAGCAAATCACCTTTTCTTGTCGGGAAATATCTCAGACCACAGACCACTGGTACCATGTACACCATTCCTGAGCTTACGCCTAATAATATGGCATAAATAAAGAGGAAAGCCCAGAAATTGGTGATCCATGAAACGAGGAATACTGTAGCTGCAATCAAGAAGATTGCGGCAGTAGCCATCAACTTATGACCAATTATTGCTGCTAATTTCACACCGAACGATAGAGTAGAATTGATAGCCACGTTCATCAACGGAAAAACCATCTTTACGACGTTCAAAGTCACTTCTGAGTTGTGAGCTCTCAGATAAGAAGCAATATAGACAGAAATCGATCCCCAGAGATAGAAGGTACCGAGTACTAAATGGATAAAAACACCTCCGATAATGACTCTCCAGCCTTCCAATCTAAACCTCTTCTCTTGGGCGTGTGTGAAGTGCTCAGTGTCACCGTTAGTATGCAATGTATGGTCTTCTGTGTGATCAATCTTTATTTGAGGAACATGTACAATATTATTGCTATCTCTATGGCTGGGCAAATTAGAGTCGACCATCTTCGGGTCAGCCGATTGAATTGTTTCTGTTGGGAGTTCGATCGTTTTAGTAGTTGACATAGCCAGAATAGTGATGTTGTGTTAATATCTTGAAGAATTTTAGAAATTCTTCATCTGTCTTTTAAATAGGTGTTCCGGATCAGTGTGATGTTCGAGGAACCGATCGAATTCTAAGTTCCAAAAGAATCAATTCCACTGAACAAAATCCATAAATTCTTAAAATTTGAGTATCTTAAAACTAATTAACTTACGAAATAATTCCACCTCATTAAAATTTTCAGCCTAAGAAAGATACACATATTTTCTTGGATCAATGAATTACTTTTTCCCGCTTTTCAGAGAGAAGAATATGCTTTTGTAGAGAATTTTAGAGTTATGGTCGTCAATGGTGACGGTTTGTTGAATACACATTGAAATGGATGATATTTTATTATTAAGAATTACTGAATAAAAAAAAAATGATAGATAGAAAGATTGCAACTGGAATATAAATTAGTATTAAATCAAATGCTTCTCTTTAGTATTCGTATTGGAAAGGTAGCCAGTGCTGCAGAATCTTACTTTACCTAAATTCTTAGTGAAAATATGAACTTTGGATAATAGATGCAAAATCAATTAGATAAATCTTAGCTTCGAGATGTCTTTCACCGAAATTTTCGTAATATCAAGAGCTAAGTGTTCTTTGATGCGGTGTATTAGTTCATACCTTTGAAGAGTCTTGCCACTTTGGGAAGATGTGAAGCCGAAGTAATTGAAAACCCAAATTCTGTGTAATTCGAGTTTAGGTCGAAGAAACGACAATTTCAATTCGGGTTTCAATGACTGATGTCATAAAGTATCAGAGGGGCAAGAACAAGAAAACAAAGTTGATTCAGTCAGGCTTGCTAGTCTGGAAATGAATCGACTCAAGAGTGAGTATCTTGTACTTCATTTCATTTCTATAAGATTTTCTCATTTAATGTTAATTTTTAGAAATCGCTGACAAATGGGTTGGTTGAAGGAATAACTTTTAAGTTATAACCTCAGTAATTTCACTTTACTTAGTAATATGAGCCTAAAACTACAGAAGAATTACCACCGAATTCTTCTAAATGTCAAGAATTTTTCTGTAGCTGCTTGATGAGAGCCAGAGAGATTGTGAGAAGATAATAAAGAACAATTGTGAACTGTCTTTGGAAGAATCAAGATACAATAGAAAATAAACCGCTTTTATATTAAAAACTTAAAAAGTCCGCAATTTCACAATAACTGATCCATTATAGAAATAATGCATCCCTTTTTACCACTTGCCCTTATGCTTCTCTTGGAAGAAAATGTTTAAAAATGCAGCTCCAATTGTAAATCCAAAAGAAATCCAGAAAATGCCTGTCCATCCAAGTTGATCTTGAGCAAAAGTACCAATCAAGTAGCTCATTAAATTAGAGCAGGCAACTCCAAAGAAAATAAAACCGTAGATAACCGGTCCGACACTATAAGTCAAATGAGTAAAACAGGAATGCGGGATTCAATTTACGTTGTGCCAAAGGTCTTAGTTGTAACTGCTGGGAAGATAGAGAACATACCGCCTTCACAGCACATGAGGACCATGTACCAAATCAAATACAAGATTTTATTTCCGGAAATGGCGTCAATAGAGGCACAGATGGCAATCTACAGAGAGATTCTGCATTAGAGCCTGGGAATCGAAAGAAATTGATACCTGAATAGCTGTAATGATGAAGAATAACTTTCTGAATCCAAATCTGTCCATCATGATACCCCAGAACGCTCTAGAGCATCCATTGGACACTGATCCAAGAGAGCCAACGATAGTTAAGAACTGATCATCATCGATTTTGGTTAATCCGTAGATTTTGTAGTTATTTGCCATGAACAATCCGTAAACTAATAGGCATCAAAATTAGCTCCAGTGGAAAGAATTGAGTTACATGCTGCCATAATGACCATGAATAAGAGGAGGTAGAATTGTCTTGAGTGCAATCCTTCCTTCAAGGTGTGGCATTCCTCATCATCATCAACTTTTTTGACGTCACCTTTTGTTAAAACATTGCGCTCTTCGTGATGTTCAACGTAAGGGATATCTAATTTAGTCATTTAGATTTCATTCAAGAACGCGGGAAAGATACATTTGGGGTATTTAACTAGGATGCACCCAAGACCACCGATGGCGATGTAAATAGCGGAGAGGATTCTCAGTGAAGATGGGACTCTCGAGTACACGCTCTCTTCGAAATACGAAACATGTTTTTCGCCCTCCAGAACCTTAATGGTTGCTGGAGCGTTGTCAGGATTGATCAAAGCAAGAGCAATGAGATTGAAAAGAAACGCACCGAAACCATATCCGGCGATAATGATTCCATTGACACGACCTGGATAGAAAAATTAGTTAATTCAGAATATCAGTCAATCACATTACCTTTCTTGGTTGGGAAATATCTCAAACCGCAGACGACTGGGATCATGTACACCATTCCTGAGCTTACACCCAATACTATGGCATAAATCAGGAGGAAGGCCCAGAAGTTTTTGATGAATGAGACGATGAACACTGTGCCTGCCATCAAAATGATGGAACCCCACATCATCGTTTTGTGGCCGATTTTGTTTGCGAGTTTGACACCGAATGACAGAGTACCGTTGATAGCAAGATTCATCAATGGGAAAGCCAACTTAACAAGATTCAAAGTGACTCCTTCGTTGTGAGCTCTCAGGTAAGAAGCAATATAGACCGAAATAGATCCCCAGAGATAGAAAGTTCCAAGAATCAAGTGGATGAGCACACCTCCGATAATGACTCTCCAGCCTTCCCATTTAAACCTCTTCTCTTGGGCAGGAGTATGATGGGCATGGTCATTTAACCCATGAATGTCATGATGGTCTTCTGTGTGCAAGGCTCCTGTATGAGTATCAGCTGAACGAATTTCAGGTGAATGAGTCTCAGGTGAATGAGCATCTTCTATTTGAAGTTCGACTGTTTTGGTAGGTTTCATGATCGGAATAGCCAATTTATTGTTTTGTTTCTTGAAAAATTTATAAGATAGTTCCTTTTTGTTGTTTAAATACGCAGGTTTCGCTGAATTAAAACTGTAAAACAGGTTTAATTAACCAAAAAGTAATCTAATTACGTTACTTTACTGATCTGAACGCGATAAAGGTTTTCAATCTTAATTCGAATTTCGCTCAAAGCCTCTAAAAAGCCTTTTGATCTTCGGTTTTATTGATCATCCCTCCGAGCAGTGGAGATCGGCGTCGCATTTAATCGCGCAGACGACTTGTGCGATGTCCAGTAAGAGCTAGGGTATTTTCGTGTTAGAAGAACTTAATCTGTTTTTGTTAGTTCCCGGAGAATCAACTACACTGAACAAATTTCATAAAACATTCTTAAATTGTCAGTATAATACGAATTAATGATTTACGTCATAATTTCAAACTGTCAAGAAATCTCAATTCGATTTATTCAAAGATGCATGATCAAATTCTAAGAATTATTCAGAATTTCATAAGAGAAATTAACAATGCTTTGTCTTCCGATAACTGTCGGATGTTTTGGTAAGATTTATCTCGATAGTCTTACCTTTCAATGATTTTGTTGAAGATATCCATTAGAATTTGATTCTATATGATTTCTGGAATGATAGAATCGAATTGGAAGTCGAAAAATTTAGAGCTTTGAATTAAAATTAAATCGACCAAAAATGCCTTTCCAGTGTCTTTGCGAATTGAGACAATGCCCAGTTGCACTGAGCTTGCTTGATCCCCTCACAAGTGTACTTCTCATACGAAAACTATTCTGGTTTGTTGTTGTGACAGTTCCTGGGCACACGCACCAATTTACCTCGATTTGAGTGTATCTTTCTGCGGTTAATAGACTTTAGATAAAATTGAAATCAGAAGAAACATGCCGGTTGTTGCCAATATGAAAGTTGCGAGAGTAGCTCTCGTTCATCGTTGCTGAGTTGGGTTCCGTCTTTGTAAAGAATTTCTATATACTGAAATTCCTAATAGTTCTCTCAGAATTTGAGAGTTCATTTTCGAAAGCTAAGAATGCCATGTAAGATCACAAGCTAATGTAGCTTCTAAGCGATTATATCATTGCACCACAAAATTCGTGGTATTTACCACGACTCAACAAATATTCTTATTCTTGGAATCTTTTTCTTTTTTTTTTAATACATTATTAATCATATTATCGAATCCTAGTTGTGTTCTTTGTTGGTGAGGAACCGACTTGGATGGCTGAGCTTTCTATTGATTTATGCCCTACAGAATGGAAAATGTTATCGACTCAACATTGCTAAATCAACCCGTTTATTTACGAAAGTTTCAATTTATTGTCTCCATAGCAGCTTCAAGATGATATATCAAAGCCAGGCAATCAACACAAAAAGATGCAGCGTTCGGAATGTCACATTGTTTCTGAACGTATTAATTTATTTTCAGACTTAAAATTTTACGAACGAAAAATTCGAACTTTTCGAACCTATCCAGTATTTTAATAATAAGCATATCTAAACAAAAGAACCCTACTTTCTCCAAAGTTGATGGAAACAACCCATCTATCGTGCAATCTCAAAAACCCTAAAGACAAAATCTCAGAATTATATCGGAATGATAGCTTCTAACAGAATTCATTATAGACCACAAATTTGACACCTTTGAGGAATTGATGAAGCTGGCTGAGATATTTCCAGCGACATATAAATAGAGCGTTATAAAAATAAATTGTCTTTACTCTCTTCTTACAAATCCATTATATTGGCCTCCTATTTTTCGAATTTGACTTCTCTTTTCACGGACAAGACTCTGACACTAACCGCACATGAAATGTAGAGCCGGAAATGAACGCGGTTAATGTGAACAGAACTTCCTCTAAATAATTTTCATGACAACTCAATCTTTCAATGAGGTCATTTAGTGAGCGTACTTAAATGTCCTGTATCCTGAAAGCTACGCATTCATGTCACTAGCCATATAGAACCTTGTAATAAGAAAGAATTCACTCTTTCAATGTGAGCTCATTTCAAACAACTTGCTTCGAAAAATCTCTTAAGACGTGGTCCATTTATCCTTACTTATAACGTTATACATTCATTTCTTAACGATTTAGTGGTTTTACTGTGGTGAGGTTTTTTTTTTTGTTAAAGGAATCTTTGTAGAGGGCAATGGAACACCATTTACATACAAGAAGACAAAACATCGAAGGTGTCGGCACAAAATCTGTAATGATAATAAATTAGCTAAGAAGGGATCTCTGACGTCCAACTCTAAAAACTCTGTTTAAAAAACTTACATTTTTAAATGTTTCCTAAGCTCTCATATTTGTTATTTGTTTGATGGCGACTTGCTCTCTTCAGAATACTTTGAATTTTTCGAATGACCCTGCAAGTTTCCAGTTCCTCCTTTACTATCAAGTAGACTGTATCTCTTCGGCGAGTCTCCTTTCAATGATGCTACGCCTGCGGAATTCGCTCTCGTTATCGCGAACCCTTCGGAACCATCACCATCACCCCCATGATTGTCATTCATCACTTGATTACTCCTTCCACTGAAGCTAGCATTATCAAAAGTTTTCATTGGACTGCTCTCTTCGTAAGGGTTATTCATGTTCTTTTCAGCGTTTTTGAAAATCGCTGCTTTCAACAGAGCGTTTCCACCGCCTCCACGGCCACCAGCAGCGTTTTTCCCAGCCTGACCTCCAGCAAACTTTGAAAGAGAGCTGTTGGATCCTGCGTTATGAGTTGGACCTTGTCCCAACAGCAGCGAGTTGTTAGCTGAGTTTACTCCTGAGTTCAATGTATCAATCTTTCCGTTCATCAGAGGCTGTCCAACGTCGAGATACAGCGAATCTTTCTGCTCGTACTTGTCTTTATTAGGTGTGGCTACTGCCTTGGAGAAGTTGAGGTCCTGGTTAATCTTCATGGTCTTCGGAGAGAATGACCCAGAGCTATTTATAATGGTCAGAAAATCGCAGAAAGAAAGGCGGCTACTCTGAGTATTTCGAGAAAGTGTCAGAGATGGTCTCTGAAGTGCTAAGGCCCTTTCCAATTCCAACATCACTCATAGTTGGGACGAAGAAGGGATGCTTCAACGCTTCTGCTGCTCTAGGACGTGCTTTTTGATTGAATTCTAACAATCTCTGCAGCAAATCCAGTCCTAATGTTGAATAAGCTTAACAACAGAAAAGTCCCCAACATTTACCTTCTCTAGATATTTTCGAGTTCGGGTTTTTCAATTCTTTGCCAATGGTGGCCAAAGCTTCAAATTCTACTGTGAACTTTCTATTCAGCTTCAATATTTCCGATGCGTTTGAACCGTCAAAGAATGGATAACCGAATAACCTAACCAACATCATCACATTAGCTTAGGAGAAGTTGAATCAGGCGAATTTACATATAAAATAAAATGCAGCCGGCTGAGAACACATCACATCTATCGTCGTAATGAGTTGTAGGGACCTTAGCATCGTATTTGAAAACTTCTGGAGCGATATAACCTGGAGTTCCGCATTTCTTAAAAATGTACTCATCGAGATCAATGAACGTTGCCAGTCCAAAATCAACGATCTTGATTTTTTCGCCTTTGTCAAGCAAAATGTTTTCTGGTTTCAAATCTCTGTGCATAACATTCTTCGAGGCGAGATACGCCAACGCATCAAGCAAACTGCGAATTAAGTTGATGATCTTCACTTCCGAATATTGCTCTTTGAACGTCGGTTTCTTCAGCACCTCCTGCAGACTCTTCCCTTGGATTAACTCGAGGACAAGGTAGATAGACTTTTCCGTTTCATAAACTTCATACAGCTGAATCACATTGTCGTGGTTGAGAACTCTCATAATGTCGATTTCGTTAATAATACTTGGCTAAACCAGCGAAATACACGTAAACCAGGTATTCAAAACAATGCGGTTACCTTCGCGTTTGACTTATTCGACAATATGATGCTCTCTTTCGTGAACGCTTTGACTGCATAAGATTTGCCGGTGGTTTTGGACTCAACTAGATAGACTTTCGCAAAACTACCTCTTCCGATCATTTTGATGGCTTTGTATTCCTCATGGAAAGGAGAAAGAACGCAAATCGCTTTGAGCTCAGTGATCCATTTCTTAGCCAAGCTTTCATTATTCGTTGTAAATTCATACGTATTGCCGTTTTTGCTCAAAGTAAAACCAAAAACACCCGGGTTACTAGGCAATACTTTCATTTTCGAATTTGCAATTTCAAGTACAGCTTCCGGTTGCTTCGAAGTGCTATTCTGATGTTGTATATCGGAGTTTAGTACAGGAAATCAAGGTACTTATACCTTAAATTGGACGATGACACGAGGGTAGAGACAGAAGAAGGCTTGAACGGTTGTTTGGGAGTTGGCTAATGTTCTTGTCCAAGTCTCGCTTTGAAGAGGTGTATGCTGCAGAATTCCTGAATAGCGAGTTTTCTCGAGTTTTTCCCAGTCGAATTTGATCTCGAGATCATCGTCGTCGAAGAAAGATGGTCTTCCTTGTGGGGATGTCGTTGCGGTTGGATTGGTAGTATTGGTAGTCATGCTATTTATTTTGTTTTCTCTTGTATTGAGTTTAGGTCCAGTTTGTTCTTATCTAAGTTTAGAACACAGTAATTAATGTTTATTTAATATTTTCATCGATGGTTTTTTAATTTAGTTTTTAATTCACGATCTTGAAGGATAGGAAGATACAAAATCACTTAATATTCCATAACTCTTGGAATGTCGAAGTAAATCATATTTATTTTCGTTTATTTTAAAGGATTCAGTCACAACACTTTGGTTGTTAGTGAATTGGGAAATCAATTAGCAATGTTAGCGTTTTATATTATTTTTTAAAATTTTTTTTATGCGTTCCAATATTTATGCCATTTGTCGAAAAACACACTGAAGAGAGCATCAATACTTGCAGTGATAAGGTCTAAGAAAATCTTTTCGGCGTTCTCGTCGCTTTCTTTTGAAAGGAGTTTTTCGTGAAGCTTTTCGAGGCCTTTATTATCAACGTCCTATGATACAGTGAAATAATGCCTATCATCTCAATATAATAATTTAGAGAGTACTCTTAATCCGCTGTCAAGCATCAGCTGAAACAGATTCACAATAAGTTTTGAATATTTCCTCAGATAAAGGAATGTTTGAACGCATTTCTTCTTGAAGTTTTCATAGTTTGGACTCTTTAATCCTCCCATACCTTCAGAATTTTTTTAAGCTGCTTTTGTAATGGAGTTCTTTTGAGTACCTTCCACCATTTCTTTACAGAGCTTGAAAGGCGGTGGGAATATCTTCGGGTCTCTGCCAAGAATGAAACCAAAATCGATATGCAGCAATTTTCCTAAATCAAAGATTCATGGGGAATTTAGGCTGTCTGAATAAAAATAAGAGTCACCTTGTTCAGTCAACATCAAATTTTCCAAATGTCTGTCTCCAATACCCAGAATATAAGTAATGACGCAGTACCCAGCACAACTGTCGATATAATTATCAAGGATTTTATTGTACGCCTGCTCTTCAAAAGCCACCGCTCGACCTTTTTCAGTTTCAATTTCTTTTTTCACTTGCTCAGGGCTTCTACCTAGCTCTTGATAGAACCAAGAATTCTGGTTTCCAGCAGCTGATCGGGCGAGTGTTTTGAAATGGAGATCGAGATTATTCCCGGTGTTTTGGAGAACCTCTTGGAGTGTGGTACTCGCAGAAACAAACTCTAAAACGCCATCTTCTTTGCTCCAAGCCATAGCTTTATAAGGTGTTAACTTCATGTCGATATTCACGTTCTTTAACAGATCGTCCATCAAGGAGATTATCTGAAGGACAAGCTGATCCTGGCGTAAATCGTCTCCGTTCTTAAAGATAACTTTATAGACGGTTTCTTCGGTGACGGGCTCGGGTCCTTCTTTTATGGTTTTCATCGCATCGAAAGAAAGACGCAAAGGGGCCATTGCGCTTCTGAATGGAAAACATTCTGAAGGACGGAACCTTGTGATGTAGTATTCAGGAGCGAGACAGAAATTTTGAGGGGGGAAATGTTTATAGGTATCATCTGAGAGGATCTTTGGGAGTTCTTCCTTTCTTTTGGATTTCGGCAGTTTTTTCACTTGAACGTTTATTTCTATGAGTCTAGATCGTAGTTCTTGCTGCAGCTGAAGGTGATTGAAAATCAATGTGTTTTCTTGAGAACTCAGCATTTCATAAAAGAGGCTTTCGGCTTCTTGGAAAAACGTTTTGATATCACCATGATTGGCTTCTGATTCGACCTATCAAGAACGGAAGTTTCGGAAATTGGAATCCGAAAACTAGTTAAGGATACCTTTAGATGCCAGAATAAATGAGTCGCCATTTTGAGGTCACTAATAGCTCTGTTCAGTAGGAAGTTCAGCAAAGGGCTTTTCATATCGAGTTTTTCATATTTGAGGGCTTGAACTAGCTGGAGAAGGATTGAAAGTATGGTATTATTCGGCGTATCATCGAGAATCTTGACAGCGTAAGCACGGATCTTTTGCATTGGTTCAATAGGCTTTTT
>ENA-UOTX01002015-UOTX01002015.1-compost-metagenome-genome-assembly--contig:-NODE-2015-length-11524-cov-17.271600_pt1 | contig 11524 bp, 17 predicted proteins | sample MGYA00238143_ERZ746982 | MGnify/ENA primary metagenome ERZ746982 (study PRJEB28758, sample SAMN06268862) | compost metagenome | isolation source: single cell | place: USA: California, Emeryville, Joint... | reverse complement strand
TCAACCTTGATACCTAATTTCTGAATCTTATCCTTGATGAATTTGTCGGTTTCTTCGTGGTGTTTGCAGAAGGTGTCATTGGCGTTGATGACAGTGAAAGAGTGCTTTGGTGACAATTTACCTAAATGTCCCATGGTTAGAACACCGAAGAGATTTAAAACTCTTACCAGTTGAAAGATGCCATCTCCAGACTTCAGTGCTGACAAAGAAGTTAAGACCACCGACTATGGATCATTAGATAAGCGTTTCTTTGTGTCTTAATTACCTTCTCCAGCATATGGGTATGGAGGGATGCAGAAGAATGCATCACCATTGGTGAAATTGTAGTGCCATCTAGGATAAGGATGATGGAAGGATCTCCATGATGGGTGGTCGATTGGCATGTAGACAGGATGTTCGACATCCGCCCACGCCTCCTCAAGACCTGGGACAAGCCCGACGTCTCCCTTGAGACCTATTTTCAAATTTTAATTCAAGAATGAAGAAAAGCGAAGAGTACCCATAGCGACAACGAGCTGGTTGTAGCCGATCTTTCTTCCGCTCTTGAGGACAATGGCGTTTTCTTCAGGAAGGAATTTCTCGACTGTGCCGACCTCACTGGCAGTGTACATATTGATGGCGAGCTTGGCATTGATCAAATAATCTGTTTTTGCGCATCTCTGTTGTTCGTAGATGAGTCTGAGAGGACCGCTCTGGTTGATGGTCTGGTCAAAGACGACCATGGTGCTGTATTTTCCGTGGGAATCGTCGTCCAAGTGTCTGGAGAAGATGGCTCCGAGATTACCACCGACGATAACGACCTCGTACTTGTCCAAATCTCTTCTGGTTGGTTTACGCTTGCTTCCAATGCCACCGAAAGAGGCGCTGGAGATGTTGCTGAGGGATTTGAAGAGAGGAGAACTCTTGGCAAAAGCGGATTTTAATTGAAGCATCCTCTATAACTAAGAGAAAATATTTTATAAAAGAAATCGAAGGAATACTAAAAAGACATTTAATCAAAAAAAGATAAGAAAAATGATTAAATTCATTTGGATAAAATATCCACGTCGAAAGAAATATGAATTATTATGCATTAGTAATTGCCACACAAGAATTATCTCAGGAAAACCTTCCACAGGAGAGATATTTCCTGAAGATATATGTCCCATTGCAGTTGTATATTTGAATAAAAATCTGAAGTTTTGAAGTGCAAAGAAACGAAGGCAAAGAGAAGGCACGGGCTTGATTTATTCAGTCTAAATATGAAATTATAAAGAGCGTGTGGAAATAGGATATTTTTTAGAATCTTTACAGAAATCAGAAAGAATAGATATGAATACACGAACAAACAAACACCAAAAGTCTAAGGTGTTGCGATAGGTACTATTTTTGATGGTTTGTAAAGACTTTGCCTTTACTTTGTGCTTGGATTGGTCCAAAAAGCGCTCATTGCTTACCGCCATTTTGATTCTGCAATTATTCGCGAAATCAAAAAGCTAACCTCTTAGACTTCTAATCTTATGTACTACTAATAATGTGTGCTTACTGAAGCTGCAGGCTTCATGATGACTCTAACAAGATAGATCATTAACTCAAATTAGAAGCTTCTGAGAGCGATGTATTGGTCAAACTATGGTTGAGCGTCTTATGCCAGAGACCTTACAAGAGGCCAACGTCAAACACAGCACTTGATTCTTAGGAATTTATACAATATGATAATTGTTAGCGTTAAAATCCTTCGTTCAGTGATTACGACGACCATAGGAAAATCGCTCTGTTTAATACCGAAATTTATTCAAATTTATCCAAGAATCTCGAAAAATTGATAGCATGTTCATAAACACTCGCCAAGTGGCTGCTATTCTTTCCATTTTCAAATACAAATACTTAAGAGACATTGCTGCACCTATAAAAGACTATCTTTTCCCCACCGCAATTGCCGTCGGATCAGTTTTTGTCTGTAAACCAAACTCCACTCGATCCATTCTAATTCACCCTATCTTCAGCACGTTTGGACGGAGGACCTGATCTACTCGCGATCTACATTCCTTGGGCATATACCGGGTACGTGAGGGATGTATTTGTGGACGTCGCTATGAATAAAATGATGAAACACCGTGAATATTTTAAAGTAATTGATGATCATGTCATTTGATTTGACCTATCTTCCTTAGATAAACGGATTAACTCGTACCAGCTATTATACAGCCTTCATAATAGACGGAGTTCTTAAATCCTGCATTGTAAAAAGCCACATTACTATTTTTTTTTTTGACACGCCTCTTATTAATAAGACTTCGCTTATACTCGTAATTGGATTTGCTTTCGGAGGGATTTCTCAAATTCACGGATGGGTAAGCGAGTTTGTGCAATTTCACAGCTGACATTTGTTCAATCAGAACTTGTTCTTTGTGTTTATAGTCCTCGAGTTGAACGCTATCGCAATGACGTTTGTCTCGTACACTTTGAGCATCTTCCTCGAGGACCCTTACGTCGGAAGCGACATAGTCGGGACTGTGTATGGCATGATGGGCTTTTTCTATTTTATTGCCATTAACTCCTCATCGAAGTAACAACTCACAGAAAACAGCTTTATTTAGCCCTTTTACTAGGCTGATGCATTTCTGCAGTTTGCTCCCTCCAGCAGCAATGACTCTCAGCACGGTGGGCCAGGCAAACAACATCGAATTCAAGCCGTGGGATGGAGTTGTAATGTTGTTGCTCGATAACGTGCTGTATTTCATCATCTTTTTCCTTTGTGACACGGTATTGCCTTGTGTTTGAGCGTGGCTGACATTCTGATGATAGTTCTTTGGAATCGATAAAGAGTTTACGGGAAGGTATTGGTCGAAGATTTTCGGGCGAGGAGAGCAGAATATTGAGTTAGGAGCAGGAAATCGGCTCAGCACGCCGCTTCTTCAAGGTTCGAAGACAGCGTCGGTCCAGATGAATTTAATTGACAGCGATACCAGCTCGGCAATACATCACGAGCAGCTGCACGTGCACCAAGCGAGAACGGTTTATATTGACGGATTGAGAAAAAATTACGGTGAGGTTGAAATCATCCGCGGACTCTCAGTATCAATGTACGAGAAAGAGATATTCTGGTAGAAATAAATTAAAGCTTACAGCATCCAGTTAACTCGGATATAGTTTATTAGGACATAATGGAGCCGGCAAAACCACTACTATTAATATATTAACAGGCTTTTCTCGGCCTGACCAAGGAACGATTAAATGTAGCGTCATTTATCTTTCCGCTAGATGTTAATATAATCGAATAGATTTTGGAAAGGACTTTCGAACGCAGTTCGACGAGATTAAAGACAAAATCGGCGTCTGTCCACAAACGGACTTATGCTTTCCCTTCATGACCTGCGAGGAGAACCTGCGCCTTTTAGCAGAGATTCGAGAGATCCCTCCAGAGAGAGTCCAGGAAGAAATTAACACTCAATTGCATAGAGTTGGCCTTTATGAAGATAGAGAGAAATTGTCATCCCAACTAAGCGGAGGAAACAGAAGAAAGCTGAGCTTGGCGATGGCAATGATGGGAGGAACACAAATCCTTTACTTCGACGAACCGACCTCAGCCATGGACCCTTCTTCGCGTCGAGTGATCTGGAACATAATCAAAGATCTTCGCAGTCACGGCAAAACGATTATCTTGACCACTCACTACCTGGAAGAAGCCGATGAACTTGCTGATCGGATTGGCGTCATGTCCAAGGGAGGATTCTTCGCTGTTGGGAGTCCTGAGTATATCAAAAAGAAATTCGGAGTCGGCTACCATCTCGAAATCTCACCAAAGTAACAAAATGTTTAGGTTTTGTTGCTTAATCCTTCCTTATTTAAGGTATGGACATGAGATTGTCAAGCAATTCAATAAACTGAAACCTGAGATCGCTGAAACCGTTATAAAGGTGATTCCAACTGCTACCGTTGTTCAGCAAACATCAAATCAAGTGTTGAAATTTTGTTTGCCCTTCGCATCTCAATCGAAATTTTCCGAGCTGTTTAAAACATTAGAAAAAGAGGAAGGCTTACAAGTAATCTACAAATCTCAGGCAATTTACGAATTATCATGAATAGCTGAACCTTGGCATGAACAGCCTAGAGGACGCTTTCCTAAACATTTCTATAGAAGAAGGCAAAAAAGACAATGAACAGGAAGGCCTGAAGATTTCCAACGTCCCTGAGAGCATAAACAAAACAGCGACTTACAATTTTTTGGAGCAACTTCAAGCCTGTTTCTTCAAGAGATATCTCATGACTATCCGCAGTCCTCAAGGCTACTTTGCTATTCTCCAGCCCATTGCTTTTATCCTAACCGCAACTGTGATCCCGCAGTCAATAGAGGATAAAAACCAGAAGCTCGCAGCTTTCATTGCCTTTATGTGTATTGGATTTACTGCAAACAGCTCGATCTACTGTGCTGGAACTGTCTATGACAGAGAAAAAAGAATAAAGTAAGATTTTTTGGATTGCAAAGCGAGACTGACGAAATCTTCGCTTTTAGATACGCGTTGAGGGTGATGGGCTGCAAAAACGCTGCTTATTGGCTCGGCACGTTTATATTCGATTTTATGGTCGTTCTCTGCTTCGTGGCTTTCTTACTTGTCCTTGTCTATGCTCAGTAATGATCTCCTCCTCTCTGAGATATGATCTAAAGCAAGCATTTTTACAGGAATATCTCCTACGCTCTCAATGACATGGGTACGTTTATGGCATTGACCTTAGGTTTCGTGTGTTCGAACATCACAGTGGCTTATTTCTGGGGTTTCGCATACGATTCGTCCATTGAAGCAACGGCATTCCATCCAGTACTCGCACTTCTAGGTAACTCTCTTTCAATCTCTGCTCTGGCTTATGCATTATGCTAGTTTTCTATCTATTGCCTTTTGCAACGCATGGGGTCCTCGCATGGTTCCAATTCCAAAAATTATCAACCCTTGCTCAAATAATCGGTTTCGTTATCGGACCATGTCTCGCGTTCCAGCAGGGTCTGTTCGCATTGAACCCTACAAACCAAGAAAATGATATTTTTAACAAGAGTCTCTTCTCAAACCCATGGGCTTATGTCGGGATTCTCGTGCTGCAAGCCACGGGTTACATGATTATCACGATTCTAATCGAGAACAGGAAATCAAGCGTCAAACTCCAGAACACAAAAGTCCTTCCGCAGATTCAAGGCGAGGAAGAAGAAGTAGACGAGTTCGCTGAAGATGTCGAATCCGAGATGAAACAAATGATGTCGTCGCAGAAAAAACCTGTTATCAAAGTTACTAACCTCCAAAAGGTCTATCCTCGAGGCCAACAGGCAGTAAAAGGTATTTCTTTTGGAGTCGAGAAAGGTGAGATCTTCGGGCTGCTTGGTCCCAATGGCGCAGGCAAATCTACGACTTTTAACATAATAACACAACTGATCAGTCGGTCTGGAGGCACGGTTGAGTTGGGTGGTCGCTCGATTGACTCGGAAGATAAATTTACGATTTACAAAGACTGCGGTGTGTGTCCTCAGTTTGATTCGCTTTGGGATTTGCTTACCGTTAAAGAACACTTGATTATTTTTGGGAAGATCAAGGGACTGAGCGGCAAAGACCTGCAGGAAAACATCGATTACTTTTTGGATATCCTGCATATTCGCCAGAATCAGCATAAAAAAACCTCTCAGTTGAGTGGAGGCAACAAAAGGCGGTTATGTGTCGCGCTTGCGTCATTGGGAGCTCCTACCATGCAGTTTATGGACGAGCCTTCAACAGGATTAGACCCGCTTGCGAGAGTTTATCTCTGGGATACGATTAAGCAAACTTTGGCGTTGAGAAACTCGTCGATTGTACTAACGACGCACTCGATGCCTGAAGCCGAGTCACTTTGCACGAAGATCGGTAATATTAATAGAGGAGAAGTAATTTTATTATAATTTCATTAGGAATCATGGTAAACGGTCGCTTTGTTTGTATTGGGAGCACATCTTATCTGAAGAATAAGTATGGGTCAGGATATAAGATTACGCTTTCACGAGGATCGAACCCTGAAGTTATATTAGCAGAAATCATTAAGGAGATCAGTCCTGAGGCGGTTTTCCTCGAGCAAGACGAAAGTGATGTGTACGAAACATATCAGGCAAGCTTTGGTTATTGTTAGTATTTATTCATGGGGTTTCTTTAGGTTCCGTCGAAGAATTTTGTATTCAGCAAGGCTTTTGAGATCCTTGAAGGTTTCAAGCAAAAAGGGGATATTGCGGACTTCTCGATCTATCATACGACGCTAGAAAACGTGTTCTTGGAGTTTTCGCGTCATCAGCGATCAGATGCGGCTGATGGGAGAAGGAAATCGGTGCCGCCGAGAAAAACTAGCGTGCAAGATATGGTTCAGTACGAAATGGCAAGAAAATCTGGGAGATCGTCAGTGAATAGCTTGTCAGAGCTGAAAATATCCCGTAAGTCTGAATATAGGAATTAAAAAATTTGGTAATCGTTAACACTAAATTCAGTTACTCTTTGCAATAGAGGAGAGTAGCTTAATGTGCATTTTTTTTTCTTTGACAGGTAGTTGTTGTCTGCATAGTGATATGTTCAATAGTAAATCTTTCAATTTATTATGTATTAGAAGCACATGAAGTAACCCTTAGTTCATTATAATTTCACTGGTTTTTTGATGTATTAACATTTTGGTTTTAATCAGAGATGAAAGAAGATAAAAGTCGTATAGAGGGGGACTGACTCTATAAAGGTTTTTTTGTTAGCTCTACTCAAACCTTCTTTCCTAACTACGCATTAGAAATTAACTAACCTAATAAATTTCTGATAGTTTTAAAACCCGGCTCGAAAATTATCCCCTGCTATCTTGGGAGTGATAATTAATACCAAAGTAGATGTCATAGACATATAATGTAATGTGAAGTAACATAAGCTTTTACCAGTTACAGCACACCACATTCTTCAAAACAATATTTCTCGATGATACTTTGGGTCTAACTATGTGGCAAGAGTTTTTTTTCCCTCTTGCATAATTCCATATCGTAAAATCTAATAATTTGAGCTATTTAATCACCTTTGCTTTCCTTCCAGTGAAATACTATGCTATTTTATTTTTTTGCTGACTGCACAAACTCCTATTCAGAATGCTTTCAAGATCTGATACAATCACCCGCGGCGATAAAACTGGGTTGTGTCTAGGAATTTTTGTTTTATGTAACTGTCGATAATTAAATAATCGAAAGCTTTCTCATAAAAGTTATATCTCTATATTTTGGAAAAGACTTCACCTTTAGCGTGTACGAAAAGGGCTTTATAAACTCATTTTTTTGTGTCTATCTCGTTCCTAAAAACTCAAAAATATGGAGATTTCTGACGAAGAGACCAAAGGCATTTTATGACAGATAACATATATAGCGTTTGATCTGAATTCTGAATAAGATATAAATAAAAATATAACCACTCTAGAGCCAAAATGGGAGCATGTTGCAGCCGCAGTGGCAGCTCAATCACTGCAGAACGTAATAAACCCTCTTTCTATTAGGTTTCTTACACCAAATAGCAAAATTCAAAGCTAAAAAACAGAATACTTATATTCTTCAAAGTGACATGGTCAGGAAAGTCACTAATCACGATGTTAAAGATGATTACAAGTTATTAGCGGTTCTTGGAGAAGGTTACAGCAACCCCTTCAATCTATTTCCCTTCAAAATCGTTTATTTTCAATAGGTGGATTCGGAGAAGTGAAACGAGCATTCCACAAAATCACAAACATTGAGCGTGCTATCAAAATCGTTCGGAAAAGCAACCTATCCAAAGATGGAGGGAAGAAACTAATGGACGAAGTCGCGCTTGTTCGTGAAATCGTAAGCAGTCGAAATACCATCTCATCATAGTACTAGGACCACCCAAATGCGTTGAAAATTGTGGAGTACTATGACGATCCCTACTGCTTCTATATCGTCAACGAGGCCTATACCGGAGGAACGCTTTATGACAAATGGATAAACGGATTCAAATTCACTGAGACGAAAATCGGCGAGATCATCCGAGATGTGTTGCGACCAATTAACTACATGCATCACAAAGGGATCGTCCACAGGTGAATTTCTTCTATTGGTTTTGTTGATGAGGTCTTCTATCGCGCTAAAGGGATATAAAACCGCAAAATATCATGTTTGCTACCGCAGATAACAACACTATTATTAAACTCATCGATTTTGGAGAAGCCTCCCCCTTTACTCATACGAAAAAGCTAGATAAAATCCGAGGAACCGTGATACTTTGCAATTAAGGTCTTCATCAGCTAATGAGTGTATCATAGGTGACGTACATGGCCCCTGAAGTCCTCGAGGGAAATTACAATGAGAAATGCGATATATGGTCTTTGGGCGTCGTGCTGTACATGCTGCTATCAGGGAAGCTGCCCTTCGATGCACATAGCGAAGAAATACTTAAGAAAAAGATCCTAAGAGCCGAGGTGTCAACCAATGGCAAAGCCTTCGAGAAAGTCTCTGAAGATGCGAAAGACTTGATACAAAATATGCTGAAAGGAGATCCAGCGAAGAGATACAGCGCACAGCAGTGCCTGGACCACCCTTGGATAACGAATGTATTGAAAAACATGCAGATTGAAAAGACGATAGATTTGAAAGTAATGGAGAGAATTGCCAATTTCAAAGGAATGTCAGCGCTTAAGAACGCTTTCTGGGCCTCGATCATCTCGTATTTTTCTTCGTATGATGAAACGGTCAAGATTGTTAAGACCTGGACAACGCTCGATAAAAAAGGACTTGGAGTGCTCTCTAAGGAAGACTTGAAATCAGGTAATTTTGGTTGTGACGTCTCATCTGAAACTGGGTCCAAAGGGTTCGAAGCGGCTGATATGGCGATGAAACCAGCGGAATTAGACTTGATTTTTACGGCATTAACTTTCAATAAAAGTGGGACGATACTATATACAGGTAATTTTGCTTAGGTTTTTCTATTTTAAATGGTTTTGGATAGAGTTTTTGAATGCGGCCTTTGAAAAGGAATCGTTTTTAACTGATGAGAAGATCGAGTCTATGTTTAAGATATTTGACCAGGTAAAGATTGTTCCTGTGGGATGAACGCTAATGAGGCGACTTTCATTAGGATGCTGATGGTTTCTTGTCTCAGGAGGAGCTCAAAGATTTCGTGACACCAAACAGCAAGGTGGCAAAAATTGCGGACTATAATAATATGATTATTCACATTAATGACACCTACAAGGACAAGGTAATATGATGTGATTCACGGAATTACTAAAAAACGTGATGTCTCTCGCGGTTTAGGTATCACTTGAAGATTTCAAGAAAGTTATTCAAACATTTCTTTGTTGATAAATATGGAAATTTTTCCTGGTATTAATGAAAAATTGGTATGCAGTCCAAGAATTAATAAGGTTCTTAGTCTCTATTACGTCGTGTGTGTGTATGAAATAAAAGCAAACCATATTCAAATGCGTCCTTGAGTTGCAATCAAATTTCTAATAAATATCTGAATTACAAAATTCTCTTACAAAGTGGGAGAAAAAAATGAAAATTGTTCGATTTGTTGTGAATTTTTAGAGGGAATTTGGATTTGCCAAGATTCTCCACTAAATCGAGTGTCAATAAATTATTATGTAGTTTGTCTGCTCGCTAATACAAGGAACTTTTCATATTAGCGACGAAAAAGTATCTACAATTATTTCATCTTAATGCTTCAACATGGCAAAAAACTATGCATCAAAGCTTCTTAAAGCAAATAACGAAATTTCTATCACATCTGGCTCTTTTAATTTGATTATATACTGGCACTCTACTTTCTGGAATTATTTCCGATTCTATTTACATGATCTTCTCTATCTACTAAAAGTAATATATTACCTCAAATCGCGCTTACAACAATATACACTATCTTCGTCAGCTTTTCGCTTCGTGCCCAAATTGTTATTCGGACGCTTAACATTGAGAAATGATGGTTTCAACCAGAGATAGTTAAAACTATCAATCCGAATTTTTGCAATGTAATTAATCTACGCAATATCGGCTATTTCTCAAAACGACTTATCAGAAGAAAAAAAAAAAACACAAAAGCCGGGTGTGGCTTCATTGCTGGAAGAAAAATCTACCTTCGTATCACATCTTCATCACTTGAAGAGAAGATTCGTTCTATCTTTGACATTCAAGAGGTTTTCCTGAAACTAGGCCTCGAATTTTCACTATTCATCTCAAATCATCAGTCTCTATCATTCAACTATTTGAGCAATTTTCCGTCATATTACATAGAAACTTAGTTTTGCTGTTCCTCTTTGTACTGGGAAACATACATACATCATAACTTTCATCAGAGAATAAAAGAAACGCTGATTATCGCGGTAACGAACAAACTTATCGCCACTGATACTGGTAGAATCTCGAGCCACGCACAAACCAAGAAACTAAATTAATTAACGATAAATCAATTATCCGTTTATTCCTGCACAACTTGATAAACGTCAGCTAGCAGTCTTATATCTAAACTGAAAAATTTTCGGAATTAGCACAGATCTCTCTTGAAATCCCTCATGCAAGACAGTACAAATCTTAAAATCCCTGCCTCCGCAGCAATTCAAATGCAAGCTCAGCTTTCGAATCTCATCGCCATTCAAAATCTTCAGGAATACCTGAAATATCTGATACTGACGACATCAGTAGAACCTCAAACCATGACAGCAACTCCTCAGAAATTGTTACAATCCAGTCCTGAGAAGACTGTGCCACTGAAACAAGACACTGCTATGAAAATAGAAGAAGAGGGTTTCTCAGACGAATACAAAATTTCATTAACACCGACGCGAGACCATTCTTTCTCCACAAACGCCTCAGAGAGCCCAATGAATAAAAGAAAGCGCTCCTATAAGCTCTTTACTCTCATGCAAAAGAGATTTGCCGGGAAAAACAAGGAACAAGACTCAAATGAGACTTCAGGATCAAATGAAGAGAAGTCGAGAATACCACCAATCTTAAAAAAGAGTGCAAACAAGTAATTTAGCCAGAGAAACTTCCTTTTACTCATAAACTACTAGAGTGGTACATTGTGGACATCCATGGAGAGATCATTATGCCAAAGGACTCTGTGGAAGCTGCTATTTGAGATTCGGTAGAACGAAAAAGCCTTGGAATTGTTCTCATGACAAGCTGTACGCACTGGGGCTCTGCCAAAAGTGCTATACAACGAAATATCATATGGTAATTTTATTACTCTGAAGAGATGTGTAATGTGTTTGCTAACTTTAGAAAAAAAAATCTGTTGAAAATTCCGCGTTGAACGAAATCAAGTTCAAGATGCTTGGACCAGGCGAGGAATCAAGAGAACCGGCTAGCCAGAATCTCACCATGGAGGTAGAATCAAAAAAGGTTCAACTTTTGACTAAGGAGGGTCTGGTTGCAGATCTAGGAGTGAAAATTGAAACTTCTTAATTCTGGGGTATGGTAGAAAGGGATGAGTTTGGCTGGATGTCCTTTTCTTTTAATTAATTTGCAGAGTTTGATTTGAAAATACTGAAGAAGTGATTTTCAAAA
>ENA-UOTX01002012-UOTX01002012.1-compost-metagenome-genome-assembly--contig:-NODE-2012-length-11546-cov-16.308920_pt1 | contig 11546 bp, 13 predicted proteins | sample MGYA00238143_ERZ746982 | MGnify/ENA primary metagenome ERZ746982 (study PRJEB28758, sample SAMN06268862) | compost metagenome | isolation source: single cell | place: USA: California, Emeryville, Joint... | reverse complement strand
TTAGCTAATTCTCAGAGAGAATAGAGCAAATTTCTTTTTTCTCCCATCAAACTCAAATTCACAACAGCATAAGAGAAAGTTAAATCTAATAAAATTACATTTACAGAGCAAATAAACATGAAATAAAGTAGTATACGTTAAATGATTACACTAATCGGTTTTCTAGTATTTCCTCTGATTTGCATGGAGGGCGTCAGGACAGTGAGCTGTGATTTTATTTCATTAAATGAGTTACTACCTTGTTCAACTCTAAATATGGTTTTATTATCAATTTTGAAGTTCATTTTTTTGAAAAATTTTCAATAAAAATTAGATTTTGCGTATTTTCAATACTCAACATGGAAGTTGATTTAATTATTGTTTAACCAACAGAAAGCTCTACACAAATGCCTTTCAAGGTTAGTTATAGTAAAGCACTTAAGAAATAAAATAAAAAGAAGGTTCACTTCCAATAAATTCTTGCCATTCCGTAAGAGATCTGACTCCATGGCAAAGGCTATTTTATTTTATCTCGTCAAAGGATATTTTTGTTTTTATCTGCTGAACCAAATTTGTCGTATTACGATGTATTTAACTTTACTTCGATATATCTTAAAACGAATTAAGCAGATTTGCTCAGAAAACATAGTCTAATAATCAAGATTCTGATATTAATCAGCTAAATTTTTATGATTGGCTGTATTAGAGCCAATTACCTTTCAACAAATGTTCACTCAGGAAAATTTGGATTATTGCAAAGCTACTCCTTGAATAGCCCTGACAAATCTTTGAGCCAGAAGTCCTTAATCAACAAAGATAAACTTGAGACTCTATTTTTGAAAGGTGGCTTAAAATAGGAAATTAGTAACTATGAGGTATTAAATGCGAATCGAGAACTTGAAAATTGAGAATAAACCATCTTAATGGTTCAGTATATTTATCAAATAATGAAAGTGATTCAAACGGTTTCTGAATTTCAAAGAAAGAGAATAAATCAAATTTTGAAGCTAACTCAAAATCGTTCTTCACACTAAAACTCTTTAACTATTTCATAAAACTTCTTCAGCCAAGACGTTCTCTAATGTTGTTACTCGAAAAATTCGATTTTCAGAGGAATTGAGTGAGAAATTACTTAGAGTTCTCTCTGACAATCAAGCAAATCAATATGATGGTCTTTTTGAGGTTATAGTAAGATTATTTTCATCTACAATTCAATTTTTCGTAGAACTTCCTGGTAACCGTTGATTGTCGTCTGTTTCATTGGCTTCAATTAGGATACTCTATAGGAACGCTTCATTTCAAACCTTCAACTGGAGTAGCTGTAAAATTTAAGAGGTAGGAAAAGAACCTTTGAGAATGTATGAATGCTTTCAGAAAACCGCCTTTAGCTCAGTTGGTAGAGCATTGGACTGTAAATCCAAGAACGCCGGTTCGATTCCGGCAGGGAGGACTTTTTTGGTATTATAATATTATTTTTATTTAAGAACAGCAACAACAGCACTATTCTTTCTTTATGCTAATAATTGCTTTTTCTACCTCGTTGAAAGCAAGAAAGCCCTGCTGGATAACTAACTTTCAGGCTTGCTTATATTAACCGCCATCAGAGCAATTCCCATGCCTTCTCGGAATTACTTTAGTCATATCACTTCATCTTTTTTTTTATAGAATTTTTTTGAGATCGTTTGATCGATCATATTTTTTGATAAGAAGGAATGCTACACAACAAGAGCAAGTTGTTTTTTGAATGCAACGATAACGAATTTCAGGAAAGGAGCTGAACGCTATCAATCCTAATTCCATTTGCATAGATTTAATCAGACGAAAATAAGTTTAATTATTCAAAGATTCTGGTTCAAAAGGGAAATTTTTCTCATTGGTTATATAAGAAGACCTTTTAATTAGCCCACGCAGAACTTTTTGCGAGGAGATCGGCAGGTTCAAAATAAGCTAGATCCTGATTACTCCGTCGTGGTTGTTTTGCCCAGATAAATCAATGAAACTGAATGGAAATTTCAGCTGAGTAAATTAACATTTCGCATTCTCGATTCACTTTCAACCTCTACAGAAAACCAATTGGAATTCATCAGATCGCTGATCTATCTCTAGCATACAACCTACATCCAGGATAAGACCTTCTTCTTCTTGAGCATCATTTTTTGAAACTTCCATCGATACCATCATGTGTCTTTGCCTAACACCACAATCCGTTTCTTTGATGCATGAACTTCTTTGCTGTAATGGTGGTACGATTCCAAATGACATTGATGATACCACCTCTCATTATTAGTTGAACCGTTCGATTCTAGAATATGCTGCATGTTCCATTCACAATCAAATTAATATGATGGAATGCCAGCAACAAGTAACCAATATTACCAACGATACTACGACAGGGAAATTACTCCCAGCTAGATTTCGAGTGGCTTCTTAATGCTCCCGATTATGCTAGCTCCTAAATTATTAAAGTTTTTACTTTACAAAAAATAAACAAAAAACAAAAAACAAAGCATTTTGCTTTGATGGACCACATGCCACTGAGCTCAACAAAAAATATAATTGAACTCATTCTTTTGGCTTCTACTTAAAACATGTCCTTCAATAAAAATTTGAGAATTTTCGAACGTTTTATCGCCTTGATTTCGCATTCTTAACTTGATCTCAAGACTTATTTAAGATTCGATAAAATTCAAATTCAAAATTGAATTGTGGCGGATGAATCGAAGAATGGAATTTTTCATTTGATATCGTAAAATTACTCTTAGGACCCCCATAAATTCTTAATTGATTCACGCATCGAGGTCTGTATTCGCTTGACACGACTGTTTTTTTTAAATATTCAATACATAAGAAAGCTAAGACTAAAATATCTACGCAGAGAATTTAGTTCGCGTTGCTAAATGGAGAACGATAAAGGAAAAACCAGCGAGTCAAAAGACTCATTGTCGAAGTCTCCGAGCAAAAATCAGAATCGCATCCTTCGTCCTTTCAACGGACCGAGCAGATCACCAATATCATTCAAACAAGTTAATCCGCGGAGTAAACAACATCCTTTCTTGAGTGAAGCTTATTCTAACCATAATAGTAAGAAACACGCTCTCAACTTGTAGAGCCAATGAAAATGCCGAAGGAGACGCTTTCGATGACACAGCCAGCTTTTCTAATGGCATGAGCAATAGACTACCAAACCACGATTTTGTGCCTTTTCCCTCCAATGATCTCAGAGATTTTATGAACAATGGCTCTTTGAACCCTTCCCCTTTCAAACCGGACCACCATCGTTTCAGTTATTCAATCGAGCGTAATCCGCGCAGACCCTACGAGTCTCCTTTTACGAAATTCTGTGACGATCTATCACCATTGCATAGTCGTCTGCAGACACCCATCTCTAATTTGAAGAATCTTAACGTCTCAAGCGAGTAACCTTCAAATTTGTTTTAAATCTCTTTTAACCGGTTCCTGTAGGCAAATTCTTAAATTCCCATTTAACTCTCCAATGCTTCTCGGAAAGCTCGACGAACCACATCCAAACCAACAGCACCTGTTCAAGCCTTTACCTGTACAAAAGCTTGATTTCTCAGGCTTCTGTAACCCTTCGCGTCCTAAAGGGAATCTTCATAATGATAGCCATCCTAAAGAGTAAGCGGCTCTCTCTGAAATAATAATCAATGGGTTTTTTCACAGGGAAAGGGATGACTCTAGCCATCATCATGAAGTCTCAGAGGAAGAAATGAATGATCATGACCACCCAAGCGAAGAGCGCCGAAACAACGATTCCATGCAAGAGGAACCATCCAGAGGAGCACAGATCACCAGCGATGAGCAGCCAATAAAATTCAACATTAGATTCCAAAAAAGCAAATACACCGCGTCTAATCCGTTCCAAGCGCTTTCGAGCGGTCAGGCCTCAAAGACGCTTTCACATCACTCAAAGCACTACGACGAGCCAGTTGGTAAAAGCTCTATTGGCAAAAGCTTAAAGATTGAAGAGAGTCCAAACTCTCCAGCAAGAAAGTCCATGAGAAAACTCTATAACGAAACCAATACCTATACCATTGAAACCAACCACACTTTACACTGCTCTGAGCGAAGTGGACGATGCGATCATAGCCACGGCACGAACTCGCACACGGCTTCGGTTGTGAAACGCAAAAACGAGGATCCTGAAGATAACGACAACAGTTCGAATTCATCGCCGAAGAAAACGGTTACATGCAACTGCAAGAAATCGAAGTGTTTGAAGCTTTATTGTGATTGCTTCGCTGCTGGTGAGCTCTGTGGGCCAGAATGCAACTGCTGCAACTGCCACAATAACGAAGACCATAATGATGAGAGAAATAACGCGATTCTCTCAGTCCTCGATAGGAATCCCACAGCGTTTAGACCTAAAATTGACAAGCAAGATCCTGGTTCAGTCCATGTATTTATTTAATCGTCTCTATGATACTAATGCACCTTTTAGAAGATCGTCAGTGATGGACGAATGTCCATGGACTCAAAGGTCAGACACAATAAAGGCTGCAACTGCAAAAAATCTGGGTGCTTGAAGAAATACTGCGAATGTTACGCTGCTGGAGTGAAATGCAGCGAGCTATGCAAATGCGAAACTTGCAAAAATATGGATCCATCTGCAATCATCAAAAAGGCGCAAAGTTACAGTCAGATGATGTACCTGAACTCTGCGGACAAAGGAAGACACCACTATTCAGAGGAAAGCAGCGGAGAGTGCGAGAGCTGCTGTTCTCATATGCATCATGGAGATGAAGACGACGAAGCGTATGATTCTGATCCGGAATACCGCAGCGCTTATGCTGGAAGATACAGTTCGAAAAAAACCAAAACTAATGAGGAGTCAGTCAACATGCTCGAGAGATCGAGCAAGAGGTCATTGAGAAACAGGGAGATCACGCCTTCAAAGCCAACTCATGATCTTTACAAGGCCGATGGAGAGAGAAGCAGTTCAAAGAAAAATGGTTCAGTTTACAGAACTCCTTTCGTTGCGGTGGAATCATCCAAGAAGTTAAACTTTACTCAGCATACGCCGAGTCCGAGCAAGAATCATAAGCACCATCCAGAGAGAAATCTCAGGAAGCAGGCGATAAAGCCTTTCTCGAATGACTATCACAGTGGAGCGACTCATGTGACACATACAAAAGTGAAAAATGAGTACTAAGGGGTGAAGGGGAGTCTATCAAAATAGATAAATAACTTTTTATTCAAAATCTATCGTGTTTTTAATGGTATCTGGTTGTAAGGTCTATTGTAATATAAATTATTTTGCCGGGGCTCCGGTGAATTGGTTCGAGGAGTCGAATTACGCAAATTCCCAATTTTTTGTGAACCCAAAAGATGAAAACACTCCTCTGTGTAAGAAAATATAGATTTTCTTGACACAACCAGCTGCCTAACGACAAAAGAAAAGAAAAAATTGAGTTTATTTCTATATATTTCATATTTATGAGAGCAATGAAGTGAGTGAGTGCGTGTGTGTGTTTTAATTGTTAAGGTGTTAACTTCCTGCTGAGTTTCAACAAATTTCTTGTTTTAGGTAACGAGACACTTGTTAATTATTATTTTATTGTAGTTGTAACGATTGCTCAACACCAGCGGCTGATGGATGATTCAAAAAGAATTATTACTTCGTTACTTCGTACTCTAATATGATAAAATACGATTTTCAATTGAGCAATAAGCCTAACACTGGACGAATTGCCTAAAATTCAGTGGAATTGGAAGTGTTGTTAGCACTATCCACATTATTCTCGAGTAAAAGCGGCCAAAGCACAGCAATTCGTAGTCCAGGTGGCCTGCTCGTTTCATACAGCATGATTCACACTATGATGCTTTCCAAGCTGAAAAACTTGCGTCCTTGGCGCTCAATTTTAAGAAAATTGGCTGAGATATCAGTGAGCTGTAGAAGACCACTTGAAGAGTGAAAATGGCTCACGCTGACAATTTCTTGGGTGAAAAAAGTAGTCTTGTGGTAACGCCGAAATATGTACTGACTGAATGTGATTTGGTTCGTTTAGTTAAGAGTATTAACTTAAATAATTATTTAATCTGAGGAGTTCTAACCAAAAAAAAAAAACAATCAATTTGGCCGTTCAATAGCTTTATCCAGAATTCGGCTTCCCAACGCAACTCTTGAAGAAAATATTGGTTAAAGCTCTTTAACTCAACAAAAATGTCCAACGAACCCAAATACCAAGTCAATAATCATAATACTAACATTTATATCATTAATTCCAGTGATCTGAATGGGAAAAACGTTTCAGTGCAGCCAGGTTCATCTATTTTACATTTCAATCCTAGCCCTTCGAACGCAAAGATTCATTCGCAGACCAGAGGCAGACAAGGAAATCGATCGTTTCTTGAATTTCCCTTCTTTGAGGGCGAAGATGACATTTCAGTTAAAATACCTGATGAGTCTGGTCGCTCTCTTGATTTATTCCCGCCTTCGGGGTCGCTTCAACCGACATCTAAACTTATTTCGGACTATAGCAACAAGCCACGTCAGAGCTATGATGGTAAATTTTTTATAGTTACAATAACGGAGCTGAAATTCTTATTGATTTGCAGATAGTTCACTGCTTGAGTTCGAAAGCAACCGGAGATCGAGACAAAAGAGCAGCACTGCATATAATCAGCGACCTAAATCCGTTCATGAGACAGATCATGCGAACATATCTGAGCCTTTTAGTTTTGTTCCTGACCCAATCCTGGACTTCGGTCAGGAGAAACCACCTCCGAAAGTGACTCATTTAACAAGTTCATCAGCACTTGCATTAGCGCAGTATAAAACAGAACTGAATAAATACCAGAATGAAAATGACCCCAAAAAATCTCAAACAGTCGTTCTTACAGGTTCTACACAAAAAGCGGATACTGAGCAGCCTTTGCAGAGAAGCAAGAGTGGTCCTGCTACAAAAAAGAAAGGATTTGGATCCATCTTTCGATCTCCTTTAGCAAAAAGTTTGGTTGAAGGAAAGCGGAAACCTGCAGCCAAACGCCCTTCGATTTTTTTAAGGCTATTGGAGAAGACATCTACTGTCCGTCGTCCATTAGAAAGATCAATAACTTCTGATCAGCTAAATCTTATCAACGATGTTTCCGTTCCAGAAGCCGTTCTAAGGCGCCATGGTCCAAGAAAGTCAACTGGAATCGATTTTACTTCCAGCAGAGGGAGACAGCCACTTTTGGTTTCTTATATGATGAAACACGCAGGCAGCATGAGCAAAGAGGGTGAAATCTTTGCCAAAATTTTAGTAAATCCGCTTTGATCTACCTGGCATTAAACTATTCCCTATTGAAAAATTAGTCGCGTTTGCATCCTCAAAAATTAGAGCAGCTACAGAAAAAGAAAGAGAAAAGATGGCAGCAACATTTTTGTGGTAATTTCCATTTCAATGAAATAACATCTAATGCCTTATATTAGTAAGATTTTTGATGGGCATAGTGAAATTCTTTTTCTCGGTGCATATTCCAGATAGCGCTTTTATCATCTGGTGGAATTTCTTTGGACTGGTTTTGGTCGTGTTTAATTGCTTTTACGTGCCTCTCTTGGCGAGCTTTCTTTTTGATTACAGCGGAGTGTATATCACGATTCCATTGAATCTGTTTTTTGCTCTGGATATTATCCTCTCCTTCAGAACAGCTTACTACTCAAAGGGTCTCTTGATCGTGTCTTCAAAGAAGATTATACGGCATAATATCAACGTTGGAACGGGTTTCGACCTGATGGCTTTGTTTTTTGGCGTGCTTTACCTGTTTGATTTAGATCAGGCAGTGCTCAAATACCTAACGTTTTTTACATTATATCGTGGATTCAAAATGAACACTTATATCCAACGCATTGAGGATCATTTTCAGTTCGGAAGAGTCGGTTCTGGCCTTCTGAAACTCCTTCGACTCGTCCTTTTCATCTACATCGTAGCCCACGTCGGTGGCTGTGTTTTCTATCTGATCGGAGTGGATCAAAACGACTCTCAGGCATTTACTTGGCTGCGGCAATATGCGGCGTCTTACACCAGTATTGTGGATGTTTACATTCTAGCAGTTTATTGGTCATTCACAACGATGATTACTGTCGGCTACGGAGATATCACGCCTCAAAACGTTTCCGAGCAAATTTATACAATTGTTATGATGGCGATGGCTGGAGGTGTGTTTGGTTATTCTCTTAATACCATCGGACAAATTGTCAATGATGTCACAGAGGCCTCCGCTCAATCAAGGTAAAATCATAACGTCTTCTTCCTCATTATTCTAAAACGCATTTTCCAGAGAAAAGATTCGTCAAATTACCAAATACATGAAGAGAAAGCGGCTCAGTCGTGCAGTGCAAATGAGAGTGAGAAAATATCTGGAATATATACTTGAAGGAGAGATGGTGAATCGTAAAGAAGAGCAAGAGTTACTGAAAATGCTCTCAGAACCGTTAAAAGATGAGATCGTTGCCGAGATTAATGTCAAAGCTCTGATGGACCTTAGGGTCTTGAGTTTGAGTTTCTCGCAGCGTTTTTTAACCAAATTGGCTAGAGAGCTTAAAGAAAAAATGCTGTCTCCAGAAGAGTACCTATTCAGAGTAAAACTAGCGTTCCAGAAGCGATATTGACCTGATCTGAACAAATAGGATGGAGAATCGGATGACCATTCGATCTATTACATAACAGGCGGAAATGTGCATCTGGTGTATGAGCGATGCAAGCGAGTTGTTAAAATTTTGAACCGAGGAGAATTTTTTGGCGAAATCGCGTTTTTCTCAAACCGAGCAAGGACAGCGGGGGCGAAGAGCTACAATTTTAGCAGTGTGTTTCAGTTGAAGCGTGAGGATTTCTTGACCGTTGTCCAAGAGTTCCCGACTGATAAGGTAATCGATATAGCAGAGATAAATTGTCTAATAACTATGAAATTTAACAGGAAACTTTTTATAATATTCAAGACAAAATCAACTTCGAAAAGGATTACAGTAATTTGGGCATTGTCTGCTTTACTTGCCAACAGGTCGGGCATATCTCGCAAGTCTGCCCATCAATCCAATTTTTCTTCTCAGAAAGTGACAAAAAGCTGGCAATTGAGGAGTTTATTGAAGAGGAAAAGCAGGCTTATAGTTTGTATCAGCGAAAACATCTGACAAGATTCAATCCTCGACTTCACCTTGAAAAACTTCATAACTACGCGATCAAAATCCGAAATAATGAAGTCCTAATGAGGGAGTTCAATCTCCCATATGACAATCTCAGCGATGACAGCTTCGAAGAAGTGCTTGATCGAAAAATATATGGCAAGGGAGGAGGAGGCAAAGAGCCTGTGGACACTGCTCCCGTAGTTGATTCCCTTGATTCAGTAGAGGGACACGCCCATATCGGCAGTCTGAAAATGCATAGGGAATTCAGTCAGCGAGACTCGCTGTATCCCTTCCAACCTTCGGGGACCGCTGGAAGCAAAGGACTCTTCGGAGGCACTCTTGGCAATATCAACAGCTATCCATTTCCTCTCTTTCATGGTTCTATGGGAACAGAATCGCCGGACAAAAGAAATCCCATGCATGGGTAAGAAATTGAGTATTTCCCCAATTTTAATTTTTTATCTAGGAGCGTTCATTTTCCAACCAGTCAACAATTTAAGCTTCATATGGGTGGAGTCCATCAACACATCATATTTGATACAGTTTGCAATTTCGAAAGCTACTATACCCACGGAAACATCAATGTCATCAGTCAGAAGATAAATATCCCTGCTATGCACCTGCTATTACAAAGGCATTTTGAAAAGAAAGGTAGGGGAAATGTTCAGAAAAATACCCTCAAAGCGATTGATATTCTGAGTCGAGGAAGTGTCTTTAGGTCAATTCGTCGAGAGTCCGGTGATACTACTCAGCAAGGGACTAAATTGGGAAGGAAAAAAACGAACGAACTTACAAATCCAGATGTTTCAGCGAGCAAGAGAGGAAGTGTATTATCAGGGTTCTATGGGAGCGGGTTTCTTGTTCCCGGGTCTTCAGAGTTTCCAAACCACAGACCATCGGTTTTCAGGACAAACCCTCTTTCGTCAACCCCCAATTCGCGGCATGGAAGCGTAATGCAAGGCCACGGAGAGGCGTCGTTGATCTCGCATGGTAGTTTTGCTCACAATGAATCTCAAGACCATGAAGAAAACATTAGCCCTGTACTGAAGCCTTCGCGGTTTTCTTACTTACACGCTCAGTCCCCGACGAAAAAGCAAGAATCTAACAACGTTCGAAACGCTCAGAAAGAAACTCTTGAAGAAAAGTTAACAAAGCCGGGTTTGGGAAGCGGTCAGAGTAATTTCCTTGGAAATCCTTCAAGCTCGTCATTGCACATGAGGAGGAATTCAGGAAGTCGTGACAGTGTTAGTAGTAGCAGCGCTGTTGGTATTCAGGCATCTTCATCTCAGATGGATAATACTCCGAGCTTCAAACCGCCTGAAAAAGGACGTCATAATAGAACTCCAGGCAAGGGACCAAGATCGATGGCGAGACAAGATTCTATTGGAACAGAACCAAATAACGAGCAGCCGGCTCTGGCGGGAGCCAACAGTATTTTAACATTCCAGCAAAAGTACAGTGATGATGCAGCGTCTTCCTTGCATGAAGGATCAAAGGAGATACTTAAGCATCTTTGGCAAGCGATGGATAGACTCTCGAAAACGAATAAAGCAAAAAGGGGAGAGAATGGTAGATATAGGAGATCAAATTCGGTGGGAGCGCAGTCCCAGGTGGAAAAACTGCTTGAGGAGTTCGGATTGAGAGGCGTCCTGCAAGAGTTTCTTAAGCTTTCGTCGAATAGTAGTTTTTTTGTTGAACCCAGGTTTTAAAGGTTAAAATAGAGATATTTAGGTGTATAGATAATGAGAAACTCTTATTTGAGTAGTAGTGGATATGCAAGCAAATTTTTGTGACGTATTTTCCGTCGTGATGTTAATGTTATTTTACTCTGTATTAATTAGCGAGTTAATGATAACTCGCCAATTTTTTTCTAAATGAGCTTAAACAGTTTTGATTATTGTTTAATGCTGAAAATGTTTTTTTATTAGAATATCTGAGATTTATCCACTGCTAAAAAAATTTGAAATTTTTATATTTTTGTTAGCAAAGATAGAGGACTGAAAATCTGCTTAGAGGTTTGTAATTTCCTGCAAATAGCCGTGGGTTATTAGTATGAAGGATTGTTCATTGACGGTTTTCGACTCTGAAGATTAAGTCTAGCCACATGATTGGAAGCTTCTCGAAGGCTCTTTCTAGTAGCTCTTCGTAGGAGTTCAAGTATAACCTAAGAGTGCATTTTAGGAGTCTTCATGCTGTAGGCAAGTTCGAATAGCTTGGATTTCTCCTAGCAGTTGCAAACAGATGAGATTACGAGCAGAAATGTAAATCACAAGACGATAATGGTCTTATTAACTTAAATTAATTCTAGAATTTTCTTTAATTTTCCAGAGTTTTCTGGTAATTTGCTCGAACAAAAAAATTTAAAGTTCTAGCAAATTCGATTTGATTTGCGCTGACTATATAAACTCAGCTCGTCACAACCTGTTCATTCAATAATATCTCA
>ENA-UOTX01002011-UOTX01002011.1-compost-metagenome-genome-assembly--contig:-NODE-2011-length-11552-cov-15.624662_pt1 | contig 11552 bp, 10 predicted proteins | sample MGYA00238143_ERZ746982 | MGnify/ENA primary metagenome ERZ746982 (study PRJEB28758, sample SAMN06268862) | compost metagenome | isolation source: single cell | place: USA: California, Emeryville, Joint... | reverse complement strand
TTTTGGGGTGTCGGTATCGGAAGGCTTTTGACGAATGCTATAAAGCATCAAGCCATGTGTTTGAGATGGTTTGCTTTCTGAATGCTTTGGTTGTCTGTCAGGAGTCTTGAAAGACAGAGTTGGCCGTTTTTTTTGGTTGGAATCGCTGAAAATCTGCTTCGCCACCCATGACATTTTAGGTTTAGCAAATAGCTGGCCTTGCTCGTTTTCAGCTTCTTCAAAGGGACTGATTTGATTTGTTAAAGGATTATTTTTCAGAGCAATGCGGTTAGGCGTTTTTAGTAATGAATTTGAGTTTGAAACCTCCATTTGGTTTGAATATAGACCACCTTCAAAGCGTGATATAACAGAATTCTTTGATTCTTTTTCCAATATTTCTTTTTGAATCGTGCTGGCTCTTCGCTGAGAGGTTTGATGAAATCCCTTTAAGAATCCGAAATAATCAGTTCTTCCTGAAGGAGGAGAGTTTTTATTGTTGTAGTTGTGCAATTTCTCGTTTGAAGCATCATGCTTGAAAATCATTGCCCTATGAGAGTCAGCGGGCGACTCTAACTGCAATAATCCCTCAGAGTTATTTCTCCAGCTCACGAATCCAAAAGTAGCACTCCGATTCATTAGCTCGTATCCCGCGTCGCTTTGGTTTAACAGAACTTCTCCACTCTCATTCTGAGGTGATTTCGGCCGCGTTACTAAACTAGCACCATTCTGAGGATTTAACCCGCGGGGTTGCATCTCTTCTTCACCGTCGGTCGGTATCCTCTGCTTGAGAATTAAGTGCAGTGGAAGCTCTTCAGTCTTAAATGGATTCGCTTCGTCTCCACTGGAGTTTTTTTGTATTGGGTTTCGTCCAAAGAGAGCATGACCTTTGGTTGGAAACAGAGGAGTATATGTATCTTCGTTGGTGTTTGTAATAATATTAGAAGAAATATTAGAGGTTTCTCTATCAATGCGACTCTCCTGTGCTGGAACTGTAGAGAGCGGATCAGTTCGAGTTCGATGTTGAAACCAGTCATGCTCGCTGGGAGTGATGTCGATGTGTTCTTTGAGATTTGCTGATTCTGTCTTCTGAGCCTGACTTGCGAAATCTGTAGCTAAGAAATCGAGCAATGCTTGACTTGGTCTCTTGTTATGGATTGGAGAGGCTTTTTCCAGAGTCAATGGAATCTTTTCCTGTTGATAAGGAGGAGAAGTTTCGTATTCGGTTGGCATTTGATCATTTTGGGGAGTTTTTATCCGAGCCTCTTTCATTTCCTGTTTTGGAAGTGCTTTTGAAGATCCCGCTGGGCTTAATTTGGGCTGCGGTTTAGTTTCTTCCTCTTCAACAAATGATTTATTCTTCATTAGGATAACAGGTACTCCTTTTTGAGAGCCTAGAAGAGACTGTGATTTTTGGAGATCCTCGTGATGTATTGGAATTGGAGATTCTCCCAGATGAGGATATTGAGGATGAATCATTGAGTTTTGCTCTTGCTGCTCCTGCTGAAGATTTTCGTTCGCTTGATTGCGTTTGTTCAACTTCATTGAATTAGCGAGAGAGTTATTTTGAGAATTAGAGGCTTTCACCTCTACACACTCATTCAAGGGAATCTGATTCAAATCTGATTCTCTTTTAGTCTCTCTATCGTTCTTTGGTGTAACAGTTTTATCCTCTTGTGGTGTCACAATTTTATCTTCCTCTCGTGTGACAGATGTGTCTTTTTCAAAGGTGTGAGGGTCATGGACGAAGGATTTTTCGAGATCAGATGTTCCTAGCTGCTTCATGCTGTTGGACTCCTCAGTGAATTGATTGTTTAATACATGAACCGTCTTCGCTTGTTCGTGAGTTGTTACGGTAGGATCAGTGTGTTCTTCTTTGAGGGACTCAACTACAAGTGATATTCCTTCCTTAACAGGTTCTTTTAAGTCAACATGGGTGACCTCCGAAGATTGCTTTGCTTGTAATTCCTCTTTTTGTGGCTCTTCAGGGTCACCTTTTTCGGAACCTTCATGCACGTCCAGCTTATTGGACGGATTTATCTCAATCTTTTCGGAAATTGAACCTAACGTGTTTCTTGACATGTACTTTCTCTCAAGTTGCTTAAGCTTTTCTTGGGGAGCATCATCCTTCACAGCCACTGGTATCGTCCCTCCCTTTCGGAGCTCCGATACTTCTGCGATTGCAGAATCAGCAAGAAATCGCAAATAGTCCACAGCAATTATCCTTTTTTTATGGGCCACACTCTTCCGAGTCCTCTTAGAAACTAACAATATTTGACCTTCCTCAATAGCGCTTCCTTCGCCGCTTATTTTAATCTCCTTCTGTGCACTGATCTCTTCTGTGCTGTTGCCGCGAAATTTCGATTCTTCTTCATCATCGGACAGCTGATCCGTGTAATTTTGGAATTGAAGTATTTTATCGTTGATTTTCTTATACAACTCATATACTTCTTCAATTTTAGATTTCATTTGCTGCTGTAACCCCTAACGAAAAAGTTATCAAATTCGACTGCCCAACAAATCGTTAATTTGCATACCTCAGTCAAGTGGATTTCGATAAACGTATCTGAATAAGTGGTTTTATTTTTTTGCACACGGCTCAGCTCCTCGTAAATATTTTCCTCAATAGTTTTCAGCATGCTTTCATAATTTGGTATCTCTTCTTTCTTCATATTAATCCTACGCCAAATTTTCACAATGTATCTAATGCGTGAGCGAAATCTACCTCATGTATTTCTTAAAATCAACGATCTTTCGATTGAAAACCAAACTTGCTTTTGCTAATTGAGGTGAAATGGCATTTCGGCTCTTAGGTGGATATTTCTTTTTCAGAATATGCAGTCGGATGGCTCCAATTATCACAGCAACCGCTTTTTTCACCAAAACCCGCTTTGATCTCTGATATTTGAGTTGCTGAAAGCTCTTTTTGTGGAGGAAAAAATAGAATTTAGTTGTTGGCGAGTAATATCATTTTACTCTTAATTCATATCTTGAAAATTCAGCAGTATTCGAGAGAGACACCACCATCGTAGAGAACAGAAACTGTCCAGCGAGACTAGCGCCTACGCTGATAACTCTTCCGAAATCTGTTTGAGCTGAGAAATCGCCGTATCCGACTGTTGCCATAGTAATTAGAGTGCACCACAATCCATTCCAAACGGACTGCCAATCCAATTTAGATTGATGCATATAAGTGCTTATGAAAAACGATTTATTGATGTAAGAGAGCCAAAAATAATACATTTCTGCCCATCTGATTGCTAGTCCAAATAGGATTATCGATATTACTGTAGCAACCGTTGAGATGAAGAATGGCCTTGTTTTCATTTCTACTCTTAGAGCGAACCTTTCGTCGACTGAAGGCATTTTGCGTTCTTCCAATATCGTTTTCGCCCGGGGGTTGGTCCATTTGGAGACCTGGAAAAATAATCTGCCAAACAGATAGGACCTGCCCGCCATCATAACTATACTCACGATAACATCCGCACTAGAAACAATCAAAATCCTGGAATATGGCTATCTAATGCATACGAATATGAGAGATAAGCTCCGCGTGAATCTGTCTCAATTATAGTATTGACCTTTGGTGGCAAATGAACCAACAAAACCGCACATTCCAACAGCATAGGTACGTAAAGCTTAGACGAATATATTGTCGCTATTGCAAAGATTAATTTGAAATGGCTTTACATCTTTTGATTACCGTAAACTGGGTATTCTAAAGCGGCTTTTTCGATCTTTAATTTGATGTTATATCTCCAAACTACCAAAAACACTTGAAAAGGGTTATTTATCTAGGTATGATGACTAGCAATACCCAAAATAATGCTGGTAACGGTGACGATGCTCCGGAGAAAAGTGCATAATGCGCTCTCATCAATATCCCTCTTGTAAAACTATTAATAATTTTCAATGAACCGCAGAGATTACGAGTTTGACTGTATAGCTGGTCATGTTTCCTCTGCTGTCGTAAACTTCTTCAAAGTATAGGATTTCATCGAGGTAGAGTTCGTTCTATTTGTACAGAAAATCATCGTTTTCAGGGACTATTTCATTGAAATACCTCGATTATCGAGAAAATCATGCCAGCAATTCCCAAAACTGCGGTAAGAATATCAATTTGAGCGAGTCGTTTCAACAGTTTCCTTCTGAGGACGGTGTTAGATTGTTTAATTAACACAGTCGTTTTCATCTGATAGCGGATCTATTTATTCTTTCTTTCCAGAAGTTCCGCACCGACTTCAAAAATTTATTTATTTGATTTAAAGTAACACAAATTTGATTCATTAGGTAAATATAATTTTATGGAGAGGAGACGAACTACTGACCTTGCCTCTAGAACCACATACAAATTCCTGTGGAATTGACAAGAGGCTGTCACTCGTGTTTTATTAAACTTTTTTTCGCTAGTTATTAACTCTTTTTCCATATATATATTCCATCAATAAATTCACCTACATTAAGCAATCACCAATGCTTCTTTCGAATAAAAGCTCATTGTTTATGAAATCGTTTTAGACCATTTTGCTTTTTTCAAGGTTTTTCAAGTAAAATATCAGACTCTGACTCAGAAATGCATATCAATGAAAACGCTGGGGATTTATAGAATTAAACAACACAAATCACTTGTATGCCTAAAGCAAATTCAGTCCACTCTCCTAACTTTGGAAGCTTTTTTGGAAATTTTGTTTGGTAACTGGACAGATATGCAGGTCATTATCAGCTCTGCATGTGTGATGTGTGGTCACACCGTTCGGATAAACAACAAACACCTTCTCTCCAATCTTCTTACCGCACACGCTGCAATTCCTATCCTGGGTGATCTTGACATTGGCCTGTTGGGCCTTCGCGACAGTACATTCAACATTGAGCTGATCCATCTCACAGAGCGATTTCGCAATCTTCGTATTTCTTCTCTTATGCAGTCTGCTGCTCAAAGAGGCTGTCAGGAAGATATACACTCCGTTATTCTCTTCATCACCACTGATGAGCCAGTCTTCCGGAATCAATTCCACCACAGCCAAAGGATCTAACTGAGGATGAGACGCGTACTTCTTCAAGAAGGTATTTATTAAGATTTTCAAGGTCTGGAGAATCTGGTCGCACTCTTTTGAAGGCTTATTTTTCATTTCGGCCTCAGTGTCGAGATACAGCCGGATATACAGCTTAAACAATTCTGTTAACAGTCCCTCGTTCTTGGAAGAGCAGTATTCTTCTGCATATATAAAATGATGGTTTTCCAACAGTTTCTTCAGCGCTTTCTGATGCTGTTTCTCTTTACCATAGAGATAGATTTCGTCGTCAAAGAGCCAACTGTCCTTGATCTCTTGCAAAATCGTATCAGATCTATACTTGGCTTTAGGATCTCGGAGGAAGTCGTGGAACTTCTTCATCAGCGACTCCATTTTTTTATCGCCCTGGAACTTTTTATCATATTGCTCGTCCTTATAGTCTCTTGGTCGCATCTCAAACAACTGTTGGACGTAATATTTCGCGAGAATGGTGTGGTATTTCTCGTCTTCAATCTTATTGTCGAGGACTTGCACTTCCAAGAACTTCTCCTTAAGCATTCTGGCATTGGCTGGGTTGCTGATATTTTGCTCGAGATATTCAATCATTTTGTCAGGATGCACGACTTTTTCATCAAGAACGCTAAACACTCTCATGGCGATTTTGGGAGTTTTAATCAGAACCCACTTGAGGTACTCCAAAATAAGCTTGCTGTCCTTACAATTCTTCAAAATTCTGATTGTCTGCTCAGCAGCTTGTTCACTCACTTCGAATTTCACCGAGTTACCCAGGTCTCTCCAGATTTCCAGCGCCTCTCGCAGTTTGCCGAATTGCTCGTAGAATTTAGCGACGATTGAAGGGTTAAGGTTCTTGAGGTCCAACACATAAGGCTCAAGGTCGGTGAGATACGCTTTGCAATAAATTTTTGGATTGTCAAGGAACAAGCTCAGCTTCACTTCCTCTTTGAACTCTGCGTACAAACGAATCAACGCGAAGTCAATCATCTCCAATAGATTTTGAATGCTGTGTTCGATCATCAAGCCTTTCTTGACTTCATCTGCCAAAAGAGAGAACCCAGTAGTCGTGAATTTTGGAACCTCATGGAAATGACTCTCATCGTAATTCGCCAAGTAATACGCGCGTCTGTTCTCCAGCACAAATGCCAAGAATTCCTTTGCGATTTTTTTGACCTTGCTTGGGTCTTGTCTGAACTCTTGTGGAGCTCGGCCGCTCTTTATCGCCTCGTCAATAACAAGCGACATCGTTATATTTCTTTTGTTTGCTATGTTTATGTTGTTAACGACATCCTTCGTGGTGGGCAGATACTCTCGGAAAAGCGCGAGAAGCTCTTTCAAATCGAAATTGGTATCTGCGATCATGTTTCGGGCATTTTTGAAGTTCAAATCACGGATAAGCACCCAAGACGCCTCAACTTTGAACATTTCAGTTTTCTTAGCTCTCTCAGGGTCGTCTTCAGAAACGTACTGATCGAAAATCAGCTGTGCATCATCAACTTTTCCGCTCATTAAACATTTGAAGATCTGATCCTTGTACGGCACGAGCGATAGGAGGTAGATGTTTTGAGTAGTCGCGAAGAAAACTTTGTTATTGGCACTTGCAAGGCCTTTTCCTGTGTCCTTTGAGAGAGTGATTTCCTGAAGCAATCTGCCTTTGTTTCTAGATACGTTGACGTTGAAGACTTGGATCATATTGTCATAGAGAATAATAATATAAGGGTGAACGACGGTGATTCCAACGAATTTATTTGAGATATGGATTGTAGACTTTGGCAGAGGCTCGAAGGTTTTGATATTATGAGACATACCGGTATCGGGGTTCATAAGAATAAGGATTTCCTCTTCGCTGATGACTTTAATAAGGGGTCTTTGAGGCACTTGCTCCTGGTAAATAGGCGCGATGGTTTTCTCGACGAGATTAATGCGGTCATAAGAGCGACCTTTGAAAGCGACAAAGATTGTGCGGTCAAACCAAGCGAGAGCAGCTGGAGCGTCTGGTAATTTTTGGACATCGGCATCGTCTTCTTCGAATCTGCCTGATTGGTTGTTGAATTTGAAATGAATCAGCTGGTTCTTGGGCTTAGAGCTTGAGAATACAAGCAGTTCTGGGATTTTTTTGGGGTACTCGTTGAGACAGTACGAATAGCATGATTTGAACAGAGGATCACCAGCTTTGCTAAAAATTTCTTCGTCAATTTGGAATAACAAGCCATCTGCTGTCTGCACAAGAACACAGCAAACGATTGGCACATATTTAATGTTTTCTACTTTGTTTTTTCCAATCTGGATCGCTCGTCGCCTTGGGTCTTGAGGGTTGACGGTCGCTTTGTTCGGATCGAAGGGGATTCTATGGACTTCGCCGTTCATAGTACCGACAAATAAATATTTCTCTGAAGCCTCAATCACGGATATCTTTGCACCGACGTCTGTGACTGGTGTCTGCATGAAAACCTCACTGGCAAGCGTTACCATGGTTCAGAAAGGGATCTTTGAGTTAGATACGTGTACTCTTGATTTAAAAGGAAATTTATTTCCTAATTTAATATTGTTGCGATTCTTTGACTGAGAGTGTAATATCGTTCGTTGCAAGCAATGCTAATTCAGCTAGAGCACTTTTGGGAATCTAATTCTTTGCTGCTTGTGATGTCACAGTCGCATAATACAATTTTATTTTACCTGTCTGCAAGTAATCATGGATAATACAATTCATCTACTATGGATTATTTTGGGGGAAAGAACTCGTTCATTTTCCGCTTTAGAATAGTCTCATTGTATTATTTCTCATTACCAGTATTCTCTTATTGAAAAGACACATTTAACGATTCGACTTCGATAGTGTCTTTAGTGATTTAAAAGAGTGAGAAATGCTTAGGGTACTTCTCTTAGAGAAGAAATTTAAAATAATGCTCTTTTTCTCTAACAAAGTGTGATGTTCCATTCAACCGACAAGTTATGAATTTAGAATATTATAAGGGAGCTCAGATGTATGAATTTCATGGTCAGCAATCATTTTAATATGAAATTTAGATGTGAAGTGAAAAAATTCATGAGCACCAAGAGGGCTAAACTGATATTTATCTCGGAAGATTGGCAAATTCTTAAAAACAGATATCAAAATAGAAAAAGTCGTCCTTTCTGCCTAATTAAGTGCAAGAAGAAAAATTCTACATAAAAAGGTCCAGTTAATATTCAAGAATATTTCCTAGCAAATTGTTGAAGAAAGCATTAATTTCTCATCCCATCGCATGATCATGCTGTAGTGTACCAGAAATTCTGACGGAAAATAGGCGAATTTTATACTATTCAACGCTGGAAATGTGTCCTATTTTTAATTTCTGATGGGAATCTGAATAGGTTTTCAAATCCAAATACTTAAACAAGCGCGATTCTAAACTTCCAAATAATCGCAAAATTTTATTTTTCAAAAAGACATTAGCAACTTTCCTCACATGGAACCAAAAGACAGTGCCATTTCTACAGAACTAAAGCTCAAGGACATCGGAGGTGATTCGAAGGACAGCAAAACATCAGAAGACAGATATATTGACGATTATTATACCGAAGTAGAAGAAATTTCCAAAGCCTTCAACAAAGTGCAAGCAGCAATTGTCGATTATGACAACTGTAAAGTCGACATGCCATATGAAGAAGCGATTCGTCGATTAAAAAAACTAGAGATGTCAATCATCCACCACGGGATGTTCTCACCCAATGAAGATTTTTCCGAAGTAGCGACAGAGAATATTAAGTAATTCAATCAACCCATCTAAGCAAGTGCCTAACATTCTAAAGGTATATGTTAATACCTTACTACCTGGCAGACGTCTTCGGGCGTATGAGCGGGAACAGGAGAACGAATCTTTCGCTCTCAAAGATCTATTACGATGAATTCATCAAGCTTGTTAACCATTATGGACTATTAGAGAAGCAGGTGAGTTGAAATGGAGAAATTATGGCTAATTAAGCAATTATTTGTAAAGGAACGTAAGAAATGGAAAGAAATTTTCGACAATCCGCAATATGAGCCGACCAGAGAGGAGAAAATCGGACAGTTTAAAGAAAAGAAAGCGTTAGAGACGAAGATAAAGGTAGCTAGAGCATTGAGGGTGCTGTTTTCTGATAAATTAATGATTAGGAACTTGAGACAATGACAAATGAGGAAAACCAAAGAGAAATCATGACTCTAATTCTCAAGACGATGATTATCAAATCGTTTGAAAACATCCGGATGACTAACCTTGAGATCGAGATGCAAAACTATAGAGACAAACTAGAGAAAGAAAAATTAGAGAATCCTAATAAAAAAGAAGAAGTTAAGCCGATTCCTAAGATGAAAGTCTGGCAAATTGAGGTAAATATTTCCTGTGGTTAGTTGTGTGCTAAGCATATTCGTTATCTAGAAACCTGAGCCTCAACAACAACAAAACCCTGATTTACCCAGAATGCTCGCTAATACCAAGCATGGAGGCATGTGCCATAAACACGCCGGTGAGCTTCGTCAAGAGATGATGGCAGGTGTTTTCAAGATGGGTGGTTCACAACCAACGATGACACTTGATGAGTTTGCTGAAATCGAGATGAGAAATATGCAAGAGCAGCAACGAAAAATGAAGGAAGCTGAAGCAGAGAGAGCTAAGGAGAAAAACAACTCTAGCGATGAGGAGGTTGATGCCAAGAAGCAGTTGGAAGCTAGAAGATGGGATGATTGGAAAGATGACAATGAAAAAGGCTCAGGAAATAGACAAGGACGTTAAGAAATACAACATTTTGTGCCTGTTTGTACCAATATTTTTGTGAGATTTATTATAGATGCAATAGCGATTGAATTTATCCTATCTATCTGAATCTCATTTAGCTAATCACAAAGTGTATATTGTTCGCTGCTGTCGCAGCAATGAGTTAATGATATTTTGCTTCTCTAAAGAGAAAGTATTTTTCAGCAATAACACTAAATAAATTTCATTTCAAAAGACACTTTAATCTTAATCAAATGCGTTGAGATGAGAGCCGGTGTTTTATGGATGTTGTTTTCAACGCAAAACTAAGACACACGGAAGCTGTAGTATTATAAGTATATCTTTAAAATAAATATTGTTAAAGTCGTTTAAAGAATGGAACCTAATAATTCCAAACCAACGGAGATTGCTGCTCCTATCCAGAATTTTACTAAAAAGGTAGTAAATCGGTCAGGCTTGCGGCTTATATCCTGCTAGGTTTATCCTTGTGATCCTGAGGACATTCAATATGAAGAAGAAATTGCGAATGCGATAAAAAAGGCCGACCCAAATCAGCGACTGCAGCTAATCGCGGTGAACAACCTCACACTCATCAAAAAACAACAGTCAGTAGATCAAGATCTCGAAACCAAAGCTATCGTTGGTTTCTACAATCAGTTTCAAGAGCCTATTACCAAAGCCACACAGCAAGTTGTCGAAGGACAGAGACCTCTCACAGAGGCAGAAATAAAATCCTTAAAAAATTTTTTGACTGAGGAAGAAGCAGCAAAACTCAATGAAGCAAACAAAGCAGCGGAGATACCCGAGTATTGGTATACCGCAATGATAAATTGTCCTCCTATCAGTATCTTTCAAAGCGAAATCCAGCGAGCTAATTCTTGTGAATAGATAAATTCATCCAGGAGCATGACCGCCCAATTTTGAAGCATGTGACACGCATTCAGTATTCTTCTGAAGAAGACACGGATCATTTCACAATCTCATTCTATTTTTCCCCTAACGAATACTTTGAAAATACTTGCCTTGCTGTCAAATTTATTATGGTTGACGAAGAAGAGGCCGAAGGCTCAAAAGCCACTGAGATTAAATGGAAAGAAGGGAAGAATATAACCAAGAAAGTCGTTATAAAGAAGCAGAAAAACAAAAAAACTGGTGATACTCGAGAAGTTCATCAGGAAGAAGACGTTGAGTCCTTCTTCAATTTCTTCAAGACAATTGACATTGAAGAATCCGCTGAAAATCAGGATGAAGACGAGGGAGTAACACATCCAATTCTTTTAGCATTATTAACCTGAACATGCACAATAGGAAATCTTGTTTGAGACTTTGAATGAAAGTTTATACCTAGCTCGTAAGATAGAAACTGAGCTGCTCCCATACGATCTTGAGTACTATCTGGGAATAAGAAAACCTGATCCTGACTCCGAAGATGAAGATGAAGAAGTTCAAGCCAACGACAACAAAAAGAAGGCCCTTTAAATTGATAATGATATAGATTAAATGATGCTGTGTTATTGAACGTATATAGTTTTTTCAATTATAACAATTGATAAAAGAACTGACTTCTCTCCCTATGCTTGTTAGGAGACTATCCATTTTTCTGAGTCAAAAGTACACTTCTAAGCGCGAATAACGAAAATTACAGGACGAAAATTATGTTCGTTAGTTGTTTCTTCTCTTGTAACTCGTATAAGGCAATGGTAGAAGGTGCGGGTTGATTGGCTATCGATGTGTAGGTCCTCAGATTAAAGAACATTGGATGAAGATTTAGTTGAATCTTTTTAAAATTATTTAATATAAAGAACTATTCTAA
>ENA-UOTX01002010-UOTX01002010.1-compost-metagenome-genome-assembly--contig:-NODE-2010-length-11569-cov-18.240689_pt1 | contig 11569 bp, 7 predicted proteins | sample MGYA00238143_ERZ746982 | MGnify/ENA primary metagenome ERZ746982 (study PRJEB28758, sample SAMN06268862) | compost metagenome | isolation source: single cell | place: USA: California, Emeryville, Joint... | reverse complement strand
GGGTTTTATTTGACTGATGATTTCATGAATATGCGTAGTTATTATTTTAAGTTCCATATCGAAATCATTTAATTTATACATTTTTCATGAAATCAACTTATATTTTTAAACTCCTTTGATTAGAACGCTATCCTCCTAGATTACTATTAAATTGAGTTGCACACAGAAGTCTAGAGGGAAACTTCTCCTGAGTGTCATCGCCTTGACAAGTAGTTCAAATTCCGAATGAATAACAATTTGTTACGCATAGAAGAAAAGTTTTAATTGTTTTTCTTTTCAAAGTTGGACTGTGGAAATGCCATCGAGTAGACGATCAAATAAATAAAAAGAAGCAATTTTGAATTCATTTCTTCTTAAATAATGAGTGATAAATTTGTTGTGGATTATAACCCGTATACGTGTCTTCTCCTAGAAATTCATAGCCATTCTCCTCCAGCACTTTCCTCAAATTTACCTTTGACCAATAGTAAGTATCCCCTTGGTGGTCAGGAAATTTTTTATGCATATCATCCAAATATTCCACTAGTTTAGTATTACTCGGATCGCAGTCATGCTCTCTAATGAAAAGATACCCACCTGGCTTTATTACTCTATTGATCTCTCTGGCCATCGCTGGAAAATTATCGAAGTGATGGATCGACACAAAGCATGAAACTAAGTCGATTGCTCCATCTTCCAGAGGAATCTTGTTTTCAACTACTTGATAGTAGGTAAAATTTGAGCATTCAATTGCTTTGAATTCGCTGACTGGAAACACATCACAACCGTACATTTTTTCGACGTTGTATATTTTGCCTACTTCCACAGTGATTGTTGCGTCCCCACATCCAACGTCCAAAAATGTCTTTATCTCTGTATCTGAAAGGAGCTTTTTCACGTTTCGAACTCGTTCTTCAGCTCTCATTTTAGGTGTTTTTGTCCTTTTTTGCCTCTGCTGTCTTTCTTCTCTCTTGGGACTCCAATTTCTTCGGTGATCCCCATATGATCTCTTTCTCTCCTTGCTTCCCGACCGAGACCGAGACCTATGCCTCCTTTGATTGTCCCTTCTATATGAGTTTTTCTTGTAATCTGATCTATCTCTATGGTGCTGTTCTCTAGGAGGAGATTGCTTTCCAAATCTACTCTCTCTCAACTTCTTTTTCTCTTCCTCAGTCAACTGTTGCTTTTCAGAAATTGTCTCCATAGTCTATTTTATTAAATTGATATTGAAAATTTTGCTTGATGGAGAAAAAAGAAGCCACAACTCTGAATGACGTCTGGAGCTTTTGGTATGCACCCAGAGGCAGAAAAATTATCGATAATGATGACTACGAGAACAACCTTAAAAAATTGGGTATGTATTTTCAAGAGAGTCAAGCTTATCGGTAAATATTCTTTGACATTAGGGGATGTCCGTACTCTAGAGGATTTTTTTTCCTTCTATTGCTTCCTAAAACGTCCATCAGAAACTCCAGTTGACAATAAATTGATTTTCTTCAGAAAATCATGCAGACCCATGTGGGAGGTAAAATTAGACTATTTTGTTACTTCACCTCATCAAGGATTGGGAAAATGGCGGTTGTTGGATTATTCAATTTAAGAAGCATGGAGCAGAAGAGCTCTTGAATAAAACATGGGAACTGTTACTCTTTTCTTGCCTCTCTGAGGAGTTGGAAGAGCCTAATCAAGAACTCAATGTGATTGGTGTCGCGTGTTCTGTGCGGGCAAAGAGAAATATCCTTGAGGTTTGGCTCAGAGATGTTAGAGATTCTGAGAAAATGATTGCTGCAGGAGAGAAACTTCGAGTTGCTCTCAATCTAATGCCAGAAAATCTCACTTTTTACTTCAAAGAGCATTCGAAATCACTGAAGGTATGACATATTAATCGAGTGTTTTAACACTTTCCCCTTCTAGGAAGGACACTTTCTTAAAGGAGCAAAGAGCTTTAAGTTTATCTCAACTCCAATGGAAACTCCGTTTAGTACACCAGGAACAACAGGAAAGAATCTTGAGGCAGATTCTAAAATTGAAAAACTTGATATTTAGCACATTAGTACGGGTTTAGATAAGATCGATAGTTGATTGTATACACAAAACAGCGTTATGTGTAATAGAAAATCTATAGCGAGCAATTTTGCACTTTACGATACATTTACTTAGACCGAGCATAAGGCTACAGCAACCTTTTCAAACTTGAACGAAATACAAGTTGCTATCTAAGCATATTCTAACAATGTTAGCAGCAAGACAAGATATTTTCTGAAAACCATTGCTTGTATAATATATATTTATTTTCGATATCTACTCTTTTGCGTATGAAAATACGATGAAACTCTTCTTACTGATCCTGTTTGCAGCGACAAAATGAATCTATTCCTTAATTTTCTTTCTTCTGTAGTTTTGTTCTTCTTGATCAGAATCGGAATCATAGCGATTTTGGTTCTAATGAAATATTATTGGATATATAGCAAAGAATGATAGGAAATTAATTGTTTTTACATGTCCCCCGCCACTTTGTGTTTTACGAGGCTCATGATATTCATCGGCTTTTGGTTTCTAGAAATCATTGAAGAGCACAACAGTTCAACTGGATTACATCATATTCTCGCTCATCTCGTCTTTGGAAATCTCTTCTATTCGATCGATAGTCACGTTGGAATTGCTCATTTCTTTTCTACCGCCAATGATTTCATGATCAATTTTATTAACAATTGTACATAGTCTCGAGAACCACTCTTTCTTTCCTCACCAGTATTCTGTCCTCTTTGATACTTGTCTTGCGACGGTTTGTACACCGTTCTCCCAGGGTCATCATATCTTCGATGCTCATCTCTGGTTTGACCTCCAGATCTACCTCTTCCCCACTGCCTTCCTTCAGTGAATCCAATATCCCAATCGACTCTTATTTGTCGCTCATCAAGCCTAAAATATGAGATGCTATTAAAGAGCCAATATTACTGAGTCCCATTAAGGCAGTCTACAGCATACGCAGCGTCTTCATGAGAAAAATATCTTCGGAGAAAAATAAGAATCACTCGGCAGGATTCAAAATTACTCGACAAAGCAAAATCCACAAGGTGTTTTTTCTTTCTTATTCAAACCCATTTTAAGCAGCTTGATTTCACCACATCGACTGAATAACTCGTACACAGCTTCTTCTCTTGTGAAAAAAGATAAATTACCTTGATCACATAATCATCAACAGCGCAAAATAGATTCTTTACCAATATAAACCGTGGCGCTTCCCATCAGGAGCTTCTGGTATTCTTCAGGACTCACTCCAGATGTCTTATGATAGTAGGCAGATTTAGGTCTTAAGCTTTCATATAGATGTGCCGCCATTTTATTTAAAGTTTGCAAATAATCTAAATTAAAAAAGGATTCAAAAAATGATGTATTGCAAGACGATAGGCAAATTTCTCTGTAAATTTAATATTATTTATCTAAGCGGTAGAATTTAATGAGTGCAGGGTCATAGCAAGAGGAAGCAATATAGGCCACGCTCTCATTCGTTAGATCAACTAAATAATTCTCAAAAGTATCTGTGAAGTAATTTCCCCAAAGCGAATCTTCATTGATACAAAGAAAAAGAGTATTCTACCATCCTTCTGCTAATTTCCTAAATTGACTCCAATCTAGGTGCCTCTGATGCCGATTTAAGTGAATGAAAAACTTTTCACTCATAAGTTAATTATTTCTCCTTCGGAGTTTGGGAGAACAGTTAAATTATTTCAGATCAAGTTTCCACTTGAGCAAAACTTATCTGATTTTATAGATATACCAACATCATCGCTATCAATATTTCTAACTCTAATTGCGAAGAATTCAAATTGAAACTCAACTACCTCTTTATTAGTAATCCATGCAATTTCTAATTATTCTAAGTAGCCCGCAGTGTTTTCTCAACAACAACATCTTAAGTTACAGTACAGAAGAAATCTGCTGGGGTAGTTCATTCATTTCGCAGTGCTCAACGCGGTCGTGATTTCAAATCCTAAAACAAAATTAGTATACTTGCTCAACTGTGTAGTATTGATATACTTGTCTGGAAAAACATTTTGGCAAACTTGTGTGACTGCTTTTCGGTATCTGTCAATTCTATTCCGGATGGCTTTGCGATTTGCTCGATGCTCAATATTTGCTTCATTCTTTCTCTCAAGAAGGAGTCAAAGCTAATTTCTTGCTTCGATACTGGTTGGTAAATTGAAACTCGTTGTGGATTAGCACTTTCCAAGGTTCTTTCAGTCCCTAGATCTGATAGAGACTCTATATTTTGCTTCTTTATCTCTCTTTCGTTTTTATTTCCTCTCTTCAAGTTACTTGATTTGTGCGGCAATCCTCTTGCGGTACGGCTAGCAGCTTCATTTCTTGGATCAATTTTCTCTATTCTAGCCACATTTCTGTTATTTGCAGTAACATTCGGTTTCTGTTTTAAAGAATCTTGTACAAACCGAAAAGTTTGACCCTCAGAAAGACTGCTACCGTTGCTTCCTAACGATTGAGAATCATCTGGTAGATTGCTCCTGCATTCCACCTGTGCCGAGACATTTCCATCAAAATCGATTTCCTTCTGGAAAGTATTCACAACTTCTGAGCCGTCGATAATTTCTTTCATTGCTGATGGGTTATGAACGGGCACAAATGGGTGTCGGAGTGGGATATTATTCTGAACAGTAGCTGGTCTAATAATATTCTGAATGTGCTGAAAGACTCTTGCGCTTTGCTTCTTTCGATTTCTGGAGGCCATAACCATTGGGTTTTCTTTACCGATGCTTTCGTGAGGGGTTCTAATCACTTCCGGATTCTTCAAAGTGTAAACAACTTTTTCTTTTGGGAACTTATGTCGCATGGCTCAGCCTATGGATGTCTTTTCCAGTATGCGAAGAATTAATTGAACCGATTCTAGCAAATTAATTTGAGCATCTATTTTAAATATTGTTGATTGTGCAAACGATTAATTTTTGGCACTTACTGCTCTCTTTCAAAAAGCAAAAGAAGTGAGAAAATTGATTGCTAAAGAAACGAATCCGAAATTCTTTATGAATAGGCCTGGGTATGCTTTGATAGCTGTGAGAAGTTTAACTAATAGGCAAAGCTGGTATATAGCTAATACATGTAATTCTGGAATATCTGTTATTCTTATTTAAATAGCAGTCAACATTCAGAAAATATCTTTAATTAGTAAGGAAGCAACAGGATGAATGTTGTTACAGTCAAGTTACTTTGATTATCCTCTGAAAAAAAGAAAGCGTCACTCTGAGCAGCCAAGGATTATTATTTTATAAGCTTCAAAAGAATGCTGAGCATAATATACATAGAGCTTCAGCTAGCTGTGATTGAAACCATCTGTCAAACCAAACTCTCCATTAGAGATATCACAGGGGTGAACTTGTACAATGATTTCGCGATTAATAATAATTCAAGAAATTCTGGTCTAATTATTTCGTTCATATGTCTGTTAAAAGCATTGTTGATTTAAAGTAAAGAAAAAAGCTGGATATTAAAACTTCAAGAAAATTCACTTCTATGCAGGCTCATCATTTAAAACCATACCGCCCGTATTGCGATCACTGTGAACGAGCGTACCATGAGAGAGCAAGTAGTAATTTCTCCGAAGCTAAAGAAGAGGAGTTAGAATGTCATTATTGCAAACAACGAAACATTTCTGAACCAGCCGAAACGCTCTTTAACGGATTGCCGTCTTGCATGAAATGTCGCAAAAAATCTTCTGTTAGTGTTATCGCACGAAGCACGACGAGCCAAAGAATTGTACACAATCATATGACCTCTGACAAAGGTTGTGGCGACCAACCTGCTGGTTTGCGTGAACCTTTGAATCCCATTGTGAAGAATGGAGGCAACCTCATTAAACAACCAGAGGTCTCCGAGACTACTACAAAAGAAAACCAATCAGTCATGAAGCAGCAAATTTCAAAAGGATTAACTACTACAACCACCACTTCAAATTTTGATTCTGAGAACCGTATGAATGTTTCTGGTCCAAGCCCCATCCCGATTGCTCATTCAACCACTTTGAGCGCTGCAGCCAAGTGAATTATTTCATAATGATGTTATAAATTTGGCAAGAGGCACACAGCCCTGATCTGTTGAAAATTGATTTGCAAATTCCCCGAGCCCAAGACTGACTGAAGAAATCGGCTCCTTTGGTTTGTGTCCTCAACTTTTTTTAACATATTTTCAAATGTTTAAAATTACTTCTATTTTGTTATTTTCTCTACGAACAGCAAAATATGTGTGGCTTTATAAGATTCCTTATATAACTGATAAGAAAAAGGTAACCTGACCCACAAAGTAAGCTATCACCTATTTTTCAGATTTCGAAGATGATGAACAGATAAAAAATTCAGAAGAAAGAATGAGAACTACAAAACGGCTAAACCATCTAATGTTCGAATCTCATTTTTCCTCCATGAGAAAATAAGTGATTATTCTAGTAGTGGAAAGACATCAGTTGTATTAAGTGGGTTTTCTAGTCATTTAAATGCATTAGGCTATTACTCAGCATTTTATGTGATTCTATTGAGAGTATCACTATTTATTCGTTTAATCAAATAGAAACTTTAGCAGTGATTCACAATAAAATTCAATAACCCAGCCCGATCGGTTCGAGGGTTACTTTAAGCCTTCAAAGAGCCATCTCCTGGCTGTAATTAATAGAACCGAAGAGCTATCTGTTGCTTGCTTGTAGAGCGGCGTTCTCTCCTCAGAAAAAGTAACCGAGATCAGAATTTTAAGACAAATGTTATGAGAAGTGAGACCTTTAAAGTAAAAGCACTTTAATTTCACATAAACAAAACAACAAAAACCTTGATATCACTACAGAACCAGTATTGTTCAACATTGAAATATCTCTTACTAAGCATTAAACCAGACTATTATGAAGATCAGCTACGAGGAGGCCATTGGGAACCTCCAGAAGATGTTCTCGGGGGTGGATAAGGAAGTTATTCAAACAATACTCGCAATGCACAGTAATTATTGCCGATCTCGTTTCAAATATAAAATTTACATCGTGACATAGAAGGAAAAATAGATCCCACTATCGAAGATCTTCTCAAATTAACCAATGATGCTGTCGATGAGTAGAAAATCTCGCATTATCTCGCTTAACATGATTAATTAGAGATAATATATTTGATGATGGCAAGGAGCAAAAGAGTTACGAACCTGCCTTCGGTATATTCCGCTAAACTTATTCAGACTAATGATAATTCATTCAGGAGGAGGTTTAGATGACGATTTTGCAGAAAAACAGAGGCAAGAGGAAAGAGGTAACAGAAAAGAGAAAAAAAATTGTGCAAAATTGAATTGAAATTAGATATGGAGCTTGCGTTGAAGCTTCAAGAGCAGGAAGTTAAAGAAGCAAAACGTGCTGAGCTAAGAGTAAATAATTAGTCATTACAATTTTCATTGGGACCTGTAGGCAAGTCAAACGAGAGCTCAGGGTGCCGGAGGATACGGCGGGTCTCGCTCTCAGTACCAGCAGCAGCAATACCAGCCACAGTATCAGTATCAGCAGCAACAATATCAACCACAACCATACCAGCAACAGCAATATAGACAGCCTTCATATCCAATTTCGAACCAGCAGCAACCTAGGTATCAGCAGTCTCAGCCAAGTTATTCTCAGCCAGTCGAAGAAAAAAAGAAAAAAAAGAAATTTTCCGAGAAAATGAAAGGCATCTTGACTTATCTTTCATGAGGTGTGGCTAACTTTCCTTTTGTTTAGATGCCAAAGTAAAATTCTTAAGTCTTTTCAAGAAGAGCAAAAAGAAAGGCAAAGAGGGTGTTGGAAATGTATATAATTTTTTCTCTCTCTCTTCAATTATTAATCTGTTTTTGCTTTTCTTTCGTTTAGAATAACGCTGGTGGATATGCAGAGATAGATAATCTTGAAGACATCAAAGATATTAACGAGGGAATGAACAATGTGAAATTGTATGATGAACTGGATGACATACCTGATATTGAAGCAAATCCATACACTGGACAGAACCCTTACAGTAACGGCAACGATAGAGGTAATCTACACGATTAAGTCATCTGATTAATTTAACGATTATAGTTCAACCGCTGGATGACTCAGAAAAATCAGAGTCGGACGAAGATATCAACGAGGAAGCTAAAGCCAACTTCAAATTTAGCCCAGAAATGAGCTACAACCGTCCAGATTTCGACACTATGAAACAAAAACAAGCAGGAGCCTCTTATCCTAAGTTCGACCGAGACGATGAGTACGATCCTGATCTCAGAGAATATTACAATGATAAGAAAATAAGCGCACAGGGAGAAGATTTGATATAGTTTTAATACTAATACCAAATTTGCATGGTAGGATAAATAACCTTTGTAATACTTGTTTGTGAAAAATATAAGCACTTCATCAAAAAATGACACGAGTAAGCTGTAAGCTGTTTATTCAAAGAAATTAGGGTTACTTATTTTCTTCTTGGCAAGGTAAGAAAATTGTGTCTATTACGTTCTGGAAAAGGTAGTGAGCTTAGAAACGCATAATAAATCTGCGGGATTTAAATTAAATAAAATCGCAGATTAAAGAATCATAATTTAAAAGAAAAAAGATTCTATTGAATATACCCTACATCTGAATGCAGGCACATTGCAATGAACTTGAGATTCTTATAGGAGAAGCGTTTCGCAGAGGAGACCCTTCCTATTTATGCCATGTATTGGGAATAATTTACAACAAAGTCGATCTGCGACACTCAATGCTGCAGAAAGGCGACCTTGAAAAGCTCAACAGGTTAGCCTACAAAGCAGACTCGATTGGCCGATACTATGTCGTTGGATTGACTTACGACCTGATTTTTTCGTCCGCGCTTGTTGATATCTCAGGGACCAAGGCTGATGCGCTGTTGGCAATCGCGAACGCGCTGCTCTTGGTGTTAGAAAACACCAAAGGAACTGCGTTGTCGGATCGAATTGCGCATTACGCAAGAATTGTATTCAATATTTTGCTGGAACGAACGGAACTTCCTCAGAAAGAAATTGCGTTGATCAACTCGCTGTTGAAGGGTGAAAGTCTAAAGAGCAAGAACATTTTGAACAATTTCGACACCAACGACGACGTGACAGAAATAATACAGTACGCCAGGTCAAGAGATTTGCAAGACAGAGTTGTGGCAGTTATTCGGCTACTAGATCTGCTAACATATTGTGCCACCTTTCAAGAGCAGATCGAAGTGTTTGGTAGTAAGATGCTGCCGATTATAAAATTGATTGTGAATGGAACTAACGAACATTGCCTTGAGCTCTTTGAAGTTTTAGGCACGTTTATCGAGACGATGATCTTTCAGTCGCGTCATCACGTCACCTTCGATAAAAAATGCTTTGAAGCAGAGTCATCACTCGAAAAGAACCCTGAGCTATTCATTCACGTTGCTTTTGACGAGCTGAAACACCCAACAAACTCTCACCCCAACAAGGAGGAAAAAAAAGAAAACGACGACAAGGTTGCAATTAATTATGCGTTGTTAGAGAACGAGAATGTCATCAGACAATTCGATGGAGTCTACGCGACTGTTCTATTCGTGTTAGAGACTTACATTCAATATCCGAAGCTTATTCCACTTCAGATAATAAGTCTCAGAGTGATAGAAAGACTCTACCACAATTACCCGGCTCATAGGAAAAATTTAGAAGAGTTGCTTCTTAAACTGCTCTCCAACATCAACCCTGAATCCATTGAAGAAATCAAAAAGCCTGCAGCAGCTTTTCTGTATAGGCTAATCCATCGTGACGCCTCGTCGGATTTCAAGAGCGAACTCGAAAACAATGAATCAATAAAATTCCTTTTCTCTCATGCCAGCTTCGACGCTGTTTCACTAATTGAATCAGAAGTCACTGACATGCAGGACCTCATGCTTCGAGTCGCATCCCCTTTCAACAGAACCGTTGAAGCAGGACAGATCAAATCAGAGTACGTTGAAATCTGGCAGCCATACTCCATTTTGTCTTTTGGCTTGGCTGTCTTGCAGCATGACATCAGATTTTCGATTCATCGAGTTGCGAGATTCAAGCAGATTTTGAAGAGAGAAAAAGATGAGCCATATACTATTTTAAAAAGCACGGCAGTAGATGCTGCAAAGTTACCAATTAAAGGAAATATTCTCATCAAAGAGCCTGGAATCTATCGATTTGAGTTTGATAACAAAGGGTCCTGGTTCAACGCAAAGACTATCCGCTACAGAATCTTCGTTTTGAGCCCAAGCTTAGAAACTTCTGAGCTAAAAGCCAAGCAGGCTGCTCTGATCGATGCATCTCTTGGACATGTGCTCCTTCCTTCTCAAATATATGGAACAGACGTCCAAGTTTCCTTAGATTCAGCCAGAGGGAGACACCCAGCGAGCGCATCGAATGTCGTCGTGAGTAAATCATCAGATCGTACCAGAATACTGCTCTATATCAATTCAAGAGCTGTGGAGTTTTCAGCTGTTGGCAGCGAGAAAGAATATGAAATAGCATTGAAACACAAGAGCGAGAACGAGATTGAATGGGAGGCGAATGATGCGAAAATCTCTGAGCTCTTGAAGAAAATCACAGAGTCTGAGAGCGGCCATGAGCGAGGAGGAAGTCTCGACATTCAGCTGGTTTATGAAGAAGATTTTATGGAAAAGGAGCTAAAATCAAGCAAGACTAATCCAAAGTTCCGCGAGCATATCGAACAGTACTTCTTTAAACATATCTCAGCGCTCGGCAAAATGAAAAAGCACCTCAAGACAAGTGTCCCTCAGCTACTCTCAGAAATGGAATTCCAGATTCAAAAACTCGTGAGTGATGGTGCCGGCTTCAATTTTAAGAATTTTATCGTTTTTGTCCTCGATCATAAGTCAAAGGAAGTTTGTTGCAAGGTTAGGAAAGAAACGATGCAAATCCTTGACATAACTCTGGAAGATTTCGCTGTGCCAGTGTATGAAGCAGAAATAGGCGAAGATGAAAGGTTGAAGCTTGTGCCAGCGCAGGTTTTGCTTTTCGATGAGGAGCAACCAGTCACTAAGCGAGTTGGGTACTTGGCTTTCCTTGTGAACTCGATATTCTGTTCTTCGATCAAAGCGATTCATGACTTTGTGATCCTTGAAGACACGCCAACTTTATTCCCTACTGATTCTCAGAATAGAACCATTCTCCAGAAGACGATCGACGCTTTTTGTCATAAAGGCAAAAAGGATGCAGAGCAGAGTACTGGCTTAGTTGATTCTTTGAACATCCACTTCTGTGAAGTAAGTAGAGACACGAATATTAAGCTCTAAATCTGATAGAATTTGCTTGATTGTGTATTAAATCGTCTAATACATCCTTATTTCATTAGCGTATTTCTCTTAAATGTCTGAAGAATTATTTAAGAATAAACATGACCAAATAAATCCTTTCCAAGAGGCAAGGGGTGCTATGAGGTAAGAACACAAAATATAAAATTTGCGTTGATACAATGATTGCTTGGAGAAAAGCAAAGGATAAACAGAAGCGATTTCAAAAATACAGACAAATCATTCAAACAAACATTTCATTGATTAAGAGGCCTGAGGCTAACTAGTGAATCAATAGTTCATTG
>ENA-UOTX01002009-UOTX01002009.1-compost-metagenome-genome-assembly--contig:-NODE-2009-length-11576-cov-2.657362_pt1 | contig 11576 bp, 14 predicted proteins | sample MGYA00238143_ERZ746982 | MGnify/ENA primary metagenome ERZ746982 (study PRJEB28758, sample SAMN06268862) | compost metagenome | isolation source: single cell | place: USA: California, Emeryville, Joint... | reverse complement strand
TGCAGAATATTTGAGTAACCCTCCCTCCAAAGCTACCATTTCCTCAACTTTATCTCTCAGGGCTTATTGAGAATCTCAAACGTGGCGATAAATCAGCCTTGCAGAATATTTTGGTGATGCAAGCAGCGATTAAGGCCAGGATTGAAGAGATCGATGCTTTCTATGAGAAGAACTATACTGACTACCGCATTGCTTATTTTGAAAAACTGAAAATAAAGCTAAGAAAATTGCTTTACACCTCCATTGAAACTGGAATCAAGACACCTGAGCCAGCTCTCAACTCTCATCTCAAGTAAAAAAAGCCTATTATCTCAAAGAAAACTGAGATTTTCAAGTGACCCCTTCCGAAGTGTTGAGAATACTCAATCTGGTCCTTATTCGAGGAAGACAGACGCTTTCGCAAGCGAAGAAGAAAAAAGTATTGTCTGATGTTTGGAGAGTTTTCATTTATTTTTATTTTTTTCAAGTGATGACCAGCGGCACTCGACCGATGAGCAGTCAGCAGTTGCAAGGTCAAGATGTTTCACCTACCCGATCAACCAAGATGGCCAGCTCGTCAACTCCTTTGGTAAACTGCCTGACTAAACTGTAAAGCAATGAATGGATTTGAGTAGAAGGGCAATGAGTTTGGTGAAACGAAGACAGGCGGACGTACTATCACAAAGACTTCCGGTGTGGCAGATAGAAATCGCTCTTCTGGTAATCTCAAAGGGAAAGAAACAGCGGCGAGCCGAAGTGGGAAGGTTGAGGATAAATCAAAGAAACCGGTCGTAGAGTAAGACTTCTGGCAAGCGTGGTTGTTTTAATTTGCTTTTGTAGGAATCAAGACGAAATCGTCTTTACAATCAAAATGACGAAGGAAGAATATATGCAATTCTTACAAACTAAGGCGGCTAAAGGCAAGTAAATTGAGCAGCAAATAGCTTTTAAATAGCTCAATATTAATTATAATCTTTGTTTGCGTACTACGAATTTTCTTCCCAAATTCAGTCTCTCTTCTGTAAGAAGGATAGTTGAAATATCAAAGTCTGACCTTGGATTCAAATGAATGAGAATCATCATGGAATAAATAGTTTGGTTGAATCCCCAAAAAAAAAATATCAGGGATCTGATTACCAGAGAGTGCTGGTATTTGGACGTGAGAAAAACTTTCAATCAAATTTATCGATGTAATGAAAAAAATTGTAAAACCACTGAAAATGAACACATAGAATGACTCAGGAGGGCCCTAACTAAGAAGAAAATTAGGAAAGTGACAATTGCTAATATCATCAAATTGATTCATATTTTATTTCAATAGCATTTTATGTTGGAAAAGTTGTTTATGTAGAGTTTTTGCCTTATGATTTCCTTCTAATTTGGTAAATCTTCATATCAGATCTCCTAATGAGATCTCCTAATGGTCAAACTTTATATTTTACTACTCTCATTCATATAGAGACAACGACGATTCTGTCAGAGAGCGCACTTCAAGCGCCAATACTCTTCGCAGGGCCATCTGTTTCAGCCATTAACTCAGTTTCGCACTTTGAATTTAGCTCACTTTTCAGTCTCAAAGCAGCAATTCAGTTTTCTGAGTTTGCTCGCAGTTGTTTCAATGAACTCCTATTTAAGCGAATTAAAAGATATTTGACTCGCTTCACAATCTCTTTACGATTTTTTTACCCTGCTTAAGCTCTCTCAGCGAATTTTTCGCCAGACCGGAGGAGACTCATTGCCAATCTCATCTCAGAGTGCTTATTTTTTCTCATTAACACAGTGAGTTTTGCATTTCTCATATTCCTACACTATAAAAATAGCAAGAGCAATGCAAAATACAAAATAATTTCTTTTAATTATTGACTAAATCCTAAAAACAACTATGTCCAAAGCCGCCCAAACTAAGCCTGCCACCACCGCTGGTGCCACCAAGAAGAGCAAGGCCGACAACCCAATGAGAGAAATCAAGATCAACAAGCTCGTCTTGAACATCTCTGTCGGAGAAACCGGTGATAAGCTCACCAAGGCTGCCAAGGTCCTTGAAGATCTCGTTGGCAAGAAGCCAGTCCTTTCCAAGGCTAGATTCACCATCAGAACCTTCGGTATCAGAAGATTCGAAAAGATTGCCTGCAGCATCAGCATCAGAGGCAAGAAAGCCGAAGAAATCTTGAGAAAGGGATTGGCTGTTAAGGAATTCGAACTCAGAAAGAGAAACTTCTCCAACACAGGTACTCAATTCAGTTTATTCGTCCCTCTGAAGCTATCATCAACAAGGTAACTTCGGTTTCGGTATCCAAGAACACATCGATCTGGGAATGAGATACGATCCATACACTGGTGAAGCATATTGAGTGAATCCATTGTAATGAGTGTTTTTCAAATAGGTATTTTCGGAATGGACTTCTACGTTATCCTTAAGAGAGCCGGTGGCAGAGTTGCTCTTAGAAGAGCTCACAGATCCCGTGTTGGTAAGATGAATCCTCGAAACATCGATTTCTAACAGCTATTGAAATAGGTAACTTCCAAAAGGTTTCTAAGGAAGAGGCTATTAAATGGTACAAGGAAAAGTACGAAGGTCTTGTTTTGAACTAAGCTAGAAAGAGAACTTGTTTGATATCATTTGATGGCTATAAAAGAAAAGTTGTTGGTGTTGCAAGTGGTTTCGCATCTGCATAAACAAGTGAAACAACACAAAAATCTCTTAAAAAGCTTTCAATAAAATCAATAGTCTTCATCGATTTGAGAACATTATGATCCTCAAATTTCATATCATATCTTAGCTTACGAATTAATTTTGTAGAGAGAGAGAATAACCAACTAATTGAGACATTCTCTCTCACTCTTGGTTCTACCTGTAACGTATCATAACTTCCAAAGGCGTAGTTAAAGTGGGCTAAATCAAAAAGTGTTTAACCTTGGTGATACATATATATATCTGAAGTTTGTAGATAAACTAAGTGGAAAAAGTGAGATATTGCTCTTGTAACAAAATTGGTACTTCAATAAAATACCACTCAGATCAATGAGCGTTTTTTGAAATTTGTTTTGTTTTGTTGAAAAAGTTTGATGAGAGGGAGACTGTAGAATATGATTCTTTCGATAAAATTTCAAAATTAAATAAAAAATTTCTAAATCTTCAGAAGAGAACAACAAATTTAATAGTCTCAACTCATGGGAAATCAGCAAGCTGGTGGAGGGATGAATCCCTTCAACGACCCTCGAAGAAAGAAGGAAGACAGAAAGAAGGAGGAAGGTAACCACGTCTCTCTCTCTTTCCATAAATTCAAACTTAATTTTTCATATTCTTCAGGCAAAAGGAAAGTCGAGGCCCCACCACAACGTGTAGGAAGAAAAAAGAAGAAGAAAGGTGCCGAAGCAGCGACCAAATTGCCAACAGGTATGTTGATCAGAAATCTAAATCCCTGTTACTAAACCTCATTGCGTTGTACTAGTGACTCCAACAGCGAAATGTCGGTTGCGATTGCTTAAAGATGAGAGAATCAAGGATTATTTGCTTATGGAGCAAGAATTCATTGAAAATCAAGAGAAACTAAAGCCTCAAGGCGACGATAAGAACGTCGATGAAGACAGGAATAAAGTCGATGAGATCCGCGGCACTCCATTGTCTATCGGAACGCTTGAGGAGTTCGTCGATGAGAACCATGCTATTGTTTCAGGAAGCATGGGACCTGAATACTACGTGAGTATCATGTCTTTCGTCGATAAAGATCAACTTGAACCTGGATCTTCTATTCTCATGCATGCAAAGGGTTAGTCTAATAGCGATTTATTTGTTCTGATATCTCTGTATTTATTAGCTATGGCAGTCGTTGGTATCATGCAAGATGAAACTGATCCTCTTCTGAATGCAATCAAGGTGGAGAAAGCACCTCTCGAATCGTACGCTGATATCGGTGGTCTTGAAGACCAAATCCAAGAAATTAAAGAAGCTGTCGAGCTTCCGTTGACACATCCAGAAATTTACGAAGAAATGGGTATTAAGCCACCTAAAGGTCTTTAATTCCTGTTTAAATGACTCTCCTAAGCTTTGACTGATAAATATAGGTGTGATTTTGTATGGCGAGCCTGGAACTGGAAAAACGCTGCTTGCCAAAGCCGTTGCTAACGAAACATCTGCCACTTTCTTAAGAGTTGTCGGTTCGGAACTTATTCAAAAATATTTGGGAGATGGACCTAAACTCGTCAGAGAGATCTTCAGAACTGCCGAAGAGCATGCTCCAAGTATCATTTTCATTGACGAAATCGATGCTGTTGGTACTAAAAGGTATATATTGCTTTGTTGTCACCCCTTTTTCTAATCCTCTGCAAAGATACGATTCCCAATCCGGAGGAGAAAAGGAAATTCAAAGAACCATGCTTGAGTTGTTGAATCAATTGGATGGTTTCGATTCAAAGTCCGATGTGAAAGTCATTATGGCGACGAATAAAATCGAGACTCTCGACCCAGCACTCATTCGACCTGGTAGAATCGACAGAAAGATCGAATTCCCTGTCCCGGACATCAAAACGAAGAAGAAAATCTTCCAGATCCATACTAGCAAGATGGCTTTAGCTGAGGATGTCAATGTCGACGAGCTTATCAATCTTAAAGACGAACTTTCAGGTGCAGATATCAAAGCGTTGTGTACTGAAGCTGGTTTGCTTGCCCTGAGAGAAAGACGTATGAAAGTCACACAGGAGGATCTGAGACAAGCGAAAGAAAAGACGCTCTATTTGAAGAAAGGAAACATCCCAGAAGGACTTTACCTATAAAACGGTTTTACTCTCGACGATTAACAAATTAATTCTAAGCGAGAGGACTTTCGATAGATTTCATGAGTAAATTGTACACAAAACGTCATAATTAGCAGCAATCAAAGCGCTTCATAAATATAACATACGCATCTATCCGCTAAAATAAGCTCTGCAGCTAAGTTATCAATAGATTTTATCTCATAGAACAATGAGAGAAGACGCTCTAGAAAACCTGGAAAGGCAAGGTTACAAAAATGTCTATATAAATAAGTAAAGCGGCGAATTCTATCACAATAGTACTCAGTGTTACTGATTGATGCAAGCTATATATGAATTATACAGAAATCTGGATTATCTAGAGTAAGAATTAGCATTATACACTTCAATTTGCATCAGGTTGAATTTAGAAGAGGAGTCAATTAGATATCAAGTCTCTCAATGTCTCTGAATTTGAGAGGTCAAAGAAACGGATTTTGCGTTGTAACTAATTAGTGTTAGAATCTGATGTTTGATAACTTTTCGGCCCCCAGAATTTCATCATTGTAGAACGATGTGCTTTAGATGCGTTTTAAATAACACCAAGTGCGCTGAGCAAAAAACAAAAATAGAGGTCCAAAACAATGAACTGATGAAAATTAACCCTTGATTTGGATCAAAAAATTTAGAACGTCAAATATTTTGAGACTTCAAGATAGCATCTGATTATTTGCACTTGACATTCACAAAATTTGTCGAGTTTTGATTATTCGGATCCCATTTCTCCCTCTTACCTCCGGAAACTGTGAAATCAGTAACGATCAAAATTTTATTATTTACTGACACAGTTTCAGTCGAGAAGCAGAAGCATTCTATGGGAATCTTATTCGCTATTTCTACAGTCCCTTGATTAATTTTAAATTAAAATAAAATATATCAGAAAGAAGATAATACAATAATATTCATCTGAATTCATGGGAAATCAGCAAGCTGGCATTGGGTTAAATCCATTTATGGACCCTAGAAAAAAGAAAGATGACAGCAAGAAAGAAGAAGGTAATTTTTTTATCCTGTTAGTCGTTGAAAAATAATGTTTCCACTCTCTCATCCCTAAGGAAAAAGAAAAGTCGAAGTCCCACCTCAACGTTTAAGAAGAAAACATAAGAAGAAAGGTCCCGAAGCAGCAGTAAAACTGCCTACAGGTATGCTCGCGAACGAAATCACCTACATAGCACGGTTAAATTTTAATTAGTAACCCCGACAGCAAAGTGCCGTTTGCGCTTGCTCAAAGATGAAAGAATCAAAGACTATTTGCTTATGGAAGAGGAGTATCTCAAACCTCAACAGAAACTGAAGCCCGAAGATATCGAAGAGGAAGGTAACGAAGAGAAAAAAATGCTGGAGGAGATTCGCAGCACTCCATTGGCTATCGGAACGCTGGAAGAGTTCGTCGATGAGAATCATGCTATTGTTTCAGAAAGCACAGGGCCTGAGCACTATGTCAATATCATGTCTTTTGTGGATAAAGAACAGCTTGAACCTGGAGCATCTATACTTATGCACTCAAAAGGTTCCTGAAAAATTCACCCTGGTATTTTCTCTAAAATTTTCTGCTATTCTAGCGTTGGCTGTTGTTGGAGTCATGCAAGACGATGCTGATCCTCTTCTGAACGCGATGAAAGTAGAAAAAGCGCCTCTCGAGTCATATGCTGATATCGGTGGTCTGGAAGACCAAATCCAAGAGATCAAAGAAGCTGTCGAGCTTCCGTTAACGCATCCAGAAATTTACGAGGAGATTGGAGTCAAGCCTCCTAAAGGTATCCATTTCCTCTAAGTGAAGAAACTTCATTCGCCTGGATATAGGCGTAATTCTGTATGGAGAACCTGGAACGGGAAAAACGTTGCTTGCTAAAGCAGTCGCTAATGAGACTTCAGCGACTTTCTTAAGAGTTGTCGGATCAGAGCTGATCCAGAAATACCTAGGAGAAGGACCGAGATTGGTGCGAGAAATATTTAAGACAGCCGAAGAGCATGCTCCGAGTATCATTTTCATTGACGAAATCGATGCTATTGGAAATAAAAGGTGAAAATTATGTGATATAATTCAATTTCTGACACTACACACAGATATGATGCTCATTCTGGAGGAGAAAAAGAGGTCCAAAGGACTCTCCTTGAATTGTTGAACCAGCTCGATGGTTTTGATGATCACTCTGACGTGAAAGTTATTATGGCGACAAATAAAATCGAGACTCTGGATCCAGCACTCATTCGACCTGGAAGAATCGACAGGAAGATCGAGCTTCCTCTTCCTGATATTAAGACGAAAAAGAGAATATTCCAGATTCATACAAGCAAGATGGCGTTAGCTCCAGACGTTAACATCGACGAACTAATCACTATTAGAGACGATCTGAATGGTGCGGATATCAAAGCAATGTGCACTGAAGCTGGGTTGCTCGCGTTGAGAGAAAGACGCATGAAGGTGACTCAAGAAGACTTTAGAAAAGCCAAAGAAAAGACTCTTCACTTAAAAACCAGCTCAATTCCAGAAGGACTTTATCTATAATAATATGTACGTACTCTCATTAATTAGCAAAATTAATCTGAAGTATATATGTTGGAAACCGAAAGGGAAGTATATATGTTAATAGCTCTGACTCAGTGTTCTTTATATCTATATATAATCTATATATTTATTCCTCTATGGCTGAAACAACTTTATCCTAACCTCGGCCATCAATTCAAAGCTAACTCGTATTACCGAGCAGTTTAGAGCATGAAACAAAGATAGATTCACCATTATTGATTTCAACAAAGAATAGTTGAGTAGAGTACAACGAAGCCTCATTATAATTACACTAGCTTAGGCTGAGTGAAAAATATTATATATATAAAAAGAGGAATCTCGAAGACGATCTCGTTTGACTAGCTATTGCTATGACATTGCTGTAAGAAAGGGAAAATGATTAGCTGGTAAAATCAAAAGAGTAAAGATACCTGTTCGTAAGCGTTTATCACTTCAGCTTTGGCCTTCAACTTATTTCTCTCACGGATCTCCTTCAGCATTTCTTCTTGTTGGTGTTTAAAATTGTAAAAATTCGTTTGAGTTTTGATAGATTCGACTCGCAATGCTTCATTCATTAATTTCCTAGCTTTTTCTTCTTTCTGGAACCTGATTCGAGCTAGCTCATCGCGATCGAAACGCAGCTCCTCTGGCAAAAACATCGGACTATCAGACGCCGGCTGAAAATTAATAAAAGTGTTCGCCCACGCAGGAGTCGCACCATACCTCGTCTTCCTTTCCACTAAAGCCATCAGGAAAGATTACACTATTATGTTAAGATATTCATTCATACGCGGAGGAGGCTGTTTCGGACGAAGAGACTGCCTGAATTCGTTTTCTTTTTGTCTCGTGTACTCTATATTTTTCTTTATTCTGTGATGAATCTCAACACTTGGAGACATATAAGGGACGATCTTCGGATTGCCATTCTCATCGCATTCGAGCATATCTGGCCTGATCTTCTTACAAAACTCTTGGAAGTTGACGTGGCCTTTATTTTGTGGGTCCAGATATTCTAGCAATTTTCTGATCTCATCCTTCGTTGCGACGTTCATCGCTTCAACCTTTGCAACGAAATCTTTATGGCTCACATATCCTAATTCGAATGCTTTGAGCTCACAGATTCAAGTCAAAGGCATTACCGTCTTTGTCCACGTCAAATTGTTTGAAAACTTGAAAAGCTCGCAAATTTCCATGAAAAACTTTATCTTCAATTCTTTGCAACACTGGATGCAGATCAATGTCCTTTTGAAACGATTCCGTAAACCCAGTGTCATAGTTATGTTTGTTCTCAAGTCTAGAGCGACTGTCTGACGATTTGCTTCGGAACCCTCTCATTGTTCGAGGATTAACTGCGATACCTCCGAAGTACTCCTTCGAAGTTTTCGCACTGCCTTCCCCATCAATGGTTTTATAATATTCCTCATCAGCGAGAGCGATTTCCTTATGTGGTGCAGGCCCTTTGAGCTGCTCTTGTGCTCTTTGGTGGAATTTATGGATATTCTCGCTAGATAATGGCAAATATATCGTTAGGATAAAGAAAATCATATTGAAGTTACTCGTAGAGCGTGAACCCAACCTCATTGAAGTCTGTGTACCCGTTTTTGTTATAAATGAAACTGGAGTAAAATCCTTCAAACTCTCGCTTAGTGAAATTAGCGTCGATTTTATTGAAGATCGAATTAAAGAAGGTCTTAACTTCTTCTTTCGAAAGGCATTTGTCTTTGACCTTCTCAGGTTCAGAGTCGAACGCTTTCGCTGCATATTCAATAAAATCTGATTTCTTCGGGAAGAGTCTTTTCAGATGTCTTGTTATTTTCATGGTCTTATAGAAAAAATTCTCTAACGTGGGGAACGGTTGTTCTCTTGCATCAACAATTTGTATGGTGTTGTCATTGCGGGTAGAAAACATAGATAGAGTCTTTGATCGATCGGTGGATTCGCTTCGCATTGCGGTTTCCTTTGAGTGGTGCTGTTTGTATATTTTATCTGGGTCAAAACTGAAATCGTTCAACTCTTGAATGAAGTTCTTATAGTCCATTTTGTATTGATCGATTTTGTGATTTTCAAAAATAGTCTTGCAATCCTCGTCGGTAATTAAATTCGCGTTAATTCTCAGTCTCTTTACAGCTTTTTCTAATTTTTCATAGTTGATAGCGCCAGAACTATTAGCGTCTTCTGCTTGAAGATAGTTATTCAATTCTGTAAGCTTATTCTTCAGGATCATTTTCACTTGATTTTCGTGCTTTGTCTGGCGCGATTTTTTGGCATCTCGCTGTAAGTAGTCAAGCAGGTTTTTCTTTTCAATATCCTCACGCTGGATCGTTTTTACTGGTAAAGTCTCCAAGTTGACATTTAAAGCGTCATCAGTATTATACACCAGCTCAAGGAACGCATCAAGACCCAGATTTCCAGTCTTTGAGTCGTCGACTGAAGCAACGAGAACTCGAGCTTCATCGATATTGATATTAATTCTCATGCGATTGACCATATTATAAACATTTTGCACGGAGACTTTGCCTTTATTCTCTTCATCCCAACTACTAAAGATCTTCTTCATATTCTTTCTATTCGCATATCGTCTTCGTAAAGCCCTTCTAATATCTCGCACTTTCTGTAAATCAACTTTGTCTTTCAAAGTCTCTTGGTTGAAAGCATCAACAATGACCAATTGCGTTTCTTGTAATGCTTTCGCGTTTTCCTCATGCTTCTCTTGAATAAGACTATCAGTCTCTAAACACATTCAAGAATAACATCAGTATTATGTGTAACTTGGAGGTATTTCATTTACCTTGAGTTTTCTTACGTTCATTATCTTCCTCCTTCTCGCGATTAGCTCTGCGTCCAATGTTTTTAGAATAGAGCAGGTAAGATTCGCCTGTAAATACGAGTTTGCGTTTCTCTTTTTCTTCCAAATGTGCCGACCGAGGCAGACCAAGTTTTATTTGTTCCCTGACAGTTTTGCTGTTATCTTTGTAGAAAGTTTTAGTCGCTTCGAGAGCTTCAGCTCGAGCGTTTCCAGCAGCACTGAATAATCTCGCTCGTGTTTGCATAGGGTCAGCTTTCCTGCTTGCAGAGTCGAATGAGCAATCAAGACGATTTGGAGTTTTTGCTAAGGGCTCAAGGCTGCCAAACACTCGAGCTCGGGTCCTGGAATACACGAGCAATTGTATTGGAAGATGAAACGTTTCTAATACTTATTATCAGTGCTGGCTGCACCCATATGATGGTATCGCTCTCTACGCGCTTGCATTCTTGGCTTTTTCCTTGCGAATTACTAGTGTGTGAATATTTTATTCTTCAGTTATATTTCAATGTTGATAAATTAACTTCAATCCAATTTCTATCAAACTCATTGTACCTCTAAGGAATTTCAGTATTATCATAATTCAAGAGGATGCGGAAGCGTTATCAAAACTTTTTGTTCGGTATCCTGACTTAATAAAATATCCTCTTGAATGATAGACAGAAGAATAAGAAGTTTCCCATAGAGATATAATAGTAAATTAGATTATATAAATCTAAAGTAATGGATAATTTGATCATTAATTCCTCTCCCCCTCCCACTACTTACAAATGCGCAAAGCGTTATACAACCAGGAACGAAATAGCCTTGAACAACTTTTAAAAGATATTATTTAACGAAGACCTTTGTTAATTTATAAAACTAAATTATTCGACAACTTTCTCGTCAATTATTAGATAGCAAATATGTTTTTCACTCAAATCGATTGATGTAAGTTTCCAGCCATACGAATGTAAGGGATATATATTAAAAAAAGATATTTATTATGGCTCTAAATATGAAATAACATCATCAGTAAATGCGAAGCTGATCGGTCTGTTTTCTATAGAAAATGTATTTATTCAAATACCCTTTGTCAATTTTCGCTTCACTCATCAGAATCGATGCGGTCGTAATCACGTTTGTCGTATAGATCATGTTGTAGAGTCCCAACACAATCGCCAAAAGAGGGATTAACAGTATCCATCCTCTTGACTGGACAAAGTAAGCATAGAACACACCGACTATCACGCTTCCTGCGAGAACCAAGAGGAAGCTGAACCAGAAATTCATAGTTGCTTCGTTTTTCACCGCCATGTATTTTTCTTGGTAGACTTTCTCGAATTCTTAGGCTCTAGCAAAATTATCAAGATATAACATGTTTCTCAAGTCTTCATGAGGCTTTGGGATAAGAGGGCGGCGGATTGGCTGGTTGGTGATAGGATCTTCGAATGTGATTCCTTCTTCGAGTGCTCCTTCACCACGGTTTCTTTGGATCGCGATTTGGATCTTATC
>ENA-UOTX01002006-UOTX01002006.1-compost-metagenome-genome-assembly--contig:-NODE-2006-length-11589-cov-17.060459_pt1 | contig 11589 bp, 7 predicted proteins | sample MGYA00238143_ERZ746982 | MGnify/ENA primary metagenome ERZ746982 (study PRJEB28758, sample SAMN06268862) | compost metagenome | isolation source: single cell | place: USA: California, Emeryville, Joint... | reverse complement strand
CCTTCTCTTGAGGTTATCAGTCAGCCTTTTTCTCTCAGCAGAGGCTTCCATCTACAACACTCAAAGATTAACACTTCAATCTCAAATATAGGTGATATTACTCTTCTTTTGAGATGGTACTCTTCAATCTCCTGCTCTTTTTTTGTTAGTTGAGCATTAAAAACGGCCGTGTTGCTCTTGATAATGCCCTCTAGTTTAAATATTTGCTCCTTAAAGCCCTGCGAAAAGCAAAATGATTATTCTCGCAGAGACCAAGTCCATTTACTGTGCAAAGTTTCTCAGCCTCAGATCTTCGTTCTCTTTCGACTTTGAGCTCGTTTGTAAGTTCAGTCACCTTGGTTTGTAACGAATGATTTAGCTCTTTCTGCTGGTCCTTGAGTTCTTGGTTTTCGCTCTGTAGTTTAATCACCTCTTCATTAAGTTTCTGATTAGGCTTGTTTACGAGAGGTTTGGAGAAAAAAAATTTACTATCCTTTCCTGCTCTAGGAGATCCAAGGTCACTTTACTCTTGCGAATCGCTGATTTAAGTTGATTGTTTTCTTCTTTATGGCTCGAGAAATTTTCCTTTCAAAGAAAATTCGTTTGTTTTCGCATTCATAGATTTGAGAGCCTACCTCTTTCAATCGGTTTTCTTTTTCTAGTTCATTTATCTTATCTTGCAAACCTCTCCGTTTCTCTTCTTCAGTCGATAAGATAGTCTTGATCTCTTTCTGGAAATGCGACAGCTCTTCTTGGCACTCTTCGAGTTTGGTGTTCAAATAGTTATTCTTAGCTGTAAGGGTAAAAATCTCATCTTTGTCTCGATTAATTTGCTCAGTAAGCGCCATGATTTTATCGTCCGAGCTGTTCTTCCCGCTTTCGAGGATTTTTTCATATGAGGCGATCAACTCAGCCTGCTCGTTAACGACTCCTTGTATTTTTTTTATGTCCTCGATCTTAGCAACCTGTATGCTCTCCATCCTTTGGTTAAAATTCTCGTTGATAATCCGAATCTCGCGCTCTTTATCACGTAGCTTCTCTTGAGCAGTTTTAAGCTCCTCTTCCAAGGAATCTCGCTCATGTGTCAGCTTTCATATTGAACGATTGAGGGTATAAGACAACATGATGAAATAGATAAGATACCTCCTCAATTTTTGGAGCCAGCGATCGAAATTCATTTTGAAGTTGCATCATTTCCGTCATGTGAGCTTTCCTTACTTCTTCCAGTTCTTTAAAATGCCTATCGCGTAGTTTTGTTTCAGTTTCTTGTTTCTATGGATAAGGGGCGCTGAGGTCAAATAATTTCAAAAAGGCTAATACTTCAAGTTCATGCGCTTGTTCTTTCTTCGCAATTTCGGCCTTGAGTTTCTGATTTTCTGCTCTTATATCATCGAGCAACTTATTCTCCTTCTCGAGCTGCTGAGTCAGTTTCTCAGAGAATTCGCATTTGCCTTTCAATATCTGGTTCAATTTCTCGTTTTCTTGGGCGGTTTGCTGGAGATAACCCACCTTGCTGATTAATTCATTATTTTCTTGAGTGAGAGCTGTAGACAAACGCGACTGTTAGACTCAACGCACTTATATTCCAAGTCATACCTGCCTTCTCTGCTTCCAACTCCGCGATTTTCGCGTTGATCGAACCGAGAGTCTCATTCCACTCAGTAACCACTTTATCTCTATTCCAAATCTCATTGGTCAGCTCATCTATTTTCACTTTCATCTCATTGTTTGCTTTGCAAACCGCCTGAAAATTCTGCTCCAGATCTCGATAGGCCTGTTCTTGGTTTCGAGAGAGTTCCAACTCAGTATGAAGGCTTTCCACTTTCGTCTGCAAGGCAAAAATTTGAGAAAGTAATTGATTCTTGTCCTCTAATAATGCAAAATAATATGCCTTCGACTAGTCTTAGACAAGTTACCTTGTAAATCTGCGTTTCGCTGAGAAAATTCTTGGATTACCCTGCCTTTCTCCACTCCTTCCGACTCAAGCCTCGAGATAAGCTGCTCTAAATCTGCTTTGCTCTTCCTTTCATATTCCAACTCGAAATGCAGCTCTTCTATGGCGTGCTTGCATTTGGCTAGCAACGAAGAACGAAATCCTGTTCCAGTGTTCGATTCCTCAGTCTTTTCGCCTCCTCTGTTGAACCCTTGAGATGAGCGATAGGTTAAGCTGTCAGGTCTGTAATATAGAGATACTTGATGGTGAAATCTTAGATGCGCTGGGGCTGAACATTGGAGAGTGTTCGCTCGGTATATACGTTGAATTGAACATTAAATTTATTGTGTAATGAATTCAAATAAGATTTAAACCGTCTAATTTAGAAAAATTCATCCAATATTCATCAAAATACGAGTCGGTAATGCATAAAACAAAAGCATGTTAATCGCGCAATTTGAAATAACTAAACTTGAGTAAGTCACATCAAGCTCTTACCTTCGGTACATTATTGTAAGACTTCTAATCAGGTCGTTTTCTCCTTTACAAATCTACGGAAAGGATCATCTTAGCCAGCATTTGTCAAAAATTGGCCAATAAAATTTTAGTTTTCAACTCAATACTTCCATCAAATGATTTCCAATCTCATTTCCAATACAAAGGACGAAGGCTTAATAGAATTTCATGATAAATCCGCCTCTTTAACAGAACGAGAAGCTCTTAGAATAAAGTTTGAAGCTCGCCAACAAATCCTGAAACAGCTGCAAAGAGATCTTCATAAACTGGGAACAGAAGCAGAAATACTCAGCCGGGAAGTTGGTGATTTAAGCGAAAAAAAGTTAATAGGAGGAACATTTGAAATAGAATCTCAAATAATTGGAAAGTATCTCGCAGATGAAGTCGGTCTCGACCTCCAACTTGAAAATTTCAGGAAAAAATTAGATGAATACAGACAGAAGATCAAGCAGATCAAGATCGATCTTTGCAATACAAATTACGATCTCTCGAGCATCGTGAATAAAAATGGGGTTTTCAACGACAGTTCGCTGCTTAAACCAAAAAAAGCATTCAAAATTTCTGCCCACTCCGAATTTAAATACAACACTCCGAAAGTCATCGGCATTGGCTTTAAAGAGAAAAAGGACTTGAGAATATTGAGAGATTTCTATCACACAGCCCCAATACCTAGTTTTTGCTTCGGGCTTCCTTTCAATATAAAAGGCCCTGACACTAGCATCTATCAAGTATATCCGGAATCTTTCTCCGCAACAGAAGATGGCACTTATATCTTAATGCTGAATCCATCGTATTTGCCTGGATATAACAGCAAAAGTAGGACCATTAAAGAGGAGAAGGGATTAATAAAGCTGAGCGAGCTGAAAAATCATGAAGAAGGCTTGGTTGTCACTGGCTGGGCTTCGTTTATTGAGCATCCTACTAAATTTAAGGGTCTTGGAAAAGAGGCGCCGATAAAAAAGATTCCAGAGTATCTCCCGACGACTTTTGAACAGGCGGAAAGAGAGGGCGGGAGAAAGTATCTGGTATCGATTCTAGATTTGACCCGAGACGATTTGTCTTGGCTTCAAGAGATCCGGGCTCATACGTTCGAGAAACTGATAAAAACTTACAATGTAGTGCCTGGAATCGATCAGGTTAAAATGTATTTTCATTTTCCTTACCTACTCTCAACAGCTGGACTCCACTTGCATGTGAAAGTTAACTCAGGAGAGCATCCGTTAAGTATTCAGAAGAGTTATGATATCGATGATGTCATCAAAGAAATTGACCTCAATGGCTCTGTAGAGAATCTGATTCTAGAGCGTCAACAACAGAATGCTATTATTGGACCAAAAAAGCAGTGTCTCTTCATTTCGGTTCCTGATAAACTAGCAGCGTTCCTTTCGAAGGAAGGAGAGGAGAAACAGGCAGGAGGGGTATTGGTGGTGGATGAGAAATTGATCAACAGCGCCTCCAGTGGAATGCTGAAAGATTTTGCGAGACCAATCGCCCAGGGGGCAGAAATTGAAATTTTATTTGCTGATAATCCATTTTACTGCGAGAAAGAGAAATAAATAAAAGGGAAAAGAAATTTCTTTTAGATATCGACCATTTTCGAAGGAGAGGAAATAGTTTCTTAATTTTGTTATTAATCTCTCTCTCCATGACAGAATTTGTTATTCATAATAAATTATTATGATTTCCTTATTAGTTACACATTAATTGTTAAGGCATGAAGCTCGTATAGCACGGTTTCCCAAGGAAAGCGAGCAGATTCAGTAGTTTTCTGTCCGATGTTAAAAATTCTTCTGTTAGGTCAGTTTCTACTAATTAATTGTTGAAAAAATCCGATCATAAAGCATCAGAACGATTACCAATATATAATTTCAATAATTATCAGTTTGGCGATGATGCAGCTATTTAACAGTGTTCTCCTCATCACTAATGACAAAAAAAACAAAAAAACAGATTAATCGAACCAAAGCAAATATAATTCATGCAGATTTTTATCAGAAGCCTAATCGGACAAAAGCTCAATTTCAACTTTGAGGGAAGCAACACGGTATTTCATCTGTCTACAGTTCATTAATGCTAATTGAATCGCTGGTAGATCTTGCAAATCAAAGAGGCATTACAAGAGAAAGAAGGAATTTCTGTTGATCAAATTAAGCTCATTTTTGGAGGCAGACAACTGTAAATTAAACCTTTTGAATATCCTTCTTAGATACCTAGAGCGGACGAGAACACACTTAGTGACTACAAATTGGAAGCAGGAATCACTATCCACATGGTTCTTCAGCTAAGGGGAGGATAAGAGCTAGAAAATAAGAGCAGAATCATACTTAACAGAATCTTTGGTGGATACTGGTTGCCTCAGATTAGCAAGATTTACCTGATTCATGCAATGTAATTGTGGAAAGAGATATTCTATTTATTACTCATAGGAGATCCAAAATGTGTTTTTTCAGTTGGGATGTTTCTTGTCGAAAGCTGATAAATTACCCAGAGCCAACGTACCATAGGAATTGCATTGAGTACAAGATTAAGACATTCGTTCTGAGATGTTGGGGCCTTAGTTAGTTTGAGCCCTTATGTGTTTTGGTACTCAAAGAACATATAGATGTGAATGTGATTTTATTAGATTGTTTTGATAAGCCATGCTCGATGGATATATGTAGACGAGTCCTTAGGTTGCCTTTTTCTATTTCTCATCTTATAATATGATATTGATTACTGAATATAAGAATATGCTGCAACTAAATAGGAATGCAGACAACAAATATATAAAAATTATACTCCATGATGAGTAAAAGAAGATTGAATAGCTGGTGTGCCAGGGAACGTAGTCTGCATAGCTGGCGTGCCAGGGAACGTAGTCTGTAGTTGCATCAGTTTCGCTTCATTTTGAGCTTTGCTCCAAAGACAACTTCGCAGGAGCACTAGAAGCACAACTCCTTCAACAGCCATGAGACCAGCGACCACACCGATGATGATAACGATATTATTAGAAAGATAGTCCCAATAACCTTGTTTATAGGCTATAAAGTTACACTCCCAACCACGCTCGGTTTTGACGGGCGTTCCTTTGCAATTAGGAAGCGGGCAATAATAATCATAGTTTGAATAGCTTACGCCATAATATGTGTCAGGTTTAAGTTCATAAGGGCAGTCTTCATCGACGCATTTCCAACCGGATGTAGTCGAGACCATTTTGCCAGAGCAGCGCCTATTGAGGCAAACAGCAGTGCTATCAGTTTGGTTTATAACTACCTCACCAGGGCATGATCCGATAGCTGAGGGCCAACTGGTAGGAAGCCTGAATGGGGAGCAAGACCATTGTTTTCCATCAACGTACGAGAGAGTCCCGCAGGCATCAGAGAAAGAAACGGAGCATACACCGCTGCACATGGAATATGTCACTGCTTGGACTTCCGATAGGATTGAAAGGATTATGAGAACGACTCTGAACATTTAGAAGAATATTTTTTTAGTACCTGTAATATTCTATCTTATAACACAACTTCCTAATTAAATGAGTTATCGTGAGTTGGATGAACAGAATAATATAAAAAGAATTCCATTATAAATCCAAGATAAATTTTCTTAGCCAAGAGTATCTCCGGGGGTACCCCCAATGCGGTTTTAATTCTATTAACTTGACTTGCTACTTATTCTCAAATCAAACAAGCAGTCAGGAGCCTCAAGAGGAGTCCTCTCTATGCTCAAACCAGTACTGTAATTAACTCGACTTGCGTTGAGAAAATAAGAGGTAAATCATCCTACTTGTGATCAAATCAACAACGTTGAACCTTTTGTTTGCTGCAAGCATTGGATTTACGTTCAGCACACAATTCTGACAGTTTTTTTTTCTCAAAGTAGCGAGGCATTTACACAGTCTCTGTTGAAGAGTGTTGCAACTTTGCATGCTGATTTGATCCAGAAAGCATTCGAATAAGCTGCAAAATATCTAGAAAAAACTTCGAGGTATCAAGTCTTTGCACTAAGAGCAGAACTCTGGCATCGAAAGAGTGTTTTCAAGTCGGGAGAGCAACACAACACCCCTAATTGACCAAATCTGCAGCGTACTGGCAATTCCCAAATAGTTTGAGTGTGCTCATTGGCAATAGGCATTGAATCTTGTGGTTATTGCAGTTAACTGAGGGTCTTCTTGACTTTCCATTATCACATCTTTGTTTTTAAAAAATTTTTTCCCGCCTTTTAGTGCATTTCTGTCATCTTACAATATTGTTTCTTCTATAACATCACACGAATGGCGAATTCAACGACATCGAGCTCAGAACGTTGGATGGTCCACACTTTCCAAGCGGCACAGCCCAATATTTTCGATGATATTCAACTTAAGCTGACGATATCCATCTCAATGATTAGAAAAATCCTTCCAACCCTGGAAGAGCCCAAATTACTCGATTATCTACTTGTAACACTTACTCGATAGGCTCCTTTGTGACGCGCATTGAAATAGTTAACATGAGATCTCCTTTGTTCGATAGAATTATTTAAATGTCCATATTTTCATCACAAATGGTGCTCCAAATTCTTCAGAAAGAGTTCTTTGGTAATGGTTCTTTGATTAGCAAGAGAGCGAACTATTTTTTTTTAGAGATATTGCTCAGAAAAAGGACAAATAATGGTTCTTACAAGATCTAGAACAAAGTATCTCATGTATTCTCTTATTTTTCTTAACTAGCACTCTCATTAGTAAGAGCATCACTCATCACTCATTCTTGAGTTCACTATTAAAGTCTCTTGTAGGCTGGCTGATGTGTTACTTCGATTATTTGTCTACTCTACCAAAATTGTTTTGCAGTTAATTTATTGATTAACAAATTAGTTATATCCTTAAATAGAAGAACACGATAGCTACCCTTAATCCGAAAGTCCTCATATTTCTAGGATTCCTAATCAAGATCGAGTTACCTGAATAATATCTATATGTGTGTCGTCGTATCCATACAATATCCTACACTGGCACATGTACTTCAAATTCCATTTTGGGTTAATTTGAGCCTTTAGTAGAAAATAGATTTATTTCCCAACTTAACTTAAAAGTCTGTCTCTAACCATACCAAAACATACTCTATTTATAAAGAAATATGCGACTCAATCAAACAAATGTTTTTCCTTGAATGACACGACTTCTCTTTCTAATCTAAGTTATCATAGAAGAGAAGGCACATACAATATTCCAACTGACAAGAACTCATAAATGTGCACACTCCACTCACGAAAAATCATATACTTCGAAATTTTCTTTCTCACACTCTAGAAAACTATTTCTGAAAATAACCCTATTCTGGAGGTTTCTATCACAAGTAGTACAGGTAATTCTGAAGCGGCTTGAGAGGCTCTTCGTTAATATGCTGACTAACGAAAGTGCTCAATTTCTGCGCATATTGGCAAGGCGCTGGGATTCTAATCGCTCCGCTCCAATTCATATACGCGAAACATTGAGAGTAAACCAGCTCTTGTAATATCTCAGCAGGCAGTTCAGAATTATCAAATACTATTTTATAATGCGTAGGCACGGCAGTTCCTCTGTTGACGTTCTGTGCAACAAGATAGAAATCATAGTCCTTCGAAACTATCGTATTATCGACCAATGTTCCCGTCGGTGGATTCTTCAGTTCTTTTTCATTATCCACCAAGTAAATTTTCTGCGTAATGTGCTTGTCAATGACAATCACTGTTATTTTCGGCAGCTCTTTCATTTCGCAGTCCCGACAGCCTTCAATTATCTGCGGGATTTCAACAGTATGGATCATTTGGTTAGCCGATCTCATGGCATAATCGCGGAAATATATGATATGCTGAGGCAAGGAGTTATTCAAGCGATTGAACATTGTCAGCGCGTCTTTTATCAGCGTCCGGAGCTGCATGATAGTCTCATCGGTCTTTTTCTGATAAACAACTCGCGAGTAATACTTTGAGAACGTTGCGTCCATAGAAGCGCAAAATGCTACTACACTGCGACTTTTGTCGGTTTTATTAGGACTCACGTCAACGCCTATAAGCATAGTGCTTGGATACAAGCCTGCTGGAGGTCTAGCAACCCATAGTTTCGAGCCAACTTTCGAAGCGACTTGCTGGATAAGCTTGGAGCAGATTTGATGGTAGCCTTTGCGGTTCAGAGTGTTTAGAAGCACTACTTGTGATAGAATTCCAAGTTTCAAATAGCATTTTTGTTTTATTGGCTTGTAGTATTGTTTCATATAGTTCGGAAGCACTATAATCACAATATCAAATTTTCCAGGGATCTTATGCTCCAGTATGTCTTCTATCTCCACCACAGCTCTTTTGCCATCATCGTGATGATACTCAAACACGCTAGGAGGTTGTAAGTTAACTCCTAATTTTTTCGCCCAGGCCTCAAAATTTTTAATCAGCTTATGATTTTCAAAGTCTCTATTGCAGATGATCGCCCAATAAATCTCATCCCCAGCATCATATATCTCCTTCTTTAGTTGAAAATTCGTCAATGAGCCCTCAATCAGCTCTCCATTTCCGATCTCAAGCTTCGGAGAAGGAAGCTGCTTCCCTTCGAACAACACAGGATCAGGTTGGAATTCAATGCCCATGTTTCGAAGGTGTTCAAAGGATTTTTTATTTTCCTCTGATTTGAGCATATCATCCATTAAAGCCTGGACCTCGCTCATCCGCTGATGAGGCAGCTTGATGCATATATCGTTTATCTTCTTCCTTGTGGCATCGGGCATGTCATCTGGGATGCCGGTCATTACGCAAAACTCTGGCAGCAAATAAAACGTTTTATTGGATTTTGAATGCTTATTTACTATTAATGGCTGGCGGGGCTTCGTTACCTTCATGTTGTATCTTTGCTTGTAATACTGAGTCAGTGTGTATTTCTTTCGAGGTCCTGACCCATCGGCCTGGACGTCTTTATCATCATCAAACTCGAAACTATCGCAATCGACGTCGAATATCAAGTCATCGACTCGCCAATAGCGATAGTTTCCATAAATCGCCAGGACAGTGCGATTAAGTAGGCTTTCTCTGACTTTTCTCCTCTTTTCTTCCCTGGAAAGATTGGGAAGCTTATTGTACATATCATCGATAAAATTGAGAACCGTCTCAATCCTCACGATTTTGTGAGTGACATCTATCTTGAGGAAGGAGCCGGTCTCGTAAAGCTGAAATGATGTTAAATAGCCATGGAAAATACGCAAATTTGTGTCGGGAATCGCTGCTAATTTTTCTGGGTTGAAAAATTTTGATGAACGGCCGAATTCGATCAGTCGCATCGACCTAAGCATCTGCTTGAGGAATGTGTTAAAGAATTTAAATGCAGGATTCGCGACTTTTCTATCAGGATTGTAGATATCGCCGATAGAAAACGATTTCTTTAATGACAATGTGACTGTATAAGTCACGTCATTAAATGTAGCAGGAAACGAAAAGTTTTGCTCAAATGAAGGCGCTCGTGCTCCATAAACTACTGAGTCAACGAGAATGAAGAAGCCGATTTCATTCATGACAAGGGAAGTAATCTCTATTGAGAATATCTGGTGTTTAATCAATGCGGTATTAGCGCCGATTTTTGAAGAGAATTCTAGCGAATAAATAAATATTTTTTGAGTTGGTACGAATTTCACCCAATAGTGGTTGGACACAAGCGAGACCGGTCTCGACGGGCGTCCTGGAAGAGGTTGAGGGCGTTTCGGATATGTCAATCTTTCTTCTCTTCTTTCCATTATGTGAAAAGACAGGTTGAAATTTCTGATAAATTTTAAATTTATTACTGACAAAACCGATCCCAATGCACATAAATACGAATTTATATCAACAACTTTCTGAAATTTTGATATTGAATTTAAATTAATTCCGATGTCAAAGTGTCTCCTCAGCAAAGTCTTGCAAAACTTTGCCGTTTTTGCCCATACAGTTTTTTTGAAGAGTTATTTGTGTTTCTGAAGGTATACCATGATGGATTTTGTGGTTCTAATGCAAAAGATTTTGAGGAATGACTGAGCCATCGATTTTCTAGATTTTTCTCTATCAACCAGAAATTTGCGAATCTTTGTCAGATCTTGTGGAAAATATTCAGCACATTAATGGAAGTTATAATAATCTTGTGTAAAGTCGCGTTCTTTAGGATATCTACCGTCAACGTCATAGAAATTTGACACGAGGCGCTTTCTAGAAAGTTCTATGTTTCGAAAAATTGATTGTTTTCGATTCGAATAATCAAGCTTTTGGCTGAAACCCTTATCAAATGCTCTCAAGATCTGTGAGTTACAGAGTAGACGCAAACTTGTTCTCGTTGATCACCAAATGATGTAGTTTGTGGTGATGCTTAGATACTGCACTGGAAGGAATTTTAAGAAATATACAGTAGAAATTCTTAACGCAGAAAAAAACCTGATTTATTGATATCTTCAATCAAATAAAACCAGTTTTGATCAGAATTAAGGTTAGAGCGTTTATTAATTGATAGAAGCTAAGGATGGGATTCAGTAATTGTGGCAAACTATCATAATAAGTGATCAGAGATCATGATATAATTGACTTGTGTGCTAAATAACAATGGATTTCCAACATGTAAAAATATCGTAATACCCTACGCCAAAGGCAGAAATACATTAATATATGTAAGAAGTATTATGGTTAATCTCATAGCCTCAGTCATTATTCTCAGAACCTGTCATCACTCGAAGAACATAAGATTTTAAGCTAGCCTTGTCGTCATTTTTGCCAAATTGGAATTAATAAAATTGATTTTTCAAGCAACCCCAAACTGTACAAGAAATCGTCATATTACTAAGAGATGACTAAGGAGACAGAACGCACAACTTGTTAATGTCTGCTCCTTATTATCATATCCCGAGGTTGTGTGTGTGTCATTTATTAGTTATAAGTGCAGATAGCGTCTCTCGCCTCCATACTAATGGATCGTCAACACCGACAACAATTATCAAAAAGAGAAGATAGGCACCTTTTCATCGATTTCAATCAAATAGCCCTAAATCATTTCGTAAAATCAATTAGAGACACTACCGAGAGTAGTAAATTGCCAGTCTCAAACATCATTGACTCAAGGCTTCAAAGTCTTACTGCAACAATGACTTAAAGGCTTGTCTTACCACTCTCTCAAATTATGGATTTCTTTTCCAGAAATTAATCGCTTCTCATTTTTTTTTTCT
>ENA-UOTX01002005-UOTX01002005.1-compost-metagenome-genome-assembly--contig:-NODE-2005-length-11591-cov-34.228418_pt1 | contig 11591 bp, 14 predicted proteins | sample MGYA00238143_ERZ746982 | MGnify/ENA primary metagenome ERZ746982 (study PRJEB28758, sample SAMN06268862) | compost metagenome | isolation source: single cell | place: USA: California, Emeryville, Joint... | reverse complement strand
TCGAACCATCGACCTACAGGTTAACAGCCTGTTGCTACTACCAGCTAAGCTACAAGAGCTTCTGAGATTTTGTGCAAGTGTTCAAAGCATCTTTTTGATTTTTTTGACTGGAAATGTTCGATACTATACGAGCCACCATAAGAACATATATGAAATTATTAGACCAGGCATTAAACAATAAATAGATTTTAAAACAAATCTTTGAAAACAAAGTGGTACATTGTTTTATGGAGTCGTGCTCTTTTCTCATGCTTTCTTTTACGGACACGAGTCAATTGAAAAATCAGCGTCTCTCGAAGAAGTTTAAAGGGCATTTCCTCTGAAAATACATTGAAAATCCCCGGTGTCGACGCCTCTTCCCGAACCTTTATTTGCCATTTTGACATCCAGTACAACTTTTACTACATCATCAAGTACCTTTTTCACAAGTTTTTCTGTAATTTTCTATCGAGGTCACATTATTAAATTTAGCACAGCATACTTAAGATAATAATAATCTTACTGTGCTGTAATCCATAGAAGGACTCGAATTAATTTCTATGAGCCATGGTCTATAATCATTATCGATCATAAAATCATAGCCAAACAGCTCGAACGAATTCTGACGATTTTCTACCATATCTTGCACGCTGATGAGAGACTTCATTACACTATTTCTCATGCTTGCTTTAATAGAGTCTCGGAACACATCTCTTCCCATAACATTCTAGTCGATGATTGAAATAGATAGTAAAATCTATTCTTCAACAATATTGATACTTTCAAATATTCAGCAAACTCGTCGTCCGACCACATGTTCCCCTCTATCGCTGAAGCATCAAATTTCGATGAATTTTTAGCGATCGAGTTATTTGTTAAATGCGCGTATCTAGATAATATGAAGATTAGGAGCTCATATCTCGTGAAAAAAGCACTTGTTTGAAAGATTTTGCGGATCGTATTCATCCGCTGTAAACCTTATATAGCAGCGCTCATAAAACCAGACCGTCAGCGGAGACCAGTCAGTCACCAATACCCACTGTCTGATATCGAACTAATATCAGAAAAATCAAAGGTGTTGAATTCTGTGAGCCTCTCAAGGGATCAATTACTTTGCGATTCTTGACAACAAGAAGATTTTCTAGATATTTCTGAGCAACCCAGTCACAGTCGGTATTTTTGATATGATTTAGAATCGCAGGCAAATTATCATAACAGGCAATCCCTCTTCCTCTCGACAAACCTGAAAGAACAAGATGATGCTACATATGAACATAATAGCGGGTTACTTCCTGGTTTAACTATCCATATATTCCTTCCTGTATTGAGTCTTGACTGGGGAAATTTATGGTCTAAACCACTCAGTGCGTTCGAAATAGGTGTCTTTAAGCGGTTAATCAACTAGAGAATTCTGATAAAGCGCTCATTTAGAGATAGCAGAGATTACACTCTCTTCGTCATCAGATAAGGAAACGGAATATCTTTTCTGCACGCTTGCTAGCACACCTTGATATCTCGGTTTATCTAGACATTATGGAGTTCTGTAAAGATAAAGGTGCTGATAGACTACTGAGCATGGCCAAGTCCATCGAGCTAAGGATTTCCCATTCCACTAGGGAGAGGTTATCTTGAATATTATTGGCCTAGCCGGTTAATTCTGAAAAATGGCATTTCAATAATGTGACTCACGATTCTTTTGACAGTTTCGTCAACTTCTTTTAGCCTTCGCTCGCAAATATACAACGCGACGAGTATTTTAAAAAGGTAGATCGGCGCATTAGTGCGCTTGGAGATACCCAACAGCGGTATGCTTTTGAGTATCTTTTCGGCCTCAGAAAACTTAAAATCTTCAACAAAATCCTCAAAGTCGTTGAGATCATTGAGATCAAAGCAGCGAGGATAGAAGGCGTCAATGTCTTCCTGTTGATGCCATATTAGATTCCTTATGTTTCGACAAAGTCCATTTTTCGTAGTGATAGAAGTGTTTTTCTCGTAATGATTCACATATTGATGTGACTGGAGCGACATATAATTTATATCCGCCTTTTTTAAGGTAAATTTCAAATTAAAATGACTACTGTCTCTATCTGGGTTTTCTATCCATCCCCTTGAGAGCAGCGAGTCCTTCAGGTCCTGATATCCACCAAGTACAATGAATATTTTGGGAGCAGGTTTTTGATTCTTTTTCACATGAAAAGTATTTATTGCCCTGGCAAGGGCACCGTCCTTTAAGGCACCATTTGCGGGTTTTTTGTCAGGTGAGCTTTTTTCATCAGTTAGTTCAATTATTGGAGGCTTTGAAGAAAGAGCCAATGAAAATTATCGCCAAGTTATCTAGTTATTTTACTTTGAAGCTGTTTTTTCCATCGCCTCCAAAACATGAAGGATGCAAATTACTCGTCAATTGCTTTAACGTGCTTTCAACTCTTTTCTCGTAATTTGAAGTGTCCCGCGCTTTGAACTTGCTCTTTGTGGAAGCTACCCTCTTCAAGTTTTTCCAAATCTCCTCGATCAGAGATTGCTGTAATGAAGGGGGAATTAGTTACTGCTAAACTAATAGTGCATTTACTTCATAAGACTCCTTTGCTCCGAATTGACTAAATTGCTTCGCTTTTTCTTGAGCAAGGCGAAGGAAGCTGTGGAATCTGTGTTTGAAATACATAGCAATGAGTCGTTTTTCTTCAGGGGTAATTTCCGCAGAGCTATGCTCTTTCTTTGCATCAGCCTGATCGTTGTTGGTTCCATTAATTGGTTGCGAAACTCCCGTAATCTTTAAAGTTTCTAAATTCGCAAAATGCTGAAAACATGCATCATTCTTGCTGATACCTGTTGAAATAGCCATTTCTTTATTCTCCTCTGGGAATTTAGTATTGGATTGGGATACTGCTTTGTTATCAGGTGTTTTTCCAAGTGTAGTGCTATTGTACACTGACTGGACTTTGCTGTTTGATACATTCGTAGGTTGAGCACGCACAGAAAACTAACAAATCTAAGTAATGGTGAGTAGTTGAGGAAGTACGTCAAAATTTCCCATTGATTTAGCTAAAGTATTTGCTGCTCCGTTCGATTTTGTCGTTTTGCTTTCATGTTGTGGGACTCCATTGGATCTTACTATCATTATTATTATTGATCGGACTGAAGTAAATCCATTATGTGTTACTGTAAGGTGAAGGAGATTTCGCTTCAGAATGTTTGCTTAATTTCAAATTTTCATTTACTGAGAAAATGTTGTTTCTTCCTTGCGCAGCAAACATACCAGCACTTTGAAGTGTTTTACTTGCTAAACTGGTCTGAGGAGTCATTCTATTGTTGAAATTAGATCGGACTGAATGAGTGAAATGAGACGTTAGTGATTTTCCAATAGGCAATAGACTAGAATCCATGACTGGTCTTTTTGCTGTATATGATGGAAGTCCCTCGTAATTAGAGTAGTTCTTGGACTCTCCAACCATCTTCTTTGTGGAGTTTTTGATTTTGGAGCTATTTGGAATCATCTGTTCCACGTTTTGGTTACAGTAAATTTTATTTATCTCCAGCAGTTTGCTGGTTCAGTTTCATATTACAAGTCACTCTCGTTGTATCTGGACATAACTTCCCTTTGTTACACAATAAATGACCAGCAAAACGTTAACATCTCGCTCAGATGAGTCTCCGTTTTTATGTTTGTCCTCATTTCAGAGATTCGAGAAAAAAATTTTTCAATGCTGTTTCTTTTTTCGAATTTATTCAGATTTTTTCAGTTCCTTCTTCAAATAAAGCAAAATAAAAAGTCTCACAAGAGAGCACTAATGACTGAAGATTTCCTTAGAAGACAGTAATTAAAGTGTAAACAAACTATAGCTGCCAATGGCAGATCGCTTCCTCAAATCGCAGAATCAGTCTCCTTCTTTTAATAGTATCAGGGCGAGGAGAGATGCTACTTGGCATTTCTCATTCCCTTAATCCTACTTAGTAAGGGCTCTTGAAGGTTTTCTTTCCAATAATCATAAATGACCCCCTGTAACTAGCTTAAAATTCTTGTAGCGATAATTACACTCTTGAGGAAATGGGTTCAAATTCCAAATTGTGACAGATTAAATTTATTTCCCAACGCGACTCACGAAGATGGCAGATTCAGATACTCAATTCGCAATCATAATTATCTCTCTGACACTTCTCTCCCTCATCGTCATGTATGCCACTCTCTCTATCAGTGCTGTGAAGAGGTATCTCATTTCTATTGTCATTCCTTTCTGAACCGAATTTTCCAAAATCAAGTTTTAAAATGATCTTGGAGAGCAATAAGGCTCTTACGCTCAGCAAATCATTTTACTCTTGTATCGTGTGTCTTTGTGTAGTCAGAATACTTGGATGGACTGGCCTGGGCTTCGAACTGTGGAGTTCGCAAGATTTTATCACCAAGAAAATAGATTTCAACAATCTTCTCAATAAAATGATGCTGACGATCAGATTCGCGCCAGAAACGTTCTTTTTTATCGCTTTTATGATACTACTATGGAACGTCCTTGTCCTATATCATGTCTGTCACATGAGAGTAGACCGACAGCTCCGAGACGTTTCACTTCCACGTACATACTCCAATACTTTTTCATCCATATATATGTCTAACTTCACCTCTAGCGCTGAAAACATTCGGAAAATGGATATTGATTCTCATTATCATCGCAATAATCGCTGCTCAAACAGTTTTTGCATTTATTTACTGGTTCACGGACTGGTGGGAAGCAGCCAAATATATCACCGCAAACGCATTCCTGAATGTCTGTTCCCCCAGCGTGCTGATCCTTTCGGAAATATACTTCCATTGCAAATTTTCAGGAGTACCTTACAAATCCCCGGAATCAAAAAAGAGGCTTTTCAGGGTGAATATAATATTAATTGCCTGGGGTGTTTCTCGCGGAATCACGGGTGGACTGGAATTCTTTGCAGATGAGAAAGAGCAGCAGGTGTTCCTAGCAATCCTAGGAAATACAAGTGGAGGGACAATGTTTCAAAAATTATTGGGGCCGATTCTTTTCGTTTCGCAGCTGTTTTTATTAGAAGTGCTGCCGTTGCTCTTGATGACGGACCAAAAAACGACCGAGAATTTTTTCATCAAAAAAGAAATAGAAGAAAGCACAATAACTGGAATTCATGCGATGGGTGAGAGCTTGGTTGCCGCAGATAGTAATCCTGAAGCGGTAAAAACGTCTATTTCTGCTTTAATCTGACGACTGAATTTGTTATTTATATCGAAAACAGGCCAACATTTCAAATCTGTATAATATGAGTACAACTCAGGTTTTCAGTGAAGCCGTTCGACTCTCAAATTCTCATAAATGGATAAACTCAGATGAACATGTTGTTATAGATACGAAAGAAGTAATGCTTATCTTTAACCTTACGAGAAATAATGAACGTCCTTAGATCGTAAAGAAAACTGAGGGGAAGCTGGGAGTGTTGTACAAAGCAAGCTATGGAAGAGAAGAACTATTTGCTCGGGTGATAACTTGCGATAAAATCACAACTTATGTGGCAGAACAGATGAAAGCTGAAGTGAAGAAGTTAATGTACTATGATCAATGAATGAGCAGTTTGAATAATATTTATATCAAAAACCTCAGGAAAGTGGAGTCGCCTTTCTTGCTTAAGATAAGAGGCTACTATCACGATGACCATTCAGTTACTATTCTTTATGAAAACGCTGAAAATTTCACGCTTTTCAATCTCCTGAATTCCAAGCAGACAGCTAAACCAGCTCTTGCTTTAAAACTGAAAGGCCACATTGCTACACAAATTGCTGCGGCTATTCAAGCTCTTCATAGTCATAATCCTCCGTTCGTGCATGGACATCTTACGTCTTCGAACGTTGTGCTGGATAAAGCTTTCAATGCCAAATTGACAGATTTCGGCATGCCATCCTTAAAGAAATATGCCAGTGTAAAAATTGGATATAGCATTATGGATGCGTCGATCGCTCCAGAATATTTAGCTGATAGACCAAAGTATCTTCACATCATCGACCCTGCAGCTGATATCTATGCCTTCGGCTTCCTCCTTTGGTAAGATGGCACAAAGGCTTTAATTTTCCTAATAAGTTTCTCCTATCTAGGGAGTTATTCTCGGAGGACCAACCTTTTGGTAATGTGGGTCTAAAAGAGCTATATAATCTCGTGGTTACAGAAAAAGCGAGGCCTAAAATCCCTAACTCATTCAACGAAATGTTAGCAAACCTGATTCGAGCTTGCTGGCAGAATGATCCCAAAAACCGTCCGACCATTGATCGAGTTATCGATTTTTTAAATGAAATAGATGGAAGATTCTCAGACTAGGTATTCGTGTTTTTTTATACTAAGGAAGAAAAAAAAATGGGTGGATTCTTTAGAAATATGTTATTAATTTAATTTTTGTTGCTTTTACTCAAGGAGTACACCGAATTCACGGTCTTCGAGGCAAATTGTTAGAGTGCTTATTGTATTTGTTGTTAAAAAGATATAATTTGATCTATCTACAAGCAGCCAGCCATCAACAATAGCATTACCCTCGGAGAACTCGTCTAAGTTTGGGCCTGGAAGCGGAGTGAGCCAGAGTTTTTGCAATAATCAAAGGAGAACTCCCGAATTCTGGTCTCTTGTCAATTTTTTAATTTTGATCAGATAATTCTGTACTAATAATAATAGCTATATATAACTATTTGATAACGCTGTCTCTCTAACAGTATATTCAAGGATTCTTATGCAATGAGAGCCTTCTAAGCAGCATAGCGCCTTTGGAGCCGAGATTTGAGAAATTTTGTTATAATCTCATAAATTGTTTGCCTCAACCGTGATCAGAAAACGGAAAATAAAAATCATTAAGTCGCTGGTTCAGCATATTAAAAAAAAGCATCTATCTGTTGCAAATTAATCTTTTAATAAAAAAAAAACTTTTTGCTATGTACCAGACTAAGATCGCGAATCAGGTGAGTTGTCGGAAAATATCATTATTAACCCCAGTTCTAGATTACAAAGCTGAAAGAGCTCGTCAAAGTCACCCCAGAAGACAAAGAAGAGGTCATGAGATATGAAAAGCTTTACTCAAGGATAATGGATGAGATCCAGGTTAATATTACCCTAGCAATACCCTCTCTAAATCCGATGCAGAACAGCGGTATCACTCCTGACGACATGGATCGCATGTTCCAAGGCCTCTACAAGCACCTGAAAGACATCAAGCAGCGAGTTGTTGGAAAGCAGAAGATTCAGAAACGATCATTCGAGAGCTTCATTGAAGCCTACACGAAAAATAAGAAGAAGATCCTTCCCATCGTTGAAGAGTTCAACTTCACTCCCGAAAACCTCAAACCGTCATCTTCAGTGAGTAAGAGCAACCTTTTATTACCTTCCTAAATGTCGTTATAAAAAACAAATAGCGATCGAAGATTTGAGCAAAATCAGCTTTGATATGCTCGCTTATACCGAGGAACAGCTGGCTTGTTTCTCATTTGAAATCTTCAAGCACTTGAACATTCATCCCGAGCTGAACATTAAAGAAAGCACTTTGAAAGCACTGATTCCAGAGATAGCCTGTGGCTATAACGTTCTCTCCTACCATCACTTCACTCATGCCTTCTCAGTCTTCCAGATGTTCTTCAGCTTCCTCCAGAAAACGAATCTAAAAGACTACATCGGCAACATGGAAATCTTTGCAGGTCTCCTTGCCAGCTTGATCCACGACATGAACCATAGAGGCGTTAACAACGCTTGGCACTCGAAAAAGAGAAGCTATGAGTCTCAAATTTACTCCGACACTTCCGTTATGGAATGCGGTCATATCTCATCGTTCTTCGCCCTTCTGAGAAGAAGACCTGATTTGGCCATCCTTGACACCATCGCAGACCCTAACGTAACATCAAAGCTTAATTCCTGTTTGTTCTAACAGTGTGTTAACCTTAGAATAAGATGTTCTTCAAGAGACTCTTGGTCACGAACGTCCTCGCTACTGATATGATCAAGCACAACAGACAAATCCTGAAATTCGGAAAGAGAGGTCGTGCAACGCTGGAATACAAAGAAAAAGTGAAGAAAGGTCTCGAAGTAGACGCGAATCTCAGAGACCTCGCTTTCCTTCCTGACAGAGCTGAGGATAAGAGAGTAACTTCTTCACTGAAGAGACATGAATGGGCTCACTGTTTTTTTATAAAGTTTATCTCGAATGTCATCGTGCACGCCTGCGATATCGGTAACGGAGCTCTGCCTTACGACAGATACATCCAATGGGCTGTTCTTGTCGTCCAAGAGTTTGATAGCCAGACTATCAAAGAAGCAAAGCATGAGCTGGATGTTACCGGCTTCCTCAAGTTCAAGGATAACAAGGCCTTCTACGACGGTCAGGTCTTCTTCCTCAGTACACTTTTATCTTGAAACTCTTGGATTTATTGTGATTATCTTTAAAGAAAATATCGTCTATCCTCTGTGGCTGAACTTGAGCGGCGTCTTCACTGGAGTTGAAGAGTTCATTGAGAACATGGACGAGAACATGAAGAGACTCAAGGACGAAAAGGAGAAATTAACTGCCTAAGAGGCAGCTCCTCTCGTGCCTATGCAACTAATAATCCCCTATATCCTAATAATAATGAAATAATAATATGAAAACAGACATATATTTGCCAGCTCGATACACTAACTCGACTGGCGGGGGCGAGCTAACAGCTAAGCTACCTATATCAATTCATATGCTAGACAAACTCTATATATCTGTCTATGCCCTTATTCTTGGAAACCGAGAATAAAAACAACCACAAACAACCCCAAAAGCACGCACTTCGCTAGTAGACTAACAATTTGAGAGTTTTTAATCAAGCTATCTCTTAGCAATCACAATTGCAAGATTATAAAAATTACTGTGTTAAATAACCGAGAAGGAGGCCAGAATAAGCAATGAGAACAAATGATAGAGCACCTTACCCAAGCTTTCCTTGTTTGTAGGTCTATCTACAAATACATTTGGGTCAAGATTCCTCGTTAAGTTCAAAATCATTTTCATGCACATATCATAATAAAACTCCTTTCTTTATCAATAAAGGAGAATGGAATAGATCATTACTAATGTAATTAGCAAACATGGAATAATATTCGCTGCAAAGGCTACATACGCTACCCTTCCAAGACTGACTATTTCCTCTGAAGCCTGCGTATCTTGGATAGCCACATATAGTCCACCATCGGAGGCTACTGCCTGTCCAAGGATCTCACCGTCTTCAACAAGAATTACTTCAGGGAGGAATTGCCCTGAGGTGGTATTGAATATTCGAGATTTCCAAAACACAGTTGAATTTGCGAGGAAAGTCACCCGATACACTAGCAGCACAGAGTGATTGAAGTAATTTGTCATGTACATCGGCTTCACAGTTTTAAATCCAGAGGAATTTGATACCGAAATGAATTGTGAGCCACCTGAGACCAATAGCCTCATCTCTTCCGTTGTACCAGAAGAATCTTTCACGAGCACTGATGCAACCCAGACCCCATCAACGGCAATAACATCAACAATTGAGTTAGTGGTTGAATTAAAAAGCTGCACTCGATTGATTAAAGAGTTCCCTTGACTATCGAGAAGTGCTTGGATGAAATTTTTAGAAGTTGGTGTCGACGTATTGTAAGACTCGTAAATAATAACGACGGATCCATTACCGAAAGCGGAAAAGGCCACAGCAGAATAGTTATAATATGGATTAGCTTCGTCAATCATAATAGGTGAAATCCATTGAGTCACTGCACTTGCGTTGAATATTTGGAAAAAGACATGTTGCCCAACGCCGTCGTCTGTTGCGTTATTAAATAGCAAACCCATCGAGGTCGTGTTGTAGGTGTTGGTCTTGATATTCGAAATAGTATTGTTTATAGTGCTAAAGAGCGTAATATCGATTTCGTACCATCGCACTACCTCTCTAAACCCGTAAATTTGCACTCCTAAGTTAACCACGTAGTTATTAAAGTCCAAAAGGATAGATGCAAGCATCCCATCAGCAAATGCGTTGATCGAATACACTGGTGCATGAGTTTCAACCCTTGTATCATATGAGGGAGATTGTGTTCCGTTTAGTAGGAAACTGCGACTGTAAAACGTAGCTAAATCGCTCCAAGAGGGGATTGTGTGGACGATCTGTACGTATCCGTCTCCACCAGGCAGTAACTGAAACGTGGACCACGCATTGTGTTCATTATTTTGCAGAAGCACCGGAAATGTGGAACTGTTGAAATTCGTTGTGTGGATTACTGTGGTGGCGGAGGACTGGAAAAGATAGACGCAAAAGTTGATAGTAAAAAATATGAATTTGATTTGAATTCCTTTGCTTTTTCTGTCCATTTGCATTGGTAAGTAAGTTTCTTTTAATTCTCAGGAATAATTTATCCGTTCTAATTTTCTGAATATCATACAATTCGACTTTGGATTTAGATTTACACAGAAGAAGTGCGAATTCCAAAACAAAACATGCCTCTTTTCAAAGCCGTTGATTAGCTTTCTATTGATACATGTGTATCCGACAACATTTTTGGTTCTGCTATCGCAGAGGGTTCAAGTATACTTTCACTTGATTCTAATAGCCCCAGTGGGACCCGATAGGTTTATCAACCTCAGGAAATCATTGAAACAGTGGATTTAACGCTGACTCATGACTTGTATATTATAAGAGTTTTAAGTTCTGCTTGAACAGGAGTCAATGAGCCGACCAAATTAGCGAGGTAAATGACAAAAATTTGAATCTACGATATTTAAAATTAACAGATACAGTATTTATTTATTTTGACAATCATTGCCCACCTTTGCCCATGAACGCTCAGTTGCCTCATATCCAGCAAGTACATTCTCTTTCCCTCATTCGATTAATAGCTTTTGTTAACAGATCAATAGCCAAGTACTTTCTCTTCAAGAAGATAAAGCCGCAAGCCCAAAAATTATCAATTTATTAGCGACATCTCAACCAGAATACGCTTTTGATCAACAGACCGAAGACGACTATCATCAAACTCCTATTTCCATAGGATCTCCTCTTGTTACCAAACATCAACCTTCCCTTGATTACCACTCTGTTCTCAAATATCTGAATAACAATTTTGATGATTGCAATCTATCAAGGTTAGAACGAAGATTTAGTGGTGTGAAACGGAGGATGGATTTTTCTAATATCAGCAAAGGAGTTAGTGCCGGGTTCAATCAATCTGCTAGGTCTCAAGATGTAGAAGCCCTAGCATTTGGCATCGAATCGAAGAAAACCAAATCTAATGAAGAAGAGAATAGCTTTGATCTACTTCCCAAATTACCTTTTGGGCAAGAAAGCTCAACGGAAAACTTGCAAATGCCAAAGTTTGACCAGATCCGAAGCATAAGACGTCTGAACATGATTCAAAGAAAAGAAAACAAAGAATCTGCAATACAAATTCAATCAAGGGATATTGAAAATAGCCTGAAATTGCAACCGCAAAAGAGAGCATATAATTTCGAAGAGTTGAGTGAAGGAAGCACAGAGCCAGATTCTCCAATGTGCAAAAAAGAAACGCTCGACTCTAAGAAATTCAAGTCAAATTGCTACCAAATTGAAAGACAAATTAAATTTCTCTCGTTGGATGAGCCATTAGCTCATTGAGATCACT
>ENA-UOTX01002004-UOTX01002004.1-compost-metagenome-genome-assembly--contig:-NODE-2004-length-11592-cov-22.625706_pt1 | contig 11592 bp, 7 predicted proteins | sample MGYA00238143_ERZ746982 | MGnify/ENA primary metagenome ERZ746982 (study PRJEB28758, sample SAMN06268862) | compost metagenome | isolation source: single cell | place: USA: California, Emeryville, Joint... | reverse complement strand
TCGTCGCGTTCACGACTGGAGACCTGGACATTGCTCTCTTACAAATACCAAAAGACACGGTAAAGCGATTCGGCTTGGAGATAGAACCACTGCTTGGAGATTTCATGAGTAGAGGGAAGTTTCATCATGGGGAAGACGTCTATGCGATTGGCTATAGTTTCTTCAAGTTAGACGGCGAGACCGCCGCCCCTTACATCACGTCAGGGACGCTATCTAAGGTCGTTAGTCTTGAAAATCGAGAGGTTATGCTGCAGACCAACTGTGTGATTTACAATGGGTTCAGCGGCGGGATGATTGCGGATGAGAGAGGGAACTTCCTCGGACTCATCGTCTTCAACCTCAGCAAGGTCTCAAAGGAGGTCATCAATAACATTAACTTCAGCTACGCGAAGCCCGTCTTTGACGAAATATTCAAAGTGTTGAACGCTGAATACCCTTCAGATGACCAGGAGCCAATGACAGATAAATTAAAAGCCTTAAGTATCTGGGATTACAAGTACAATTTTGTAAGGAAACTCCATGAATTGCAAACCGTAGAATACGTACCCTCTGCGCCCTCGCGCCCAAAGCTATAATGCGTTGCGCTACTCAATTTTTATCGTAAATAGTCGATAATTTCCATTTGTTTTTTTATACAAATACATGCTGTAGATATCAGAAATTTCTTTACCTTAGACGTAATCAAGCATCTTCGATTTTTTTAAACTTAAGCAAAAAGTCAAATAAAATTGTTAAGTTAGCATGTCGGATAAGGACCAGCCCGGAGCCAACAAAATTACAGTAACGAACGAAGGCAACAAGCTCCTCCAACCCAGAACCTCGCCTAAAACCAAGCAAAAATCCAACAGTCCAGAAAACCAAAGGAAAAAAGATGAAAATATCAAAATGAAACGTCCTTTCAGTGCTTCAGGGAGGAAAGACCCAAAAATCCTGGCCAAACCGAAAGACACGAAAGAGATGCTGCTGCGAAGAGATTTTCAAATTGGGTTAAATAAACTGTCGGCTTCAGAAACGCGAGAAATGGTATATTGAAAGCAATTCGTTGTAATAAATTGAAATTTTTCCGTCTAAGGGCATGAAGGAATTACAAAATATCATCTCGAGTAATACCACACCTCAGGACCTGCGCATTTTCCTCTCGATTCTCTGCGACCAGAAAAGGAATTTAAATAGCACAATAAAAGAAATGGAAGTGCTGGTGTTTGGGTACATTGCGTTGGTTTTCAAGGATAATTTATTGGATCCGCTTGATAAACCCCCAAATCTTGTGAGATCCGTGGTGCGGATGGTCGAGGCAGTGCATTCGTATTTTAAAGTAAAGAGATAATGTGTTTCAAGGTCTAATATACTCAGGATACAAGTCCGAGCCTCCAAAGCGCTTGTGCGAGGGTATTATGTGAGATTTACTCGAACTGCTTGCAGCATGAGCCAATGGAAACGGCGAGGTTGGTTATCGCGGAGCCGCTGCTTTCAATTCTCAATGGTGGTGGAGATAAGATCACGCAGCATACAGCAGCTGTTTGTCTCTGCGAGTTTGTGTATCTAGCAAAACAATTGGGGAAAGTCGAGCTGATTGACGGTATATGCGAAAAGCTTTATAATCTGCTGTTGGTAATAGAATGTGCGCGTTTTTCTCAATTGCTAATGAATTTTGCATTGCAATGATTAGAAAACTCATCATGATTTCGTGGAATTTCTAAGAGCAATAGGAATCTCCATTGCCGTGAACAAACTCGCTGGACTCTCAGATAAACTAATCGGAGTGATAAACAAGCTATGTGGGATCGTATCTGCACAAAACAACTCGAATCAATACTATCTCGTAATCATAATAAGATCGTTTTTTGAAGATACTTAGCATGTGATGTAGAATAAAGTCGAGGCTTGTACCACGCTACAGATTATTGCAAAAGTATTAGTAAATCAAAACGTTCCGCTCAATGACGACCTCAAGAAAACATACGTAAGCTGCTGTTGGAGCTTTGAGAGATTAAATTTATTTGTCTATTTTGTAGGACAAGGTTATTGAATTGCTAAAGGACGCATCAACACATCGGATCAGTCGAGTGCAGAAAATCGCTCAAGAAACGTTAAAACAGTGGGAATTACTAGGAAAGCGAGACGCCAGCACTCTGAGCCAAGAAATGGGAGACAAGATTCTGCTGCCTCAAGAGGAAGAAGCCCTTAAACCGAAAAAATATTCGCCGAAAAGGCCTTGTCACAAGATCGAAGTCCCAGTAAATTTATTTGATAGGAGAATGAGAAATTGAAGCTTTGGTGATAGGCTGCGAATAATTTCCGGATGATCAGAGATAAATTCAAGCAGGTAAAGCAGGAAGAAAATGTAGAGCAGAAAGGCAATGTGAGAAAAGGTCTGCAGGATTTTATAAGAGACGCTTGGGGACCAAATAAGGCTCAGAATTTTGTCCGAGCAAGATCGGGCACAGGTTCGCTCTTAAGTTTCTATGAATTAGCTTATGTAACTTGAACTGATAGGCGGAGGGTTCGTTGAATGGACTCCATCGCCAAAAGGCGAGAGGAAAAAGGTCATCCAAGAAAAACCGAAGAAGACGACGAAAGAGTTGATTAAGCAGTACAAGGCAACCCGTCCTAAAACCGCCGCGGATGATAAATTTAGCTTCTTACCGGAAACGACTTACCGCTCGAAGCCTCCAACGCCGGATCAGCAGCGGTCTCCTGAAAGAACATCAATAAACAATGACGTACTGCCGTTGAAAAAAACCAACGAGCTGGTGGATCCTTTTTATGATAGCTTAGAATTCCCAAAAGACGCGAAAGTTAATAAAAGCAGCGGTCAACCATTATCACGCTTTGGGGAAGATGGGCAGCCAGAGGAGGAGGAAAAAATTGCGACACATAATGAGCATAAAATAGACTCGTATTCGCCCCGCAAGTCTCATAGAGCAGAAATTGAGGAAGATAAAGGTCTGGAGCATCAGAGTACAGAGCATAAAGAGAAAGAAAGCCCAGCACTTGAGGAACATAGCAAGCAGCCTTCTCCACGAAGAGAAGAAATAGCTACTCATGAGGATGCTTCAAGTGAAAAGCAAGTGGGAGAGGAAGGCGGTGTAATTAGCGGCTTGGCATTGAGTGCTCTAGTCGGCAGTGGTAACAAAGAGTCTCGTGGAAGTCTCCATAAAAGCCCAGCAAAGTCGGCACGATCGAAAAAATCACAGAAATCGGAAGAGGTGAGAGAAGACGATGCTAACAATAAGCAGCCTCAGGTAGATGATGAAGCTGGAAGAGAAGATGACCATCCCGAAGAAGCTGCTGAAAAAATTGAGTTTCCATCAAAAGCTAATGAAACAGATAAAAAGCCAGAGAGTCCTGTGAATCCTCGGGATGATGATGGAATAATTCAACCTGAGGAAGAACTCAAAGAAAATGCAGCGGAAAATAACGCGGCTCTCCTGGAAATCGTGGCAGGGATCCAGCATGCAGCTCATGAAAAGTCTGAAAAACATGTTTTGAATCAGGATCAAGCAGTCACAGTAGAAGAGAAGGATGAAGCCCAGAAAAGCGGCCAGAAAGAGGTTGAGGTCAAGGAAGAAAATGTAGAAGAACCAGCTGAAAACTTCGTGCTGTTTGAAAAAGATGATTCTGATGTGGTTGGGACTCAAGCCATGAATCCACATCAGTTGCCAAATAACAAAAAGAAAAATTCTCCATTGAAGCCCTCTCATGGAGAAACTTCAAAAATCAATCCTCTAAACAGCACTCTAATGGAAAATACGGCTGAACATGAAATTCAAAATGATGGGCAGAAGCCAGAGGACCCAAGTAGCCCGCTGAAACAGCAAAACGAAGCTGATGAAGAGCAAAAGGAACCAGCAAATGTGAATATTGAGTCTCCAATCAAAACAGACAGATCAGGCAAATCTACAGAAAACATTCCCCTTGTTGAAGGCGATTCTCAAAAACCTGAGCTTACAACCCAACAAGAAAGCGAAAAGCTGGCTAGTCCTCCTAAAGACGTTGTCAAAGATCACAGCACAGATAAACTGGAGCTAAAATCAACAAATCCAACTCTGCAGGATAAGCATCCAAGTGCTTATGAGGAGGAAAAGGGCTCAAAAATAGAGGAAGGATCAGCAAACCTAGCAAACTCACAGCAAGTCAATTTATTAGATTCGTTGGAACCGGGATATTTAGCAAAGAAACTCGAAAATACAAAAAGTGAAATAGCCGAACATCCAAATGAGGATCATCACTTAGAGCAGCAGCCAATTAGTAAACCTGATGAAACCTTTTCTTTGGAGCAACCACACCAAGAGCAACGGTTCAATCCTGCTGATGAAAGGCCTTTGAATAACAAGGAAGGGCAGAAACCCCTCCCAATAGAGGCTTTTCAGAGTGAAGACGCTCTTGAAGAAATCCTCGATGATGACTATAACACTCAACATTTAGAAACCATTCGTGAGAGTCCTGAGCATGAACTTGCAATTTCTCATGAGAAGGACTCACCGCAGCAAAGCATATTCCAAGTTGAATCTTCTTTGAAAAACCTTGGCGAGGGCCAAGGCAGTCCGGCCCAAAAGCCTCATATTGACTCAGCAAGGCATGAGAAGGATTCGCCTGAGAATCTTCATGGAAATCAGTCTCAGAATCGTGCTTTTGTTACTCAAAACACTCAAAATATGGTACCTTCGAATATAAAGCTTGAGAACAATGCCAAATTTGAGAATAACACATTCATTCAGCCTTCGAAACTCAACGACTTGCAATCCTTTAAAGAAGAGCCACTATTGCAAGCTTCAAAACCTGGATTCACTGTTCCTGAGCAGATCAGCAGCATATTACCAGATGAAACACTGTCGAGTGATCTGTTGAAGAAAAATAAATCAGAGCCAAATTTAATTCTCCACCCTATGCTCCGCAAAGAAGCAACAGGAGGGCCTCAAGGCAGCATAGTCATAGCTCCACAATTCATGAAAAACGAATCTCCAGGAACAGCGATATTTGGATCGAATGCGGGGAGTTTGTCTCAAAGGACCCAGTCAGAAGGAATGCGGAGTCAGCCTGAAAGTTTCAGAGAAAACAAATTTACTCACCCTTTGGAGGAACCTCAGAGGGGATACATGACGTCTGAAATAGAAAGGCCACAGAGCTATCTCGAAACGAAGACGAGACTGAGTCCTAGAGCAGAGCTAGGGCTCAAAAATCTGCAATTTGGCGCTTATAACGACCAGAATTTGACCTTTGCGCAGTCTTATAGAACTAATGAAAGGCCTGAGTTGCAGATTGATGATACGTTAGGCTCGGAGAACTACGAACAGGAGGCAGCAGATTATCCTGAGCAAGCTTCACTGACGGAAAGGAGCGAGCAGCATCTTCAAGCCCAAAAGATCATGAGTCCTCAATTCGCAAAGAAAGTTGTTGACCCAGAAGCTAAATTGAGAGAACAGCAAGCAGTAAGAGCTCAAGAAAAAGCGCAAACAGCGAATGAAAACATTAAAAAAGCGATGGAGAAGCTATCGAGCAAGAAACAAGGTCAGCCCTCGGATGGAGGTGAGAGCGATGGGATCTCAACAATTGAGCAATGGCAGAAATGTTTGAGTTTAATCGATGAAGGAGACTATGAAACAGCTTACTCAACACTTTTGGACTCAGGTAATCTATTCGTTTGTGTACTTGGAAATTAATGTTTAATCACAGGCGATGATATTTATCTATTGAGAATGATGAAATTGACCGGACCTTGCTTGAGAGAATTGAGTCGACCAACTGCGATGAGACTGATGAAAAGAATGATGCTATTGATGAGATCGGATTTTATGGAAAAGATTGGAATCGGATTTTTTGAGAATGCGCAGGCTTATGGAGTTATCAAGCATCTGCAGTTAGGTCAGCAGAATTCTCTTCTAAGAACAGTACAAGGGATAGCTAAGAAAGAAAATTCGCTGGGAGTGAAGTCTTCGAAATTGGCAGCGAAAATTGAGCAAGATTTTAACAAAATTGAATAAAGCGTCCATGTGATAATTTGCTGAAGGAAGATTCTAATGCATATGCTTCGGAGTTGATAGAATAAAATCCGTTTGGCCTCTGTTAATGTATTATCATTTGTTTTTCTTTTTTGGTTTTTTTTTGATCGCACTAATTTGTTATGTATGTAAAGCTTGGAAAATGTTTTGCGTGTAAACAATTGATGTTTTTCGCTGTTATTGCTTGAACATTTTTCCCATTCAGCCACCTGATTTTCCAACGTAGAAACATCTCGTCAAACTGACTATTTCGTGTTTGAAATCGTTAAGCACTCATACTGAATTCTAGATCAAATAATCAAGTATTTGAAATTGAATTAAGTAAGAATATCCATATAAAATAATCTCTAAAATTTGTTTGAAAAGCAAAAGCACTTTAAATCATGTACTTTGGAGCAATTACATCGTGTATTACCTTGATTTATTGATTAAACTGCCCAATACATGCTCTTGTATTTATTTATCTCGACTAATCTATCGTGGTAAATGCTAATCATTTTGTCAGCATGTTGTCTGAAGCCAGAGAATTGAGATGGAATACACTATTTCTCATATCCTGTAATAAGGTGGTAACTAGTATAAAATTAGCTTCATTTCTTAAGAAAATATTTTGTGTTCTCCGAAATGACAATCTCTTTGCAGCTGCAGAATTCCCGCCGCCTAGCTAAAATTAACTGCGCTCGACAACAGAAACAGAATACACCAGCCAAAAAGAGGAATTTTCTTCCATATATACCAGCACAAGCACGCCAAGCAGATTTCTAGATTTTTCCATTTTTCTCAAATATTCACCAACCATAAAAAAAGAGCATAATTTCCCCACTTTTTCTACTTCCAAAGCTTTAGTACTCAACCACTTCCTTCACCACACCGCCACTGCTAAGTCTTGGAATTCCCTTTGCCCTTTTCCGCCAAATTTCAACAAATCCGATTTCGATAAATATTTTTTCTGTAATAATCGTTACGTTCTCTACTGAACCGAGAGCACTTTACTCCCAATAATCTTTTACGGCCAACCCTTCTGCCGATAATTAGAAACGCTTCTTCACATACCCTTCAATTTGTTTTTCAACCATAATAAAACACAGGCGAAATAACCGGGATCCGTTCGCTCTGAGAAACAATCAGGACGTAGCTAACCGGGTAGATGACCAAATTGCTGCTACACTCAGTTTTGTGCAAGTCATTCATAGTTTGGGAAGCTTTTAGCAGGCTTTCAATGTCTTATTTCACTCAAAACTCAGTCAGTAGTCACACTACCTCAATTATCAGGATTATTTTTATTCAAGAATGCTAATCCAGCCAAAATCGAATTTTCTTTTCTTCGATTTTAGTTTAAGGATAGAAAACTTCGAAAAGTTTACCAAAGGCTTCGATCGAAACTTTTACGGAAAATAGACTACATCGCGTAAATCACAATCATTAGCCGAGAGGTTTTAACCTAACCCCATTCAGCGAATGACTTCCATATGATATTTTTCGAAACCGTTGTCCGCGTAAAACCAGTTCCCATTTCATCGCGGAATAATTAGAAGGAATCTAATTCAAAGCGGTAACATTAATCTGAATATTTATTAAAAAATGGAGAGCTGCAGGCTTAAATTCGATTAATTGCAGTTTTATAAAGTCCAGTATCAAAAAAGTTATTTAATCGGACAAGTCACCTTTTTTTACAATCACCGCGGAGTTTTCATGATGAATTCCACCTCTCTAAACAACAGTCACTGTGGATCGTGTGATAGCACACCTTCCTTCATCTACAGCCCACTCCCAATCAGAACACCGAGAATTTTAGCCTTTTCGGTTAAATTATCTAATGAAAGCCTTGCAGAATTTGACGATCTCAATAGCAGAAATGGTAAACCGCGCGATGCTGCAAATAATTCAAATAAAAAAATTTACAAGAAATTCCTTGATCTTGCTAAGGAGGATCTCGATAGCGAGCCCAGGTATTTTATTGTTACCCAATAAATTGCTAATGGTATACAAATAAATAGGCTCGAGTTCTTCCCAAGGGTAAATCATTCACATATGGTGGCAAATACTCTCCAATTTTTGGAAGAAGATGATGAAGATGAGGAAGAGGAGCTCGGGTTTTTCCACCGGCCTTCAAATCCTCAGGTTTTTGATAAATTATTTGAACATGCCGGCGAAGAAGTCTTTTGCGGTTCTGATGTGCAAAGAGTTTGAATTTTTCGTTTTATAAATCGAAATTTGTCAACACTGGTGAAAAGGGACGCAATATGAACCAAAAAATGTTTTGGTGTTCGCCTTTTACATTGCTTTGTTTGATAAATCATTATATCCTTTAAAATGTATGTAGGCCAGTCGTAGTGTTAATATATATTGCTTCGGAGTGTGTGTTTAGTCGTGCAGAAGCTGCATTTACTAAATGAGTCAACTTTATTTATCTTATATTCTCACAAGAGAAATCTTTGTCTCTCTTTGGCTTGCTCTTTTGATCGTGGTGAGGGTTGTATTGGAAAGCGAGGGTAAAGGCTAAATTGCTAAATTTTGGTAATAATAAACATAACTTGCATGCGAAAGACGACTAAATGAGCATTAGTATTAAGAATCATGTATTGATTGACCTAAAATGCTAAGCATGTAAATTTAAAAAACAAATTTTGGCTTTTCACTTAAACTCTTACTGAGCGTTATCATCGTAAAGTATACTCCAAAGAGCCTATTAATGTCTCCCCAGAAAACCTTATGTTGTTATCTAGGTGATCATTAGCGCCTTTGCTGATTGAGAGCTCGTTCTTGGTTCAGTTTCTTGCATATATCTTCATAAAGACTGATGAATTAAAGCATCATTAGTTAAAGTTCCAGCGAATAAAGAGCGTATTACGAGTCAATTGGATTCGTTGAAGTTGCAACTAGCTGTATCTCGTCCTCTTGCAGATGATCTTTCGCTAATGGCTGCGCCGGTTTCTTAGTTGGTAGTCTGCTTTCGCTAGTTTTATCTGACTTTTTGGAGATTTTCTTATCTGAGGTCACTAAAACTAACTGCACCGATGGCTTTTGCGACTCTATAATGAAAGCTATAAGACGGGTTTGTGAGAGATTAGTGCGAGTACCTTTATTTCGGTCCTTTCGCTCTTGATTCGGAGGGCTTTCCCTAATAAAATAAGCTTAAATAAACCGATAATGGCGATACTTTCTAGTGTTTGAAGTCTTCTTTTTAGTCGCATCAGCCATTTGTTTTTTATCCAATCGACGTATATCTTTCGCACTGGTAGACCGATCCATACGATTGCGTTGAGGACTGCGCTGCTCTCTTGGCCAGTGCGACGTGATGATATCTTTTGGCGTCTCAGGCGTGTATTCTCTGTTTTGTGAAGGTTTCCCGACGACTTTTACATGGCGATTGTCTCCGAAATCAAAAACTTCTTTATTGTTTTGGTACATATCCTTCCGTCCAATTCTCTCATTCTCATTTGCGGCTGCTTTCGAAGAGTTTTTGGGACTCCTCTGGTTGACTAAATACTCCGAAAATTTCCTTTCAAGGGCTGTTGGGGTTGGCGATTCTTGCTTTTGATTCACAATTTGAATTTTTATATGCGGAGTTTTGGAATTGATATTATTATTGGGAGTAGCATCCTTTATCCACTTATTATGCTTGACCTTCGTGCTCGCCTTCGGCGCGTCCGTCTCAACGAACGACCCAACCACAGAGCTCACTTTGCTGCTATTATCGTTTTGGTAATGCGACAAGTCGCCAGAAATCAGCTGGTTCAAATCGATAAAAATGCTCTCTGGACCATCAGAATTGCTATCGTTTTTCGATTCCTTATACTTCTGTTTCTTGCTTTTCTTTGATACGTTTGTCTTAGATTCATCCAACGTAATCTTATTATAACTGTTAACTCCCTCAGCGTTTTTAGAGCATTGCGATTTATCCCTCTTGGGGTTGCGATAATGGTTTTGCGCGCCATTCCCTTTCGGACTCTGGACATTAGCACCATAATTTGAAACATTCAAGTTGCCAGATGTATTCTGCGGTAAGTAATCGCCTCGATTTTTCTTATTCCCTGTAGGCGAACCCCGTGAGCTAAACTGCTGCTGCCGAGGGTCTACGTTTTCATTATGATCAACAGCCTTTTGGAACTGCTTAATGTTTGCAACGGCTGCTATTTCCAACATTAATTTGCTATTGTAAGTCATGATATATTGCCAAAATATGAAGATATACGATTTTGTTGTACGGTTCTCGCCTGGGCTCAGACTTCTCAGTGGCTTCGCCACGTTGATTTTCTTACCGTAATCTGCACGAATTGACCTCAATTCAGGGCCTGGTGAGCAGCTGCGGTCCTTGCGAAACTCTCTTTGATTGATATCTAGATTTATATTGGCAGTTCGAAGGAGATATGCGTTAGCTTTTTGTGCTGCCACATCTGAGAGTATATTGTTATTTATCATATCACGAGAGTTGAAGCTTACTCTTGTCGAGTTCAACGAGCTTCTTGCAAGTGTTAGACAGATCGGCCTGCACAAAGTTCATCTTGTTGTTTAATTCCTTGACTATATGCAGAATTTAGTCGGTCATGCCTTGAATAGATGCTTTTACAAGGGTTATTAATGTTTAAGATCTGCTCTTTCTTCAAGTTCCATGCCTTTGCCAGCGCGATGACTTTTTGATCCGATTCTGGAGTAAAATGTAAGAATCCAAAGGTCAGTAGTTCAAACCTTCGAGCTCAGATGCGCTATTTTCATCGAAAGTGCCTATGATTTGTTTGTTCTGCAATTTGCTCTGTTGTCGAGCGAAGCGGTAGTCGGCGAGTTTGGCTATGAGGTGGATAATGACGTTAGTTGTTGATTAGATAGCGATTAATACGCGCTGAAGGATGCCCTTGGAGTTTTGGATGCGGGAATACGTGAGGAGAAACGTTTCGCTTGTTCTCTTGGAGGTCGTTGAGGAGTCCGTTTGTGTAATCGAGCAGATAATCGAGGTTCTCTCCAATGTTTTGCATCTTAATTGCCCTCTATCAACAGTAATATTTTTAATTTTTGAGGGTTTAATTGTGCTGGTATTACCGTTTGAATACACTGTTTGCTATATATTTCAATTGTCTCATTGCTCAGACGCTGCTGAAGCGAATCACCTTCTCGAGATGCTCGATAAGCCTGTCAACGAATGAATACTGGTTAGACGGAGGAAGTTAATGGGCGATGGATATGATGGCGGAATATAACGGACTATTTGAAAATTGCTAGGGCATTTTGCTGTAGTTGTTGCTATTAGGAGTGGAAATAGAGCGATAATCGGATAGGAAGTAGAGATAATTGCTATTTTGAGACCTGCCGTCCTTTCATCTGATTTCGGAGAGAAAAATGACACATACGCACATAAAGAGTTGATGAAAACCCCTCCAAAAAAATTATATTAGCTTCCGAAGAGGTTCTACAACCTTAAATTGTCATGTTAACCATTAAGAGTATCTTTTCAAAGCGCTCTTATAGCATATCTCTACAGATCGCAATCATGATAACCGCCATTTTGGAATTAGATTCTATTTCTAATAATTGAGCGCATTTCATCCTCTCAGCTTTAACAAACGTGAGAAACATTATATTATTGCCTCGTTTA
>ENA-UOTX01002003-UOTX01002003.1-compost-metagenome-genome-assembly--contig:-NODE-2003-length-11604-cov-15.489546_pt1 | contig 11604 bp, 3 predicted proteins | sample MGYA00238143_ERZ746982 | MGnify/ENA primary metagenome ERZ746982 (study PRJEB28758, sample SAMN06268862) | compost metagenome | isolation source: single cell | place: USA: California, Emeryville, Joint... | reverse complement strand
ATATGAGAGATATTGTCGAGAAATTTTTTTCCATCTTTCAATTGGTTTCTCTTCTGGATTTACTGATTTACTATTTTAACGACTTTATTGGACTTATCCGATCTGTTAAAATTGCTTTTAAGAGGTAGTTTGATCGAATTTTCCAGTATTCAATTTGTAGATGGGGTGATTATTTAAGACCAGCGTTAGACCAGTGAGAAGAAGAAAATTTATCGTTCTTCAAGGGTGAATACTTAGTTTAGATTAACCTTGCTATTATTCTGTATTTCGGGCTGAGGATAAAACGGTATGTTGACTATATATCGAAATTAACTTGATCGATACGTGTACTATGATCAGAATTTTGGATTCAATTTACTGATTGTATTTCCTTCAAATTTACTGATTTCAAGAAGACAGGCAATCGGGATTTCTTAAAATGATTACTGAGCTGTAAGTATATTAAACAGGAAATCCAAATCTTTCAGGTCAAAAGGTTCGGTTTTACACCTTGCAACTTGAAACGAAAACAATTGTGATGCGTTACTCATCAATCCTCTACTTTCTCCTCCTTTCCGTATCTTTCTGGCTTGCAGCCTCTATGAATCTGATCGTAGATGCAAATTTAACCGCGAAAAAGGGAAACTCCTACCCAAACCTAGCCCAAGCTATCTCTGCATTGCTAAAAGACTTTGCTTTAATCGATGACGAGAATATAATCACTCTCAAAGCAAGTTGCATTGGAAAAACTCAATATTTCCCTCATCTTTCGCAGAATATCACAGGCAAACCCTCTTATACCGGCAGTTTAAAAATAATTTTCGAAAACACTCCTCAGTCAGTTGACAGCGAAGATATATGCGAGCAGCTCCCAACACTCGAGCTTGCCGAAGGCGCTTGCATAGCTATCAGCAATATGAGTTCATTTGCTATTTCAGGACTGAATATCCGCTTCACGGGAGACAAATGCATGAATATCATTTCTTATGTCAAAACGATTGATTTTTCCAACTTCTGCTTTAATAATTCGGAAACATCTAATTCCTTGGCGCCAGGAGCATATTTTTCTTTCGAAATAGATAACACGACAGCATTATCAATGAGAAACGGTGTATATATCTACGACGCTTTGAAGCAGATCACGATAAATCAAGCATTAGAAGTAATCCTCGAGAATATTACATTGCTTGCTTTGGGAAAAAGCGCAGACACCGCAAATTCGGCCTTCTCTATCGCAATCTATGACCTTATCCAGACCAAACTCACCGTGAGTAATTTCGAGGTCATCTGCGAACCAGCTACCCTTGTAATGCCCTCTGCAGTGTGGACTTACGCTGTACATCAAGTGTCGATCTCGAATGTAACGATCTCGCACTGCAATTTCAATGGCAATTCCACGAACAGTCCAGCGATTTTATTAGTTGGCGCAGCGTCAACGCTGACGATCCAACAAGTTTCTTTATACAATTTGACTTTCGGACTCTACTACCAATCAATGATTGTTGTCTCATCTGTTGCCAATGCAATTCTTACGGACTTCAATATCACCGATGTCTATTCTCTCAACCAAGGACAGAATAGCTCTCAAATTGTACTCTTCAATGACAAGATTAATACCCGCAGCGCTTTACAAAATTACTCTGCTACCTTCTCTCGATGGACCCTCGTCAATTGCACGTTGAACAAATATAAAACGCTAATTAATGGTATTTTTGACGAGTATAAGCATCTTGGGGACGTGACCATTGAAAATTTCAGTCTTGCTGACTCCTACCTCAATTGGAAGAGTTATGTCATCAGCTTACAGACTCAGGGACCCCGAAGCGGGACTGAAAATTTCCCTATGACGAGTATCCTGCTACGAAATGTCGATGTGAGAAACGTCAGATTTAGATACGCTGAGTTGGTGCGTGTGAGTATCCTGGACCCGAAGTTCATCGCTGCCATTGAAAATACGAACCTCGAAGTCACTAATTTCACTTTGTCGGATAGTCACTTAAGCCACGCCTCGATTATCCACGCGGAGGGATTTAGCACTCATATATCTAACGTAACAGCGAGAAATACCACTTTTCAAGCAGCATCGAATTTTTACTTGTGTTATACCATCCTGAGCACAGTCCTAATAAATGACGTGAGAGGCTATAACTTAACGATAAAAGACTATTCCACTTTTGCAACGGTAAATTTCACGACTTACAGGCTGATAAGTCTGGATCGGTCGCTGGACAGCGGAAACGGGATATATGCTGAGACGAGGCCATTTATGGTGTATGACTGCAGTTTCGACTCGATTCACATCGCATCGAATTCCTATCTATTGGCCAGCACAAATCCCATGGCAATCGTCCAAGAAAACAAGTTTATTAATTTCTTAGTGAGCAATTCCGGGCTAATCGAATTGGGAAATTATCCTATTTTCCTTTCTTCCGAGTCTTACATATATGAAGACGCGTCCACCTACTACCCTAACGAGACAGAAAAAGTTTTAATATACCCTTACGCCGAAAAAGTTATTTTTCAGAGATACCCTGAACTAGGAAGAATCTATGACAACTCCAGAGCGACGCTTTGGAAATATGAAGCCGAGAATTCAATTTTCTTTCTTTGGGTGAACGGAAATATGATAACCAATATTTCTTCATCAAAGGCTACAAATTTGATCCAGGTCTACAATTTCGCCCTCAAGAGTGGAGCTATTGCTGTGATGAATAACACCTTTATGGATATTTCATCAAGAAGCAGCTTTAACCTAATAGAAGGAAGCGGGATCAAGAGCGGGATGTTTGCTCAGAATACATTCTCAATGATGAAGGTGTTGGGATACGCATTTTCGTTTTCTTCTTCTTCCTTTGACAAGCTGATGCTCGAATCCAACCATATGTCCCAAACTCATAAGCTAGCATGGTACTCGATCACTGGAACTTCCGAATGCAAGGAAATCATGATAAACGCGAATACAGTTGTCAACGTGGAGGCAGAACAGAATTTCATCGACATTACATGCGGGGTGGTGAAAAAGAGCGTGATAATACAAGGGTCAATTTTCGAAAATATATTCCAAACTAACTCGAAAAGAGTCATTGCGCCGCTAAGTTTCATCTCATTGAAACAGACCAAAGATCCTAGATATGCACCGCCTCGTTTTATTATTCAGGATAACTATTACAGCAATATCACAGTGCTCGAAATCCAAGGATATATCCAAGGATTGTACAAAAGTTCATTGATTTTTGTGGTTGCGATAAACTCAAGCGTTCAAGTTAGCAATAATTCGTTTAACCTCATTAACACTATCCCGAAAGGAAACGCGATGACGCTGTCAGTTCCATCCATAGAGATTTCAGATTGCGGGTATAAGAATCTCACAGTTGGGAGTGTTGAAGGCGCGGTCCATGTGATTACTGAGAAGATATTAGTGAAAAATTGCGTGTTCGCTGGTATTCAAAGTTTAGACTCCGATGGAGTCGGAGTACTCAAGTTCACGAACCCCGAGCCCGAGGACGTCGTCTTGCAGATAGATATCCAAAACACAACCATTCGAGACAACATTGCATCATATAGCACCGTGTTGTATGTGAAAGACAGTGCTATTGCGATGAATATCGATTCAAGTGAGTTTGCAAACAATTTCCGCACGGAAACCGGGAGTTTGTTCACGATTTGGAATGTCACTGAGTCAAAGATAAACATAACGAACTCTCGATTTAGGCAGCACCAAGACGAAGACGCAAACTATCCGAATTTGAAAATAATTGGCGTTGAGAGTTCACGGTCTGATGTAGCACTTTATATGTCAAATCTAACGGTAGATGCAACTGGAAACGTCAACGGCGTCTTTGCTGTGGCTAGTGGAGAAGCTTTGGTTACGGTTTTCGGAACACAAATAACATTCTCGGCTGGCTCGGATGCATCGTACCCTCAATTCGGGCTATTTCAAGGGGATAATTTCGATGCGACTTTCGTAAAAGTTAGGATAGCGAATATTTCGCTAGGCCAGATCGGACTGTTTGCTATCAAAGCGGAGACAAATTCCGGCGAATGGCATTTGAATATCATCGATAGCATTTTCGAAGACATGCATCTGCTTGAAGCTGTGGTTACCATCAGCGCTGATAATTCTTCCCCGAATGCTTTGGATACTCTCAGTGTTGTTCTTAACAATACGAATATATCTCGGGCACGATGGTGGAGTCAGTCAAATGGAGTTGTGAAGTCTCTGACGCATCGTCTTGGTAGAAGTCCTAGGGAAAACGGTTTTGCTATAGTGCTGGATCACTGTACTTTTACAAATCTTACAGGGGAAACCGGCTTGATCCTAAGCGCTATAGAGCCGGGATTTGACTCTGTGGCGCTGATTACGAACTGCCAGTTTGATACAATTAAGGCCAGAGGAGCAGGAGCCATTCTCAACCCTTCGATTGTCCCGTTTGCGAACACCACGAGGAAAATCAAGAATAATAATGGCAACAAGAAAAATCCAACGTTCGTGATTAGCAGGAATTCTTTCGAGAGAATTGCCGCTGCTTATGGAACCCTACTAAGTTGGGCGAGTACCATAAAAGGGATTTTCTTCAGCTCAGAAGATAACTATTTCGATAAAATCAGGTGTAAGGGCAACGGTGGGCTGATATTTGCCCAGTATTTTCTTTCTAATGACTATGATCTGTCGCCAGTGTCATATTTTCGCGTTGTTTCAACGAATGATGTCGTGACAGGCGTTGCTGGGACATACAACGGAGGCATCATCTATGCAGAGGGAGTAACGGAGCTATTTAACATTACAATCACAGGAGCGACTCTCTCAGATATCAGGTGCTCCGGTGATGGTGGCATCGCTTGCTTATTCTCACCTAATCAAAACTCAGAGTTGTCAGGAACGAGGCGTCTCTTAGATGTCTCTGAAGAAACGCAATTAGGCACGATCAACATTTCCAACAACGAATTCAGAAACATCACAGTTATGAACGGAGGAGTTATTTATGAAAGCACTCCAAATGATACCTTAAACCTCGTTTTTGACTCTAATACCCTCGAAAATATCACCGCTAACGCGCGAGGAGGAGCATTCTACTTCATAAAGCCTATAATTTCAATAGGTAGCAACCTCTTCGAGGATGTGACAGCGAAACTAGCCGGTCCTCTCATCTACAGCGTCTCCGACCAGCTCAATCTCACGAATTTTAGCGCCGAAAACGTTATCGTTTCTCCTTTTAGTACGGTTGCCTCGATCGCGCCTACCAACCTTCTCGTTAATTTGATCCCATTGTTTCGTGATACACCCGAAATCACCAAGGAGTATGAAAGCGTCCCTCCTTACAATCCGATCTTCCCGAATCTAACATCCTATTCCCTCTCTGACTACCAGATCACTCTCACGCTTGTCTCTAATGGGTCAGAAGGACCTCAGGTCGTGTACGATGAGTCTCCTCGTGCGCTTCTCACTCTCGTTTTCATCTCAAGCAAAGAAAATCGGACCTTTGTCAGCGGCAACTGCTCCAACTCGACCTGCGCTGTTATTGCCAGCACCGTAACACTTCGAGGGCTCGCTGGTGACGTGATACTTGTAAACGCGACTTATGATTCTAAAGTCTATCGACAGTTCCAGCAATTCTACATCAAACTTCGAGGATGTGCTCCTGGTGAAATAAACAACACCGCGAACTACGAGTGTGTTTATTGTCTTCCAGGAGGGTATTCGCTCGATCCTAATGATACCAAATGCTCGGAGTGTCCCACTGGCGCTAACTGCGCCGGAGGGTCGGATATCACCATTAAACAAGGATATTATAAGAGCAACGCGTCCTCAAGGAGTCTTCTTGTGTTGAATTGCAATGATAGTGGTAGCAGATGCGTGGGTAATAACACCTGTGCACATCCATTCACCGGACCAGCCTGCCTTCAATGCAGTTTAGAAAACGGGTATTACATGAGCGCAAGCGCAGGAACCTGCGTTTTATGCTCAGGAAAACGCGAACTTATCGCTGTGGCGAGTTTACTGCTGACCGCCTCTATACTTTACCAGATAGCAATGACTGTCATCACATATAAGGAAAATAAAAAGATTCATACTCGCTATCAGCACGAGAAACGAAATACGGTTCAACCGGGCCAGTTTTTGGTTCTCCTCGCGACCTATACGCAGATTACCTACGTCGTTGCAAATTTAGATGAAAACACCGTCTCGTACCTCCTAAAAGCCACGAACACAGTGGGAAATCCATACACTCAAGTCATGTTTTCCCTCCAATGCCTATACCTATTCCATATCCCCGATCCGTTCAAAGCTTTGCGATTCCAAATGCTGGTCTATATCCTCTCTCCTTTGATCAAGGTAATCGTCGTGATAATCTTCGAGTGCTTCAGAAATCTCATTTGGAGAGATCCCGATGGGCTTGGAAAGAAAAAATCGATGGTGCGAGTAGGGGCAGTGGCAGTCGTCCTAATTTTATTAGAGCAGCCAGGAATTGTTGGCATTCTTTGCAAGTACTTGACCTGCGCCCACTTAGATCCATATCTCAGCGATGAGTTTATCAAAACTCATAACTCGATTCAATGTCATACGGATCAATACAATTTCTTTAAAAAACTCGTGGTTGTGCCTGCGCTGACGTTTTGGGCGTTTTTGATTCCGTTGGGCATCTTTGTCATCCTCTACAAAATCAGAAATAGGCTCTATGTTTCTGAATCGCTGAGAATCGTCTTTGGAAATCTCTACAACAGCTATCACGAACGGACGTATTACTGGGGCATCATCATAATCATCTTCAAAGTGCTGATCTACGTGCTTAATTCAATTCTCAAGGCTTCGCCGGTATTCAAGGGCGTCCTTTTCCTGTGGCTTATTCAAGTTTATTTCTACTTGCTGAAAAGAAAGACGCCTTATCATTTCCGATACCTCTACCTGGCCGAGAACTGCTGCTGTGCGGCTTATATAATAACCCTTACCTTGGTCTTTATCAGACTCTCTACAGATCATTATGGGATAAAATACGCGTGCAGTGTGATGATAGTTATTACTGTGGCTTTTGCTGGAGGGTACATCATTGTAAACATGCTGGGATTGTACTTCTTTACAGTGAAAGGCTTCATTCAAAATCTAAAAGAAAAGAGGAAGAAAAAGCAGATATTGCTGGAGACTTTGGCGTCACTTAGGTCGTATCACGCTCAGTACCCCTCTCGCGTGGATCGAAATCATCGGAGAGGAGCAATATGCGTGAATCTACCAGAAAGGTAAATAATTATTTTCAAAATTAGAGTTAGTAACTGTCTGTTAGATTGAGAAATACAGAAGAGTATGAAAGGAAAGAAAAGGAAGCTCGAGAAAGAGAGAATCCTGTCCAAAGGCAATGGATAAGAGAAACTAGGCTTTATCGGCGTGTATCAGAAGTGTTTGTCTCTTGTCTGGATTCTGGTCCCATCAACGAGGTGAACGTGTCAAGAAGGGGGACGAATCTTCTACCTTTAATGGCAAACTTGGATTTGCATAATTCTCGCCATAACGAGCAGCATGAGTCGAGAGAGGAAGAGGAAGAAAAGTCATCTCATTTAGAAGCAGAGACAAGAAACAAAGCTTTATCACCACTAGAATTAAGAGCAGATAGTTCGAGAGATCGCCCAAAGACCTTTCCTGATTTCATTCCTATAGAATCTAGAGGGAGGAAAAAAGGTCTGGATACAACAGACCCGAGGATTTTCGATTTTTCTTAACTTAATTGTACATTCATCGTTAGTTATTTGATTTATTTTAGAGTAGTTTAGCCATAACTACCTAGCAAAAGGGTCTCATCCCTTGAGCAGAGCCTGTCGAAGCGCTCCTGCTGAATTATAATATGAGAAGTAGTTTGTTTTTTTGTTTATAAAGTAACTTGCATTGTTATCTATGATGAATTTACTTTACAATTACCAATCAAAGCATGGCTACTCAATTTACTCGAGCGTGAAGTAGTAGAATAACCCAAAAATTAAACATCCACAACGAAATATTCTTTGTCAGTTCATTGTTGGCTATTCAGAGGGGTTTTCCAATGTTTATTTGGATATCTGTTATGCTTACACAATGCTCAGCGAAGAACGATTTCGTTTTGCTTTCTCGATCCAAATTTTCGTTACTTCTCGATAATTTGTGCTTATCAGTTTATAGAGAGAGATAAATTTTGAAAGTAGCCACTACGATTGAATGGCATCCGATTTATTGGTTGTAGTTTAAAAGGTTAAGCTGAAATTGTGGATGGTAACATCTGAAATCCCGAAAAATCAAGAGCAGTTCTTGATAGGTTGTATGTTTTTGCCTCGAGGTATGTGAGTTTTTGTGAAGGATCTCCAAAAGATTTGAATAATTTTTTTCCCTTTTCACTCAGTAAAGTTATAGGCGAGGAAGTAGTTCATATTCTCAGAGAAGAATGCAAAAGTAAATCCAGATATGAGAGAAAACCAAGACCATTTACTCAATTTATTTATTTGGTTCACACTGACTTAAATTAAACAGTCAGACATATCATCATAAAAATAGTTAAAGAATGAAACGAAAAGAATCTAATTTTTTCCTCCTAAACAGAAGTTTTTTCGTCCTAAAGAGTAATTTTTTACCAGTAATTCATAGATAACAAAAAAGAAGATGAGAAACAAAAAATTTGTAGTTTCCTATTCATTGATAAACATATTGAAAATATCTCGAAAAGTAAGAACTGAAATTAGGAAGAATCAAATCTTCGCCAATGATTCAGCAGTAAGCATAGATAAATTTAACATGAATATTAAGAACAATTAAAGTTGTAAAGCAGTCGCAATAGTTCCATAGACTTTTTTTTTGTTGTTGAAAAAATATGTATAATTCATTAAAAAATTAGCTTGCTTCGTTTACCACTTCATCTCTCTCTTCGTAAGGGTGATTTTTGGCATTTATTTCTCCTATATCACTGTTTTTATAGTCACTATTCAAGGATGTGAGTCTTTAATTTTTCAAATTTGTTGTTCATGCTGAAGTTAACCAAAAAAAAATTCCTTTAATTAAATTAAATGTGGAATCATGTTGTTTTGACTGGTTTTATATTTCACAATCCATATATTTCCAAGTTCTCTGATTCTTTCTTCACATTCTAGGGAGGAAATTCATATCATTGCACTCAAGCTCTCGAACTAAATTAGGAAAAAGGTCTGTTCTATTTTTTTGAGTGTTATCCTTATCAAATAAATCTGAAGTAAATGAAGAAATGTGTGGCAAAAAAACTCAAATTGATGACACATGGTGTAATGATATCGTCTCTTGTTTTACAAGTTCGGAATCCGCTTGCTATAACCAAGAAAAGAGCTATTTTGAGAACTCTCATATTTAAATAAAAAAATCCGAATTAGAGTAATGCTATCCGAATTAATACATCAGAGCTTTGATTTTTCAACAATTTCAAAAGCAAATAAAATTTATTGTCAAAATGCAAAATCAAAAAAGTAGCAAAAAAACTGCAAAGAGTTCCCTTACATGCGCTCAGAGAGATCTCAAACATCCACTGATCAGCCTTACACAATGCCAGGGCCAGCTACAGACAGTTGGGAGCAGCCAAAAACCTTTGAAAAGCTCAAAATTCACAAATTTGAGTATTAAAGGAGAAAATATGGAACAACTTGAGAGCCCACACTGTGGATCCCAAGCCCAACACCCTACACACCTACTAAAAGTTATAGAACCTCACTTGAAGCACTCAAACACCCGAGTAGAAGGCATCTCGTCCAAGTATACAGCTGAAAGCACTCGAATTTTCCTCAAGTTGGGTGAACAGCTGAGAGGAGGAGGAGACCCTGAAGAAACATTGGCAAAAGAAGCTCAAAATCAACATCTTACAAGTCTGCTTCACAAAATCGATGAATACAGAACAAAAATTCAAAATGGCAAAAATTTTGAAAATATACTTGGAACTTATATAAAGCCATTTGAATTAGAATTCGAGATCAAGAAGAGACTATTAAACTCTGATGCTACCCTAAAAGTTGTATTATTAACTGGAGGATCTGGAATCGGAAAAAGCACTTTTTGCAAATACCTGCAGAGAGCGATGTTAGTAGATTGGGATAATACTCAATTGGATGATACAGAATGGCTTCCTATCCTGGTGGATCTATCGAACTTGAAGGAAGCAGCCAATTTCACAATATCAGAGGCTCTCAAGCAAGAATTGTCTCTCACCGAGAATGAAATCAAATTACTACAAGAGAGTGAGGGAAATATGCATCGCCTCCCTCGCTTCCTCTTCATCTTTGATGAGTACGATCAGATGCTTCAAATAGCAGAGAAATCAGCAAACAGCCGCTGGACTCTTGAAGACTGCATTCAAAAGAATTTCTGCAACTCTGTCAGTTTTGAAGCATTTTGGAACCACGCGAAAATTCTCATTACTGTAAGACGCGAGACACTCTCTCGCTTTGAGAGGACTGATCTTCTTTTTGGTCCTTTACAGAGATCGAATAGTGTCACAATCTTAAATTCTTTTGCGGAATTTGAGTTGCAACCGCTCGCTGAAGATCAAATCTCCTTATATCTGAAAAAATATATCGTTTCTAACAATATTGGACAGGCAACAGAAAAAGATTTTCAGATCCTTCTTCAACCTCCCACTGCAAAATCATGGGGGTTGGTAGAAAACATTCAGAACGCGATTGATTCATTTGGAATGAGAGGGCTTACTTGTATTCCACTGAACCTATTCATGATTATTCAAGTTCTTCCTGGTCTACTCAAAAATTCTGAGGCAAAAAAAACCGGGGATCGAAACATGGGTGTTCACTTCGCAGGTTATCAGAGATACAGTGGTAAAATTCTTGGGTTCACAGGAGGATAAGAATGAAGAGCATAAACGACATGAAGAGACAGTTGGCTACCTATTTGAGAAGCTGAATAAACAACTTCAAAGGCTCGCCCTTAGCTTGAGCAGCTATGCATTCAATATTGATGCAGAAATTGGAGTAGAAGATCGAAACGAACCAAATGAACTCCTCAAACTATGTCCTTTTCTTCGAGTCGGTGGTACCCATGCTGATTATCTGATTTCATTTGCTCACCAATCATACCAAGCTTTCTTTGTTGCTACCAAGATCATAGAGGAAATATTAGAGCAGCCCAAGGACTCCTCAACAATGCTTTTCAATCCAAAACTTCTCACCGCTGGGGCCTTTTCCAATTTAGTTCTCCATTTCCTTGCTGACGCGGTGAACGATCAGTTCATTTCGAAGTCTGCTTTGATCGAATTGATACAAATGTCGAAAATCGAAAATGATCAACCAAACTTCCAAAGTTTCCCAGCTGATGAAGAAGAAGAGAAAGGGACAGAGTCTCGCCTAGGGCAAGAGATCTCTAATTCACAAGAGAGTGCATTCCACCAACATGGTCAGCACACTTTCTCTATTGCTGCAGCTAATGCAATTATGATTTTGAATACGGCTGGCTACGACTTTCGGCATCAAGATTTCAGCGAAATTTGCATCGCAGGCGCCAATTTAAGCTGTGGACTCTTTGAAGGAACGAATTTTTCTCGAGCTGATTTACAAGGAGTCAACTTTTCAGGAGCTTGGCTAAAAGATACTAACTTTGAATATGCGAACATGGATAGAGTTCAATTCGGAATGATTCCAAAC
>ENA-UOTX01002002-UOTX01002002.1-compost-metagenome-genome-assembly--contig:-NODE-2002-length-11606-cov-28.999913_pt1 | contig 11606 bp, 10 predicted proteins | sample MGYA00238143_ERZ746982 | MGnify/ENA primary metagenome ERZ746982 (study PRJEB28758, sample SAMN06268862) | compost metagenome | isolation source: single cell | place: USA: California, Emeryville, Joint... | reverse complement strand
CTACATCTCATGTTATCAACAAGCTTCTCTCTCTCTTTCTCGATAGCCACAAATGATACAGGCATAGAGGCTCATGAGTCACTAGAAATACCATTGATTAAATGGTAGCTTTTTGGTTTAAATGGTTTGTGCTAATGAAATATCAAGCCCAAATATGCATATTTATGTTCACTACTAACTTAATGTCCGTGTCCATCAACCAAATTAGATAAACAACTCCAATTCTTCTCTTATTATTTACTAACCATGAGAAGAAACGGGACTTTTTTCTTAAAAAAACTGTCCCTAGTTATTTCATCTCCTCTGACTTTCTTACAACTTTGCCATGAATGGGAAATCGACCAAGATAGTCTTTCTTGCTCTCTCAATCGGAGATCGCACTGATGTCGCATACGAATATTTCATGAATTTCTTGATGTGGGCTTCAGTGTCAAGCAACCGCTCTTCCGTCACGTTGAGAACCACAACATCCTCAGGGTTCTTCTTGCCTTCCACACTTCTTTGTTCGATAACAACAGCTTTCCCCTTCTAAAACACCGAAATTTCCAGATTAATTTGATAACTTCAGGTAATTTAACTCACCTTAAAGATATTGAATGCGTTCTTAATCGTGTCCACTGAGCAAGACTCAAGGAATTCTAATAGTCTCTCTTCATACATGGTTTCAGCGAACCATTGGCACTAATATTCGATAGCCAATAAAAAACTGCGGCCATAATAACTCAACATACCTCTTGAAGGAAAGACTCTGGAGTTGGAGGGGTCTTTCTTGTTCTGAGCGAGAACATGAAGACGAAGGTCACCCAATAGCTCTCGATAAAAGGCCATAGCAAGCTGCAGAAGAAGGTCATGCTTTCTGAGCCGGTTTGCTCGTTAACCTATTAAAGCATTGAGAACTAGCTGAAAACACGCAATTTACCTTAACTAGACCATCAGTACATTGGAGGATGCCTCTTTGGGTCATAATGTCCAAGAACTCACCGAAGTTCTCTTTCGTGACTCGCTTTTTGAGCACAACCTCATTTCCAATTAATTTTTGAATGAACAGAGTCTCTTCTATCAGCCGCTCGACTGGAACGCCTTCTTTATGAGCGATATCAAATCCAAATGCATTAAGACTGCAAGCGATTAGAGCTTCGTTGAAAAAGACGAAGAGAAGCGAGTTTCTGTAGTAAGACAGCATCAAAACGTTCTTATAGTCGGACTTGACAGAGACTGATGGGTGGAAGATGTCCTTCTTATTGTTCAAGAGGCCTTCTAAATGGTTAAGAGACATTTTCACTGCTACAACGGGTTTTTGGGAGTTAATCGTCGCGACTTTAATTCCTCTCTTGTTTATCTCTCTGGCAATCCATTCGACCTTGCTCACAAGCTCGTCTTCTTTGATACCCTTGCGGTGCATGAGGATCACTGATGCGACGACAGCAGTCGGCATAATGACGAGTTTTTCATGCATTTTTTCGAGAATATCGTGGGCGAGATCAATCACAAGTTCCTTGCGATCAGCTTTATTATCTTGAGGGTTAAATTTCCTCACTGCTTCTAAAAAAAATTGCTATTAGGAACAAAATAACTCATTATTCTTACTTGATACTTCAATCTGTCCTTCCTGTGTCGTTCCTGTGTTCTCCTGCAACTGTCCTTTGGGGGTATATTTCTCGATGTATTGCTTCAGAGAAATCGGTTCTCCAAACTCGATATAGACTCTTCCAAAGTTTTCGTAAAGCATCGAAGCCGCTCGGACGACTCGCAGCAAAGACTCTTTCACTTTCTGTTCTCCAAGCAGTTCATAAGGGAAAGTATCTCCTTCGACAACTTTCTCGTAGTTTAAGGTGATTGGAACGAACTGGACGTCAGGAAGCTTGTAGTCGAAGTACGTATCGGTGACGATATTCATGAGACCGAATTTCGGAGGTAGCATTTTTCCGGCTCTGCTTCTTGTACCTTCGACGAAGAACTCAAGCCAGCTCTCATCAAGCAAGAGACGTTGAACGTATTCGTAGAGGAGGGCACGGTAGAGATCCATGTGTTCAACCTCCTTTCTTCTGATGAAGAAAGCGCCTGATGCTCTCAGGAGTCTATGGATAACTTTGACGCTCAAAAAGTCCTCAGCAGCGGCGATGTGAGGCGCCTTGAGTCCGTAAGCGAAGAAGATGTAGGAAACCAACAGGAAATCCATATAGGATCTGTGGGTTGGGAGAAGAACGATAGGACCGTTTTGCTTTTGGTCATAGTTTTTAAATTTCGCGAGGCTGGTTTCATCGACAACGACTTTCTCGTAGATAGATTTGAGAATTTTATTCATCGCCCAGGCCATGAATCGGATAATCGGCATCGAGTAGGTCGCGAACATCGCCTCACAGAGGTAGTCAGCTCTGTTTTGAAGCTTTTTCAGGTATTCTCCATCAGAGATGTTGGTCTCCTTTCTCTCCTTCATCAATTTCTTCATCACTTCTTGCACTCGAGTAGAGCTGATGATAACTGATTTCATCTCAGCGTTCGACCTTGGGTAGAAATTTTGTCCCTTGTTCAGCGCCCACTGTATTTCGCTGAGGTAATGCTTGTGCTTTTCGAGCAGATTCATGTGCTTTGCCTCAGATGGCGGTTCCAGAGGCTCCTTCAACACGAATCTCTGGAGACCCCAGCCGAAATTCACAAAGTACTTTGGCCAGTCAACCTTGGTAATATCCAAGCTAAAGATCTCGAGTTCCTCAGGAGAGCAGAATCTCTGCATTTCGGTGGTATTATCCACGGAGAAGAACCATTCGTTCATCGTGAAGTGTTTGAATGACACGGCTACTGACTCTGAACGGGTGACGACCATTTTCAATAACCCTGCTTTTTTCTGGAGATCAGGTGAGTTGAGTACCTTAGCTGCTCCTTTGAGAGCGTATAGAGGGATTCTTCTTGAGTACTGAGTCAATTTGAGCATTTTCTCGCTTTTGATCATGGTAAATCGAGATCGCGAGACTCTTTTCTCGGGTTGGTTCTGGTTGAAATAAGGAACAATCGCGTCTCGAGCGACTCTCCATTTGACTGGATGTTTTGTGCTGCTAGCGGAGTGGATTATATTCAGTTTAGGGGATTGAGCGAAGCAAGCAGCCGCGACGATGATGGCATCGGCGACCATATCCACAGGGATTTGGTCTCCTATGTTATCAAGAGAACCACGAACCTCATGCAAGATTCCCAATCCTCCAAGGAAGTAAAGCGCTCCTGCGGCCGAGATCGTGTCGATCCAGCCAGGGAATGGGTCTTTGAAGGAGCTACCGATAATCGATGGACGCAGAATGGTTAATGGAGTATTGCCTTTTCTTTTCTGAAGAATTCTCTCACAGATTGATTTGGTAAAGGTGTAGGTGTTAGGGTAACTGCCTAGCAAGGTGGGGCATTGGCTTACAAGCTAAATGAGTCTCTTTAACGCAAGTTTTAAATGAAGTTCAATTTACTTGCTCCACTGAAAGCTTCTCGAGTTCTGCTATCTTATCATCTGGGTCAAATTCTGCATCATATATCTTTTCTTCGACGAATGAGCCGTGTCTGGCAATTGTAAAGATTAGTTTATTAGAGGATATAAGGCTGGTTACTTCATATTGCTATTCACGTAGCAGGTCGAAACGTGAAGAAAATTCTGCAAGGCCTTGCAGGCCTTGGCTAATTCGAACATCCTCAGAGTTCCTTTGACGTTAATGCGAATAGCGTCGTCTAATCGAGCGTTAAAATCGACAGAAGCCGCTGAATTGATGATTATTTGGACATTTTCGGTGATAAGTTTAAAATTCTCTGGGCTCAAATCCAGATCCTCCTTCAGCTAAGCGGATATCGTCCAGTTAGAACAAGAAGCAACAGGGACTAATTTACAAGATCGCCCTCGATCGGGACGATTTTTGAGTTGATGAAGTCATTAAAGTTATTGTGCATTTTTCGGACTTCGTCGAAGCAAGGAGAGGCTATCACCTCCTTCTTGAATCTTTCCATAGTGGATGAACCTCGCTAAAATGAATTAAACAAGATGCTCAATTGGTATTGACGAATAAGGGACAAAAAAGCACGGATTCTCAAATGACAAAGGCACGTAATAATAGATCAATGAGGCTTACTTTCTTTCGGATAAGCACGTATATCATTCCGACATCAGGTATCACTCGAAGAAACTTCTCCAAGACAACTTTACCTATTGAGCAAATTTACCAGGATGAATTTCTGTGGGAACGGAGAAGGGATGAGATATTACCTAAAAATCCTGTTGTGCCTGTGATAAGCACAACCTTGCCTTTATAGAAATCGAGAACAGGCATAAGATGCTGTGACTGTTTTTACTTTTGCTCTGTTAGTTCAAAGATATAAATAAACTTGCTAATTTAGCAAACACAAACGAGTCACTATTTTATAGGCAAGGGTCAGTATAAATAATGTCTTATTCATCTGTTCAGAACAGTATTATGAGGCTGACGGCATATAAGCTCAATTTATCGTCTTTTTTCTCTATAAGGTGGATATACTATGCAAAAAGCAGTGCGAATCCTTAAAAAAATGAAGGAATTGAAGAATTTCTATAAAAATTTCATTGTTGTTTGAGAGGAACTAGTCAAAACGAAGCAGTGAGTGCCTCTCTGGCCAAAGGATACAACTCTGAAAGTGGAATAGGGAGTCTCTAAAAGAATCCTTTATTGAGCTATTTTAAACTCAGGCTTTGATTTGCTGAGTCTTGAGTGAAATTTTCGTCGATGACATCATCAGTTTCGAAGTTTTTTTGGGATTTTGATAGCAATCAATATTACGTGTAATTTCGCTATAACCCAACTTAGGTAATCATCCTGTTGAAAACAGCCCTGATTTCATCACTCACATCCTTTAGCATCAGGAATTTGCCATCTTCTAGAGCACCTGAGCAGGTGATCGATGAATCCACCCTATATTTGTCATTCTGCTTTAAATTCTACCACATTGAGGCTTTAACAATCAGAAAACTGCATAATTGTCTATAATTGCCTATAGAACTACCTCTTGAAAGATTGATATGGCTCAAAACCGATTTAAAAAAAAAAAGAGAGATCTACCATTATATTTATCGAACTTAGCTACAATCTTATTCAGCTAATTTGTAGTAGTCGATTTAATTCACATAGATACTAACAAGCAGCTGTTTCAGCAAGCTGGCATTCCATAAATCACAACAGCAGCAAAGCTGGATAAATGTTAAAAACAGTTGAATGCTGTCAATTAATGCTAAAGACAATAAGATATTGGCTCTCAATTTTAAAAAAGTCTCTTTTTCGACTGCGCCTTGGGAAGATCTATCTTCGTCTTCTTCTCAACTTCTGACTTGGTACCGCTTGCTTTAGCAACCTTAGTGTTTAATTTGGTCGCAGACTTTTTGTTAGAATTTTTTGCCGGCATCTTCGAATCTGCCAGCGCTTTCAGCTTCCGGAACTCATCTTCAATGTCATGTAAGGACTCAGTTGACGCACTCAAATTTTTCCCACGTTGACTTTCACTTCTCTGCGGCTTTTCTCTCAGTTTTTCTGCTTTTGCTGGCTTGGCTTCCTCTGTATCAGATTCTTCAGCAAAAACATCTCTCGGTACGCTCTTTTTCGCCTTGGAGAGGCTGTTCTTTATGCTTGGGTTCGTAAACGGAAGGTCATGGCTCTCGTTCATAGCATCGGACATGTGCCTTTTGCCTTCTCCTGGATAAACCTGCTCGTACACCTTGTTTAGTTGATTAATATTTTCCTTCGTTTGCTCTTCAAGCTCCTTGAGATTTTCATGCAGTTTCCTCGTTGACTCAAATCCTTTCTTTTCCACATGAGCCTTCACGTCTTCGGCAACTTCCTCTTCACTTTCATCATGTTTCCCATCAGCATCATGCAATTTCTGCTCAGATTCCAATGCTTTGACCAACTGCTGGTTCAAAGACTGCTGTAGTCGCAATTTTTCAACCAATTTGAAATTCTGCTCCTTTTGCAATTTCAACTCGTTCCTTAAGCGCTCGATTTCCGTTTCAAACGTCTGGTGGATCTCAGTGTTATTCGCTTTTAGATTCTGCAGCTCCTTACGGTAGAGTTCGATCGCTTCAACCAACTCTTGGATCTCCTGCGCGCTTTCTTCCAATTTTAGTCTGTTGGCCTCAGCGGCGGCATCCTGTCGCTGAGAGAAATTAAAGAAGCTGCTGTTACTTTGACTGAGTCTCATGTTCTTTTGGATATCGAGTTGTATCATTTCATTGTGGACGTTCATCAACGACTGGTACTTCTCAAGCAACGAATTCTTTTCTTTCTCAATTTCCTCATTTTTCTGCGCCATAGACTCGCATTTTTGCAAAAGGCTCTCATACTCGTCTCGTAAAGCAGTGTATCGGTCTTCACCGCTAATCACTTGCTGCTGGATGATTGCAATGGCTTCGTCTTTTATTTTCAGCTTCTCTTCATAAACATGCGAAAGTCGCTCTTCCTGCTCGAATAACTTCTTTCTGAGCTCCTCAGCGAATTTTTCTTGCGAGCCAGTCGCCTCTTTGCGGACTAACTGAATCTCCGCCATCAATTGCCCGTTGATAGTAAGAGTCTGCTTGGTTTCTTGCTCAGCCGTACGGATTCGCTCTTCCAGGATTCTGATCTTATTTTGATACGTTTCCTCCAAGCGATTCATGCGATCCAAGAAATCAACGCCAGCAGAAGGTCTCGGTTGGAGATCCTCAGTAAACGAAGGCCTGAGGTTAGCCGAGCGGTTAGCCTGTGGCAGAAGTTTCGAGTCATATAAGTGAGCGTCTGACTGGAGTTGGAGCGATGCAGAGAGCTTTTTTAACTGAAGCTCTTCAGGTCTTCCGAAAGTGGCCTGGTGAATGTTTCTTTCTTCAGACGGTTCGGTTGGAGGTCTGACTAGTCCAGGAGAGTTGCTTCGAGTTCTCCGGGTACTTGGTTCTTCAGTGATGGGCCTGAGCTGATGAGAGGTGTTGAGACTGCTGTTGAAGGAATTCTCTGCTTTCTCAGATTTTTCGGTTGGATTTTTCTTGCTGCCGAAAAAATCTGTGAGCTTGCTTTCGATGCTGTCGAGCAATTTGTTGGTCTTTTCCATCTTCTTCATGTTGAGTTCAAATGAATCGTTCGAGCTTTGTTTGTTGTTAGCTTGGAGTTCAGTCATCTTGTGTTTCGTTATTTTTGAAATTTCTTGAATAAATTCAAAACAGAAAAGTTTTAACAATCAAATTTTATCTTAAGATACGTTGCTTTTCAAACCCTTTTTCAACAAGCTTACAATTCTAGCAAAGAACCCTTTATTTGCTTTCGTAACTAAGCATTCGTGGCTAGAATTGACCTTCTACAAATGGGTCTGCTGTGTAACTAGACAAAATCGCATTCATCTCAATGCAGCATCATTGCTCTTTCTTTAAAACTCGTAAAAAGTCAACAATTTTGGCGGCATTTTTCAAAGCAATTTCTGACTTCTTTTTGGGTCAAAATCACATGGCGAAACCAAACCTATGAAATATAGATATATGATTTTCCATGATTGCGACTGTGAGGTTTTTACTACTTAATTTTATATTTTTTCAAAACGTTTCTTTAACCAAATAAATCACCAATCAGATGAAAAGAGAGAAATCAGAGCCAGGTCTACTCGGCCCACTGAAGTTGCCCAACCAGACTGAAAACTTGGACTTGGAAAAAACATTGTTTCAGAAATTTAAGCCTGGGAAATACTTAATGTCGATCAAATCCCCTTCAGGTAATAAATATAACGAGACCAATCAGCTTCATGGGATTTGCTCGTTTTCTAGTAACACGATTGGGAGTGGAAAGAAGCAGAACAACAAACAGCGTGAATATTAAGAATTATTTCCTGAACAAAGGCGCAACTGTTACGACCAATAATAAATTCAATGCAACAGTCACTACGAACTCTAATTGGCAGGAGCAAACCTCAACAGAGCGAGACGTAACCACTCGCAATCTCCCAGCGGAAACAAAAACAGATGTTTTGCCTGAAAGTCGTGGCGGACAGGCTCTGGGCCTTTCTCCGCGGCGCACGGAAGATCAACAAGAATCAAAAATCCTTCATATACAAACGATGGAAGTAACAACTAAGCGAATCTTCGAGCAAAAGCAAATGATAATACCATTATAGACTAATCCTGAGGAAGGACTTGCTACTTACGCAAATAGAACACACACAAAAACGGACTCTCGAGATTATCAAGTTGAACGGCTTCAAAAGAAAGTGATGGTAACTCAGCTACTGGAGGATAGCGTTGTTTATGTTGTTCATGTCGTATACTTAGGAGTTGCAGAAAGATCTGAACAATAAGAATGCATTGAATCGGTCTTTCAGGGAGCTCGATTGGGAATCATATGTAGACACTATTATTTATTACATGGGTTATAATGCGTTGTTTGTCCTCAATCAGAGCGCTTTGAACATCTCTTCCCTTGACAAAGAGGACGCTGGGCGGTTGAAGATGATTTTGGGCGATCTCATTGTGAAAACTCACGAAATCTTTAAGGCAACAGAGCACTCTTCCTGCTCATAGGCTAACTCTTGTCTGTAGGGATTAAAACAACGGTGTGATAAGGTGTCCAACCTGTTAGATTTCATGGAAGGAGCAGAGCATGGCATCTCTGAGCATGAATTTAGAAGAATGAAAGAAGCGATGGAGGACTTGAAAAACTCTCTTCTTCATTGTTCAAAGATCGAACTCGAGGTAGCAGAGTCTTTTAACAATTTGCTTTTGGAAAGTTTGGGATGAAGTCTCGAGAGTACGAGAAGAAAAACATGGAATTTGTGAAGCTGAAGATGCAACACACGAAATTGAATGAAAGATACGAGCATCTTGACAGAGAAATGGCTGATCTTAGGCGTGTAAAGGCCGAGCAAGACGAGCTCGTGAATTCTCAGCGACGACAGCTGGAGCTAGAGAAGACGAAAAACAAAGGTAAGAACACATGATTGATTGGTAGCAGAGGCTTATGCTTATTTGAAAACCAGAGAGCGAGAAGAAAATTGAATTACTCGAAAAACGCATTGAACTGATCCTTGAGTGCGATATTACAATGGACAAGGATAACTTGCGTAAGGCTTTGACTGAACTGGTAAAGGAAAACGAAGGATTGAAACGCGAGAGCTTCCTCAAGACCAAGGAGATCAAGAAACATAAGGACGATTTAGCGAAACTTAATTCCAAAATGAACAGACAGAATAAGAAAATCGACTCGCTGATGAAGAGCAAAAAGGGACTTTCAGCTCCTGAGACCCATAACGATGAGGAGAAGTTCACCTTGGAGGAGCTACCTATGAAAGACGATCCGCTTAACCTGCTTAAGTCATACACTGTGCCCATGACGCTGGATTTTAGAACGAACAGCCTTCGGCTGCATTTTGCAGGTAAAACTATTTGGAGGAGATAATAAACAAATATTTTGCCTTGTAGAGCTGCTGAATGATATAATGGAGCAAGGAAGCCACGTGTTCATGACGCAATTGAACTCTCTTGAAAGCATTCGCGACAAACGAGAGGCCATTAGCTTTATCACCTCGCAAATGGTCTCATGCAAAGAATTTGGTGACAAACTGCATTTTTTGTTGCGAGAAAGCTTGGATATTCTGCGCATTAAGGAGATAAAGGATCTGATGATATTCTTAAACAGATACATCAAACATATCTTCTCTTCAGAGCATCTGTATCTGTGGGTCGCGGACGGAGTAAGTTTCATTTTTGTAGGAGTTGATCTGATATGGATTTATTTAGGTAACGGGAATTTTCTTCACTTACAATTCTCAAGGCCAAGAGATAAGATGTCTTCCCACGGGCGGTATCTTCCGCGATTGTATTGAGCATGCGAGACCACTGAATAGTAATGATTAGCTTCTTGAAAGAAATACTCATTGAAATGGTTGACTTTTCTAGAGAGAAACATGAAAAATACGTATATTTGCGAGATGTCTACAAGCAACGAAAAGCATTCAGCAGAGAGCGTGCTTCTGTTTCCAATTAAAAATACATTGGGGAATGTATTTGCTGTTTTAGAAGTAATTCCTTGGCTTTTTTGAAATTTGAACTTGAATTTGTTATGTAACATAGATAAGTAATACAAGCGACGGTCATTATGGTTTCGACGAAGAGTATTTCGGAATTGTACTCGCGCATTTGTGCTCCGGTGTTCTTCGGAGACTCTACGATGAGGAGATAAGGGTCCAAGAAATGAAGTACGCATTAATGACATCTCCTTCGTTTAAGTAACTTTGGTGATAGGATCAAAGATCTCCTCTTCAACGCATTTTTGGCATTCTGCGAATGCGAAACTCGAGCCGAATTCGCTACCAAAGTGCGAGAATGGACGAATAGGATATTCGGTATTTCCGCCTCATCCTTCATTTTCCACGAAGGTAACGAGTTCCATATCTACGAAAACAACGCGTCACAGTAATCAACACTTATTCACACAAATCTCAATATTGTTCTACAAGGCCGAAGATCTTCGATGATAATATAGGTATCGCCGGAGAAGTCATCAAGCTACGGAAAGGGAAAATAATCTCGGATATGAACAACGCGAAAGACCACAATACTCTTGTTGACCTCAAGTCGCTCTTGCCGACGTTTGTTGTGCCTGTGATGAAAGGAGAAGCATCGTAAACTAATTAATTAGAGAGCTAGTTAATTAAACTTGTATTACGTAGGAAAACTTACGAAAACGCAGAGATTGTGGGTATCCTGCAACTTGTTATCAAGCAGAAGAAAACTGCATTGAAAGAAGAGAAAGTTATATTGAGAGACAACGTATTGAACATGATCGGTGTGGATGAGCCGATGGAGAACGCTGTGAAAAAATATACAGAGTTTATCGCCACTGCAATCGATATCTTTAGATCAAAAGAGCTTAATAAAGCCAAATAATCAGCCTAGTTTCAGTTGATAATTATTAAAAATTTTGCTTTTTCAATGTCTGGTTATTTTCCATTCAAAATCACAGTTATTTTTCATTTCGAAAGTATAATGAAGTAATTTCGTGTTTCACCATTCTGCCAATCCAGCAGTACCTGAAGAGATAATAGAATGCGCTCTTACTCATGATCTACTGGTATAGAAAACTCTCGCTTTTGTGATAATCATTCTGAGTAATTTGAAAATATTTGTATCTATCCGTTAAATTAAGGAAATAACTCACTATTCTTAGAGAGAAAAGCCAATAAAACAAAAATATGTACCGAACGTTTTCTCCTTCGCGCTTTGACCATGTAAAAACCCCAAAAACGGAAACTCGCAAGTTCATCGAAGCAATTATTGACAATCCAACCTCCCTCATCCGTGAAGTGAATAAAAGTCCTAAGACTGTTCGAAATGATCCGAGCCTCGTCGTCGATTTGAGGTCACAGCTCACTCGTGCTGCTACTCAAAATCTGGATATAACCCAGAGGTTCAATCTACTTGAGCACAACAAGCAAAAGGTAAAATTTCGCCTTGAACTAAAAAAAAAACCACACAATCATAAAAGTTGGAGGTTAAAAATGCACGATTACAGGAAGAAGTGAAGCTGACTCGGGAGATCGATAATGAAAAGGATAAAGAGCTCAATAACCTCCAAGTTCAGATTAATTAGTATGAGAAAAATCCA